>Ga0210394_10002221_pt1 | contig 27334 bp, 33 predicted proteins | sample IncBWC12MmetaG_FD_160121 | JGI IMG/M metagenome (GOLD analysis project Ga0210394, IMG submission 160121) | Forest soil microbial communities from Barre Woods Harvard Forest LTER site, Petersham, Massachusetts, United States - Inc-BW-C-12-M | ecosystem: Environmental > Terrestrial > Soil >...
GGTGCCCCACCAGGGGGCCAAAGCGGGGCTCTCAGTGACGCCATGATGTCCAAAGGTGGTGTGACACGGCCACCTGGTTCGGCATTGCCTACCAGTGATTTGATCGCGGCGCGTGGCAATCAGTTATCTAGTGCCGTGCAAAATCTCGAACAAAATACTGATCTTCAGGTGACGCCAGGGTTGCAACATGGGTTGGCCAATATTGTAGGCCAGCACAGGCTTGCCTATGGCGGCACGTCGCTTGAAAATCCAGATGTTGAGAAGGCACTTACCGATTTCAGTACATTATCGTCTACTGGCCAATTGAGCGGGAAGCAGTATCACGCCCTTAGCGATAGCTGGAAGAACTCAGGCGTGCCCGAATTGCGTAATATGGGCAGTCAGCTTGATAGTGCCATAGATAGTTCCAATAATGGAAGTGCCTATAATGGGGCATGGCAGAAGTGGCGGGGCGATTGGGCTGACTTTCAGGGCTTGAAAGCGGCAAGCGAAGCAGCCGGCGGAAAAGGGACTACGGGGCCGCTCAGCCCTGGCCCGGTGGTGGGTGCCATGATGAAGAATACCCCCGTCAAGCAGTTGGCCGAAGCCGGGCAAGGCATCCTTGGCACACGGCCCCAACCCTATTCCATGTCGTGGTTGCCCCCAGCGGCGGCAACTGCCGGTGCGGCCGGTGGCCTGTATGCACATAATCTTGAAGCTGGGGTCCTTGGTGCTTTGGCCCCTTATTATATCGATACACCATTGAAAATGATCGGTAAGGGCATCAATGCGATTGCAAAGAGCGCCCCGGCCCAAGCCTATGCTCAAAATCAAATGTGGCTGCCATCACCGGCTACCTCACTTGATCCTGCTTCTGCAATCAGACTGTTATCTATGCGTGCCCCCGATGCGGCTCAGGCTGCGCTTAATCAGCCACAACAGGGCCAATAGGCAATCCATGGTGAAGGAAATTATAAAAGTCAGGGCATAGGCAACCAGGGATGCAAAGATTACTATGTCACCTAATGGTTGATGCGGGGCTAATTGTGTTGTGTAAAGGTGGACGAGCCATACGATGACAACGATTTGCAGGAAGTACCAAAGCATAATAAAGCTCCTTTAACGGCAGGAGGTTAAGATACCTCGAAATTCGTCAGGAACGTACACGCTTCCACAGGCACCGTTTACGCCTGGGTCGGTTATTTCTTCTGCTGCCGTCAATTCTGATCTTGCCGATATTGCTACCGCCCTGACCGGCTCCCTTGCCGCTAATGGCAGTACACCCATTATTGGTCCCTTAAAGTTCTTTGCCGGTTCGGCAAGCTTGCCCGGTGTGACGTTTATTGGGGATGCCACTACAGGGCTTTATCTTAGTTCCCCTGGGGTATTGGGCCTCAGTGCAGGGGCGGGCACAGGTGGTGTATTTCTTGACAGCACTCAAGTAGGCACCGGGAAAAGTGGTAATCAACTTTATTATACGAACGGTGCGTTCCTCAACCCGGTAGGAATGGTCACTGATTTTGCCGGCGGCACAGCCCCGGCCGGTTGGTATTTGTGTTTTGGGCAAGCCATATCAAGAACTAATTATCCTGAACTCTTTAATACTATTGGCACTACTTATGGGATTGGTGATGGCAGCACCACATTCAACTTGCCCGATTGCCGGGGTAGAATTTCGGCAGGTGTGGATAATATGGGGGGTACCGCTGCCAACCGTATTACTTCAGCCGGTTCGGGTATAGCCGGTACCACTCTTGGGGCCACAGGCGGCGCTCAAAATCAAATCATTGCTCAGGCAAATCTCCCAAGCGTGAATCTAAGTTCGGCTGGCTTAGCCGCTGCGTCAGTATCGGTTGTATCAGGTGGCATAAATGGTGGCACGGCTTTAGCAACAGCAAGTGCCGGTGCCGGTTCCATTAATGCAAACTTCCAAGCAATTGTTGTCACCACTACGACGACCATCAGCGGCACGGTGCCATTAGGTGGTAGCGGCACAGCGCTTACAACAATGCCCCCCGTGATCATGTTCAACAAGATCATCTTCGCCGGAAGGCCATAGAGGAGGCTGATATCCCTTTCAATCCAAGTTCAGGGGTGTACACTCCACCGAATGGCGCTGAAAATGCTTTCCCCGGCGAAATCATTGCGTCGGCTACATGGAATTCTATTTTTACCGATATTTCAAACGCCCTTACTCAGCTTGGGCAGCAACAAATTGTTTACAATCCACGTATTGTGAATTCGGCCGGTACAATCAATGTTGGTGTCAGTGATCGTCTCATCTACATAGAAGCGGCCGTACCAAATATTTACCTGCCCCCCAGCGCTACCAAGACAAACCCGGTCACAATCATAGGCAATGCTTCGGGCATTTTCAGCACTACAAATGCTACTTTGACGCCCAATGGCAGTGAGAAGATTGATGGACAATCAGCCAACCCGGTGCTAACTCAGGATTATCAGTCAATCACTCTTCTTCCACTTTCAACAGGTGGCTGGCTTGTACAATAAGATTAAACTCTTTCTAATCATATGGCTGTTTGCACTTTTGCCGAGTGCTGCTTTTGCTCAAGCAAATTGCAGCGGGGTGTTTCCGGCAAATACAGTTTGTGGGAGTGTTGCGGGTGGTTTTCCTAAGGCCATCCCCCTTTCAAATTTTACTATCCCTCAGACGATAGCCAAAGTCACGCATCAATGGCTCGATTCGTACACGGCCGGCACCGGCCTTTTCACGCAATCGCAGCCCGGCTTTCCCGATATTGCCGGCCCGTTTTCGATTGCCGGGAATGTATTTACGACAATCTCGGCCAATCAAAACAATTGGACGCCATCCGGCACCGGAACGTATAGCACGGCGAGCACGGTCTATATTAGCGGCGGCGCGGCGGATCGCACCATCACCGGCCTGACAGGCGGACTTGCGGGCCGCATCGTCGTGCTGGTCAATAACGGCACGACCAACAATATTATTCTCGCGAATCTTTCCGGCTCATCGAGCGCAGCAAATCAGTTCTCCCTCGGCCAGAACGTCTATCTGACACCCGGCGCAAGTCAGGCGTTGCAGTACGATAGCACTAATTCGTTGTGGCGAACGAACGGTAGTGCAAGTGCTGGCATCATCGCAGCGGTGACGCCAACGGTCGGCTTTACTGTTGGCGATCTTATTTCCAGCAATTCGTCAAATCAGGCGGCTGATAGCGGCTTGGCTATTGGAACCGCAGGCACCGTTGCGGTCACGTCTCAACTTGCCTCGTTGCCACTGGCCGGTGCGAGCGGTGGGACTGGCATCAATAACGGATCGAGCACGATCACCGTTGCGGCCTCGCTAACGACAACCGGGGCGGGTGCTCCGACACTTGCTTTCCCGGCATCGTCATTCACTTATACGTTCCAGGGATCGTCCGACACAATCCTTGGCCGCGCCACAACCGACACGCTGACGAACAAGACACTTGCGGCTACTTCCGATGTTCTGGGCCAAGTAACGACAACGCTTGGCTCAGATGCTACTGGCGACATTTATTATCGAAGCGGCGGCGCGGTCCTAACTCGCCTCGGTATTGGCAGTACCGGGCAAGTTCTAACTGTGGCAAGTGGTCTGCCTAGCTGGGCCACAGCCGCTTCCGGCACCTTGACGGCCAATAGCACGGCGACAAGCGGTTTCACCGCCGGGCAGTTTGTCTATTCCGATGGATCGCTAGCTCAAGCCTCCGCAGGCATCACGACGCCCGGCACAGGGCAATTGCTGCTCGCGCTCGGCACGATCACGACAAATCTCAAGGCGCTCAATACGACCGCAACATGGAATGCGTCAGGCACAACCTTCGACGCGCCATGGTTCATGAACATAACGAACACGGCCAGCCATACGCTAAGCAAATACGTCGATATTCAATTGGGAGGAACGACGCAGTTCGCACTTGGCATATCGCAATCACTCCCGGCAATGTGGCTAGGCTCTGCAACTCCGAGTTCTACGAATTATGCCTTTGAAGAGGATGGCTCCAACCTTTATGCTAATACACCCGGCGCCTTTCAGGTATTTATGACCAATTCGATTGGCCTGTTGGATGTAGGAACTTTATTTACCTCTATAGGCAATACCGCTGAATTTTGTTGGTCTGGCAGCGCCGATGCGACAGGAGCCTGTGATACGGCGTTCTACAGAAACGCTGCCGGTGTGGTCGAGATCGACAATGGAACGCACGGTACCTTCCGCGAAGCAAAGTTACGCAGTGTCGTGTACGGCGGTTCGGCTCCAACTGGCTCAGGCTCATGTTCAATTACAACTCAAGTGGGTGGCAATACCTCTGGAAAATTCACTGCGAGCGGTGCCTGTGTTGCCGGAACTGTCATCCTCACTTTTGCCTTTACCGCTCCTAACGGATGGGCATGCTTCACAAACGATCAAACAACGCCAACTGATATCATTAGTCAGACCGCGACCACCACTACGACGGCCACACTGAGTGGGACAATGGCTAATAATGACGTAGTGCAGTTCTCATGCGCCGCTTATTAATTTTATTCGTCGCATTTATTGGGCTGAGCCAATTAGCTCATGCCCAGACTATCGGCTGCTGTGGTAACCTTCCCGGCGGCACAACCTATCTCGGTCAGGTCGCCACCCGCTCAATAATAAACGACGCTGGCGCATCTGCAACAGTTATGAGCAGAGCGGCGCATTTTTTCCCGGCCAGCCAGACTAGTTTCCAAATTGTTATGCAGAACTTCAATATCACACTCAACAATAACGAAGGCAGTGCCGATGGCACTATAGGAGTGTTTACGTCCCATTCGGCGCGTGCCAGCATCGAATATCCAGTCGGCACTTGCACGCAGGTAACGTGGGGCGGTCAGTCTACGGTAACTACCTCGAATGCACTCTACCCAATTTCCGATCCGATCAGTGTCAGCATTCCGGCCAATACGAAATTCTTCGAACGCATCTACAGTTTTAGCGCTGCTGGCAATTCAACGTCGGTCAATGTGTTCACGGCCGGGGCAACGGGAGCGGGCGGCACAAATACTGCAATTGGTGATCAATTTGATGCTGGGGTCGGTACGCCAGACCAAACAACATCATGCGATGCGATTACAGGCAATCACGGACAAGGAAGTTTGGGCATCCTAACGTCGGCGGCAATCGTCGCAAACACTACCGCGCCATCGGCCTGTCTGATCGGCGATAGCATTCAACAAGGTTTTCTTGCCGGGCAAAATACCGTAGGCGACATGGGCGTGATGGCTATGACCATCGGGCCAAAGTACGGCTATATTATGATGGGCATAGGAGGCACTCAGGCTGGTCAATATGTCAACTTCAACTTGGTGAATGGCCGTTATGTCTCGAACAGCACCGTGCGGCAGTCACTCTACAAATATTGCTCGCACATGGGCGACAACTACGGAACTAACGATATCATAAATGGGCAGAGCGCAACGAATCTAGAATCGTATGAACTACAAATTTGGTATGGTCAGCAGGCCAGTTCATTAGGTGGCGTGCCAATCAGCGGCACAATTGGTTTCAACGGACCTATATTTCACACGACCCTCACGCCGCAAGTAACAGCAACGCAGGTGGCGACCCCAGGCGGTCAGTCCGTTCTCTCGACCGAAGCGCAACGCGTTGCTTTTAATACATGGCTTCGCCAGTCCTCCAATGGACCGAACGGAAGTTACTTCGATATCGAGGCACAGTTAAGTACCTTGTCGTCAGGAAATATCGTTTGGAAAGACGGCGCGACATTTTCAGCACAATGTTGCAGCACGACGCCTTATTGGGTAGCTTTGACGGGAAGCAGTCCATTCGGTGCAATTCATCCAACCTTGGCGGCGGATGAGTATTTGGCTACAACGGGCATAATCGCGCTATCCAGAATCGCGCGATGAAAGGAAGCTACATGCGCTTTATCTTCGCTCTTTTTGTTGCTCTGATTGTTACGTCGGCATTGGCTCAGCAGCCACTAACGCCGAGCCAGATGGCGATTCAAATCGACGCGGCGGTCAATGGTATGGCGCAGGCCATCGAGCAACGCGACGCGGCCATTGTGCAGTTGCAAGCCAAGGTCAAAGAGCTTGAGGACAAGTACGAAAAGAAGCCGGAACAGAAGAAATGACCGGCATCCCGGATCTCATTGTTCTGAACGAGTCGCGCTGGCAGAAATGCCAGATAACACCTAGCCGTGAGCTAGAGGTTGAGCGCGTGGCCGCCGCTCTCGTGGCTCCGAAGGCCAAAGCGCTCTACCAACAGATTGAAACGACAACCAGCGTTCCGTGGTGGGTTATTGCCGTCATCCACGAACGCGAAGCGTCTCAAAACTTCGCGTGCAGCCTTGCGCAAGGTGATCCTTGGAATCAGATATCGACGCATCAGCCTAGAGGCATCGGGCCGTTCCAAAGTTTCATTGATGCTGCTGTTTTCTCTCTGACGCGGTGTGCTCCCTACGCAGCAAAATGGAAAGACTGGACGGCTGGTGGCACGCTGACGCTCTTGGTGCTATACAACGGCACTGGTTACGAGCAGTATCATAACGAAGCATCTCCTTACGATTGGGGGGCAACAAACATTGAGCAGGAAGGCAAGTACATTGCAGACCGCCAATGGTCAGCTACCGTATGGGACCAGCAAATTGGCTGTGCGGCGATGCTAAAATCCATGATGACGCTCGATCCCTCGATTAAATTTGCAGAGGCGGCATGACAGTTCACGTTACGATTTCCTTCGGATTGGGTGGCTCTGTCGTTGATGATTCCGCGAGCGGCGGATATGGTGAGAACTATCTAATAAAGCGCCTACGCGCGGTGCCGAACACCGATGTAATGAGCAGCCCTTATGTCTGGAGTGCCGGTCAATCTCGCTTTGACGACATCATGCGCTTTCCCAAGACCGACAAGATAGCGATGGTGGGTGACAGTCTCGGTGATAACGCGCTCGGCAGCGATCTTCATAACCTTGAGGGCAAGCGAGCTGTTGATTTTATCGGCGGTTTCCAGGGTAGCGTATGGGGCCAACATACGTCGGTTTCAAGCAACTGCCGACGCGCGCTTCTAGTGTTCAATCCGGTGTGGTGGCAGACGGCAGGCTTGGGAGATTACCCGTTGCCGCTCGATTCACCGCCTACGGTTGCCGATGGTGAAAGCCTCTATGACGGTAAATGGCGGCTCGGTAACAATGGCAATACATGGGTCCGCTACGTTCAGATTGAAGCACCTCACCCGGACGATTGGGGCTTGGCGCAAGACATCATTTTCTCGGAAATCAAACAATTGGCAGGAGCGTGATTATGGAAATGCCGACGCAAGGCCAAATCAATACGGCCATACGCTATACTGGGCAGTCCGCCGCTACAATCGGCGCTATGGTTGTCGCTGCTGGCGCATTTCCTGCGGCTAATGTTCATGCCCTCGTTGATGCCGCACAAAAGGTTCTCACTGATCTACAGCAATTGGTCGGCGACAGTTATGTGCTTGCCGGTCTTGCCTTCCCGGTTGTTATGTTTGTGATTGGCAAACTGGGCTGGAACTCGGCCCGTCCCGAAAATCAAAAACAATCCATCATCGCGGCGCAGCCGAATACAGTCATCGTCGAGACACCTTCGGCTGCTACAGCGGTTACTGCCGCGAATGCTATCGTTGCAGCCGTGCCAAACGTCAGCAAAGTGATTACGTCTCAAATCACTGCGGATGCGTCAGGACCGAAAGTGAAGTCATCATGAACATTTTCGATATTGCGGGGATTGCATCGAAAATCCCTTTCGAGCTTGTTCAAAAGCTTGAAGCGGACATCCCAAAAATCCAGAGACTTCAAGTTCTGCTCCAACAAGCAGAACCACACATCAATGCGTTGATACCGATTGAGAAAGAGGCGCAAGGTATCTATGATACACTCAGCCCCGACATCATGAACCTCTTAGGAGCATTAAAATGAGCTTTCTGTCCGATACCGAGGCCCGACTGGGAATTATCGAAACCGATGTGGTCCAGTTTTTCTCTGTCACGCTTCCCAAAATTGAAACGGCGGTTGAGGCTGATATTACAGCCGCCGCAAGTTGGCTAGTCAATAAGGCTCTGCCATGGATGAGTGCCCATGGGCAGGAAATATCTACCGACGTGCTTGGACTCGTCGGCGTTGTGGCATCTCTTGGTATCGGTGTCCCGGCCCCCGTCATGGCCGCTGCGGCTGCGCTGAATGAAGGAACAACTCTCGTTAACGCCGCTATCGCCGCCGCGCAGCAAGCAGCCGCTGGAAATAAAAGTGCAGTACAGCAGGCGGTCGCTGCCGGCACTGCGGCCTATCAGGGGCTCAAGACTGCGCAGATAGCGACTTCGCAGGCACAATCGAGTGCGGTGGCCCCGAGCGCCACCGGAGTGCCGGTCGCGGCCACATCTTGACGGCAGGCTATCCCGATGGAGCAGAATACCGGGTCCGTCCCCGTACCTGATCCGACAAAGCTGACGACGGATGCGGTTGCTCTTGCAAAGACCGAACTGAAAGAGATTTTCGACGTAAAGCTAAACGGCTTTCGGGAATTGGTTATTGAAAAATTTGCTGGTCGCGATACGGCGCTTGCTGCTGCGCTCAAGGCGGCTCAAGAGTTGGTGAAACAGCAGAACGATAGCAATACGCTTGCAAATGACAAAATGGAAGCGTCGTTCGCAAAGCAGATTGAAAACCTCGATACCAAGATAACCGATCTAAAGGATACGGTATCGGAGTTGTCCGGGCGCAATTGGGGAACTGTAGGGGCCTATATTGTTGGTGCGCTCGGCACGGCCATGCTCATTGCGTCGGTTCTAATCCATCGGGGTTGACCTGGCCCATGACAGTTTTGTAAAATGCCCTTGGCAAACTAGCACAGGGGTTAATACCATGCGAATAGTTGCTATCATTGCGCTCGCCGCGCTGCTCACTTCATGTGGCCATCAAATGCCGACCGGCCTGAATATCGGCTAGGAGAGCGAGCGGAAACCCAAAACATGAGACTTTTATCAACGACGCTCACTGCGGCGGTACTTTTGCTTGTCCCGGTTTGTGCGATGGCTGGCACCGTCATTGCTTCAACCTACGCTCCAGGAGACGGCATTGTTCCGCGCAACGATTACCAGACCAGTAGTGGCCGACGTTATGACCCGGAAGCCATGACTTGTGCTCATCACAATCTGCCGTTTGGATCGAAACTGTACTTGCGCCATGGCAACAATGCCGCTGAAATCACAATCACGGATCGTGGCCCATGGTTGAAGGGCCGAGAATTGGATTGCTCGATAGCAGTCGGTAAGGCGCTTCATTTAGGTGGCCTTGGCAGCGTTCACGTCGAGCCATTTCCGCCCCTCCCCCGCTCCAGACCAAAGGAAGCCCCACAATGAGACTTCTATGGATTGCCATCACGATCTTCGCGGTGATGCTACTTGGCACGGCAATATCGTATGCGCAAGGATGGGAATATTTCCGACTGCATGTCCATCCTACCGGCCAGTGTGGTGGCACTCGCGAGGTCGGGGCTAGTTTCTACAACACCGGAAAATGGACCGCGAGCGGGGAGCGCTTCGATCATTCCGCACTTACCGCCGCGTCCCGCACCCCCGGCGGTTGGGCTATCGGCGAGCACGTCACAGTTCGCAATCCCCGTACTGGCTACGCCATAACCGTAAGGATAAATGACCATGGACCATTTGGTGCTGCGTGGAGCGCGGGTGTCCGTCTTGACTTAAGCCCAGCGGCATTTCGAGCATTGGGGATGAGCCAATCAACGTGGGTATGTGCACAATAGGAGGAAGTCTTGAATTATTTTATTTCGGCTGCCCTTGCATTGTTTCTAGTAACGCCGGCTTTTGCTTCCCGGCACCCGATTGAGGCACAGACGGTGTGTATTGATGTGGCGGCTACCCCCTCATACGCCATAGATACCCCAGTAAAGGCAATCTGGCATGCCCGTAGGCATAGGGAAGCCCGTCACGAAGCCCCAAGGCGCGCTAGGCCAGAAATCTACTATACCGCGCCGTCGCTTATCCAAGCCCCTGTAGACGCTGCTATGGTAGCCTTGGGAGCCATTCTGGGCATTCCTGAGGGCTGGGAGGACGGCTTATCAGCTCCACTCCCCAAGGTCATACAGGGACGCCCTAAGCGCCTGGAAGGCCCTTTGACTATTGGCGATAGCACCTATGAGTTTGCCAGCGGGGGCCATGGCTGGTCGATCCCACTCGGCACGGTCAAGATCACACCGGAAGCAGTAGGCTCATGGGGAAGCCGCCATGGGGCGATAGGGCTGAACAACGATTCAATCTACGATCCGCAGCTTGGCCGTGACCGTGAGGGCATCGAGCTTCACCCGGCTTCGCACATGGCGAGCGCCGGCTGTGTTGTAATCGACCGTAGCCGATGGGCTGAGTTCAAACGCCAAGTTTTGGCGATGATTGAGGAAGCTGGGCAAGCGTTCCTGCACATTGGGCCGAACGGGGCCGCGATCACGCCAACGCGAGTTTCACCATTGCCGCCGGTCATTTACATCGCAACGAAAGAGCGTGAAGAGCCGCGTCAGCGTATCCACTATGCACATCGTCACCACGTTCGTTTGGCCGGCGCGTGATCTGGACTTGGATTTACGTTGGTGTGCCAATTGTTATTGTTGCTGCACTATTGCTGGCGTGGCAAGCGGAAATAATAGAACCGAGCCCATGTTCATGGTTTACTTATCCACCAGATTAAAGCAATTATTTATCGCCTAGTAAATCAAAACCCGCTTGCCTGATATTAGCCGGGGTACTTTCGGCTTTGCAATACAATTTAAGAATATCACGCGGGGATTTTTTGTGGGGGTATTCTTCTGGCTTGATATGTTTAAGCTCGGTTGGCTCATTCAATTTTAGTTCTACCCCAAAGACCTCAAGACCAAGATCGCGGCAGGCAGCAAGGATACGATTTTTATTGGCTTGCCATCCCGTAGCATCCTCACGGGGCGTTTCGATAATCAGCTTGACTTGATCACCACGTCGTAACTCACAATTATTGACTATATCTTTTGCATCGTGCACACTCAGGGTCAGCTTGCGTGGGCAATCAAAGTGTAGATCGGTTTCTTGGTTGTTTTTGATCAATAGCACCCGTGGCGTGAAGCAGTCACCAAACCTTACGTGATAAGGTGCCCCTACGTAGGCCACAGGGCCGCACTGCTGAGGTACATGCACGTCCCCTGCATACACCCTAGCTGGTTTCAAAGCCTCAATGGGTGAGGCTTGTAAGCCCGTTAAACGTGCCCCGGTTTCAGCTACGGCCCCATCGAACGTATTATGAGCTAGAAACATGTTGGGTTTATGTGGCATCTCCTTGCAAGCACTATCAAAAATAGCTTGGCTGGCACAGTGAGGCATGAAAACTGTATCCAGCTTTTTGTTGTAGGTTGGCTGGATGATAAAACGAAGCCCTTCAATACAATTCAGGAATTTGAAGAATGGGCTATTGGGCGAAGTGCCATCATGATTGCCCCTGAGAATATAAATAGGGGGCTCTAAGCCGGTCAATTCATCAATTATCTTATTTACTAAGGTTGAGGAGTGACGGTCTTTGTTCTCCGTCATATCACCTAAGAAAAAAGTAGCATCGATGTTATACTTTTCTTGTTGCTTTATTATCCATTTGAAAAGGCCAAACCTGTAAGCGTCACGAGGGCGGTCAGACAGATGCAGATCGGTTGAAATCAGAAAATTCATCCTAACTCACAATTTGCTTCGGCGTAGGCGAGCAAACATACCGCATCGGCTTCGTGTTCGTTATTGTTTGTGTACCCAAATTTACGTGATGCTTCAATCATCCCATCCTTGGGGGCTTTGCCATGCCCAGTGGCAAACTTTTTGATGGTTGGGGTTGCCACGTCAAGAACTGCAATGTTTGCGTTGGTGGCGCAAGCTTCAATAATACCGGCTATTCCCCACAGTGATCGTGTTGCATCGCGGCCACGGGCAAATGGTGTTTCGTAGACTGCCACGTCAAATTGATGCTTATGAAAGATGGAAGGTAAGAGCTTTGCCAATTCACCTAATCTGTGTGATCTGATCCCCTGAAGTTCTATCGTTTTGGCAATAATGCCTTTTTTGTCCCGCCACGCCCAAGCGAAGTTTTTGCCAAGATCGAATGCAATTATCTTCATTGGTATTTAGCTCTCTTGGGCAGGAAACTGGTCTCAATTTCACGCCAAGCTTGCTTGACGGCTGCTGATACGGTTTCACGTTCTTTATTGTACTCAGCCACATCCATTTCATCAATGCCTTTAAGGTAATCCTTGACTTGAGTGGGGTTGATTCCTGCATCTTTCAAACGCCCAATTTCCTTGAGCCATTCAACACTGGCCCCCAGGTCTTCAACTCCGTATCCAAAAATAAATTGGAAGTCACAGTCACGAAATGGCAGGCTCACTTTATTCTTTTTGCATTTGGCTTTGATGGTTACGCCATACGGCCGCTTGACCTTGCTGATCTCTCGCCTGAGAGTTTCAATATGAGCCAGCCAAAGAATCTGGGAGGCATAAAAATCCAAAGCACGGCCACCGGAGCGCTTATGCTTCTCACCAAACATGGCCCCAATGTTATCCCGTACTTGCGAAATAACAAGGAGAAGTACCCTGCTTTGTTCAATGCGGTGTGCTGTCTTCCTGAAGAATATGCTCAGCAGCTTAGCCTTGGCAGCGCCAAAAGTTCCCTTCTCAATATCACGTTCCATTTCAGCGTCATCTGAAAGGGCATCAAGACTGTCAACCACATAAATACCGGGTGTCTCGGTTTTCAGCCGGGCTTCCAAGAATGCATCGAAGTCATGGGAAAATTGTTCAACCGTAATCAGCGGTTCGTCTTTGTCTCCAAAATCAACTTTGTCAAGATCAAGCCCCATGGCTTTGGCGTAGCCCTGGTCAAAGGCAGCCTCGGTGTCACGGTAGGCCGCTACACCGTTAGGGTAGATTTGACTGAAGTTGATAAGGGCTTCAGTGGCCAATGCGGTTTTTGCCGTCGACTTATCCCCGACAATGTTAACTATTCTGCCAAGTGGGAAGCCGCCACCAAGTACACAATCCAATAATGTACATCCGCTTGAAACGAAACTGTAGTCTGTTTTATCTTCAACAAAATAGGCATTTTTGGATTCGGTTAATTTTGCACGCTCTCGTTTAGACATTTACACCCTCTCAAAATAGGAACCGTCTGAACTTTTCACGATGGGCAGCGTTGCCGTATAGGGGTAATCTGTCAAGTTGTGTTCTACTACGAATATACGTTTTTTTGAATCTATGGCCCGTTGATGTAGAGTTTCGGCCAGATCAAGCATTCCTTCTTGGCTTAGATGCCGTGACGGTTCGTCGAAGAACTCAATAGTGCTTCGCAACCCCGCGTTTTCCATAATCAGGTTGGCTAGGCCCAAGTCACCTGCCAGCCGTAACCGTTGGGTTTCACCGCCCGACCATGCCTCAAACTTGACTGGCTTTTCATTGCCTGAGGCTTGTATGGCTACCGTAAACCCTTTGGTAATGCCACCTGATTTGTTCTCACGTTCCACGTCCAATTCTACACGCCACGTCAGCAAGCCCAGACTGGCAAGATTGTTATTGATCTCAAGTTCCAATTGTCTGAGGGTTTCTTCAATAACAAACAAGCGTATCTTCTTAAAACCACCTATCCAATAATTGACGGTTAGATTATCCTTGGCTAGTTGATCTATCTCTTCGGTGGTTTGTTTAATGGCCTTTTTTAGTAGGGCTTTTTGTGCTTGTTTTTCTTCAATCAAGATACTATATGGATTGGGTTTTTTCTGTTCATTAGCAATGTTGGTGCGGAGCTGCCTCAAGTCAGCTTCACACCGTTCTGATTTAGATGACAGCTTGTTCCTCTCAATCCTAAAATCCTCTAAATTCTGTTCTATGGTTTCTAAATCTTTCTGGTTTGATTTGATGGCAGTGACGATGTTATCCTTATTGGTAGATGCCCCCTCAAAAGCTTCAATACAGTCTTCTAGTTCTTTTGAAATTGACTGATATTGTTTTTTGTACTTTTGTTTTTCTGTTGTTAGGTGAACAGCATCTACTTCCTGCAAACAGGTAGGGCATTCAGCGCCGACACCTTCAAGGCGCTTACTGGTAGCGGTTACAGCACTTAACCTGTTTTCTATGACTGATTTTTGAGTTCGTATTTCTGAGTGGTTGGCCTCAAACTTATCCTTCTCATTCAGTAACGTATCTATTTTGGCAATGAGTTTGTCTCGTCTTTTTTCAAGCCCATCAATTGCTAATTTGGTTTCGTTTAGGACCTTCCCCTGAACTTTTATAGAAGTTTGTATTTCTGTTATTTGCCCAGTCATGGAAGCCATCAAGCTACGTTGATCCTCAGAGAACTTAATTTCCTTTTCAGCTAACTGCCTTAGGTCATCTGTAATTGTTTCAAGCTGACCATTTTGCCGCGCAGCATTCTTTTCAACGGCTGATTTTTCAATAAGTATTTCTTCGGCCAATTCAGAGGCTCTTTTGCTCTTTTCAAGCCAGAAATCAAGTTCCATTATTTGTGAAAATAGGGTCAGTTTGTCACTGGGTGTCAGATCAAAGAATGCTTGCCCAAACTGTGGGGCCATCACGGCATAGGTGAAAGCTTCAGGCCCAATACGTAGGGCTACTTGTAACTCAGTCTGATCCACTGGTTGCCCGTTCAGCATGAGGCTGTTGGGGCTTTGAGTACGGGTGACGGTAAGGTGCTGGCCCCCAATAAGTTGCTGTACGGTCACGGCACAGCCTTTGGCACCCCAATTGATCACGTCAGTAGCTTTTAGACCGCGTGTGGTACGCCCGTAATTGCACCAATAAATGGCTTCTAAAAGAGTTGATTTGCCAACACCGTTAGGACCAAGTTCGGGGTTGTCAAGATTAACGCCGGTTATGGCATACAGCCCCGGTTCGGTTGGAAATTCGAAACTGTGTTTTCCCCTGAACGACCTGAAATCTTCCAGTTCAATTTTGATGATGTCAAACACTTACACTTACCCCCATCGTGGGGCACGCCGTACCGCTTCCTGGTAATTGGCTTTGCAGGTGGCCAAGAAATCACTTTCACCCATCCCAACATCAACCGCTGTGACGGCCGCCAGATGGGTGAAGGTTACAATAGATATACGTGAGAACTTTTCTTGGCCTATTTCTTTGTTCAGGTCACGGTGAGTGGCCCAAACCCCCCATCCTTCTTTTAGTAAAGCCTGATGAATTGAAAATAGCTCAGCAGGAATTACTTCTGACGTGTTTTCGGTCATATATAGCCTGCAAAAAGCATTGATGGCTTTTATAACCCAACCGTTGAATGAGCCACCACTGCCGCTCGAATTTCTCATAAGGTATAGCGTCATTCATAATGGCACTGAGCGGGCGGTTATCAACCCTAACAGGGTCTATGCCGCCGCGCTTCAGCATTTCAGCCCTGCGGTCAGTCGTCATCCTCATCGGTGCTTTTAGAACGGCGTGCAGCTAACCGTTCACGGATACTTTGGCGTGGCTTTTCGTCTTGTTCTTCATCTTCATCTCTGGCAGGCTTTGCCTTTTTGCGCGGTTTTTCATCCGCCTCGTCCGGCTCATCCTCGTCCTTCAGTTGAGTACGGGCACGACGTGGTTTTTCATCCGGTTCATCTTCATCGTCATCTTTGGTGGCCCGACGTTTTGGTTTCTCTTCAGAGTCATCATCCTCATCGGCAACAGGACGGCGCTTTGGTTTTGTACCTTCGTCATCTTCATCACGCAATTTTTTGCGTGGCTTTTCGTCATTGTCATCTTTGGTACGAACCTGCCCGTCAAAGGCCGAGGCAATCTGATCGGCACTGTAGAATTGCAGGCAGTCAGGCACCGGGTTTTCCTTCACAAATTCAAGCCATTCATCCTGAGTGCCTTGATCTTCATGAAGCGGCGATTCATCAAGAAGCTTCATGCGAGACGCCGGGTATTTGGTGCCAAGCCCTGAGCCTTCCTTGTAAAACCGAAGATCATGTCCATTATCAGGATCATCAGGATAGATGACCTCCTTGGTGTCTTCATCAAGGCAGAGGTTGATAAAATCCTTGTCAACACTGAAAGGAATATCCCACAGTTGTGGGCCTTCATCCTCTTCATTACGATCAATGACCCAAACCAGTACCCGCTGGCGCGGTGATAATGCCTTGGCGGTTTCGTCATCCCCTTCGCGTTGAGCCTGCTTGCGGGCTTCGGCCAACGGATCGGCTTCGTCGTTCATTTTTGAAAGAGAAAGGTACGATTGGTTATCTGCACCAATGCCGTAATTCACCCAAATATCGTAACCGTAATGCTTGGGCTTTTCCCATGTTGCTGGCAGGATGCGCACCAAGTTTTTTCCGTCGCGCACCTTGTAGCGCTTGAATTCGGGCTTTACAAAGCTGTCATAGCCACCGCCCCGCATATTGGCGCGGGCTTTTACGTCCTCCTTGGAACGGTGTTCGTAATGAAACGATCTTTTACTCTCACTTTTCGCCACTGTTGGCTCCTTTGAGTTTGTCAACTAGCCGATTAACGAAACCGTCCTTTGCTTTAAAGTAGGACCCAATAATTGCTTTGCATGTGAGCCAAAGGATCAATGCTATGACAGCAATCGGTAAAATGTACTGCCACAAGGCATCACTCACGTTTGCTCCGTGCAGTTGCAATGCGTTCCCTGCCCATTCTATACGTCGCATGGTTAGTTTGCCCAGAGCCACGGGCCGATGATTCTTCAAAATAGTTGGCTGTATAGAGAGAGCAAAGATCTCGAAGCATGTAGGCCCTGGATTGGAAAGCTTCTTTCAGTGCCAAAAACAAGTCAGCCTGTTCTTTGGCGTCAAAGAACTTCTTGATCGCTGCTTCATGCTTTTTGTCGGTTTGTACGGCATTTTTGACCATGGCTTCGGTATACTTTTCACCCGCTTTGTCAAAAACACGACGCATGTCACTATCGAGTCTAGCGTCTGTACTGGCAAGCTGCTCCTTGAGCATGTCACGTTCAGCAGTGGCTTGAGCAAACGCTTCGCTGATTTTGAAAAATAGCATAGGCTGTTCCATGAGTTCTTGATCGAGCCCATGTTTGTCTATTTTCAGATAATTCTTGAATTCTTCAATGTCAACGGTCATGCTTTATCCAGGTTGAGTGCCATGCCTATCGAGTGCAGGAGTGGCGCAAGTTTATCTATTGGTTGATAGGGGGCAGAAAAACATTCCAGTAGCCCAAGAAGCGGAATAGCCTTATCGTTGCTTTTGGTATTTGTCAAAACGGCACTTAGATAATTTACAATTATTATCCTGATGCTTTCAGTATCGGTTCCCTCAAGTGCCTTTACATATTTCATGGCTTCGGCCCAGGTACGGCCACGTTGCCCAAGCAAGAATTTGCACAGGTCACTTACTTCTTTAGACTGCCCGGCGCTACGCATAACAATACGCGCCTCACCGGCTGTTTCGGCATAGGAACAGGCCTCCAAAAATACTAAAGCCTGACGTGGTGAGCCTGAAGCTTCCTCAACAATGGCTTCCAATATTGCATCTGGTGTTTCAAGTTTCTCAGCCTCAGCTACGCGCAGTAATAGCTCAAGCAGGTCTTCCTCAGAAACAGGTTTCAGATCGTAGCGTAGGCATCGGGTCAGTATTGTTTTCGGTATTTTGCCCGGATTAGTAGAACAGATCATCCAGTAAACGTGAGTGGGTGGTTCCTCGACTGGCTTAAGGAGGACGTCCCATGCCGCGCCTGACAAACGATGTGCTTCGTCCAAAATGACAGCTTTGATTGGTGAAGTGCCAATAGCCCGGTACAACGTGTGTTTGATTACTTCGCGCATGGCATCTACGCCGGTAGTATCGGCGGCAGCTATTTCTTCTATATTGGCTGCCGTAGCTTCGTTTTTGGCGAAGGAATTTGCTAATATTCTAGCAAGAGTGGTCTTTCCGGTCCCTGATGGCCCCGTGAACAAGAAAGTTTTGGCACGGCTGTCTTTGACTACGCGCTTGAGGCCCTTGACCACATGATCTTGGCCTACCACTTCGTCGAAGATAGTTGGCCTATACTTTGTATGAAGACTGGTCATTTAGATATATCTTTGTTATCTCTATAAGTGAGCTAAGATGGGTGGGGGCCGTCTGTACATTTATTATTTCTTAATGTCTTTGTGAGACCAAAACTTTCCAATTTCTTCCATGCCAAACCAGTGCTTTCCTATAGAACAAGTAACTGATAACGGTACATTAATGAAGTCATAGTTTGGAGTTAGCATAATTCTATATATATCTTTAATGGCTTTTTCAATAATTCTATCGTTGTTTTGTACCTGAAATGAGAGATCATCATGAATGTTCAAAATTGGATGTAAGTACCATTTTTTCTCAACCGTCGCTAACTCTGAAAGATCATTCATTGAACGACAAACTATATCGCATGCCACGCTTTGAATTGGATCGTTAATTGCCTGATTGCGGGTCATAGGGTAGTGACGCCTACGTCCGGTAGGACTTTCAGCATAACCATCTTCATAATATTTCTTCATCAATTTATCTTGCCATTCAGCAAGGCCATAGAACGTTTTCCAAAATTCACGCATCAAAACATCAATTTCCTCAACTGGCATATCAAGGTAGCCAGCAATAGATGAATTCTGTGCCCCAAATATTGCCGGAAAGACTAATTTGTTCTTTATCTTTGACCTAAACTTCTTCATTACGTCTTTATCTTGGATGCACTTCTTGCCCCCTATAATGGCCGGGTACTGGTGGGCTGTTTTGATTGCCCATTCCATATGAATATCGTAATCCTCCCACAGTGCTTTTACCAACACTTTGTCCTGGGAACACATCGCGGCTGTGCAGGCTTCCAATTGGCCGTAGTCAAAGGCCAGCAAAAGATGCCCATCCTTAGCAGCTATTTGATTGCGCACCCACGCATCAGTGCGTTGAGGATAATTCTGCATATTTGGATCATCGGAACTTGTGCGTCCGGTTTCTGCAAAAGTTGTATTGAAATTACAATGAATTGCTCCATCCGGGTAAATCATTTCTCCTTTGCCAAGTTCTAGGCAATCTACATAGGTGCTTTTCAGTTTGGTGCGGTTGCGGAGGTCAATAATTTTTCCAGCTAGGGGGTGGTCAATCTGCGCAAGAACACCTTTATCAACTGAGTATCGTATTTCAGGCCCTTTATCGAAACGCTTTTTGCTATCGGATGATTTGTTGAAATTATGTGCTTCGTGACGTTCCTGTTTGATCTGAACTTCGGGCCTTTTCAGGTAATCCTTGAAAATTGTGATAGCATGATCGTTTGAGAGTGGATTGAACTCTTTGTGATCCTGTACAAAGGCTTTCACCACTTTCAATTCGGCAATATTGGCCTCTAATACTTTGATCTGAGGGCCAAGCTTCTTTTGGGCTTTCTTAACCTCGGCCTGATCCACATTAACGCCGAGGTATTGCATCATGGCTACTGAGGTTTGGCGTGGGCGTGCCTCAAGGTAGGCTTTATAGAGGCCAAACTTCTTCAGCAGTCTGATCTGCCAATGATGTAACCGCAGCGTTATTTTGGTATCGACGCCATTATAGAGTAACGTTTCGCCAAGATCAGATTTGGACATATCCTTCTTATTTAGCTTGAACAGCGATTTGTAGGTGAAGCCAAAATGTTGTTTGCAGAGGAAATCTAATGCCTGATAGGCGGCGCGGCGGTCGTTTTCATCTGAACTTCGTGACTTGCCACGACGCTCATCGAGAAAATGAGCCTGCATCTGCGTGCAGTGCCACGCATGGTGATTGATTATGTGTTTGCCAAAATACCAGATAAACCATTCGAGTTCGAATGGGACATTGTGAGCTATCTTTACAGTGTCATCCTTTAGAATGCTTTCAAGCAATATTCGTATTTTCTCTTTAATGTGCGCGGGCCATTTAGAATGTGGATGATCCAAGGCAAATGCAAAATTGGTATCCTCAAAACTGAGGGCACAGGTCATGATGGCTGCGTCGGTTTTGTACGGGCGTAGCCCTTTGGTTTCTATATCTACCGCTTTGAGGGGTGCCTTACGGGCTTCATATAAAAGATCAATAATAGCTTGATGGTGGCTTTGTTTGGAACCGTCAAAACATTGTATTCCTGATCTAATCTCTGCCTCAGTATCAATGTGGGGCAATTCAAGATCGGCCACCAGTTCAAATGCTTTTCTGATGTCCATCCTGAAACAATGGCCCATCATTGAATTGAGTGGCTTCCTTTTGTTCTTGGCTATTCTCAGAATAAATGATGGATGATAAGTAGGGAGGAACCAGCAATGATGTTCACCAAATTTAACGGCAAAGAGCCTGCCACGCATTCCCTGCAAATCAGATGAACCAAGGATAGCCTGTAACGGTACCGCGCCTAATCCCACAATCAGCTTGGGCTTTGCCTGTTCTATGTATTTCGTACGTCTTGGGCGGCAACATTCAATTTCTTGCCATTGTGGTGTTCTATTGCCCGGCGGTCGGCAGTTTATTATATTATCAAACGAACATTCATCTTGCCAATCCTCAGGAATACATTCGCGCAATAATGAACCTGACGGCCCGGTAAGAGGCCTGCCTGTGTTCTCATCTTCATCACGCCCCGGTGCTTCCGCAAGGAAATAGATTTGCCCCCCTTTGCTTAGGGTTGGTTCCATCAACGGCGTGACTATGCCAGAAGCTTTATTGAGGGGACAGCCAGCACAGCCTAGACGTGCCCATACGGCAGGATTCCGCCTTATTGTGGTAGGTAGGGTGCCCGCTAAAAAACCCTTACCAGTGACCGCCTCCGTGGCTTTGGCACGGGGGGTACTTTTGGTAAAAAAGAATGACATCTTCAAGCCACCGGGCTTGAAGCTTCATTCACTACTCGAATTACATGAGGGTCCCTATTAAGCAGGGCTATCGAAATTTTATTGAAGGCATAAAGGCCAATCTTATGATCGTCGGTGCCAAAAGCTGTGGCTATTCTTTTGAACGATAGATGTGTTTCTTTTCTGGCAATGTAACAGGCAATATGACGTGCAAGGCTGATCTCATAGACCCGGCATGATGTATCGCGGGTTGAGCCTTGAGGGACACGGGCGGCTGCTTCTACGGCAGCTATGATTTGATCTATTGAGCGCATCCTGCTGCATTAGCTTGAGTAAAGGCTTCAGGTGACGTGCCGAATGGCACGTTACTCAATGCCACTAATTTGGTGTGGTTGACTTCATCTATACGCCAGCCCCTACCCCAAATTGTTTCTATATAGATATCATAGCGTTTAATGATTGGCCGAAGTTTACAGATAAAAACATCAATAATTTTTGGATCAGGCCATTCATCTTCGTGGCCAATACGGGCAGCGTAAATATTTCGCCATAAGAATTCTTTGGTCAAAACCATTTTTGGGTGCTTAAGAAAAACGCTTAAAACCAATGCATATGTTGGGGGAAGCCGCAGGGGCCAAGATTCAGCAACTCGTTGTAATTCTTTCACCATCTCAGAAATATGAAATTCCAATTCTGCAACGCGGGTCCGTAATCGCTCTATTTCACTATCCATTTTATTCACCCATATTGCTCACAACCATGAACAGGGTAGTGCCCTGTCTATATACCGTGCAGCGTTCAAGAATGGCCATTTCGTCACAAAGCCCAATAGCCCGTTGCACCATGGCGGCCGAAGCATTGGCGCTAATATCCTCATGTTTAGGGTAAGGCATCACATCTCTGACAATGCCCATGTGGGTTTCGGTTATTAGACGAAGCTTCTCACTTGTTATCTCAAATACGGTTTTGGCACTGTCAGGATCAGCAATCACGCGGGCGCGTGATAGGGCATGATCCAACCCTTTTGGCAACGGCAGGAAGCTAACCTCACCTTTGACGGTTTTGGTGATCAATTGTTCGTAATCTACTGGGGCATCAACTTCAATCAAACGGCCGTAGATTTGATAACCGTTATCTAGTTCTGCGTGGGTCCATTCAGAATTAATATTCAGTTGCCCGGCATCGATCTTGGATTCCTTGCAAATACGAACCAAGGCTTCGCAGAACATATTGGGCATCAAATAAGATAAATTTTCTACGGCTTTGGTATTTGTAAGATGACGAGTGAGTGCGTCCCCATCACAGGAATACAAAGCTACCTTTTTAGAATAGGATCCAAGGCTAACGCCAAGCAATTTTGGTTGAGCCATATCACGCGATGAAGTCAATAGGCAGGCTTCCAAGCCCTTCAATAAGTTTTCGTCTATAGTCAGTGTGATAGTCCACTTGTTGGCTGGCTTTTTGAAGAGGAAATCTTCCTTAGGAAAGTAAGGCAATTTGAAACGGCTCTTGCCGGTTTTTATGACAATATCGTGTTTGTCCTCGATTGAAAACTCAACTTCTTCACTGTGGCTGTTTTTCAGTAGCCCAAGCAAGGTGGTGCCATTGACCGCAAAAGCATCATTAATCTCACAGGGGGCAATAACCCCGAGTGTATCGTTATAGCAATTGACAGTTTTTGTATCAAAGCAGAAACACTGAAATAGAGGGACCAAATTATGATCGGCCAAGGCATAGCTGACCAGTTCCAGCTTTGCTGTTAATTCAGCTCTATTCATCTGCTTCAACCTTTTTGTTTTCTGGTTGTCTGAAGACAAGTAAATGTTCATGTATCGGGACGAGTTTTTTCCCACGCCATGCGTTAGTGGATCTGATCGTGGCACTCCCAGTGTTTTTAACCAAGATCACATCTTGCCAAAACACAAATCCAACTTCTTGGAAATTCTCAACAGTGTGTGCTCTGAAATCTACTAATTCACCTTTTTTATCTCTGAAATTTCCAACAACAATACAAACAAAAGCCCCAGGCTTCATCACCTTGGCGTGAGCTAATGCACAAGAGTACATCCCAAAATTGAACTGCCCATAGGTAGCCAAATTACTGAGATCATTCTCAAGATCACTGTAAACTTCGAGATCGTAATAAGGCGGGCATGTTAGTGCAACATCGAAAGGACCAATATCATCGGCAAGATACCGGCCATCTGCAAGGATATAGTTGCACTCGGTAAGGCCCAATTGCTTCAATGTGTTCTTATTTTCATCAATTTGTGACTGGCGTATCTCAAACCCAGTATACCGATAGCCCATAATGGTTGAAACTAACGCCCGTGGTGGGCCACCGGCAAAGGCATCAAGTATATGCCCACCCGGTTCGCCGCCGTATCGAAGTAAAATCCATTCTACCAATGGGGCAGCGAATACGCTGTGCGTGCCGGTATACACACTCTCATGATCGGCTCGCATCGTTTCAGCACGTTCGCCAGTGTGGCCAGTTTCCCCAGTCAGCCTGCGCCAGTCACGTACACTTCGCTTAATGATTTCATCAACACGCCACACGCTGGTTGTAGTGGCAAACCATGCTTTGCCGGGGCTGGGGCGTGTGTAGGCTTGCTGCGGGGTAAGCAATAGCGGGCGGCTACGGTAAAGCGTCCTGGTACCACTTTTGGTACGGTAGAGCATCAGTTGGTTTTTTCTGGCGGAGCATTATTCTGAGCGTGTTGTTCCATGACGTTTTTAAGCCCAGTCATGAACGGTTCAATAATAGGGGCTGGGATGAACACCGCGATTCGATGAGTTGGTGGCTCATCCTGAATGAGCGATGTTTCGCCAAATGTTAGCCGTAACCCAAGATTAGTTAAGCTGAATTGGATGTCATTGGAATAAACGGCTTCTATTTCCAATATTCGTTTGGCAAGCTCCTTTGGATTCCGGTTCATTTCTTACCCTTTTTAGTCCCTATATCTTCAGCATGAGTTAGCTTGAAAACCCCACCCGGCAACCGTTCTACGCGGTGGCCTTTTTCTTCAAGTGTTTTAAGGATGTTGTAGAATCTGCCACCAAGCTTCTCTTTGATACCGGCGGATGTGATGCCTTCTTCATAGAGTAAGATAGCTTCGTGGGTTTTAGTTCCTACAATGATCCCATAGCGGTTGCGTTCTCCCGTCAAGTTGTCATAACGGGTTTCAGATACTTTTTGTTTCTTGCCTGAAGGCTTGAGTTTAGAAGGCTTGGCTATGACTTCTTGGGCATCCTTCTTTTTAGGAGTTTTTGATCGTGCTGTTTTAGTCTCAGCCCCTTCTTCCTCAATCTCACTTCCAGCTTCTTCAGCAGCTTTGTAATCGTCAAATTCTGGTATCTCAGCTTTGCCATTTAATGCTTTGATTGCAGAAGAAACCCAATTTGCTGCATCATCGGTCAGCTCGTCAAATTGATCGTCGGTGAGTTTATTGGCAGCCCGTGCTAAGCCACCCAAATGATCTTGGCGCGCTGAATAGCCCCCTGGGGGTGTCCTGAACTTAGTGGCTTCGATCAATTCGTTTTCTATATCATTCGGCATTCGGGATGCTCCTTAGTTGAGTAGCAGATCGATAAGTGCTGCTTTGAAATCAAAAGTGTTCTCAAGACCAAGAATACGTCTCAACTTCATATTCAAGTTCTCACGGGGTTTTCTGGGGTTAATAGGTGCCCCCAAAGAGGCTGGATCATCGGTTACTAACGCCAATGCCAAACGCAGTTCTTGCGGTGCTTCGTTAAGCAAGAGCATGGTCAGCCCGGCATTGGTAGTCTCACCGATATGACTAATACAAAAGTCCGATATATCAACTCCAACGTCGACATGACATTCTTTTTTTCGTTGGAGGTAAATTGATTTGTCATGGATGAAATTACTCAGTGATGTTTTGAACAAGGCCATGAAATGGGCCGGTTCAACTACTCTGGGGTAACGCGCTGCCAGCTTTAGAAAAAGAACGTAGGCTTCTTGTAGAAGGTCCTCAAATTCGTAAATTTTATCGCAGCGCCATTGTTGTTTTTTGATAAAGGAAGTTGCCCAATTTTTGATTGCCCCTTCCCACTCTGGCTCCCACACTGTTGCTATGCGCTCATGCCGCATGTCACCCCACCCTTAAATTCGAGTAGTCCCAAGAATGCTACAATGCAGTCAGGTCAGGATACAATAAGAAAAATTAAGTTTTAAGGAATTGCTCTACCTGAGGGGGGCAGAGTTCACCGGGATCTTTAACCCCGGTAGGTAGGCTTCCAATAGTTACATTTTTTACAGAGAGTGAATCGTGTAATGAAAGAGCCGCTTCAAATGCTTCTGCATCAAATAGAATTACAACCTTCTCAAAACTGGACAGAATAGTATGTAAGATGGCTATCTGACTAATTGTAGGGTTGACACCAAAAAGACAAGTGGCTTGTGACCCAAATTTTTTGCCGTAGAAATCTATTTTCAGAGCATCAAATGGCCCTTCGGTTATGTAAAGAGTTTTGCCCCCATCAGTTAAATGGTCTTCATTGAAGATAGTATGCTTAATTGCTTCTGAAGAGCTTAAGTAGCGCGGGGCTTTGGTGGTGGGCTGAATGGCACGCCCAGTCCACCCGATTAGTGATTGTTTCTGGTACAGCGGTAGTATTATCCTATCTTTCCAACGGCCGGTTTGGCAGCACAAAAGTTTGTATTCGGTAATTAATGCAAGAACATCATCAAAGCCCCGCTGCAATAGGTAGTGCCAAAAGCGGCCTGTAAGGCCCGCTGGCTTGATTTGCCTAAATGCACTAGGTAGCCCCCCTACTAAAGCATTGGGCCGCTGTGGTGGCTTAGCCGTGGCTTGTAGCATTGCCATGGCATCATCAAAAGCACCTGCGTCGGGGGCACTATATTGCTGCACAATGTTTTGTGCATGACTGAAAGAGCACCCCAATAGAGCAGCTATCAAACGAGTGGGCTTGTAACCGGCATGTTTAGTGTTTCTCCAACATCCAAAAGCATCTTTGCTTAATGAAATTGATAAATGTTCAGATGGGTCGTCATCACCACACCACGGGCATCTAATGGATATTTCTCCTTTCCTTGTATTTGGCCCGGCAGTTATATAATCGATATTGTGTGTTGTTAGGAAAGAAGGCCAATCCATTGTTTACTACTCATCTATCACGAAACTGGTGCTGAACATGGTTTAACGGGCGGCACCAAAGATTCTTTGTTTGGGTCACCAAGCGTCAAAATCATAATATCATCAGTGCCCGCTTCTCGTTGGGTACGGAACATAAACCAGTTCTCTCCTGATACATAACCGACGACCTTGAAGGGCTGGCAGGCTGGAATGAATATCTTGATGGCCTCTCCAAACGGAGCAGGCGCACTTGTCTGTCCATTATATTCGACGGCCCATTCACCGGGCCAAGGCCATGACGGCGGATTGAATGGTGTTTCCATTGCTGGATCGCGGAGACAAGCGAAGCCCAATAGCACACAGGCAAGTTTCATTTTGAATCTACTTGTTGTCCAGGAGCGCGCTCAATATCTTTGCCAGAAAACCGTTCAAGAAAAAAATGATGAATATGGTCTTGCATCCGCACGACCTGTCCCTTGTCAGCAAAACCGGAAAGGCTAATGAGCAACACAAACTCATCATCCTCTCCAGCATAAGAGGTACTATCGATTGTTATTTTTGTTGTCATAAATACCTCCAAACTCATCACTTACATGCGTGAAATTGTGGCGAGAATGGCGAGGCCGCTTAAACCAATCCACATCCAGATCGGCCATGTTTCGATTACAAATCTCATCATTTGGAGTCCGCTTTCTGCTCACAACCGAGCGCCGAATTGATTACCTGGATCGTGTCCGAGAAGTCATCATCATCGCCGGCCACGCGCTCAAGGTCATCGAGCGCCATTTGCAGCGCCCCACCATCCCGATCAAGCATGTGCGCCGCCTCCTGAAACGGAGCACCATCTTGGCTCGGAAAGCCGGAAGCCGTTGGGCGTCCATGGGTGCACCCACGCAGCCATTCAATAAGTTGAGCTCTGTTCATGACGTTCTCCATGGTGGTACAGCGAGCCACAGGACGGCACAGGGCGCGAAGATTGCGAAGGCTGCTATGACTGACAGGATGCAGCCGATCGCGGCTATGGCGTCCCATGCCAGTCTAGCGCGCCAGATGACTTCGGCTCTCAGCATGACCCACATCCCCGGCAGATCGCCATCACAACGGCCACGATCATGAAGATCAGCCATGCGCCGCCAATCAAACTAGCTAAAGTGTCAGCCATTCTGTCCTCGGTTTGTCATCGTCACCGCGCTTGATCTTTAACGACTGCATCAAAGACAGGAGCGCCCTGGTCGTCATTGTGCATTATCATCCAGGGCCCGAGAAAATCATCAATAGTGAACGCGCCATCAAATAGCGGAGTGTTTCCAGGCAATTGAGCCATCGTGTTCTTGATCTTGTTCTCATAGTAGAGCGCAAACGGCATTAGACTGTTCAGCAACTCCCCGCGTTCGATTTCAGCCAT
>Ga0210394_10002222_pt1 | contig 27326 bp, 21 predicted proteins | sample IncBWC12MmetaG_FD_160121 | JGI IMG/M metagenome (GOLD analysis project Ga0210394, IMG submission 160121) | Forest soil microbial communities from Barre Woods Harvard Forest LTER site, Petersham, Massachusetts, United States - Inc-BW-C-12-M | ecosystem: Environmental > Terrestrial > Soil >...
CAGTCTTGAATACTGGCTTGGCGCCGCGTTACAGCAGCAGGCCGATGTATTGTTGGTTGCCGGCACGCCGATGTCGAACCTATGTCGGCTCACGGCGGCCGCCGCTTCCATGGCGGGCCTTGATTGTATTGTTTATCACAATGCTGCCGATGAACCGGCGGCGCGAAGCGCCAGTTTTCTCAACCGAATTTTCGGCGCGTCGGTTCGTTTCATCGGTCTGATGGACGAGGCACAACGGACGCAGGCGGTTGAGCATGCGGCATCGGAATTGCAGCGCAAGGGGCGCAGACCCTATATCGTGGGAAATGCCGCGCTGGGCGCGTTGGGTTATGTGCGTGCCGCGGAAGAACTATTCGCTCAGGCCCGACGGCTCGACCTCGGTATCCGCCATGTCATGCTTCCAGGCTCCATGGGGACCACCGAAGCCGGTTTGATATTTGGCAATGCCTTGCTCGGTTATCCGTTCGATGTGCATCTCGTCAGCGTCGAGTACCAGGAGGCCGAACTCAGAGCCTGCGTGCGGCGGGCTTACGAGGCAGTTGCGAAACTTATCGGCACGGGCGCGCCGGAGTTTGACGATGCTCGCATCCACTACCACATGGATTATCTTGGCGGCGGGTACGCCTGTCCAACGCCCCAGGGCGAGAAGGCCATACTGACTCTTGCGCGAACCGAAGGTATTGTGCTCGAGCATGTCTACACCGCAAAAACCTTTGCTTGTTTTCTGGATTTTGCGCACCGTGGAGTATTTCCCGCTGCGGAGCCGGCGTGTGTCATTCATACCGGCGGCGTGCCGGCGCTCTTTAGTCAATTCGAGTTATTTCGCGGTGTCTCGTTCGAGCCAGGCGGGGAAAGCACCGATGCGGCGGATAAATAGGTCGGGTTGGCGGGTCCGCTTCGGAATAGCGGCGGGGGCAGCCTGCGTCATGAGTGTTGCCGGCGCGCAATCCCTGTTCGACAGCGGGCGTGTTGGATTCACTGAACTGCAGGCCACGCGCGGCGCAGCGGCCTACAGGGAAAGTTGCGCGGCCTGTCACGGCCCCAATCTAGATGATGGCCAGTTCGCCGGGCCGTTGAAGGGCGCCGCTTTCAAGGCGCACTGGCACGATCAGTCGCCGGAAGCCCTTGGGTCGCTGATCATGAAGCGGATGCCGCCGGCGAGTCCGGGCACCTTGAGCAGCGGGACCTATGCCGACATTGAAGCCTATGTGCTGCAGGAAAACGGCGATAGCGCAGGGACGACGGAGCTTGCCGCGTCAAGCGCGCCGGCGGGCGGCGCGTCGGCGGCATCTTCAGCCGCATCCGAGCATGATTCGAGCCCGCGCGTCGGTGCCGCCCTCGTTGACAACCAGGACGCCAAGTATCGTGCCGCCGTGGCCGCAAGACAGATCCTGCTGCGCAAGCTCACGCCGGTCTCCGACGCCATGCTGCGAGACCCTGCGGCCGCCGATTGGCTGATGTGGCGCGGCACGTATGCCACGCTCGGCTACAGCCGGCTCGATCAGATCAATCAAAGCACGGTGCGCAATCTCGGCGTCGCCTGGACATTGGCGCTGCCGCCCAGCGCCAACGAGGCCGCACCGTTGGTCCACGACGGCGTGCTGTTCATAGAAGGCGCCGACACGGTGGAAGCGATCGATGCCGCCGAGGGCAGTATTCTCTGGCAATACGTGCGTGCGCTGCCGGAGGCGCTTCACAACGGCCGCGATGCACGGATGAAAGGCTTGGCGATTTATGAGGACAAACTTTATGCCCCCACCGCTGACGGGCACATCGTCGCGCTGGACGTGAAGAGCGGCAGCCTTCGCTGGGATCACGCGGTCGTGAGTCCTGAACAGGGAGTACACCCCGGGCAATTCGACGGCGCCTACTTCCATATTTCCGGCGGCCCGCTGCTCGTTCACGGCAAGGTGATCGTCGGTGTGAGTCTCGGCATCGATACCGGCGGCGGCGACTTCATCGTCGGCCTCGACGCGCAAAGCGGCGAGGAGAAGTGGCGTTTCAACACCATTGCACGTCCGGGCCAGCCCGGCGGCGACAGCTGGAACGGCGCTCCCGTCAATGAGCGCTACGGCTCCGGAGTCTGGTCGATCGGCAGCTATGATCCTGAATTGAATCTGGTCTATTTCGGGACCGGCAACACTTACGATGTCGGGACGCTGTTGGTGCCGCGGGCCCGCAAGATGTTGACGAATAACGATGCGCTGTACACGGATTCGACGCTGGCACTCGATGCCGATACCGGCAAGCTGATCTGGTTCTACCAGCACATGAACCGCGACGTTTGGGATCTCGACTGGGCATTCGAGCAGTCGCTGATCACGCTGCCGGTCAACGGCAAGCCCACCCAACTGGTGCTCACCGGCGGCAAGAGCGCGATCTTCGACGCGGTCAACAGGATCGATGGCCGGTATGCGTTTTCCAAGGACCTCGGCCTGCAAAATCTGGTCGCAAGCATCGATCCGAAGACCGGCAAGAAGAACATCGCGCCTGCGCTCGAGCCTAAGCCCGGTAGAACCGACATCATCTGCCCCGCGGCGACGGGCGCCCGAAACTGGCCGACGACGGCAGTTGACCCGGCCTCCAACACTCTTTATGTGCCGCTTCTTGATAACAACTGCATGGACTACAGCTGGGTGGAACGCGACGCCAACAAGATCGCAGCCGGCGGCATGGACGTGCGTCTCGGGGCTCGTCCGAAACCCGATAACGACGGCAATTTCGGGCGCATCGAAGCAATCGACCTCAAGACCAAACAAGTCCTCTGGTCGAAGCGCCAGCGCGCTCCCATTGCCAGCTCCCTGCTGGCGTCCGCCGGCGGCCTGGTGTTCAGCGGCGCGCGCGATCGCCGCTTCCGCGCGTATGACGCAGCGAGCGGCGCGGTGTTATGGCGGAGCGTCTTGAATGCCAGCCCCAGTTCCTCGCCGGCAACCTACAGTGTTGACGGCGTGCAATATGTGGTCGTGGTCGCCGGCGGCGGCGGCGCCTTCGACGCCGGCAGCCGCAGCCTCACGCCTGAAATAATCGATCCAGCCGCCGGCACGACCTTATGGGTATTCAAGCTCCTTGGTTCAAGCGCAGCGGCGATGCCGCGATAGAGGTTTGAGACATGCACCTGCATCCGACGAGTCATTTCGACAATCGCGCCGCCGAATATCGCCACATCGAAGTCCGGCCGCTCGCGGCCGCCATGGGCGCGGAAATCATCGGCGTGCAGATTGCCACGATGAGCGGCGAGCAATTCACGGAGGTCCGCGACGCACTGTTCCGCCACAAGATGATTTACCTGCGCAGCCAGGGCGCGCTGTCGCACGCCGACCACGAGGCGTTCAGCCAGCGCTTCGGCCCGTTCGCCGAGGACGCTTATACGCAGGGCGTGCCCGGCCATCGCAATGTCCACCCATTGATCAAGGAGGCTGACGACCGCTCGGAGATGGTGTTCGGCGCGGGCTGGCATACCGATTCGCCATTCCTGCCCGAGCCCCCGTCGATCACCATCCTGCGCTCCGTGCAGATCCCGCCGTACGGCGGCGACACCACGTTCGCCAATGCCGCCCTCGCCTACCGGATGCTCAGCGAGACCTACCAAAGAATCGTCGCGGGCCTGCGCACGCACTTTTCGCTTCGTGACGTGCTGCAATCGGTCTACGACGCCGTCGAGGTCAGCGACAGCCCGATCGGCCGGCTCGCCGCCACTCGCGATGCGCCGGCGCTCTCTGAGGATCTTAAGCGCAAGATTCGCGGCAGCACGCACCCGATGGTGCGCACGCACCCCGTGACCGGCGAGAAGTCCCTGTACCTGGATCCCTCGTATGGCATCGGCATCGAAGGGCTGACGCGCGCGGAAAGTGCGCCCATTCTGCAGTACCTTGCCGAACACCTCACCCAGCACGCCTTTTGCTGCCGTCTGCGCTGGGAAACGAACATGGTGGTCGCGTGGGACAACCGGCTTTGCGTTCACCAGGCTTACAACGATTATCAGGGCTACCGCCGCGAGATGTACCGCACGACCGTGGGCGGCGAGCGGCCGGTGTGAACCGGCCGCACTGCCGGCGGCTATTTCGACAGGAATTTCACGATCAACTCGGTCGTCGCTTTGGGGTTCTCGTCCATGATCCAGTGGCCGGAATCGGGGACGATGCCCATGGTGACATTCACCGCAACGAAACGCAGGATGTCCGCCTCGGCGGCGCCCATTGATTTGTCCCCACCCAGAGCAAGGACCGGCATCGTGACCTTGCCGCCTTTGGCGAGCAGCGCCTGATTATCCAGGGCGTCCTGATTGAACGCACCAAACTGCTCGAAGGCATCGTGCATCGCGTGTGGCCGTGCGTAAAGCGCGGCATAGTGCCGGCGCGTCGCCTCGTCGATTTTCTTCGGATCGGCCGAGAGCTCATCGTAAAATCGGTCGAGATAGATGCGCTCGCGCCCCGCCACCAGCCTTTCCTCGTCCGGACCGCGGAAGTTGAAGTGCCAAAGCAGCGGGCTTTGCTTGATTTCATTCCAATTCCCGATTCCGGGCAGCGGCGCGTCGATCACGACCCATTTGGTGATGCGCGCCGGATATTGAGCCACTAGCGCATAGCCCACCATGTTGCCAATGTCGTGCGTGACCAGGGAGGCACTGTCGATTTTCAGCGCATCCATCACGCCCGCGATATCCAGCGCCTGATTTTTCTTGGTGTAACCCGTATCGGGATGCGCCGAGAGGCCCATGCCGCGCAGATCCGGCACCACGACCGTGTGATTTTTCACCAGCACTGCGGCAGCCGGCGCCCACATGTCACCCGTGTCGCCAAAGCCGTGCAACATGACCACTGCAGGGCCCTCGCCGCCGATCCGTACGTGCAGCGTCGTACCGTTGGTATTGACCTCTTGGGTGTGGAAACTCGAGGGAAAGGGCTCCAAGGAGAAAGCAGGAGCAACGATCAGCAATGCAAAGAGGGCAATACAATGGCGCGGCATGGATCCTCCCAACGACCGCAGCATGCTGGGCCCTCGCCCGCGTTCTGTCCAGACTCACTAGGGCTCGGCGCTGAACCCGCCTGCGCAAAAAAGTGGGCGCACGCGATCTTATGTTCGTTCGAGTGCCCGCACCGGGCGGGTCAACGATCTGATCTTCTCCGCATCGGCAGGCGTTGCCGGATTGTAGACGACCATGCTGAGATCCGGCCGGCCGTCGACTGCGAATGCCGAGTATTCAAAGGCGAGCGGGCCGAGTACCGCATGCCGTATGTGTTTGACCACCTCGCCAGGGCTTCGAACATCGATGTCCTGCCACATTGCCTTGAACTCCGGGCTGAGCCGGCAGAGCTCATCGACTAGAGGTTCCACCTCCGCCGCTGCCCCCGCACGTGCCGCGTCCACCCGGAACGCGCCCACCACGAATCGCGCCACGCTGTCCCAGTCGTACTGGGCAGCGCGGACGCGAGGATCAAGGAAGATGAAGCGCAGGATATTGCGCTGCTGCGGTGGCAACGCGCCATAGTCGGTCAGCATCACGGTCGCCGCGCGGTTCCAGGCAACCACGTTCCAGATGGCGGTCCTGATGAGAGCGGGGCACGGGTCCAGTGCATCGAGCACGCGTTGCAGCCGGGGCGTGACGCCTTCGTCCTTCCGATAGTGCACCTCAGGCGGCCGTCCGAGGCCGAGCAGGAAAAGATGCTCACGCTCGACATCGGTCAGCATCAGGGCGCGCGCGATCCGATCGAGCACGTTCGCCGAGGGCGCGCCGCCACGTCCCTGTTCGAGCCATGTGTACCAAGTCGGGCTGATGTTGGCGCGCTGCGCCACCTCTTCTCGGCGCAGGCCGGGGGTGCGGCGATGCTCCGGCGCAAAACCGAACGCTGCCGGATCGAGTTTCGCGCGGCGGTCCTTGAGATAAGCCCCAAGCTGAGTCTCAGTCGCGATGTGCTAGCCCACCCTGTTAATCGCTATACCACGATAATGTCACTACTTTACTAGAATAACTGCAAGGCAGACACTTTGTCTCTCACGAAGATCCGGAGATTTGCCATGCGTGTGTTTGTCACTGGAGCTACCGGCTGGGTGGGCTCGGCCGTCGTCAAGGATCTGATCGCCGCCGGCCACCGCGTGCTCGGCCTAGCCCGCTCGGACAAGGGCGCGGAGACGCTCAGCGCAGCGGGCGCCGAGATTCATCGCGGCTCGCTTGCGGATCTGGACAGCCTCAGCAGCGGCGCCGCGCAATCGGATGCCGTGATCCATACCGCCTTCAATCACGACTTCTCGAAATTCGCGGAGAACTGCGCGGAGGACAATCGCGCCATCGAAGCGATCGGTGCGGTGCTCGAAGGCTCCGACCGTCCGCTGCTCGTGACGTCCGGTGTGGCGCTCCTCGCTCCTGGCCGCACGGCGACCGAGGAGGATGTGCCGGCCAACTCTCCTTCCTATCCCCGCAAATCGGAGGCGGCGACGGCCGCGCTCAAGAAACGCGGCGTACGGGCATCGACCGTCCGGCTCGCCCCGTCGGTCCATGGCCACGGCGATCACGGCTTCGTGCCGATTCTGATCGGGATCGCGCGCGCCAAGGGGGTGTCTGCGTATATCGGCGAGGGGCAGAATCGCTGGCCGGCCGTGCACCGGCTCGACGCCGCCCGCGTCTATCGGCTCGCGCTCGAGCGCGGCACGGAAGCAAGCCACTTCCATGCCGTTGCGGAGGAGGGCGTGCCGTTCAAGGCGATCGCCGAGGTGATCGGCCGCCGCCTGAAGATTCCGGTCGTCTCGAAGTCGCCCGAAGAGGCGGCCGAGCACTTCGGTTGGTTCGCGATGTTCGCGGGCATAGACGCGCCGACATCGAGTGCACGCACCCGCGCGAAGCTCGACTGGAAGCCTGAACACCCTGGGCTCATCGCCGATATCGATCACCCGGCCTATTTCCTGCAGTAGCGCTTAAGCTCGGCGTTAGATGGGCTGCCGTAATTCCTCAAGGTACGGTGGCCCGGAGGGCAATACGGTAAGCACCGTAGCGACCTACAAATTCTCCGAAACACTTTAAAACCGGTTTGTGGTCTAAAATCGCGAGATCGAATAGACCCACTCAAATTCAAATACGCAGGGGAAGATCATGAAGGGATCAAAGTTTCCATTTATCAAGGTGCTCTCAGCGGCGGTCGTGCTGACGCTCGGCGCCGCGGGCTTGAGCCAGGCAGCGGCGCCCAGTTCGCAAAAGAATGTGCCGGGATGGGTTTCAGACGCGAACCGAGTTGCCAGCGCGAGCGACAGCGAACGCGTCACCATCGTGGCGTTCTTGAGCTGGCGCAATCAGGCGGCGCTCAAGAATCTGATCGCTGCGCAATCCGCACCCAGCAGTCTGCAATATGGCCACTATCTAACGCCCGAACAATTCCACGCGCAGTTTTCGCCCCCGGCAGCGGATGTGCAACGCGTGCAGCGCTCGCTGCAGCAGATGGGATTCCATATCGACCATACGCCGGACAGCCGATTATTTGTCAGAGCCAGCGGCAGCGTCGCCCAAGTCAAGGCCGCCTTCGGCGTCACTCAGGACCTGTATGCGTACCAGGGCAAGGTTCTGCGCGCCAATGCCGAGACGCCACGCATCCCGGCATCGATTTCCGATGTCGTCAGCTACGTCGCGGGTCTCGATCAAACCGTGCAACTGCTCAAGCCCAACCATATCCGACTCAACGAGCACGCCGCCGACAACGACGCGGCCGCCGCGATTGGTCCCAACGCGCCGCCGGCGCCAGCCGCGAATCTGCCGTCCGAGGTTTGCAGCACCTATTGGGGCGATCACAGCGCCACACTCACGACCGCAGCCGGGCCGTATCCGACGACTGTGCCGTGGCTGATCTGCGGCTACGACCCGCAGCAGATCCGAGCCGCGTATGGCGCGGACAAAGTGACACAAGACGGCTCGGGAGTGCGCGTGGGTATCGTCGATCTGTATGCCTCGCCGACCATCAAGGAGGACGTCAACCGCTATTCGAAAAATCACGGCCTGCCGCGGTTGACCGAGCGCAATTTCCGGCAGATCGTGCCGGCCGGCCTCTTCGATGTGCCAGCCAGCGATCCGTGCGGCCCGCAAGGATGGTACACCGAGGAAAGTCTCGATTTTGCGGCCGTGCATTCCATGGCGCCCGGTGCGTCCATCGTCTTCTCGGCCACCGCGTGCACGGATCCGGGCAACGGCGGATTGTATGAGCTCATTGATCATCACTACGTCGACATCGTCACCAATAGCTACGGCTACGGCGGGGAGATTGATGCGGGCGTTCCGCTCGATTTCATCAATGCCGAAAATCAGTATTTCCTGCAGGCTGCCGCCGAAGGCATGAGCGTCTTGTTCTCCAGCGGAGATAGCGGCGACGTTGCCGCATTCAACGGGGTTGCGTCGGGATCGTGGGAGGCGACCAGTCCCTACGTCACCGCCGTGGGCGGCACCAGCCTGGCGTTGTACGACAGCAGCGGTACCAAAAAGGAATGGGGTTGGGGCACATACCGCGTCTTGATGAACGGGGTGAGCATCTCTGCCGACGGCAAGAGCATCGTGACCACCGGCCCCGCTCTGCCATTCACCTTCTACGCCGGCTCGGGCGGCGGCCCGAGCCTGGTCGAGTTGGCGCCTTCCTACCAGTCAGATGTCCCGTACGAGCTGTCCGGTTACACGACGCTGGTGGATGGCACCGTGCAAGCGCTCGGCGCCGCGTATCGGGTGACCCCCGACATCGCCATGGTTGGCGATCCGTACACCGGGTTCCTGTACGGCGAGACCCAAACGATTGCGGGCAATCCCATCAGCGATTCCGGATGCAAGCCGATCTCCGCGACACTCGAATACTGCGAAGAGTCCATCGGCGGCACCAGTCTGTCGTCGCCGCTATTCGCGGGAGTCCTGGCGCTGGTCAATCAGGCGCGCTTCGACGCTCACAAAGGCGCGGTGGGGTTCGTGAATCCGGCGCTCTACAATCTCGGCCACGGAGATGATTCAGATTCGGAAAGTGCGGCCATCATCGACGTGAGGAAGCCATCCTCCCCCACGGCGGTGTTACGCGGCTATCTCGGCACTCCGGGCAAGCTGCGCGTCGTGACGATGAATTCGACGCCCAATCCGAACTATGTGCCGGGTGAAGACGACCAGCCGGCCGTCATCGAAGGCGCCGACACGTCGTACCTGACGACCCGCGGCTATGATGAGGTCACCGGCCTCGGGACGCCGAACGTGCCGGCGTTGATCGAGGCGCTCAACCGCAACTAGGCCCTATGCTGCGAGCGGGCCGGTCAGGACCATCGAGGTCCTGACCGGCTGGGCGACCCGCGGGAAATGACCGGGCCTACCGAGAACCTGTAGGATTGGCCGGTCGTAGCGGGCAGTCAACTATGGATCTGCTGTCGGAAGGAATATGGGCCGCTGTGCGCGCGCCTAAGGCAAGGCCGCCGCCGTGGGCCATGTCTGTCGTGGCCACGGTGGCAGTCGCGATTGCTTATTTCCTGTCGGCGCGGCTAAGCCTCGCCCTCCTCGAGAAGCCCGACGGCGTTGCCGTGTTCTGGCCGGCGGCGGGCGTAGCCTCCGGCGCGTTAATCGTCGCGGGTTCTGCGGCTCGGTGGCCTGTCATCCTCGGAGTGATGGCTGCGACCATCCTGGCGAATCTGCTGGGCGATCGCAACGTCTGGAGCTCCATTCTCTTCGCTGTTGCCAATGCCAGTGAGGCCGCCATCGTTGCGGGCCTGATCGAGCGATGGTACGGCTCGCTGTTTGAGCTCAATACGCTACGACGCGTGATCGGACTGTTTGCGGCAACGATCGCGGCAACGGTCGTTTCGGGAATCATCGGCACGCTCGGGTTCGTCTGGTTCCATGGTGCCGCGCCCGCATCCGTCCCGACCGTATGGTTTCACTGGTTCGCCTCGGACGCGCTTGGCACGCTCACGGTCGCACCGCTCGTGATCGGTTTAGCGTCTTTGATGCGCAATGTTCCGTCGACGCGGGAAGCCGTAGAAAGTGCGTTGGCACTCGTGGTCGTCTGCGTCCTGTGCGCATTCCTGGTGTTCTCGCCAAATGAGCCTTGGACCCTCGTGCTGGCTACTCTGGCTCTGTGGCCTTTGTTCGTTTGGATCGCGGCGCGCCTGCCGCCTGGCATTGCCAGTGCAGCAACGTTTATCTGCGCCATCACGATCGTCGCGACAACAACATTTGCCGTCGGCATTTTTGGCGATTCGCGCTTGTCGTTTGAGCATCGCATCCAGACTGCTCAAGGGAGCATTTTGGCCATCTCGTTCGCCGCGCTGATTCTCACTGCCCTGTTCAGCGAGCGAAGGCTTCAAGCGATCGCACTTCTGGACAGAGAGGCCCGGCTCCAGGAGGCGCTTCGGGCCGGAGGCGTGATTGCTTTCGAATGGGATCTCGATGCCGATCAAGTGCGTCACAGCCAGAACGCGGTGCCAATCCTGGGATTCGGATCGAAAAGTGTTGTCAGCGGATCTGAAATGCTGGGACAAGTTCATCCGGATGATCGCCCGCACGTGACAGCCTGCATACACGGCGTCAGCCGTGACAAACCCTCTTACTCGGTGACATTCCGCTACCAACGAGCGGATGGCGATAGCCAGGTGTGGCTGGAGCAAGTGGCAACCGCCCAATTCGACTCCGACGGATTGCCCAAGCGCATTCGCGGCTTGACGACCGACATCACCCAGCGAAAGCGCTTCGAAGAGGAGATTTCGCGTGCACAGAGACTGGCAGAACGAGCAGATCGCACCAAATCGATTTTTCTCGCTGCCGCGAGTCACGATCTGCGACAACCCCTGCAAACTTTGAGACTCTTGCACGGGGCGCTGGAACAGCAGCATCCGGATGGCGAGGGGCAGCAGATAATCGCCGGCATAGGCCACTCGATCGATACCATGTCCAGCATGTTATCGAGTCTGCTTGATATCAATCGACTCGAGACGGGAAATCTCCGCCCATCGAAGAGCGACTTTGCCGTCAATGAAATATTCAATTCGGTAGCCACTGACCTGCTTCAGCCGCTCGAGGAAAAGGGCTTGCGATGGCGGGTTGTGCTGTCCGATCTCGTGGTCCGCAGCGACAAGCGCATGCTCGAGGAGATGATCCGTAATCTACTGTCGAATGCAATCCGGTACACCGATCGCGGGAAAATCCTGTTGGGTTGCCGACGCGCGAGCGACAAGATTCGGATCGAAGTTTGGGATACCGGCATCGGCATCCCCGGCGATCAGTTGCCTCACATCTTTGAAGAATATTATTGCGATGCCGAGCGCGGCGGCTTTGGACTAGGTCTGGCAATCGTCAGGCGACTGGGAGAAATCCTGGGCCACAGGGTTGATGTGCGCTCTACGCCCGGGAAGGGCACCGGCTTTTCCATTGAAATTCCGCGGGGGCAAGCATACGTCGGAGTATCTGAATCAGTACCAACGTCCAAGTATGAAGGTGAGCTCTTCCGCGGAACTGTCCTTGTGATCGAAGATGAGACGTCGGTACGCTCTGCACTCAAGCGGATGCTGATCTTGAGCGGCATCGGCGTCATCGGAGCGGCGACGGTGAGTGAGGCGGTCACCCTGATCAAGCAGAAGAACTTGTGTCCAGATCTTGTGTTATGTGATTACAACCTCCCTGGTCCGATGAACGGTGTCGAGAGCATCAAGGCACTGCGTGCCTCTCTCGGCTGGAATCTTCCTGCGATCGTAATGACCGGTGACACCAGATCGAAAACGACGGAGACGATTGCCTCGTATGGTGTGTCTCTCCTGATCAAGCCGTTCTCAGTTGACGATCTCATCCAACTGATCAATCGGCTTTCAGAATCTCACGATCCCAACCGCAGCGCAGGTCTCGTTGGGCACATGGAGGGCGTGCGTTCTCCAACGGCATAACGCCGTCAGGGCGTAAAAACCGGCAGCTTGGCGGGATCCATGCCCAGATTGGGAGTCAGATACCTGTTGGTCAGCCTATCCAAAGTGCCATCCTTTTTGAAATCCTCGATCAGCTTGTTGAACACCGCAAGGTTCGGCGAATCTCGGTTGACCACGGCGCCCCACCTCTCGCCCATATCGTAGCGTCCAACAACCTTGAACAGGCCGTTGGATTCTTTGGCGCGGGCCAGAACGTTTGGCGTGTCATAAAGCACAGCGTCAACTTGACCGGCAGCCAAAGCCGCGTACATGGGGGCGACTGAGGCAAATACCTTTGGATGCTCGACGGGCTTGATGTAGTCCATGATGTACTGCAACGTGGTGGTCGCCTGTTCGGCGGCCAAGCGCATTTTCTTGATGTTTTCCTGATCGATGTGAGTTCCTGCCTTGACCAAAACACCCTGGTCAGAGTTGAAATAGGGTTCGGTGAAATTCACAACCTTCTTGCGCTCCTCAGTGATCGTGATCTCGCTCAGTGCGATGTCGAATCCCTTCGCCTGACCAGCGATGACCTGCGCAAAGGAGCGATTGACGACGATCACCCGATCGAGTCCTGCACGGTATGCCATAGTGGCAGCCATGCAGTACTCGAAACCATCTTTGATCGTCTCTGGCGAGTCGCCATTCCACCATCCCGGCGCGGGCAATACGGCACGCACCGACAACGCTCCCGGAACCACAGTCTCGAGCTTGACCGATCCTCGCTCACCTGAAACCTCACAGTTGCCGTAGTCCGACGTGGCAGAGGCGCTGCCCGCGAAAAAGCTCAGCAAAAGCGTTAATAGGCCCAACCGCATGCGTGCTTCAGGCGACGATCGCTGTGGCGGGCTGCGCAATACCGCCATGCGGCCTGCCACCCCCAACATCGCCCCAGAGGACGGCATGATCCTCAGGCAGGGCGCGCGAATTGCGCACTGACAGCCATATACGCATGAGCAGGCGGTCCTGGCCCGTGCTGACATTGTCCTTGAACGCCGTGCGAGCGTGGTAGATGACGTGGTTATTGAGCAGCTGCATGTCCCCGGGCGCGAAGCGCATCTCGAAACATACCTCCTCCGCCACATCCATCAGCATTTTAATCGCCTCGTGTTCGGCATCGGTCAGCTTCCGGACGTCCGGCAGCATCTGCGCGTTTTCGATGTAGGTGAGCGAGAAGTGGCTGGTAAGCTTGCCGTCACGTACGCCAAAGACCGGCAGATCGTAGGCCACATGTTCGCCGCCCGCCTCTTCGCCGAATCGGCTGCGCGGGATGGGCTTGCACAGCAGTGCATGCAGGTCTGGGCGGCGCTTCAGAATCTCATTATAGACCGTGGCACTACTGGCCAGCTTACTCACTCCTCCCTCGGAAGCTTGGCGCACGCAAAGCAGACCCACCACATCGCAACGATCCGTGTGAAAGCGCAACTGCCCCGGTGACAGGGTGCGGGCGCCCGAGGAGAGAAACTGCTTACCCGAGGCGTCGATCGCAGCGCCATAAAGCTTGGCGCCGACCCCCATACCCTCGTCCCTGATGTCACGCATCACTTCACCGCGATAGTTCTGGTACATAGGTGTGCCGAGATGACAGCCAATGCCGAACCAGATGCGGCGCAGTTGTTCCTGGCTATAACGACTCACATCCAGCCCGCACATCTTTACCATGCCGGATCCGTTCTCCAGCTCTTCACGCACTTCATCAAAGAATGCCGCGGAGTTGGGCAGGGCAAATTTGTGACGAGTGACCTCACGCCATTCGAGGTCCTTGGCCTGTTCGAGCGCGGCATCCAGCTCGTCCAGTACGATGGCCGGCACCTGTTTGAGCCACCGCTGATTCTGGCCCATCTCCGCCCCCTTCCAAACACAGGCACCTTGCACATGGCGTGACTCAGGCATGAATCCTCCAGAGCGACAGGGATATTTTCCACGACAGCGCCCGGTTCGACGATGTGTTTGAGCAATGCTTCCGTACCGGCGGTGCGTTCGTCTTCAAAACACCAGGTCAGCGCCACGAACTATCGAGAACGAAACTCACCGACGGCCTTCATTGATCAAGTCATTGATCGCAACGCCACCCAGCGACAGCCCGCGGCTCACTTCCATCAAAGCGCGAGCAGCATTTTCAGCTCGTGCCCGATCGATGCCGCTCGCAGGAACCAAGCGCGCAACATCCTTGCCACGACGGGGAATCACCACCTCTTCGCCCTTCTCCACGCGATCGAGAAGGGTCCCCTGCGTGTTGTTCGCCTCAAACGCTCCGACCTTACGCATGTCAATCTCCAAACGATGCAGCTAGCTGTCTAGCTTATTCATTATTGTTCGATAATCGAGTGAATTTCGTAGGGCCAAATCGCCGTACTAACTATTTGATTTTTCGGACAATTAACAGGTTATCAGAGAAGTTGCGCCGCGCAGGCATCTGCCCGCGCGGCGCAACAATTTCAAGACTCACCTTTAGCGTGTTTGCGCGAGGGTGATCTTCTTGTCCGCCTTACCCGTCTTTTCATTATAAAGACTCGTCAGCATCGGACTATTGACTTGGGCAACTGCCCGCGACACCGCGCCACTAATGCAGGTCTGCACGGCGTGTATCTGCGACAGATCGAAGTTATCCCAATGTCCACAGACCTCATTGGCTGCCCGCTTGATCCGCCCATACAATACTGCCGCGCCTTCTGGGCTATTCAGATTCAAATCCTTGAAGCTGACCCGCTGAGTCGCGACCTCCTCACCGGCTTGCGCCGCGTTAACCAGCATGAGACTTGGCGCGAAGGTGAACAATACAAATGCCATTCGTAATGCGCTTGTGCGCATGATTTTCGTGATGCTCATGACCGACTCCTTTACTGAATGTACGTTAAGTGTTGAGTGATTTTTGCGCCATTGATCGGCCCTCAATTTATTGCTGTACATGACCATATGCTCCTTTGTTCAGGTTGATTTGCGTTGTCACGGCTTGGTGAGCGAACCCGCCACTACACCGTCGGGAGCCATCGTGAGCGCAATCAGAATGAGGTTCTGTCAAGCGGACGACACAAGACGTACACTGCTAGCAAGGTTTCACGAGAGGAATCCACTGGTGCCTTTGAGCGCGCAGACAATATTGGAGCGCACCCGTCTTTTCCGTGGCCTGCCCGCAGCGACGATTCAGCGGATATCAGCCCTTTCGGTCCGGCGTTTTTATAGCCATGGCGCTATAGTCTTTTCACGGGCGGATCCAGGCGATGCGCTTTACGGCGTGGTCACGGGCAAGATTCGCATCAGTGCCAGCTCGCCCAGCGGCAGAGAGCTGTTTCTAAACATTATGGAGCCCGGCGATACGTTTGGTGAGATTGCGCTATTAGATGGGCGCTGCCGCACCGCCACTGCCAGCGCTACAGCGCCATCAGAGCTCATCATCATCAAGAGGGACCACTTTCTTGAATTGCTAAAGCGCGAACCCGAGCTTGTGCGCCACGTCGTTCAACTTCTCTGCGAGCGCATTCGCTGGACAAGCGGCTTGGCAGAAGAATCGGCATTACTAAGCGTGCCGGAGCGCTTGGCGCGACGTTTATTAAGTCTGGGACAACTTCACGGGCACGAGACCCCGAACGGAGTAGAGCTGAGTATTTCTCAGGAAGAGGTGGCGCGCTTCCTGGGACTCACTCGACAGGTTGTTAATCAGTATCTGCAAAACTGGAAGATCCAGGGCTGTCTCACTCTCGGTCGCGGGAAGATAGTTATTGTCGACGAACACGCATTGCGGGAGGTCGTAGCGGCGCCCACACCCCTTGACGATAAAGTCACACCCTAAGACGACACGCGCGAAGATTGGCTTACCGAGAAGCACATGCAGCCAACTTGGCATATAGGCCTTGTTACAAAGACACTCAGATAGCGGTCAACCGGCGATTGTGGTAGCTTAAAAAAAAATTAGAGGTCCGGACGCGAGGGTGTCGTGATCGACGTTGCGATCATCGGCGGCGGGATCGCCGGTTGCTACAGCGCGTACCGGTTGGCGCAGTCCGGCTCCTTGAGACATGTCCAACTGTTTGAGATGAGCGATCGCATCGGCGGCCGCCTGTGGTCCGTGCCGTTCGATATAGTGGCTTGTGAGCCGGCTGAGCTCGGAGGGATGTTCTTCGGCGATGACCAGAAGAATGTGCTTGGACTCATCGACAAGGAACTCGCGCTCCCAAAGGAGCCGGTGCACTTCCAGCGAAAGCACCAATACCTGAGAAGCAAACTTCTCCTCGACTCCACCTACGCGAACTCTCCCAAAAGCATCCCATACTTCCTGCACCCAGCCGAGAAACGGTTGAATCCCGAACGGCTGCTCGCTTACACGCTGCGGAAAATTGTTCCCGATATTCCGAAGCTCTGGCCGAGGAACAAGAACAGCACGCCGCGGGCGACAATGGAGTATCTGCGCGCGTTTCGGCTAAAGGGGCGTCCGCTGCACGATTGGGGCTTCTGGAATTTGATAGCTGGCGTCCTGTCCAACGAGGCCTACGATCTTCTGATCTCAACTTTGGGGACGGCCTCGGCATTCCGAAACTCCAATGCGTTCGATTCCATCTGGAATATCCTGGCGGAATCGTCCAGCGACAACTGGTACAGGCTCGTCCACGGCTATCAGGAACTTCCGCTCACGCTAGCGAAGCGGTGCGAAGATAAGGTCAAGATCCACAAATCGCATCGTTTGGTTCACATGCAACAAACCGAGGACGCAACTGCGCTGACTTTTGAGAAGGTTGGTGGCGAAAAACTCTCGCTCAAGGCCAAGAATGTCATCTTGGCTCTTCCTCGTCGCGCACTTCAACTGATCGGTTATGACGATGCGCTTTTTGCGGACACTTCGTTCTTCAAGGATCTCGATGCCGTCGTGCCGATCGAGGCCTGCAAACTGCTGCTCAAGTTTCCATTCGCGTGGTGGACGAGTACGGAACTGGGCCCAGATCTTCTAGATCCCGCGGTGATCGGCGCCGGATTCACCGATCTTCCGATGCGGCAATGCTATTACTACCCCAAGCCGAAGAACACCGAGGCCGCGCTTCTGATGGCGACTTACGCCGACGACGTCGCCGCGTCGTACTGGTCGGGCCTGGTAAGTTCAAAGTATGAGCTTCACAGCCGGTCATGGCGCGTCAACGACGAGGATCACCTATTCGCATCGAAAGCGATGGTGGAGGCAGCCCTCGCCCAACTGCGGCTGATGCACAAAAGGGTCACAATTCCGAATCCGACCGGCGCCCTCTTCTTCGACTGGCTCAAGGATCCTTATGGCGCGGCCTGGCATACCTGGGCGCCTTATTGCAAGAGCTGCGAAATGATACAACGGATCAGAAAGCCAAATTCCAAAGTCTCGGTTTTCGTGTGTGGCGAGGCCATCGCCCAACTGCAAGGCTGGACAGAAGGCGCGATTAATTCTGCCGAGCAGCTTCTTGAGCAGTATTTCGGTCTAGTCCGGCCGGCATGGGTCGCATCGGACTACGTATTTGAGTTTTAGAAAGGGAGAATTGCATGTCGAACAAACTAGCCGATTTCCTGATCAAGATGGCAGACGATCTTGACCTGCAGCGCAGTTACGCGACCGACCCGGAAGCGGTCATGGCCCAGTACGGTCTGACCGACGATGAAAAGGCCGCTCTGCGCACCGGGGACGAAAAGATCATTCTTTCTCGGATGGTCAGGCCGGGGGGGGTGATTGTCAAACTCCTTCTGGTATTCGCGAAGAAGATATGATTCATCGATCCTGATTTCGGGATGCGGGTTGCAGATTCCCATGAACGCGTGCGGAAGGCCTATTGGCTATCTGTTCACGGACATCGAAGGAAGTACGCAGCGATGGGAAAAGGTGCCTGAGCGGATGAAATTCGCAATCGCGCATCATGATTGTATCCTCAATAGAGTGATCGGCGGGCATGGCGGCTCCATCCAGGACCACGCCGGTGACGGCGTGTTCGCGACGTTTGATGCGGGCAATCCCATGCAATGCGCGCTGGATATCCAACTCGCTCTTCAAAAGGAAGATTGGAGCGCAGTCGACGGGCTTCTTGTGCGCATCGGCCTACACGCCGGAACTATCAGTGACGCCGAAGGGAGCCGGGATCAGGTCTCCGTCAATCGCGCTGCCCGCATCATGTCCAGCGGCTGGGGCGGACAAATCGTCGTCAGCGACGCGGCCATCAAGGCCTACCCCTTGCCCATCGGATGCGAACTCAACGATCTGGGGATTTGCTGCCTCAGGGGCATCGACGAACCTCTCAGATTATTCGGCCTGGTCCATGGCGACCTGACGCGAACGGAATTTCCGCCGCTGCGTTCGCTTTCGATTCAAAGCCTGTCCCTTCCTACCCACTCGACCCCCTTCGTCGGTCGGACGCGAGAGCTGAACGAAATCGTCGAAAAGCTAGAGAGCCAGAAGACGAGGCTGTTGTGCATCCTGTCACCGGGCGGCAACGGAAAATCCCGGCTTGCCGCCCAGGTCGCCGGACACTTCTCGAAGCATCGCCCTGTTCATTTCGTCAACCTCGACGCCGTGACGAGCAAACAGGAACTAGTTTCCGTTATCGCGGGCGCCATGCGCTTCCCGTTTCACGGACCGACGCCGCCTGAAGATCAGCTGATAGATTACCTGCGCGACAAGCAGGTCCTTCTCGTCCTCGACAACTTTGACGGGCTCGTTAGCGAACGCGCGTTTGTCGCGAGATTGCTGAACACCTGCGTCTCGCTCGTGATCCTGACGACCAGCCGCGAACCGCTCCGAATCCACGGTGGAATGGACTACAGGATCTCGGGCTTCGCGTTGCCGGGCGAGAGCGTACATGACACGCGCACATCATCTGCCTACCAGCTTTTCGTACAGGAAGCGCGCTCAACAAATCCGGAGTTCGATCTCGTCGACGGTAATCTTGGCACGTTTCGGGAGATCTGCCGTGTGCTCGGCGGTTCCCCATTGGGCCTTCATCTTACGGCCCAATGGACTCATATGCTCTCGCTGGAGGCCATCCTGGCGAAACTCCGCCAGGGTCTAGCATTTCTCAATGAAGAGGACGCTGACGTTCCGGAACGGCATCGATCTCTTGGCAGCGCCTTCGAGGGATCCTGGGCGCTGCTGACCCGGGAGCAGCGCAAGGGCCTGGCGCGCCTGTCGGTGTTTCCGGGCGATTTCGAATCCGATGCCGCCGAACTCGTGAGCGCTCTCGACCTGAAGACGCTGGCAGCGCTCGAGAAAAAGACCCTCGTAGAGCAAAGGAGCCAATGCCGCTTGACTCTACACCCGATCATTCGGGAATTTGCCCGCAAGAAACTGCTTGAGTACGGGACCGAGGAAACAAAGACCCTGGAGCGCTATTCACGTTACTACCTGGAATTGGTGTGCAGCGTTTCTTCCCCGTCGGCAAAGAAGGAACAGTGCCTGGTGTTCGACCAGCTCCAGCACGAAATCGCCAATCTGCGCGAGGCGTGGCACATCGCAATCCGCAACGGCGCGACGGAGCTCGTTCGTCATGCGATCGAGCCGTTGTTCTATTTCCTGACATTGCGCGCGTTGTATCGCGACGCCGGCGCGTTCTTCGACGTCAAGACGGGCGACAGGGGCTTGAACATATATTTCACCAGCGCGCTCGCGAATTGCCTTGTGCAACAGGGCGACTTCGCGCCTGCCGAGGCGGCCGCCTCCCACGTGTTGGAGGGCCGCGACATTCCAGGCATCGTGCAGGCACATGCTCACCAGGCGCTCGGCAATCTCGCGCATGCGCGCGGCGAATTGGAAACCGCGAAAAAACACTATGAGGATGCACTGGCCACGCGGACCAGGCTCGGCGACTCGATGGGCTGCTATTTTTCCACGACGTCGTTGGCCGCCCTCTACCTTCTGCTTGGGGACACTGAATCGGCTCGAGAAAAGGTGAAGCAAAGTTTCCGGTTGAGTAAAGAGAACGGGAACACGAACGGCATGATGGTTGCCTATTTCGTGGCCGGCGACATCGCCCTTCACGAGAAACGCTCCGACGATGCGCGCGCGAGTTACGCAAACAGCCTCCACATCGAGGAGACGGTGCACAACCCGCAGCTCCGCGCGATCATCCTCCTCAGGCTGGGTTCCGTCCTAGCGGCCCTGGGCGACGGCGTTGGCGCCCTGGCGCGCCATCAAGAGGCATTTGATCTGGCTACCGACGTTGGAGATAAGCGCCTCATCACACACGCCCTGCTGGAAATCGGGCGCGACCGAGCGTTGGTCGGTGAGGTCGGGCACGCCAGGCATTTTCTGTTGCAAGGCGTTCGGATCGGGCGGCAGTTGGGTGCCAGGCCTCTGCTTCTCCGCGGCGTCCTCGAACTGGCGTCCGTTGAGCTGCGGCTAGGACACACGGAGCGCGCGAAGCGCCTCGCTGGCAGCCTCGACCCGGCCGAGCTCGGCGCCCTGCGAGCCTCATACGACGCGCTCGTCAAGCAATTCGCAGATGCATTCGTACCGCAATCAGCTGGAAAGGGGCTGGACGCGGAGCTCGATGAGATATTTGGCGAAGAAGAGTTGAGTTCATTTCGGCTATGACCGAGGTAAGCGGGCGATGGCAAGCGGATCATTGATCGTCGTCGGTACGGGCGTCAGGCTCGCGGAGCAGTGCACGCCCGAGGCGCGTCGCCAGATCGAAAGGGCCGAAGCTGTTTATGCGGTCTGCGGCGATCCGGTGGTACTACGCTGGCTCGAGACGCTGAACCCGAACACGGTATCCCTTGACTACCTTTATGGTTCGGGGCGCGCGAGGGACGAAACCTACGACGCGATGACCGAGGCGATCCTCGAGGGCGTTCGTTCGGGCAAAAAAATCTGTGCGGTGTTCTATGGGCATCCCGGGGTCTTCGTCGCCCCATCTCACGCCGCAATCCATCGCGCGAGGGCGGAAGGGTTCGAGGCGCGCATGATCCCGGCGATCTCGTCGGAGGATTGTCTCTACGCTGATCTTGGCGTGGATCCGGGAAGACTGGGATGCCAAAGCTATGAGGCGACTGATTTTCTGATTCATGCACGCCGCTTCGATCGTACGGCGGCGCTGATCTTGTGGCAGATCGCGGTCGTGGGTGATTTAAGCCTTCGCGAGCTCGAGCCCAACCCGAAGCGAATAGGGCTGCTCGCCGAGATCCTGATGGAGCACTATCCCCCGGACCATGAGGTCACCGTCTATGAGGCCGCCACGCTGCCGGTAGGCCGCGCGAAGGTCCATATTATGCCCCTTCGCGCGCTCCGGAATGCCGAGGTAACGCGACAGTCAACCCTATTTATACCACCGCTCTCCGATCCGGTTATTTGCCCCGAGCGGCTTGCCAAGTTGAACGCGATGCGTGGATAGTTCAACTGTCAACAAGGGCCATCGTCGCCCAACAATCGCCACTGGCGCATCCCATGCTTGAAGCGTTACATCGAAGTGCTGGGAGGTCGGGTGTTATTAGTGCCTATTTCGGTTCGGCCATCAGTTGCGGAGCATGCCGGGCCACGCGTTTCGGTCGATGCCCCATGGGGCTCACATCCTCAGATCCGTCGAAAACGCGACGAGCGGAACAGCATGTGGTACACAACTAGAACCACAGCGGCGCCGATGGTGGCGACGAGCAAGCTTTCGAGATTGAGTCCGGTTACCCCCGACCTCCCGAAGCTGTGGAAGAGCCAACCGCCGACGACTGAACCAACGATCCCAAGAAGAACATCGAGAATAACGCCCTCCCCGTGCCGATTGACGATCTTGCTGGCAATGAAGCCGGCGACGAGTCCAAGGATGATCCAAGCGAGAATTGACATGAGAACTCCAGTGATGGCGTAAGCGTTGCGAGCCGCGCCTAACCGCAGCTTGCGGCTTATTGAGTACGCACGCGAGTGCGACAATCCGATCGAACCGAGCGTACCTCAATACCGCCGCCGACTCCGTGCACTAGCGCGCTTAGCTGCGAAGCGCAATGCCGATGGCGATTACACGGCAACATGCAAGGATGGCAATCGCTATCACGAGTTTCCAAACACGCACGGTCGCGTCGGAACTGGTGCATTACAGGCGACGGCCGGTCCGTCAGACCGGAAGTTCTACGGAGTTGTCGACAAGACGAAGGCTGTTACCTTCGTCCCGTTTGGCACGACCAGCAGACCGTCACCCGCGGCCAGGCCTGTGTATTGGACTACTCCGTATTCGTTGGTTGCAGGAATCGCCGCACCTAAATTCTGGTTCCATACCTGCTGCCCGCTGGAGGAGTCGAGCGCGTAGAGGTTGCCGCTCTGGGAGCCGATAAATACATAGGTATTCACGACAATCGGCGCAGTCGCGAGCTGACCGTCGCCGGCAAAGCTCCATAGAACTTGGTTATTGGGTAGCGCAAGCCCCTGCAGCGTTCCACTGGAGAGGAAGAATCCGGCGCTGGATGAAAAAGCCGGTATAACGCTGGCACTGTAGCTTCCCTTCGTAGCTCCCGTCTCGGCATCGAAGATGGTGCCGGACGAACCCGCAGAGCTGTTAGGGGCGAAGACCAGACCATTTGCCGCAACCGGCGTCGCGCCGCCACCGCCGGAACAGCCTGAGTTGTTGAACCAGATCTGGCTCCCAACTGCGGGTTGCAAATCAACCGCCGTACACGGCGATGCCCCATAAAGTCCGTCGACCGTGACCGCCACGATGCCGTCGGTACCGCCGATACCGGTTTGCCACAATATGGCACCGTTGGTCTCGTCGAAGGCGGTCACGACCCCACCGTTCGTGGTGTAAACGATGCCATCGGCAGCCACCGGCGGCTCGGGAAACCAACTGCCTGGGACCGTAGCACTCCAGACGGGATTGCCGGTCGCCGCATCGAGGGCTGAAATGATTTGACTCTGCGGATTACCCGCCGCGACGAACACGCGTCCCCCGTCATACGCCGCGTTCACAGCTCCCGGGAAAGCAATGGGACCCCACACTGTCGCGCCAGTCGTGCCATTCAATGCCAGCAGCTGAGAATTGCCATTGACCGCGACAGTCACAAACACCTGGCCGCCCACAATCAAGGCGTACGAAGCACTTCCGCCGACGTCCACCGACCAAGCACTGTTGGACGGCAGAGCCACTGTCTTGAACGTAACGGCACCGGTGTGCGCTGCGTTCATTTGATAAGCGAGCGCATCGACACTCGGCGCCACAATCGTGAGGTCGATCGGCGAACTGTTGCCCTGACTTCCGGAATCCAACACGGTAATCGCGACAGTGCCGGTGTTGGCGATTTGGGCAGCCATCACCTTCGCTCGCAGCATCGTACTGGAGACGTAAGACGTCGGCAGGCTGGTGCCGTTCCAAGCAATTGATGACGTCGTGGCAAATCCGGTTCCGATGGCCGTCAACATGAAGTCCGAACCGCCCGCGGTGACTCGAGAGGGCGAGATTTTGCTCAGAGAAAGCGGCGCAAGTGGCATAACGGTGAAAGTTGCTGCACCGGAGACCCCGCCAGACCCGTTGCTCACTGTCACCGAATAGTTGCCGCTGACACTGATGTTCGATGCGGCAACCTGCGCCGTAAGCTGGTTGGCTGACACGTACGTCGTAGTCAGAGGGCTTCCGTTCCAGAGCACCGCGGATTGGGGCACGAAGGCCGCGCCGTTGACAGTCAGGGTGAAGGACGGCGCTCCGGCGGTTGCCGACGTCGGACTGATCGAGAAGATCTGCGATTGCGGCTGAGTCACCGTGTAGGTGATCGAAACAGTTTGCGGGCTGTTGGATATCTGACGAGTACAAGCCTGATCAAAGCAACCCTTTAGGGTGAGCGCGTCGTTATAGGTGCCCGGGCCCAGCGACGCCGGCGCTTTGAAGGTCACCGTAATGTCATCAAAAGCCCCATTAGTAGATGAACTTACGGAACCGATACCGTTAGTGGTCTGACTACCATCAATGTAGAACTGGGTCTGCGTACCGGCGTTGTTACTTGCCTGTACTGATACCTGGATGAGCGCGGTCGGTGCCGGGTCTGTCGTTTGCGCGGTAACGTTAACCTGAAGCGGGGAAACCACGAGTTGAGCCGAGTTATCAGTATTATTGCCGCTCCCGCTACTCCCGCCGCCGCCGCCGCAACCTGAAAGCGCCGATGCAACGATCACAACCAAAGCCACAAGCCGCGGCAGCATCTTGGATTTCGAGGCGGAGGCTGGGCTGTCCTCTCGTAGTACGGGGGCAGGCATTTCTATCATCCCTGATTCTTAGTGGGCCGATTCCCTGTTATCTAATACTTCGGCAGCGCAAGCTTGCATTATTGTTCACCGAACTTGCAAGGTGGATTTGTAAACCTGATCAAACTTTTGTAATCGGGTCATCGGAGCGGCTGTTTTCGCGGCGATGGGTTTTAATTATGTTGAATTGGCCCGTTAAGTCCGTGTGATGCACAGCAGGGAGGGAAATGAACCCCCGATACGCAGATTTTCATCCGCTGCTCCACCAACTGAGCCAGCTGGCCCTTGCGAACGCGAAGCGATGTCCCTCCGGTTCCGCGCTCCTACGCGCCCAGATACGCTTGCTTCACCAATTCGCTGTTCAGCAACTCCGTCCCGGAACCTTCGAGCACCATCTGGCCGGTCTGAATCACGTATGCTCGGTTGGCGATCGCCAGCGCACGCCGCACATTCTGCTCGACCAACAGAATGCTCACCCCCGCGGCATTGACTGCGACGATGGTATCGAGAATCTTGGTGACAAGTTTGGGTGCAATGCCCCACGAGGGTTCGTCGAGAAGCAGAATTTCCGGTCGTGCCATCAATCCACGGCCGATGGCCAACATTTGCTGCTCGCCGCCGCTCATCGTCCCGGCCAGCTGCCGGCGCCGCTCGTTCAAGATGGGAAACAGCGAGAAGACCTGTTCTAAGGATCTCTTAACCTCGTTCGCATCCGCGCGTGTATACGCGCCGAGTTCCAGGTTGCGTTCGACGGTGAGCCTTGGAAACAGGCGTCTTCCTTCGGGCACCAGGGAGATGCCCATGCGCACCCGATCGTGCGGAGCGCTGGAGCCGATGTCGCGGGACTTGAGGGCAATGCGTCCCGCATCGAGGCGATTCAGGCCCGCGATCGCACGCAGGGTGGTCGATTTTCCGTTGCCATTGCCCCCGATGATGGCCACGATTTCCCCCCGTTTGAGGGTGAGACTGACGTCGTGCAGCGCCGGGACGCGGTGGTAGCTGACGCATATGTGTTCCACTTCGAGCACGTCACTCACCGAGATACGCAGCCAGCACGGCGGGGTCGCGCGCAATGACCTCCGGCGGCCCGTCGGCGATCTTGCGGCCGGCGTCCAGCACGACGACGCGATGCGCGATCGGCATGATCGCCTCCATCACGTGTTCCACGATGACACAGGCAATATCGCGGTCGCGAATGCGCCGGATGAGCTCGACGGCTTCGCGCACCTCAGCGGGGTTGAGTCCCGCCATGACCTCGTCCAGCAGCAGCAGCTGCGGGCTGGTCGCGAGCGCCCGCGCAATTTCAAGGCGCCGCTGCTCGGCAACGGTCATTGTGCCCGCCACGGATTTCGCGCGCGCGCTCAATCCAACGAACGCGAGTGTTTCGAGCGCAAGCTTGCGTGCTGCGGCAACGCTTCGATTGCGCAGCATCGCGCCCACCATGACGTTTTCGCAGGCCGACATCGAGCCGAAAGTGCGCACGATCTGGAAGGTCCGCGCGATGCCGCGCTTGGCCGCCCCTTCCGGGCTGAGGTGCGACATGTGCTCCCCCGCGAACTCGATCGTCCCAGCGCTCGGCGAATAGTAACCGGCCATACAGTTGAACAACGTGGTTTTGCCCGCACCGTTTGGCCCGATGAGTCCGACGATCTCACCCCGCCCGACGGTGAAACTGATGTCCTCGTTCGCGCTCAAGCCACCGAAGCGCTTGCACAGGCCGCGAATGTCAAGCAATGGTGCCATCAGCGGATGTTCCCGTCCGCACGACGCGGCTGCCTGGGCGCGAGCCAGCGCTTTTCGAGGTCGCGCCACCAGCCGACGACGCCGCTGGGATAGAAAACCGCAATCCCGATGATCAGCAGCGCGTATATGATGAGGTCGGTACCGCGTCCGGTGCCGCCGAACATTGCGCGCGTCGTTTCCTCGATCGCGGTTAGGATCAGCGCGCCGATCACCGGTCCGCTCAAGGTTCCGACGCCGCCGAGGATCGCCACCAGTGCGATCTTGATCGACAGTGAAGTCGCCATGGTCGAGCCGGTATCGATGAACAATTCCTTTTGTGCGTAGAACGTGCCGCCGAGGGCCGTGAGGAAACTGCTGGCTGCGATCGCAATCAGCTTGTAGCGCTGCAAGTCGACGCCAACGCTGCGGGCCGCATCTGGTTCGTCCTTGATCGCGCGAAAGTAGTACCCCAAGTAACTGCGCTCAATCAGCCAGCTCACACCCATTGTCATCACCAACAGGGCCAGCATGATGTAGTAGTAGGGTACTTTCGACTTGTTGAAGACGAAGCCCCACCAACCCGCTTCGGCGAGTGGCAGCGAGAGTCCAACGGCACCGCCCAGCCAGTCCCAGTTGGTCACGACGATCTGCAGGATCTCGGCGATGGCGATCGTGGCCATGGCGAAGTAGTGGCCCTTGAGACGAAAACAGGGCCATCCGATGGCGAGCGCGAACAACGCGGCGAGCAGACCGCCCGCGAGCATACCGAGCCAGGGCGATAGGCCGAATAGCAGGAGCAGCTTGGTGGAGGTATACGCCCCGATGCCGTAAAAGGCGGCGTGCCCGAGTGATACCTGGCCCGCGTAGCCTCCTAGAATGTTCCAGGCCACGCCGGCCTGCGCAATCATGAGCACGAGTATGGCGTAGTTGAGCTGGCTCCGATTGGCCACCAACCACGGCAATGCGATTGCCCCGGCGAGCACCGCCAGCACCGCAATGCGCTTTGCAGTCGCGCGAGCTGGCTCACCGCCGCGCGGCAGATTCTCCCGCTTGACCGTAGATGCCGGCGTACTCATGCGATGGCGGGCGCAGCGCGGCACATGTCAGATGCGCCCGAACAAGCCTTGCGGCCGCAGCAAAACCACCACCAGATACAGCGAAAGCACCAACGCCAGCTTGTACTGCGGACCCACGAGGAAGCCGCCGAGCACCTCGACGACGCCGACGATGATACCTGCCCAGAACGCGCCCGCAACGCTGCCGAAACCACCCAGTGCCACGGTGACGAAGGCGATGAGGATGAAGTTGGCGCCGACCTCCGGAAAAATCGGAAAGAACGTTGATAGCAAAGCCCCGGCCACCCCCGCGCACGCGGCACCAATGCCCCAGGCGAGCGCAAACATTTTTTGCACGTCGATGCCCATCAACGCCGCGGCTTCCTTATCCGCCGCGGTGGCCTCGAGCGCCGCGCCCAGCCGCGTGCGTTGCAAAAACCACCATATGGCGCCCGTCACGACGATGGCGCCTCCCGCCGCGACGATCTGCGGCAAGCCGAACTGCA
>Ga0210394_10002224_pt1 | contig 27317 bp, 21 predicted proteins | sample IncBWC12MmetaG_FD_160121 | JGI IMG/M metagenome (GOLD analysis project Ga0210394, IMG submission 160121) | Forest soil microbial communities from Barre Woods Harvard Forest LTER site, Petersham, Massachusetts, United States - Inc-BW-C-12-M | ecosystem: Environmental > Terrestrial > Soil >...
ATGCTTTCCTTGTGCACGTCCATACCGATATACTTTTTGCTATCCATATAGAGGGCGCTCCTTTCTGAAGTGGGTTCGAGCCGACACTCCAAACCTACTCCAACAGGGGCGCCCTTTTATATTGCGTTGCCGGACCGTCTCTGGAAGCGAATCTCGGGGGCGATTCAACTTCTGCGGGAAGAGCGTTTACCAGATGCGCCCATGCAAATGTTTGGTTCAAATCACAGTTACGGATGGCGGTCCCGTGGTTTGCCCGGTACCAGCCGAATAAAAATCTCGTTGGCCTCGATTGCACCAGCAAGCCCGTAGCAAGCACCAAGAGTTAGCCGAAATCCAGTATCGACTTTTTCCAGCCCAAGCTCAGAAAGAACGTTTTGATGGTTGAATCCATTGAGGCTAAGACCGGAAACGCCCTTCAACACGAATTCAACAGCAACGTGCTTCGTCAAAGCATAATAGCCCTGTTCATCGAGTTCGCTCGTCATTTCCCATGTGTGAATCACTACTGAGGAGGTAGAACTTCGGTTAAGGCGCATTTCCAATACTTCGGCATCGTGAAAAGTAGGCCAATATCCGAACCACGCATAGAGCTTTTCTGCTCCGTCGACAGCTTTCAGAGGGTCGCGGGTTCAAACCCCGTCGCTCACCCCAACAACTTTCGGTGGTTTGTCACCTGGTGACCAGCCGCTTCTTTCTCACGGCGCGCCGATTCCACAATGCGGGGCTGTTCCATTGCCTTCGCCACAACCGCAAGCGCAGCTCTATCCAATTGCTTTTTTGATTTTTTGAGTTTCACTGCTCCAGCCTCACTGTCCGCAACCACACACTCTGTCTCCTTTAGCACACCTGCACAACAATCCCACCCAAGCCGCCTTCAGCCGTATTACATAGCTATCCGCCCACTTAACGAGTATGGTTGAAGTGTCTCACTAGCATCCTGCCGTTGCCTTCCAAAAATCTGCGGCTCCTTGCGAAATCAGACGGAATCCGTCGCGCACAGGAGCCTTATGGCATCGCCAAAATTACCTCGTCGTATCACCGCCATCCCCGCGGGTAGCGATGGAAACCGCAATAACATCCAAAATCTGATCTTGCTGGGCCTGCCCGCCGACGAATTGAGTGCGGTGTTCAAGAAACTGGAATTCGTGGAGCTGCCCACTCACTCCGTCCTACATGACGCGGGTGAGCCAGTCACGCACGCCTTCTTCATTAATAGCGGCCTCGCTTCCGTACTGAACGTCATGAGCGACGGGAAAAGCGTGGAAGTTGGTTTGGCGGGCAAGGAAGGATTCATCGGGCTTCCGCTCGTCGTCGGCCTCAGCACCAGCCCCACGCAAGTCATCATGCAAGTTGCAGGCAGCGCCCATCAGATGACCGCGGCGGACTTCAAAGAAGTTCTTTTGCACTCGCCGGCGATGGAAAAGAGTTTGAACCGTTACGCGCAAAGTCTCGGAATGCAGGCGATCCACGTGGCCGCCTGCAATCGCTTGCACGAAGTGGACGAGCGTCTCGCTCGCTGGCTGCTGATGAGCCAGGACCGGCTCGGCGGAGACGTCGTGCCTCTAACCCAAGAGTTTCTCGCGCACATGCTCGGAACGCGCCGCGCCAGCGTCACTGTGGCCGCCGGCATTCTGCAGAAGGCTGGAATGATCACCTACAATCGCGGGAGCGTGAGGATTGACGACCGCAGCGGCCTGGAAGATGCCGCCTGTGAATGTTACGCCTCAATCAGACAGCAATCGGAAAAGTGGGAAAAGGAACTGAGCCGGCTTGGTACGGTACCGCGCTGACACGGCCTGCACGCGAACTTAGAATTCGCCCCGCGGGAGGTTCCTGTGTTCGAGGGTAACTGGCGCGCGCTCTATAAAGCGGCTGTTCTCGAGACCGACTCGGTCAAATTGGAGCTTCGCGTAAAAGCCGTGGAAGACGCAATTCGCGCGCGTCAGTCGCTAAACGGCCAGGTTTCGAGCGACGAACGCGCCGAAATGCAAGAGACGCTGGACTCTTTGGGCATCCTGAAATTACAGTGGAAGCAACGCGGGAAGTGAATCGCTCGCTATCAGGCCGCTACGGCCTGGCAGTTTCCCCAGAAAAAAGGCCTCGTCGAGCGCATCCTCAATATTGAACACCGTGCACTCCGCGGTAATCCGCTCGGAAGCATGCCTGCCCGAAGGCATTACGGGCGTGGTGGACAAGCGTGAAAATCTTTCGCCCCGCGTTTTGCAGCTACTGCCAAAATCTGGCTGAGCCCAACGCAGCGCGTAACAGCAATCAATAAGAAATCTCCACCGCATTGTAATAGACCCTCGCGCCGCTTCGTTTCCACGTCCCGGCTCTGTCCGGGCGTCAGCTTGGACGCCGCCGTTTCCTGCTGGCCCGGCGGAATCGTCGGTGATATCGTGTCCCGTTCGCGCAAGCTTGTTGTCTCCATGAACATACTCGACGGCGCGCGCTACAGCCCAGCATTCGCCCCTGCGCTGTCCGCATCAAAAGCACCGCAGGAATCACAAGGATAGTAATGACCGCTAGCGCGCCCGTAGCTTCCTCCAACCTCCCCGCCGCTACTCCCTCCGATCCAACATTCGCGCGCGGACTGGGCCTCTTCGATTCGGTGATGGTCGTCGTCGGCGTAATGATTGGCTCCGGAATTTTCATCGTCTCAGCCGACATGTCGCGCCAAATCGGCAGCGCCGGATGGCTGCTCGTCGCCTGGCTCTTCACGGGCGTCCTCACCATCGCCGGGGCACTTTCTTACGGCGAGCTCGCGGCCATGATGCCCCGCGCCGGCGGAATGTACATTTACTTGCGCGAAGCATTTTCTCCGCTCTGGGGATTTCTCTACGGCTGGACGCTCTGCACCGTAATCCAGACCGGCACCATCGCGGCCGTCGCGATTGCCTTTGCGCGGTTTTCCGGCGTGCTGTTTCCATCGGTTTCGGAATCTCATTATTTGATTCCGCCGATCCACGTGTCCAGCGGCTACGCTTTCTCACTTTCGTCCGCACAGCTCGTCGCCATCGGCGTCATCGCCGTGCTCACCTGGACAAACAGCCGCGGCCTGCAATACGGCAAAGTCGTGCAAAACGTTTTCACCGTCGGCAAGATGATCGCGCTGCTGGTCTTGATCGCGCTCGGTCTCACCCTCGGCTGGAACGGCGCCGCCGTTCGGGAAAATTTCAGCAATGCCTGGACCGTTCGCGGCGTCGCTCCTCTCGCCGCCGGACTCAGCGCCACCACCGCCTTCGGCCTCTTCGTAGCCGTATGTGTCGCGCAAACCGGCTCGCTCTTCTCCGCCGATTCCTGGCACGACATTACTTTCACAGCCAGCGAGGTAAAAAATCCGCGCCGCAATCTTCCGCTCTCTCTCGCCATTGGTACTGGCATCGTAATCACGCTCTATCTCCTCGCCAACGTCGCCTATCTCGTCACGCTTCCGCTCGCCGCCATCCAACACGCTCCGTCCGATCGCGTCGCCACCGCCATGTTGCAAACGATTTTCCCTACGCTTGGCGGGGCGCTGTTGGCCGCCGCGATTATGGTCTCCACAGTTGGCACCGTGAACGCCTTGACTCTTGCCGGAGCGCGAACCTACTACGCCATGGCGCGCGACGGATTATTTTTTCACTCCGCCGGAACACTAAATTCCGCGCGCGTGCCGGCGTGGGCCTTGCTCATTCAAGGGCTCTGGGCCGCTTTCCTCGTCCTGCCGCGCACATTCAACACCGCCACAAAATCCTACGGAAATCTCTACAGCGATCTGCTCGATTACATTATTTCGGCCGCGCTGATTTTCTACATCCTCACCATCGCTGGCGTCTTTCGCCTGCGCATCAAGAAACCGGACGCCGACCGGCCCTATTGTGCCTTTGGATATCCGTGGCTCCCCGCGCTCTATATCGTCGGCGCGGCGGCCATCCTGATCGTGCTATTCACAAATCGCCCTGCCACCACCTGGCCGGGCCTGATAATCGTCACCCTCGGCGCGCCGGTGTATTTTCTGATAGCGCGCTCGGCACAAGACCGTAAAATGCGCGACGAGGAGCTGCCGCAGTAGACCAGTCCTTCACCGCGCGATGAATCGCCAAACAAATTCGTTGGGGGTAATTCCGTGCAATTCGCTCGAATGATATCAGCCGTGGACGCGCACGCTTGCGGCGAGCCGGGCCGCGTGATCGTCGGCGGCGTGCTCGACGTTCCCGGCGCCACCATGTTCGATAAAATGAAATATCTCGAAACGCGCGCCGATGACCTTCGCAAATTAATGCTGCGCGAACCGCGCGGCTACCCCGCATCCAATTGCAATCTGATCCTGCCCTCGACGAACCCCGAAGCCGCGGCCGGATTCGTGATCATGGAGCAGACCGAATACCCACCCATGTCCGGCACCAACACCATCTGCGTCGTCACCGTATTGCTCGAGACCGGAATGATTCCCATCCGCGAGCGCATCATGAAGCTGAAGCTCGATACTCCTGCCGGCCTCGTCGAAGTCGAAGCGGAAATCGAACACAACAAAGTAAAGAGCGTCACGTTTCAAAATGTTCCGGCCTTCGCCGTGCACCTCGATGCCCCCGTCGAAGTTCCCAGCCTCGGCACCATAACAGTGGATGTAGCCTACGGCGGGATGTTCTACGTCATCGCCGATGCCGCGCCTCTGGGATTTCACCTCACTCCCGACGAAGCGCGCGACATCGTACGCGTCGGCGAAATGATCAAAGCCGCGGCCCACGAACAGCTCCCCGCGGTACATCCCGAAAATTCCGCAATCGCCGGAATCACCATCGCCCAACTTTCCGCGCCCGCGGACCATCCGCGCTGCGACCGCAAGAACACCGTAATCGTTTCCACCGGCAAACTCGATTGGAGCCGCCCATCTTCATGGACCGGCGCGCTCGATCGCTCGCCCTGCGGCACCGGCACCTGCGCAAAAATGGTCGCGCTTCACGCCAAAGGGCAGTTGCCGCTCCATCAGGATTTTGTGCACGAAGGAATCCTGGGAACCACTTTCACCGGACGCTTGATCGCCCGAACGCGTGTCGGCCCCTACCCCGCCGTAGTCCCCACGATCAGCGGACGCGCCTGGATCACCGGCATCGCCCAGTACGTCCTCGACGCCGACGATCCGTTTCCGCACGGCTACACGGTCGGCGACATCTGGGGCAGCGCCGGTTGAAGTGTGGATCGCACACGGTGCACGCGAACTATGCGCCGTGCGAAAGAAGAAATCCGCTCACGCAATTCCACCTGACTAGCTAGCGCACCCGCCACGTAAACTGCTGAAAGAAAAGAAGAAGACAATTCCGCGTCCCCGCAGAGCGACGATTTTCAGAAACGTATTCAGGAACTGTCGCCTTTTCCGTTGCCTAACTTAGCCCTGGTGTATATTATATGCACGCCGTTCCCTAAGTGGTCGGATAGCCTGCGCATGAGTCTTACCAAACCGCGAGTTGAGAAAACCCTCGCGAATTTGTTCGACGCCGTCAAACGTATCCACATCGTGGACTCTCACACGGGCGGCGAGCCCACTCGAATTATAGTCAGCGGTGGTCCGGACCTCGGCGGGGGATCCGTGGCCGAGCAAATGGAACGCTTTCGCCTCGATCACGATTATCTCCGCAGCGCGCTGGCCAATGAACCGCGCGGCTCGGGAGTTGTCGTGGGCGGATTTCTCTGCAAGCCAACCGATCCCGCCAGTGCTGCCGGCGTAATTTTCTTCAATAATGTCGGATATCTCGGCATGTGCGTACACGGCACAATTGGCTTGGTGACCACGCTCGCGTATTTGAGAAAAATCACCTACGGCGATCATCACATCGAGTCACCCGTAGGCACGGTTACGGCCACGCTCCATGAAACCGGCGAAGTCAGCGTAGTAAATGTCGCGAGCAAGCGCACGGCCGCAAATGTCACGGTCCAAGTGACCGGCTACGGCGCCGTCACCGGGGATGTCGCCTGGGGCGGCAATTGGTTTTTCCTGGTGAACAATACTCGACTGGAGCTGAATTCCGCGAACATTGAAAAGTTGACCGAGTTCGCCTGGGCCATTCGCCGGGCTCTAGCCATCAACGGAATCACCGGCTCCGACGGCAAAGAGATTGACCACGTCGAACTGTTTCGCCCTTCCAGAAAGCCCGGCGTTCAAAGTCAGAATTTCGTTCTTTGCCCCGGAAAAGCCTATGACCGTTCGCCCTGCGGCACCGGCACCAGCGCCAAGCTCGCCTGCCTCTATGCCGATGGAAAATTGCAGCCCGGCGAAGTGTGGCGGCAGGAAAGTATTGTCGGCAGCATTTTTGACGGACAGGTTCGCATCGAAAATGGCCAGGTGTTGCCCATTATCAAAGGTTCCGCGTTCATTACATCGGAGGCGGATGTGATTCTCGATCCGCGCGATCCCTTTCGGAATGGCATTTACCCGTGAACAAGCCCGCGGAAGTTGTGATCGTAGGCGCCGGCATCGTCGGCGCGGCATCTGCCTTCGAGCTCGCGGCAGAAGGCTTGCGCGTTCTGGTGATTGACGGAGGTTTCCCCAGCACTGGTTCCACTGGCGCGGCGATGGGCCACATCGTGGTGATGGACGATTCCGAGGCGCAGTTCGCCATCACGCGCTATTCGCAAATTCTCTGGGACGATTTGCGCGAGCAACTTCCCCCTTCCGTCGAGTTCGATCCGTGCGGCACACTGTGGGTTGCCGCGGATGAAAAAGAAATGGACGAAGTCCGCCGCAAGCTTGATTATTACCGTGAACGCGGCGTAAACGCCGAAATTCTCGATTCACAACAAGTTCGTGAAGCGGAGCCTCACCTGCGCACCCACCTCGCAGGCGGACTTCGCGTGCCTGGTGATTCAGTCGTTTACCCGCCCTGTGCCGCGGGATTCTTGCTCCAGAAAGCTCGCGACTTGGGCGCTCGGGTCATTCACGGCCAGCCGGTCACAGCAATCGGAAAAGGCGTCGCTCGCCTCGCCGACGGTACGGAATTCGCAGCAGGCTTCATCATCAACGCGGCCGGCCAGTACGCTCCAAAACTGAGCGCCGGAATAAATATAAAGGCGCGCAAAGGCCACCTGATAATCACCGATCGTTATCCGAATTTTCTGCATCATCAAGTCGTCGAGCTTGGCTATCTGAAAAGCACGCATTCTCTCACCGCCGATTCCGTGGCCTTCAACGTTCAACCTCGGAAAACCGGCCAGATACTGATCGGTTCGGCGCGCCAATACGGCGCGGAAAATTCGGCCGTGGACGAATCCATCCTCGCGCGCATGCTGCAACGCGCGTTCGAGTACATGCCGGACCTCAGCCAGCTTTCGGCGATCCGCGTTTGGACCGGTTTTCGTCCCGCGACTCCCGACAAACTTCCTTTGATCGGCCCGTCGCCGGAAGATCCGTCCGTGTTGGTCGCCGCCGGCCACGAAGGCCTCGGCATCACCACCTCGCTTGCGACCGCCAAGCTGATCTGCGCGCAAATTCTCGGCCAGCGCCCGGCAATTCCCATTCAGCCATATCTGCCGTCTCGGCAAATGGCCGCGGAGGCGCATGTCTGAGTCCGTTTCTGTTCGCGTGAATGGAAAGCCGGTGACAGTTCGCGCTGGTGCGACCGTCGCCGTCGCGGTTCTCACGGCCGGCGCTACTTGCCGCACCTCCGTCTCCGGCCAACCGCGCTCGCCACTCTGCGGCATGGGCACATGCTTCGAATGCCGCGTCGCAATTAACGGAGAGCCGCAGCGCCGCAGTTGTCAGGTGCTATGCGAAGCGAACATGGACATCGAAGCCGATGGATAGCGTCAAACATCTAAGATTCGACGTCGCCGTCGTCGGCGCAGGTCCCGCCGGAATCGCTGCGGCGGTGGCGGCGTCAGATTCCGGAAAGTCGGTCGGCTTGATTGACGACAATCCCGCCTCCGGCGGCCAAATTTGGCGTGGCGCCCACAACGCTCCGCGGCATTCCGCATCGTCCGTCTGGTTCGAACGCCTGAATAAATCAGCAGTTCGAATCGTGCGCGGCGCGCGCGTCTTTCACGCCACGAAAGGCGAGCTGACCGCAGAATCCGATGATTCCGCCATTCAGATCACATACGGAAAACTGATTCTCGCCACCGGCGCGCGCGAACTTTTTCTGCCGTTCCCGGGCTGGACTTTGCCAAATGTCATGGGCGCAGGCGGATTGCAAGCCCTGCTAAAATCCGGCCTCGATATCGCCGGAAAACGCATCCTCGTCGCCGGAACCGGCCCATTGCTTCTGGCAGTCGCCGCCTACGCGCGCAAATGCGGCGCGAAAGTGATCGGCATTTGCGAGCAGACCACGCGGCCACGCATGGCGCGCTTCGGCCTGAAAATGATGCTCGTCCCCGGCAAAGCCGTCGAGGCGTTGCGCTTCGCCTACGATCTTCGCGGCATCCCGCACTGGACCGATTGTTGGCCGGTCGCCGCCTTTGGAAATCGGCGCGTGGAAAGCGTCCGCATTTCGCGCCAAGGACAGACCAGCGAAATTGAATGCGACTATCTCGCTTGCGGTTTTCATCTCATACCGAACGTCGAGCTGCCGCGCATGTGCGGTTGCCGGCTTCGCGAAAACTTTGTTGACGTGGACGAGTATCAGCAAACCTCGGTCGCCGGAACGTACTGCGCGGGCGAGCCGACCGGAATCGGCGGCCTCGAACTCGCGCTCGTCGAAGGCGAAATCGCGGGATACGCGGCCACAAATTGGGAAGATCGCGCCAAGCATTTATTCGCGAAACGCGCCCGCTACCAAAAAGTAGCCCGTATTCTGAAAGACGCTTTCCCATTGCGCCCAGAGTTGAAAAATCTCGCGCGGCCAGACACGCTGATCTGCCGCTGCGAAGACGTCCCGCACGAACGCCTGCGCGAACACGGCTCCTGGCGCGCCGCGAAACTGCACGCCCGCTGCGGCATGGGCCCCTGCCAGGGACGTGTTTGCGCGCCGGCTGCGGAATTTCTCTTCGGCTGGGAAAATGATTCCGTCCGCCCGCCTCTTTATCCGGTGCGCTGTTCGAGTCTGGCGGCAATCCCATCGCATTCTGCGCCACGAATTTGACTGGAGGATTCCGATGAAGTGGAAAGGCGTGATGCCCGCAATCACCACGTGCTTCGATCAAAATGAAAAAGTTGACCACGCGTTCATGGCCAATCACTGCCGCTGGCTCATCGAAAATGGCTGCACCGGCGTAGTCGCGCTCGGCTCGCTCGGCGAAGGAGCCACACTGTCATTCGATGAAAAGGTGGCGATTCTGCGCAATTGCGTCAGCGCCTTGAAGGGTCGCGCGCCCGTGGTCGCCGCGATCTCCGCGCTTTCCACTGCCGAAGCCGTCGCGCAAGCTCAAGCTGCGGAATCCGCCGGATGCGAAGGCCTCATGGTTCTTCCCCCGTATGTCTACAAAGGTGATTGGCGCGAAATGAAATCCCACGCCGCCGCCGTTCTGAAAGCCACTCCGCTTTCCAGCATGCTGTACAATAATCCTGTTTCCTACGGAACCGATTTTCTTCCCGACCAGATTCAGGAACTCGCAAACGGGCACCAGAATTTGCATTCGGTGAAGGAATCAAGCGCGGACGTGCGCAGGGTCAGCGCAATTCGCGCTCTCATCGGCGAGCGCCTGATTTTATTTATCGGCGTGGACGACGCTATCCTCGAGGGCATCGGCGTCGGCGCCACAGGATGGATCGCCGGCCTCGCCAACGCCCTGCCGCGCGAGTCCGTCGACTTGTTCAATTACGGCATGGAAGGTAAATCCGCGCAGGCGTTCGAACTATATCGTTGGTTTTTGCCGTTGCTGCGCCTGGACACGGCTCCCAAGTTCATCCAGCTGATAAAATTGGTTCAGCAGGAGCTTGGAATCGGAAATGCCCGCGTCCGTGCTCCCAAACTGGAACTGGTTGGCGAAGAATTGGAATCAACCAGAAAACTGATTCGTGACGCCATAAAAAATCGGCCGAAGAATGCGAGCTCAGCTCTCGCACAAGTCGCAAGCTAAAGGATCGGCATAAATGGAATTCCTGGGAACTTCTATAATCGGATTTCGTAACGGCAACGCGGGCAGGGCTGGCGAGGCCGACAATGCTATGTTCCAAGCCTTCGCCCCCGCCACCGGCCAAAAAATCGAGCCTGCCTTCCACTCCGCAACGGCCGAGGAAGTTGACCTCGCCGTAAGACTCGCCGCCGAGGCCAGCGCTGAATTCGGCCGATTGTCCGGCGCAAAAAAAGCGGAATTCCTCGAAATGATCGCCTCTCGAATCGAGGCACAAACAGAATCTCTCGTCGCTCGGGCCAATCAGGAATCCGCGCTCTCGCTAGCTCGCCTGCAGTCGGAAACAGGGCGCACTTGCACGCAGCTCCGCATGTTCGCAAAAGTCGTGCGCGAAGGCTCCTGGGTCACCGCGCGTATCGATCACTCCGATCCGCAGCGCAAACCTGCTCCGAAACCAGATGTCCGCTCGATGCTGCGCCCGCTCGGCCCGGTCGTAGTCTTCGGCGCCAGCAATTTTCCGCTCGCCTTTTCGGTTGCCGGAGGCGATACCGCCTCCGCCTTCGCCGCCGGAAATCCCGTCATCTTCAAAGCGCATCCTGCGCATCCCGGCACCAGCGAACTGGTGGGCCGCATCATCCGCGATTGCGTGCGCGCCTGCGATTTGCCCGAGGGAGTTTTTTCTTTGCTCTTCGATTCCGGCATTTCCGTCGGCGCCGCCCTCGTGCAACATCCGCTCGTGAAAGCCGTGGGCTTCACCGGCTCCATTCCCGCCGGGCGCGCGCTTTTCGATTTGGCCGCGAAGCGCCCGTCTCCTATTCCGTTTTACGGTGAAATGGGCAGCACCAATCCCACTTTCATTCTCCCCGGCGCGCTCGCCGCGCGTGGCGAAAAAATCGCGGCGGAACTCTACGGCTCATTCACGCTAGGCGCCGGACAATTTTGCACCAAGCCCGGGCTCATATTTCTATCCGAAGGAGAATCGTCGGAAGCTCTGGTAAAGGTGCTCGCAGGCAAAGTAGCGGAATCCTCGAAGTTCACCCTACTAACCTCGGGCATCAGCTCGTCCTACGGCCGCGAAATTCGCAATCGCAAGAATCACGAAGGCGTCAGCCTGCTCGCCGAAGAAAAATCTTCAGACACCGGATCCGTTTTTCAAGCAGGCGCCACGCTGTTCCAGACGGACATTACATCCTTCCTCGCCAGCCCCGATCTTTCCTCTGAAGTTTTTGGGCCCGAGACCCTGCTGATCAACTATTCAAAGAAAGAGCAAATCCTGGAAGCCGCTCGCAGCCTGCACGGCCATCTCACCGCCACCGTTCACGGCACCGAGCAGGACATCGTGGAATTCTCCGATCTCGTCGCCATCCTCGAAAATAAAGTCGGGCGAATTATTTACAATGGTTACCCCACGGGCTTGGAACTCTGCGATGCCGTCGTTCATGGCGGGCCCTACCCTGCCAGCACCGATTCGCGCACCACCTCCGTCGGCACCCTGGCGATTTTCCGCTTTGCCCGCCCCGTCTGCTATCAGGATTTTCCAGACGTCGCTCTGCCCGACGAATTGAAAAATGAAAATTCTCTTGGCATCTGGCGCATGGTGGACGGAGAATTGACACGCTAGACGTCGTGATGGACGATGCCGGACAGCGCGAAATCCCGACTGGGCACGCAGCGCGAACAAATCCAGCGAGGGAAAAGCGGGCCATCCAAATCCAGTGTCTCGGAGTCAGGCTTCCCTCCGCCAAGATCTAGTCTCGCAAGGTTACGCGATCAACCATGGCAAAACCTCAACCTACATTCATCTCGGCGCCAACTCATGAACACTCCGCGCCCAGAATAACGAATGCCATCCCTCGTCAGTCCTTGGCCGCCGCGGTGGTCGAGCGCCTGCGCGACAAAATTCTGCACGGCGAACTGCGCGAAGGCGAACAGCTCCGCCAGGACGCCATCGCCGCCGAATTTCAAATCAGCCGCATCCCCGTCCGCGAAGCGCTCAGCCATTTGGCCGCCGAGGGACTGGTCACTATCGTCGCCAATCGCGGCGCCGTCGTCTCCGCGCTCTCTCCTGACGAAATCATGCAGCTGTTTGAAACTCGCGCGGTCCTGGAATGCTACGTGCTTCGCCAAGGCATCGCCAATTTCACCGAAAAAGATTTTCAAGCCGCCGAAGAAATTCTCCGGCATTTCGAGGAATCGCTCGAAAATGACGGGGACGTAAAATTCTGGGGCCAGTGGAACTGGACGTTCCACTCCGCGTTATACGCGCCCGCAAATCGCCCGGTGATGCTCTCCTTCCTCAAGACCCTGAACAATAATTGCGACCGCTACACTCGCTTGCACCTGGTTTTCACCCGCGATTTGCACATGGCCGGAAAAGCTCATCACGAACTCCTGGATGCCTGCCGCACCAAAAATCCCGACATCGCGTCCGATGCCCTCTGGAAACACATCACCACCGCCGGCGAATATCTAAAAGAATTCCTCCAGCGTCACCGCGAACAACGTTGCTGATTTGCTCGTAACCACGTCGCCGACTCCGGTTTTGACTTTGACTTCGCCGTTACAGCGGCCAGCTTGAGCGTGGGTGTGAGAACTCGAGAATCTTTGTAGGTCGTAGCTTTAGCGACGACACAAACACAGCGAAATCAGCGCGGCTTCAGCCGCTGAAGTATCGGATTTGCTATTCTCACACAGACTCTTGAGCGGGCGCCTCGGGCGCTGATAGCGCCGGCCTGCCTGCCGGTAGGCAGGCGACCCGCCGGCTCAGTTGCCTTTGCTGATGGTGTTGCCTTGGTAGCGGCCGGTCCCGCTTTGCGGGGCCGGGCAGCCATTGGTTCGTTTCACCTTTACTATCGCCGACTTTACACACGCGCATCAGACCTGACAGCGCAAGCTAAGCACCCGCGCCGCTGTCCTCCCGAAGCACCAGCGAGAGTTTCCCTTCGTGAATTCCAGGTGTATCCAGCGAAATCGCGGCGCAATCTCGCAGCACACAATCCGCGCCTGCATTCCATAATTCCCGCTCTGCCATCGTCGTGGTCAGCGCAATCACGCTCGCCCCAGCAATCTTTCCCGAACGCACGCCCGCCGACGCATCCTCCACCACCACGCAATCCCGCGCCGCAAACCCCAAAAGTTCCGCGCCCTTCAGATAAGGATCCGGCGCCGGCTTGCCGTTCGTGATGTCGTTCGACGTGACGAAAGCTTCCGGCAGCGGCAATCCACTCGTTTTCAGCCGCGCTTCCGCCAGCCGCCGCGTGCACGAAGTTACGATCGTCCATCGCCCGCGCGGCAGCGCGGTCAATAATTCCAACGCTCCCGGCAACGGTACGATTCCGTCCAGGTCCACAATCTCGCCGCGCTCGAGTTCCTTATTCTCGGCCAGATGATCGCCGTTCGGCAGGTAGTCACGTATCGTGGTTATGCTCGGTCGCCCGTGAGCCCGGTGCACCACCTCCGCGGGATCGAATCCGTGCCGCAGCGCCCAACGCGTCCACACGCGCGCGACCGCCGGAGTCGAATCAACCAGGACTCCGTCCAAATCAAAAAGAAGCGCAGCACAGGAAATCCGTGTCATCCGCCGCTCCACCCGTGCGCGATGCATCAATCTCTGGTTTTCGCGCTCACGGAATTCCATCAAGCATACGGATGCAAAAGCTGTTCCGCAAATCAATGGTTTGGATTGCACTAAGAGTGGCGTCGCACATCGCAGATCCGGAAGGGCGGGCTCCAGATTCTGCGCGAGAGCTCGGGAATCTTTGTAGGTGTCTCTGGCAACCAACTTTTGACTTTCAACTGTCGACCCTCAACTCCACCACTTACCGAACATCTCACCCGCTCACTTCACTCGTTCGCACTTGCGATGATCTTCCGGTTTGACTATCCGTTGCCGTGGGATATAACTTCGCAGCATACTACTCGTGGAGACTTTGTGAAGAAACCTCAGACAGCGCCAAAAAGACACAGCATCCTCGTGATTGACGTCGGCGGAACAAACGTCAAACTCCTGATGACCGGACAAAAAGTTCCCTTGAAGATTCCGTCTGGCCCCTCCATCACCGCCGCCAAAATGGTCCGCCTCGTCAAGAATGCCACGCGCTCCTGGAAATACGATTGCATCGCCATCGGCTATCCCGGCCCGGTCATCAACGGCCATCCGCTGCGCGAGCCTCACAATCTGGGCGGCGGCTGGATGGGCTTCGACTTCCGCAAGGCCTTCGGCCGCCCCGTCAAAGTTATCAACGACGCCAGCATGCAGGCCCTTGGCAGCTACAAAGGCGGCCGCATGCTCTTCCTCGGCCTCGGCACCGGCCTCGGCTCCGCGATGATCATCGATGGAGTCCTCGAACCAATGGAAGTCGCGCACCTCGCCTATAAACACGGCAAAACATACGAAGATTATCTCGGATTGCGGGGACTGCAAAAATTAGGAAAGAAAAAATGGCGCCGCCAGGTTTTCAAAATCACGGAAAAGCTAAAAGCAGCTTTGGAAGCCGACTACGTAGTCTTGGGCGGCGGAAACTCCACAAAGCTCAAGAATCTTCCGCCCGGCGCCCGCCTCGGCCATAACGAAAACGCCTTCCTGGGCGGGTTCCGCCTCTGGGCGCAGCCCGATCGTCCGCCGCGATAATCTCGCTCCGCCTTCAAACGAAACCGCCGACTACTGTCGCGTCGGCGCGCTCGGCGAACCAATCTTCGTCCCAATCACTTCGCCCGAAATAATAATCTCCACGCGCCGGTTCTGCTGCCGCCCCGCCGTCGTGTCGTTGCTCGCCACCGGATTCGACTTCCCAAATCCCGTCGCCACAATCGAAGTCGGGTCCAATCCTTGCTGTATCAAATAATCCCGCACCGCATTCGCGCGCTGCTCCGAAAGCGTTTGATTGAACGCATCGCTTCCCACGCTATCCGTGTACCCCTCGACCGATAAATGCAATCCCGGATGCGCCAGCACGATCCCGGAAAATTTCGCCAAAGCCTCGCGCGCCGGCGGCTGCAATTCGTATTTCCCGAACGCGAACAATACGTCCGCCATGTTCACCTGCAGACCGCGAGGCGTGTCCGTCGTCGGCAGTACTCGATTGAATTGATCCAGCAACGCCGCACGCAGAGCCTGCTTCTCCGCTTCCGCCTTCGCCGCCGCTTCTTGCGCGGCCTTCTCGCGTTGTGCCGCAGCATCTGCTTGCTGCTGTGCCGCCTGCGCCTGTTGCTGCGCTGCCAAAGCCGCCGCATCCGCCTGCGCTCGAGCCGCTGCAGCCTGCGCCGCATCTCGCTCCGCCTGCAATTTTTGGATTTCAGCCTGTTGACGCGCCGCTTCTTCCTCTTTCCGTTTCGCGTCTGCCGCAGCCACCGACGCCTGCGCTGCTGCCTGCTCGGCCGCGGCCTTCTGTTGCGCCGCGCGTTGCAACGCGATTGCTCGCGCGTCGGCCGCCGTCTGCACCGCATCGCGCGCCGCCGCGATCACTTCCTTCCTGCTCGCTTTCTTCGCCAGCAAACTCTCCGCCTGCGCCAGCGAAGCCAGCGCCTTCCGATAAGCATCCGGCGCCAGCGTGTCGGCTGCGGCGCTCTGCGCGATGGACACCGCATTCCGCGCCTCATATATTTCCAGCGGCACCTTCGCGGAAAATTCCGTGATCGGTTCCCGCGCCTTCCCCATGTCGTACGTATATCCGCCGCGCTGCATCAGCTCGTAATTCGCCGTCACCTGCTCCGCCGTTCCCACCGTATCCACACGCACTACATTCTCCAGCACCACCACGTCGCTCGGCATGCTCACTGCAAAATACGGCTCGGCCGTCACAATCATTCCAAACGTTTGCAAATTCGTCGTCGCCGTCAATTTGCTCTTGTCGCCATCCAACAGCAATTCCCCCAGATTATTCGGCTTGCCCTCCGGCGTGATCGCCCAGAGCACGTAGGTCAAATATTCTTTCCCGAATTTCTGCGCCGCCTGCATATTCTTGAAACTCGCGCTCACCACGATCGATCCCTGCTTGCTGTCCACCTTCGCGTCGCCCTTCGCCAGCGGCAGCAGCGGCGTCCCTTGAAATCCGATCATCGTGGACCCGCTGCGATGCTGATAGCTCACCGCCGTGACGGTTTTCCCCACCACTGTCACGTTGTAGATAGACTGATTCCCTTGCTGCGCCGGAGCAGACTGCTGCGCTCCCGCCGCCGCACAAAGAACCACCTGCGCCGCCATTAGAACGCCCAGGATTTTTTTCATGTTCGTAAAATGCTCCTTTATCCAGCACCGCCGTGTCGCGCGAATCCGCGCGTAAATCCGCCCATCGGCGAATCCATTCGTGGGAACCGTGCTCTCCGCAAACGGCCCAAGTGTACCAAAACCCCGCATCGCTTCCGAGCGTGATAACGCCAACCTCCGCGCCTGTTTCGCACCCCGAGCAATCACCGCTGCCGCTTTCTAGCCACTAATCACTCACCACTAGCCACTGCCTTTATAATCAAGCCCAGCCAATTCCGCAGCGTCGCAATCCCCGCACGTTCGAGGGGCGAACCACAGGGCACGAATCACCAATCACGCAGCAAACCTCGCCCCCAGGCTTCAGCAAGAAAACTTTACACGAACCCTCGATTTCCTCGCACATCACAGGGTACGATATCCGTTCATGATTCGACGCCCATTCCTAGTCGCTCCACTCCTGCTCTTCTTCATTCCCTCCGGCCTTTTGGCGTGCACTTGTTCCCAGCTACCTCCAGGAAAATGCCCAGGCCTGCAGTCTGACGATGTCGTTTTCCTCGGCACCGTCACCGACGTTGCCGCCGTCGCTTCCGACGCAACCTCCGCGGAAGCCGCAACCGCCGCGGCCAACACGAACGAAGCGAATCCCGGCTCCGCTCCGCAAACCATCGCGCCCATCACCCGCTATCATTTCCACATTGACGAAAAATTTGCCGGCCCCGACACCGCGGATATTGACGTCTTCTCCGGCGGCGACGATGCGGATTGCGGCTACTATTTCAAGAAAGGCGAGCAGTACATCGTCTTCACTCAACAGGAAACCGAAGGCCGCCTCTTCGCCGTCGTTTGCAGCAACACCCGCCCCGCGAGTGACGGCCGCGCGCTGCTTCCCCAACTGCGCTCCATGCGCAATCACGACCGCGTCGCTTCCGTCTTCGGCGTCCTCCGCCGCGCCGATCCGCCGCTCCTCGCGCCCACCGACGATCCCGAAGACCCCATTCCTCACATAAAGCTGAAGCTGCGTTCCAAGGACGATCGTTTCTCCACCAGCACCGGCCCCGACGGCGTCTATTCCTTCTACGACGTTCATGCCGGCGAGTATGTTTACACCGCCGATCTCCCCGCGCGCTTCGAGTTTTCCCAAAAAACTCTGAAAGGCGGCCTGCCCCCGTTCAGGATTCCCGCCGGCGCGTGCTACGAGTACAACGTCAACGCCCTCCCCACCGGTAAAATTCGAGGCAGCGTCCTCGGCCCCAATGGCAAATCACTTAAGATCACGTCCGTCGAACTCTATCGCGCCGGGCGGTTCGACCCAGCCCAGCCGGGCCTTTGGGGGTTTCAAGGTTCCGACGGCAAATTCGAATTCGATCACATCGGCCCCGGTGAATATATTCTCGTCTTCAATCGCATGAACCGGCTCGACCCCAATTCGCCCTTCCCGCGCACGTTCTATCCAGGCGAACCCGACGAATCTGAAGCAAAAATCATCAAAGTGAAAGACGGTCAGCAAATTCTGAACGCCAATATCAAACTAAAAGACGGCTACCCCACGCGCACCGTCAAAGTTCAGCTCAATTGGGTTGACGGCCGCCCGCCCGGCGAAGTCACGGTTACAGCCCATGCCGCAAAAGGCGAAAACCCCGCCGCGCGCCAAATCGGCGAAGGCCTCTACGAGTTCACCCTACTACAATCCACCAGCTACACTTTCTCCGCCTGGGAGGATCTCGATCCCCACCGCCAAAATCAGCGTCACGGCCAAACCTCCTGCGCCATCCCGGCCCGCATCGAATCCGACATCCAAAAAATCCCCGCCGCCAACACCGACGTCGGCGACGCCGCCGGTGGTGACGCAGCCGCCAACGCAACCGACAGCGCGGCCAGCGACGCTACCGACGCTCCCAGCACCTTCACCCTCACCTTCACCAACCCTCCCTGCAATTAGCACCACTCCGGTGTTCGGGGCGCAGCCACACTCTTGGCTGTGCTCTCGTTTTTTGCCGTTGCCTTTGTAGCGCCGGCTTCTCGCCGGCTCTTCTGCCGTTGCACTTGAATTTGAATTTGTATCGGCCGGTTCAGGTTTATCGAGCCGGGCACGCCTTTGCCCTTGGTTTTCTCTGCGCACACTGCGTCTCGCGGTGAATCGCACTCCCAAAACAGGCCCCACCCCCGTTTGACTTGCACCAACTCCCCTACGTAGAATCCCTCCGCGATAATTGGGGCGCAAAATCAAGACATCGGAGCGTAAATGAAGACCTTCCTAGCCACCTGTGCGGCAACCCTGCTTCTCCTCACCACCAGCACGATAGCGCAAGAATCAAGCAAAGACGCCAAGCCACCCGCCGCCGCAGCAGACGCCAAAACCCCAGACGCCAATCCCCCCAAAGAAGAATCCTGGCCCAGCGACCACACCATCAAAATCAACAACCAATCCATCGCCTACAAAGCCACTGCCTCCACCACGCTGCTGAAAGACGAAAAAGGTGAACCCACCGCGCTCATCTATTCCACCGCCTACACGCGCAGCGACTCCAAAGATTTCTCGCGGCGCCCCATCGCCTTCATCTACAACGGCGGCCCCGGCTCCGCATCCATCTGGCTGCACATGGGCGCCTTCGGCCCGCGCCGCGTCGTCAACGCCGACCACGCCTTCACTCCGCCCGCCCCCTACAAAATCGAAGACAACGCGAATTCCCTGCTCGATGAAACCGACATGGTTTTCATTGACCCCGTCGGCACCGGCTTCAGCCACGCCGTCGGCAAAGCCCAAAATAAAGATTTCTGGGGCGTCGATCAGGACGTAAAGATGTTCGCGCAGTTCATCAACATCTACGTCAATCGCAACAATCGCTGGAACTCCCCGAAATTTCTGATCGGCGAAAGCTACGGCACCTTCCGTTCCGCCGCGCTCGGAAATTATCTGCAATCGCACGACGGCATTTACATCAACGGTATCGTGCTCATCTCTTCCGTCCTCAATCTTGGCACCATCTCGTTCAATCCCGGCGACGACCTGCCCTTCATCCTCTACGTCCCCAGCTACGCCGCTACCGCCGCGTATCAGAAAGCCCTCGCCGATCCTCCATCCGACGTCCCCGCTTTCCTCGCCGAAGCCCGCAAATTCGCCGCCACCGATTATGCCACCGCGCTGATGAAAGGCACCAACATCACCCCCGCGGAAAAATCAGACATCGCGAAGAAACTCTCGCACTTCATCGGCCTTAGTGAGGACTACCTCCTGAAAGCTGACCTGCGCGTAAACCTCGCGCAATTTAATGTCGAGCTCAATCGCAGCCGCGGTCTCACGACGGGACGCTACGACTCCCGCTACACCATGCCCACTTACGACATGCTCACAGAGTTTGCAGAGGACGACCCGTCCTATACCGCCGTGCGCGGCGCCTTCACAGCAGCATTCAACAGCTACGCCCGCGAGGAATTAAAAGTCACAGAGGAAAGATCCTACGAGGCTCTCAGCGGCGACGTCGGCCAAAATTGGGATTGGAAACATCGCGGCCCGCAAGGCGGCGGCTTTTTCCCCGGCTCCGCAAATGTCGCAGGCGACCTAATCCAGGCGCTGATGACCAATCCGCACCTGCATGTCCAGGTCGAAAACGGTTTCTACGATATGGCCACGCCCTTCTTCGCCACCGAATACACCATGGACCATCTCTTCCTACCCGGAAATTTGCGCAGCAACATCCAGTTCGAATACTACGGCGCAGGCCACATGATGTACCTGCACGAAGAAGATCTCGCCAAACTAAAATCCAACGTCGCCGCCTTCATAGACACCGCATCAAAATAATCAAACGCCCCGGAACGCCACCCTGGGAACGCCAATCTCCCGATTGGCGGTTCTCTGATGATCCAAATACATCGCCATCCTGAGGCCGGCGCCTTTGCCGCATGCCGGCCGAAGGATCTCTCTTGCTTCTCTCTGCGTCCTCCGCGCCCCTACGGTAAATCTTCCCGCCGTCTCCGATTTACCTCCGCCTTTCTCCGTTTCCTCTGTGTAAAATCTTTTTTCTTCTCATTTGTCGCAGTTTTCCCTTATCAGTGTCCATCTGCGTTCGTCCGTGATGCCATTGAGCTCCTCAAATCAATCCGCCGCCTTCCCCGCCGGCGGCACCGCCGCCCCCTCCCCCTTCACATAATGCCCGTACCAATACAAATACCGCTCGTATCGATCCCGAATAAACGACGGCCGCGCAAACTCGTGAAACTCCCCCGGATAAACCACCAACAACGTCGGCACTCCCAGCCGCCGCAAACTCTGGTACAGCTGCTCCCCATTGATCACCGGAACATTCCAATCCACGTCCCCGCCCATCACCAGCGTGGGCGTCGTAATTTGCGTCACGCGATTGAACGGTGAAATCTTCTCCCATAGCGCGCGATTTTTCCACGGCAGCCCCAACTCGTACTCCCAATCGCGCGAATACAAATCGTGCCCCCAATTGGTGATGTACAAAAATTCTCCGGCTCCGGAAATCGCTGCCTTGAATCGCGTCGTCTGCGTAATAATAAAATTCGTCGAAATTCCGCCGTACGACCAGCCTCCCACACCCAGCCGATCCGGATCGGCGATCCCCTGCGCCACGGCGTAATCAACCATCGCCATGTCGTCCTCATAATCCTTGTGGCCCCAATCCGCAAAAATCGCTTTGCAGTAATCCTCGCCGTATCCCGACGACCCGCGTGGATTCGGCGTCAGCACCACATACCCATTCGCCGCATAAAGCTGCGGATCGAAATTAAATTCCGCGTAGTAAGCCCACACCGGCCCGCCGTGCGGTTTCAAAATCGTTGGATATTTCACGCCCAGTTGATAATCCGGCGGTTTGTACAAATATCCCGCCACGCTGGTTCCGTCCTTGCTCTTGAAATGCACGTACTCGACCGTCGGTAAACGCAGCTCCGCCATCAGCGCATCATTCACGTTTGTCAATTTTCGCAATTCGCCGCCCGCAGGCAGCACATACAATTCCGCCGGATGCGTCAGCTCTCCCACCGTCGCCACCGCCGTGCCATCCGCTCCCAGCGAATACGCTTCCACCATCTTGCGCCCGCCAATCGGCCGCGTGATTTCCCCGCCCGTCGCCGCCACGTGCATCAAATTCTGCGTTCCGTCATCGTCCGCAATAAAATAAATCCATTTCCCATCCCTCGAAAAACGCGGAATCGTCGAATTGCGATCCAGCTTCCGCGTCAGCACATTCGCCGCGCCGCCCGCCGCCGGTGAAACCGCAATCTGTATCGTCGAATATTGAAACAATTCCGGCTCCAGCTGAGTGGTGTACGCAATCCATTTCCCATCCGGCGACCACGCCGGTTCGCCTTCCGCCCCCAAGTTCGTCGTCACCGGCAAGAGCGACTTCCCCTGATCCGTATTGTCCGCCGCCACGACCCATATGTCCGTGTTGTAGTTCAAATCCGGCTCGGGCGTCGAGCGATTGCTCGCAAACGCAATTTTGCTTCCGTCCGGAGACCATGCCGGCTCGCTGTCATCATAATCACCCGAGGTAATTTGCCGCTGCTTGTGATCCGCAATCGTAAACACGTACAAGTGCGTTCTCCGTCGGTCCAAATACCCAATCTCATCCTCTTTGAAACGCACCCGGTCAATCACCCATGGCCGCGGCTTGGGCTTTGCTTTGCTGTCCTTCGCCTTGTTCTCCGCCGCCTCGATTTCCTCCGGCGTCGGATCCTGCAGCACCAGCACCAGCCGGTCGCTCGCGGGCGACCACGCGAAATTGTCCACGTCCTGGATCGTGTCGGTCAGCTGCTGCGCCTCGCCGCCTTCGCGATTCAGCATCCACACCTGCTTCTTGCCCTTCTCCTCGTCATCGTCGCCGCCGCCTTCCTGACGCGCCGAAATAAACGCAATGTATTTTCCGTCGGGGCTCCACCGCGGATGTGAAGACGATTGATTTTCGTCCGTTAGCGCAATCGCGTTCCCGCCGCCGGTAGGAATCATCCAGATCCGCCGCCGGTTCTTGTCTTCCTTCAAATTCGCGGTCTTCACCGTGTACGCCACCCACTTCCCATCCGGGCTGATCTGCGGATCCTCCACTTCCTTGATCCGAAAATAATCATCCACCGCCAAAGTCCGCCCGCCAGCCGTAGCCGCCGGACTCTGCGCTCGCGCAACGCCAGCAGCCGCCACCACCATCACCATCGACGCAATTTTTCTCTGAAATTTCATCCCGACACCCTTTCCAAGCAAGCGAATTACACGAAGCCGCGAAGTATATCAGAACAACCCAGTACACGGGATTTGCGAACCCTGCACGCCGTCGTCCTGAGGAGCCTAGCGACGAAGCCTTGCCCGCCGCAGGCAGGGATCTCTCTTCTATCTCCAATCCGTCCGCGCACAAAAAAAGGGCGAGGCCACCGGCCCTGCCCTCTCACAACACCCTGCGGAGACGAATCTCCAACAAAAAAATCCGCTACGATCCCTTCGCCGTATTCATCGTCAGCGACGTCACATGTATCGTATCTCCATCCAGAGTCCCCTTCACCGTCACCTCGTGCCCCGCATGACCGTCCGCCTTTTCCTGCGGCTCCAGAATGTACACCTTCTTGTCCGCGTCACTGTACAAAGCGTATTTCGCTCCATGCGATTTCACGCACTTGGTCGTGCATTCCGTCTTCGCGGCGCTGGCGTCCTTCGCCCCGCACATATCATTCGTGATCACGCCGGACCACGATCCACTCTTTGCCGCGCTGTCCTGCCCCGCCACAGACAGCCCCACCGTAAAAACCATCGCAAACCCAGCCAGCATCGCTCGCTTTACCATGATCGAATTCCTCCTCACTGTTAAACGCGTTTTCTCCGCCCGCAACTCCGCCGAATTAATGTGTCACTAATCCTCGCATTTGTCCATCAACCGCGCAGCCAGCTACCACGCCAACTTTGCATCGCCTTTTCTAGCCACTAGCCGCGCGCATTTTTCTAGCCACTAACCACTCACCACTAGCCACTGCCTTTATAATCCAACCCAAGCACGAGCACCCTGCGACGAGCTCCCGTAACCACGCGCTTTAACTTTCAACTTTGAACTCTCAATTGTGAACTCTTCTCGCCGCCACCCGCAGGTCCATTGACACACCTTCGCGCGGCGACTAATCTAAAGCCCCAATGCCCTCACATCCCGCCGCACCGCAGAATTTTCACCCGCGCTCGCACCCGCATCTCTACGAAATCAACACTTGGACCTGGCTCGAACAGCTCTCCGCTCGCTTCGGCAAAAATATCACTCTAGCCGAAGTCCCCGACTCCGAATGGGACGCGCTCGCCAACATGGGTTTCGACATCATTTGGCTCATGGGCGTCTGGCAACGCAGCCCTATCTCTCGCCGCCTCATGCTGGAAAATCCCGCGAATGCCGCGCAGTTCAATCTCGCGCTGCCCGGTTGGAAGCCCTCCGACGTGATCAGCTCCCCCTACGCCGTCGCAGGCTACGTTCCCGACGCGCGCATCGGCTCCTGGTATTCCCTCGACGTCGCGCGCGAAAAATTGCGCGCCCGCGGCATGGCATTGTTTCTCGACTTCGTCGGCAATCATACTGCGCTCGATCATCCCTGGATGCGCGAGCGCCCCGATTTCTACATCCAAGTCCCGCAAGAAGATTTTCAGAAAAATCCATCGCTGTACTTTTATCAGCCCGCGCCGCAAGGCGCTCTCTTCGTTGCCCTCGCCAAGGATCCCTACTACCCTCCCTGGCAAGACGTGGCCCAACTCAATCATTTCAATCCCCGGCTCCGCGCCGCGCAAATCGCTGATCTTCGCACCATCGCCAATCATTGCGACGGCATCCGTTGCGACATGGCCATGCTCCAGCTCAACGACATCTTCAACGCCGGCTGGCGTCACCTTCTCGGCGACACACCTACGCCCGAAAAAGAATTCTGGACCGAAGCGCACGCCGCCGTTCCCAGCCTCACCCTCCTCGCCGAAGCCTACTGGGGCACCGAGCAACGCCTGCTCGATCTGGGGTTTTCCTACTCCTACGATAAAACTCTCTACGACGCCGTGCGCGACATCAACATCCCACAAATTCGCGACCGGCTCTCAAGCAATCCCGAACGCCAAAGCGATTTCGCACGCTTCATGGAAAATCACGACGAGCCACGCCGCCCACAAATTTTCCCCAACGAGCGTCTCGCCGCCGACGGCACACTCCTCGCCACCCTTCCCGGCATTCGCTTCTATCATCAAGGCGAGCTCGAAGGCCGCAGAATTCATCTCCCCATCGCTCTGCGCATCGCCGCCGACGAACCCCCCGATCCAGGAAGCACAAATTTCTTCCAGAAGATTTTGCAAATCACCAGGCAGGATGTTTTTCACGAAGGAAAATGGAATCTACTCGATGTCGCGCCGGAAGGCGATGCTCCCACCGACGCCCTGCTCGTCTACGAGTGGCGTTCACCGAAAGCGTGGAAAATAATTGCAATAAATCTAGCGGCTTACACTTCGCAAGGACGCGTCCGCCTCGCCGGCCGCGTCTCACCTACACAAAATTACATCTTCAACGACGAACTAAACAACGTCCGCTACGATCGTTCCGGCCAAGAACTTCACAACATCGGCCTCTTCGTCCGCCGCGACCCCTTCCAAGCCCACCTCTTCGACGTAACCCCCGCGCCCTGACTCGACCGCCACTAATTTGTCAGTCGCCAGCCGTTGCCGTCACTAGCGCCGGCGTTCGGCCGACCCCCACCCGCGTCGTCATGCTGAGGAGCGCAGCGACGAAGGATCTCGCTTCGAAGCGGCGGTTTGCTAACCGCCCTGGCATTCCCCGTGCGGTCGCGGTTGGTTTGCCTTTGTAGCTGCCGCCTGCCTTTTAGGCGGGCGTAGTTGCGGTTGCTGTTGAACTTGTGAATCGCCCCACAGGGCGATTCATCCTGAGATCCCGGCGTGCGGGATCGAAGGGTAGCGGCCGGTCCCGCAACGCAGGACCGGGCACGCCTTTGCCTCAGGTTTTCTCTGCGTCTCTGCGCTTCGCCTTCTCTACTTCACCACCAAAGTCAAAAAGTTATTCAATGTCTGCGTCTGTCCATTCAAAGTCGTCGTCAACGACAGACTGTACGTCCCCGCCGGCGTTGCCCCATTCGGCCCCGACGGCAAACTATTGCAAGCCGCCGACCCCAATGCCACGAGCAGCAAAGTCGCAAACGTCAAAGCCACTCTCCGGTTCCGGCGGAATGTCCACACCAATCCGCCCAAACCCAACATCATCGTCGCCAGCAACATCCGCAGCCCTCCGCCAATCCCTCCGACCGGCGGCGCAAATCCGGTAGACGTCGTCGCCCCCTGGCAGAACGTCTGTATCGCAAACGCCACCTCTACCGACGACCCGTTCAACGTCACCGACCCCGGTATCACCTTGCACGTGATCAGCACCGACGACGGCACGCATCCCAGCTGCACCGTCCCCGTCACTCCCGGCGCTCCCGTAATCATCAACCCGTAATACGCCGTCCCCCCCGACACCGTCGTCGCCGTCGTTGATCCTCCCGGCGCCACCGTAATTATCACCGACGAATTCACTCCCGTCCCGCTCAACGCCACCGTCTGCGGACTTCCCGTCGCATTATCGGCAATCAGCAACGTCGCCGTCCGCGTTCCCGCGGCCTGCGGTGTGAACAGCACATTGATCGTGCAACTCGCTCCCGCCGCCAAGGTCCCCGTCGGATTGCACCCCGCGCTCGAATTCTGCAGCGGCACTCCAAAATCCTCCGCATCCTCGCCGCTCGTCGTGAACCCCGCGAAATTCACCGGCCCGCTGCTCGTGTTCTTCACCGTCACGCTCAATGGCGCGCTCGTCGTCGTCAGTGCCTGCGAGCCAAACGCCAAGCTGCTCGGCGTCACCGTCACCGTCGCCGTTCCGGGCGTGCCCGGCCCCGTCAGCGTCACCGTTTGCGGACTTCCCGTGGCGTTATCCGTAAACGTAATCGCTCCCGTCCGCGTTCCCGTCGCCGTCGGCGTGAAGGTGATCGAGAAGGTGCACGCCGGCGCTTCCTCCGCGATGCTCGGGCATTGCGCCAGCGTCGCTCCCGCAAAATCTCCCGAGGTCACGATGCTGCTGAACTTCAACGGAAACGCCCCGTTGTTCAACACCGTCACCGTCTGCGCCGCGCTCGTCGTTCCCACCGCCTGACTACCAAACTCCAGCGATGTCGGTGCAATCCCAATCACCGCCGCCACGCCCACGCCCGTCAGCGTCACCGTTTGCGGGCTTCCCGTCGCGTTGTCCGTAAACGTGATCGTTCCCGTCCGCGTTCCCGTCGCCGTCGGCGTGAACGTAATGTGGAACGTGCACGGCGTTCCTTCCACCGCGATGCTCGGGCACTGCGCCAGCGTCGCTCCCGCAAAATCTCCCGAGGTTACAATGTTCGTGAACGTCACCGCTGTGCCGCCCGTGTTCGACACCGTCAACGTCTGCGCCGCGCTCGTCGTCAGCAACCCCACAGCTCCGAACCCCAACGACGGCGGCGTGATCGTGATCGTCCCACCCGTCGCCCCCGTTCCCGTACCCGTCAGCGTGATCGTCGTTGTCTGCGGCGCCGTGCTGCCACTGCTCGTGTACGTCACCGTCACCGTTCCCGCCAGCGCCCCAGTTGCCGTCGGCGTGAAGGTCACGTTCACCGTGCAACTCGACCCGGTTATGTCACCTCCCAGTAACGTCGTCGGGCAACTGTTCGTCTCGCCGAAATTCGTGCTCCCTGCAATACCCGTGATCGTCGCCGTGCTCGTGCCCACATTCGTAATCGTCACCGCCTGCGACGCGCTCGTCGTTCCCTGCGCTTGGCTGCCAAACGTCAACGACGTCGGGTTCGCCGTCACATTCGCTCCCGACGAGCTTCCCGCCGTAAAGGTCACGGTCACAGTCTGGGACCCGGTCATCGTCACCGTGCAGGTCGGCGGATTCGTTTGCGGATTGGCCGGAGTGCAGTCAGTGCTGAAACCGATAAACGTCGAGTCCCCAGTCGGCGTCGCTGTCAGTACCACCGGATTCCCGCTCTCAAAGTTCGCCGAACACGTCGTCGGACAATTAATCCCCGTGGGACTGCTCGTCACTGTCCCCGTGCCCGTCCCGGCCTCAGTCACCGTGAGGGTCGCGGGTAT
>Ga0210394_10002225_pt1 | contig 27304 bp, 24 predicted proteins | sample IncBWC12MmetaG_FD_160121 | JGI IMG/M metagenome (GOLD analysis project Ga0210394, IMG submission 160121) | Forest soil microbial communities from Barre Woods Harvard Forest LTER site, Petersham, Massachusetts, United States - Inc-BW-C-12-M | ecosystem: Environmental > Terrestrial > Soil >...
TGTTTCGCCCAGGCGCTCCCTTTTTGTTTCGCATCGACGAGACCATGAAATTCCTCGACCAGTGCAAGATCTATCTGAAGAGCGGTGATGGCGGGCGCGGCTCGATGAGTTTCCGCCGCGAGAAATTCATCGAATTCGGCGGGCCCGATGGCGGCGAGGGCGGCAAGGGCGGCGACATCGTCTTCCTCGCTGCCGACAATCTCAATACGCTCATCGATTACCGCTACCGGCAGCATTTCCGGGCACAGAATGGTCGTGGCGGCGCCGGGGCGAACAAGACCGGCGCGGGCGGACGCGACCTCACGCTCACTGTCCCGGTCGGGACGCAGGTCTTCGCCGACGACAAGGAGAGCCTCATTGCCGACCTGACCCGCCCGGGCCAGCGTGTCGTCCTTCTGCGCGGCGGCGATGGCGGCTTTGGCAACGCCCACTACAAGAGCTCGACCAACCAGGCGCCGCGCCGCGCCGACCCGGGCTGGCCGGGCACCGAATTATGGGTCTGGCTGCGGCTGAAGCTGATTGCCGATGCCGGTCTGGTCGGCCTCCCCAACGCCGGCAAATCGACGCTCCTTGCCCGCCTCTCGCACGCGCGGCCGAAAATCGCCGACTATCCATTCACCACATTGCATCCCCAGCTCGGGGTGGTTCGGCTCGGCGATGATGCGGAGTTCGTGCTCGCCGACCTGCCCGGCCTCATCGAGGGGGCGAGCGAAGGCGCCGGGCTCGGCACCCGCTTTCTCGGCCATGTCGAGCGCTGCGCCGTCATCCTCCATCTGATCGACGGCACCGAGGATGACGTGGTCGGCGCCTATCGCACGATCCGCCGCGAGCTTGCCGACTACGGCCATGGTCTTGCCGATAAGCCGGAAGTCGTCGGCCTCAACAAGATCGACGCAATCGAACCTGCTGCGGTCGCGCGGAAATGCCGCGCGCTCTCCAAGGCGGCGCGGCCCGGCGCCCCGGTGCTGGCGCTGTCGGGGGTCAGCGGCGCGGGGCTCCAACCGGTGCTCGGCGCGCTCCTCGCCGCAATCGAGGCGGCACGAGCGGACGCCGGACATGACGAATTGGTCGCGGCGAAATGAGCAACGGCGGTAAGGGGCAAGCCTCCACCCTCCCATCGCTGCGCGACGGGCCCCTCCCTCCCCTGCAAGCAGGGGAGGGTTATGGCCGCGTCTCCAAAGAGCTCCCTCCCTCGCTTGCGGGGGAGGGTGGGGGTGGGGGCTCTGCCGCGACCCTTCCCGAGACGAGAGAAAGTGACGAGCCCACTCCGGCCGCGGCGCTCCTCGCGGCGCGCCGGGTCGTCTTGAAGATCGGCTCGGCGCTCTTGGTTGCGGATGACGGTGAGATTCGCCGCGCCTGGCTCGATGCGCTCGTTGATGATGTCGCGCGCTGCCGAGGGCGCGGTCAGGAGTTGATCATCGTCTCGTCCGGGGCGATCGCGGTCGGGCGCCGCCATCTCGGGCTGCGCGGGCGCGCGCTGCGGCTCGAGGAACAGCAGGCCGCCGCCGCCACCGGCCAGATCCGCCTGGCCCACGCCTATCAGGAGGCGCTGGCGCGACACCGCATCACCGTCGCGCAGATCCTCCTGACGCCGGACGACACCGAAGAGCGCCGCCGCCATCTGAATGCGCGCGCGACCTTCGCGCAATTGCTCGCGCTCGGTGCGGTGCCGGTGGTCAACGAGAACGACACGATCGCCACCGCCGAGATCCGCTTTGGCGACAACGACCGGCTTGCCGCCCGCGTCGCGCAGATGACCAGCGCCGACATGCTGGTGCTCTTGTCCGACATCGACGGCCTCTATACGGCCGACCCGCGTGCCGATGGTGCGGCGCGGCACATTCCGCTGGTGCGCGAGATCGCCCCCGAGATCGAGGCGATGGCCGGCGCCGCCCCTCCCGGCTATAGCTCCGGCGGAATGGTCACCAAGCTCGCGGCCGCGCGCATCGCGCTCAATGCCGGCTGCCATATGCTGATCGCCGAGGGAGATCCGCGTGGCGGTCCGGGCTTCCGGAGCCCGCTGGCCGCGATCGAGGCCGGCGCCCGGGCCACCTTGTTCCTGCCGGACGGCGAACCGCGCTCGGCGCGCAAGACGTGGATCGCCGCCACGGTCAATCCGGCCGGCGCGCTCATTGTCGACGACGGCGCCGTCAGAGCGTTGCGCGGTGGCAAGAGCCTTCTTCCGGCCGGAATCGTCGCGGTCGAGGGCGCCTTCGAGCGCGGCGATTGCGTGATCGTGCGGACCCGTGCCGGTGGTGAAGCCGGGCGCGGCCTCTCGGCCTATTCGAGCGCCGATATTCGCTGCATCGCCGGACACAAGAGCGGTGAAATCGCGGCGATTCTGGGCTACCGTGGGCGCGATGAGATCATTCACCGCGACGATCTGGTGGTGACCGAACGACGATGAGCGAAACGCTGACCCGCACCACGACCGAGACCGATCTCGCTGCGGCGATGGCAGAGATCGGGCGGCGCGCCCGCGATGCCGCGGCGATGCTGGCGCTCGCCCCGGCAGAAGCGAAGGCGCGGGCGTTGCGGGAGGCGGCGGGCGCCATCCGCGAGCGCGCCGACGACATCCTCGCCGCCAATGCCGAGGATGTCGCCGACGCCACGGGCGCCGGGATCGGCGCCGCGCTCGTCGACCGCCTCGCGCTTGATCCCACGCGGCTCGAATCGGTCGCGCGCGGGCTTGAGGACATCGCCGCGCTGCCCGATCCCGTAGGCCGGGTGCTCGCCGAATGGACCCGGCCCAACGGCCTCAGGATATCCCGGGTCAGCGTACCGCTCGGGGTCATCGGCATCATCTACGAGAGCCGCCCGAACGTGACCGCCGACGCTGGCGGGATCGCGCTCAAATCCGGCAACGCCGCGATCCTGCGTGGCGGCTCGGAAAGCTTCCATTCCTCGCACGCACTTGTCGCCGCGCTGCGCCAGGGACTGCGCGCGGCCGGTCTCGACGAAGACGCGATCCAGCTCGTGCCGACCCGCGACCGCGCCGCGGTCGGCGCGATGCTGAAGATGAGCGGGGTCATCGACGTCATCGTGCCGCGCGGCGGATCCTCGCTGATCGAGCGCGTGCAGCGCGAGAGCCGCATCCCGGTCATCGCCCATCTCGAAGGGCTTTGCCACACCTACCTCCACTGCGCCGCCGACCCGGAGAAGGCGCGCGCCATCGTGCTCAACGCCAAGATGCGGCGGGTGTCGATCTGCGGCGCGACGGAGACACTGCTGGTCGATCGGGCGGTCGCCGCCGCGCTCTTGCCGCCGATCCTCGCCGAACTGCGCGCGCAGGGGTGCGAATTGCGCGGCGACCCGGAAACCCTGGCGCTCGACCCTTCCGCGCTTCCCGCGACCGAAGCAGATTGGCGTACCGAATATCTCGACGCCATTCTCGCGGTACGGATCGTCGACGGGGTGGGGGGCGCGATCGAGCACATCAATCGCTATGGCTCGCACCACACCGATGCGATCGTCACCGAGGATGCGGCGACCGCCGAGCGCTTCCTCGCTGAAGTCGACAGCGCGATCGTCCTCGTCAACGCCTCGACCCAGTTCGCCGATGGCGGCGAATTTGGGATGGGCGCCGAGATCGGCATCTCGACCCAGCGCCTGCCGCCACGCGGGCCGGTCGGCGCGGCCGAGCTGACCACGTACAAATACCTCGTTCGCGGCAACGGCCAGGTGCGCCCCTGAATACCACTCGCCCCAATAGAACCCCTCTCCCGCACCGCGGGCGAGGGAGGGGCCCGTCGCGAAGCGATGGGAGGGTGAGGGTCAATGGCGTCAACCCCCCTGTTCAGAAACGGCCCCCTCACCCCAACCCTCTCCCCCGGTGGGGGAGAGGGAGTCTCTATGGCGATTTGGCCCGCCGCCGCATCGGTCTCCTCGGCGGCTCGTTCAACCCGGCCCATGGCGGTCATCTCCACATCAGCCGGCTGGCGCTGAGCCGGCTCGACCTTGATGAGGTGTGGTGGCTGGTATCGCCGCAAAACCCGTTGAAGCCGGCTGCCGGCATGATGCCCTTTCGAGAGCGCCTGGAGGCGGCTGCCGGGCTCGCCGCCGCCGAGCGGCGCATCCGGATCAGCGGCATCGAGGCTCGGCTCGGCTCAACCTACACCGCCGACACGTTGAGGATTCTGCACCGGCGCTTTCCGCGCACCCGTTTCGTCTGGCTGATGGGTGGCGACAACCTCGTCCAGCTGCCATACTGGAAGCGGTGGCAAGGAATCTTCCGCACCGCTCCGATTGCGGTTTTCGACCGGCCCGGCGCCCTGTTGACGGCGCTCGCGGGGATCGCCGCCCGCCGCTTTGCCCGAGCCCGCGTGCCCGTCATGGCGGCGCGCCGTCTCGCGCTGATGGCGCCGCCCGCCTGGGTGTTTTTCCACACCAGGCTCGACCACAGCTCGGCCACCCGCATCCGGGCCGAACAATCGCTGCAGCCCCAAAAGGAGAACAGACCCGAAGTGACTGCTCAGCCCATCGCCATCTCCTCGCGGGCGCCTCGCCGCCGGCCGGCGATTCCCGCGCCGGAGCTGCTCCGCCGCATCATCGACAGCCTCGAAGACGGCAAGGCCGAGGAGATCGTCACGATCGACCTCGAGGGCAAGACCACGATCGCCGACTTCATGGTGGTCGCCACGGGCCGCTCGATGCGCCAGGTGGTCGCGCTCACCGACCACCTCGAACAAATCCTCCCCGGCCGCATCGCGACCGAGGGCAAGGCCCAAGGCGATTGGGTGCTGATCGACGCGGGCGACGTTATCGTGCACATTTTCCGGCCGGAGATCCGGGGCTATTACAATCTCGAAAAGATGTGGGGCTCGGTGCTGCCCGATAGCGACAGCGAGACCGGCGCCGGAGCCGCCCTCTAAACCCCTCTCATAGGTGCGCGGCGATCCGCCTCTACCTTCTCGCCATCGGCCGGCTGCGGCGCGGACCGCTTTATGACATGCAGGCGCTCTATGCCGGGCGCCTCGTGCCGCCGGTCACGATCATCGAGCTGGAGGAAAAGCGCCCTTTGCCGCCGGCCGCGCTCAGGCTGCGCGAGGCCGAATTGATCCTCGCCGCCCGGCCCGCCGGCGCCCGGCTCGTCGCGCTCGACCGACAGGGCGTGCCCTGGACCAGCCGCGATTTCGCCGAGCGCCTGCGTTCCTGGCGCGACGGCGGCGCCGCCGCCCTCGCCTTCGCGATCGGCGGCGCCGAGGGGCTCGGGCCGGCGGTTGTCGATGGCGCCGATGCGGTCATGTCACTGGGCATGATGACCTGGCCGCACCTCTTCGCCCGCAGCATGCTCCTCGAACAGCTTTACCGGGCGCAGCAGATCCACGCCGGTCATCCCTACCACCGCGATTAGCGTGGTTGACGCTCGTGATCCGCTTGACGGGGTCTGCCCCACGAGCAGTGTTTGGCCGCCGGCAATCTGTCAGGAGTTTGCAAAGTCACCCACGAAGCGCCATATGAAAGCAATCGCCGCCGACCTCGGGCAAGGTGGCGGCTGAGAGAGAAATGTACTCCCGCTCTAGACGAGACGGGTGTACATCGTGCTTCAAACAAGCGGTTATCAAAAGAACAACCGGATACTTGCAGCGCTACCGCAGGCGGATTTGGATCAGTTCTTCTCTGGTCTGGAACTCGTGTCGTTGCCCATGAGACAAATACTTTGTCAGGTCGATGCTCCCCTTGAGGAGGTCTATTTTATTGAGGGGGGAGTCGCCTCAGTTCTGACGACTATGGCGAACGGGGCCTCCATCGAGGTCGGAATGATCGGCATGGAAGGCATCGTGGGTTTGCCTGCTCTCTTCGGTGAGGAAATTTCGGACCAGCGGATCATCGTACAAGTTCCCGGTACTGCGCTGCGGATGGATGCTCGTTTGTGCAAAGCGGCGTTCGAGGGCAGCCCGGCGGTTCGCAAGGCTGCCCTGCGCTTCACGCAATCCCTTCTGAACCTCAGTGCTCAAACTGCCGCTTGCAATCGGCTCCATACGAGCGAGCAGCGTTTTGCCCGCTGGTTGCTGATGGCGTACGCTCGGATCGAATCCGATGTCATGCCGATGACCCACGAATTCCTGTCCACGATGATCGGTGTGCGCCGTGCTGGGGTCACAGAAGTCGCCGGGAAGCTCCGAAGCTCAGGACTGATCCGTTATCACCACGGTGAAATCACCATTCTCGACCGTGACGCCCTCGTCGCGAGTGCCTGCGAGTGCTACGGGATCGACCAACGGCGCCTCCAGCGGCTCCTCCGACGCGGCTAATTAAGACTTGTCCGCTACCGGACATTTTATTATCTTTTAGCTACTAGCGTCGGTCGCGAAGGCAGGTCGCTGGCTGAGAGACCCTCGCGCTCCCGCCTGACGGCAAGAAGGCGCGGCAGATGACGTTCAAATCTCCCGATAAGCTCGCGATCCTGATTGGACCCGACGGGCGTTGGTTCCATGAAAACAGCCCCGAGTTTCTCGCGCATCTCGGAGATTGCGACCCCGATTACGATGCAACACTTTTTGCTGTTCGAAATCTTGGCTTTGTCGAATTCGCGCACTACGACTCCCGTTTAGTCGAGATCACGGTGCATCCCAGAAACGTGGAGGGGTCTACGCTGCGTGCAGTTCAAAACCTCGTGTCACTATCGCGGGCCGAGTTATTCATAATCAAACACTTCGAACGTTCCTGGAAAAGCGAGATAGCGAGTTCTGCACGAGATGCCGCCATAAGAATGTTCCAGTTATGTGCAGCTAGTTCAGGTGATCGCGCTCCACTTACGTCGACATGTTTGGTGGAAGACCAGAGCGATTTGGCGGCCGGCCGCGGCGAACGGCGCATAAGCGATCGGGCGATCGCCGATTGGCATGAGCACGTATCCGGGCGTAGTGACACCGCCAAGGTGCCTGCGCCCGATCTTGCAACCGTGCTCACCAGGGATTCATCCTACCGCTTCGTTCTCGCAATCAGTCCGGTAATAGAGAATACGGTGCTGTTGTCGTATGGCGCGGCGGTCGCCAAAATGCTCGATCTGCCACCAAAGACGACGGCGCATCTAGCAATGACCAAACTGATACCGACGCGGTTTTCGGAGGTTTTCGTCCGGGGTTGCCGTGCTGTCATCGAGCAGAATGCCCCGGCACGAGTGGAGGGCGAGATCGATCGGGATGATGGATGGCGGGAGCTCTTTCGTGCAGCATTCATCCCTGCGGGTTCGGCGGTGAATGCGGGCGTGCGTCTCGCATTAGGCGCTTTCAACAGCCGTGTTGCCGAGCCCAACTCGAGCAGCCTTCAGGATGCTAACCGGTTTAGATAACTTCACGACACCGCAGTCGGCTAAACGATTTTCACTCCGGGGCCGGGTGGGACCGGACGACGATCGCGCTAAGCGTTGATGAGCCCAGTGCAAGCTACGAGCGCCGCAGCAAACGCGCTTCCGGCGGTACCGGATCGTCGGGCAGCTGGCCTTCGCGATGACGCATCAGCGCCTCGTCGATCAGCATCGATAAGAGCTGGGTGAACCCGATCGGCGGCGCGGCCGCTTCCCACAGGAAATAGCCAAACGAACCGGGGCACGGGTTGACCTCGTTGAGCCAGGTCTCGCCGGTTTTTTCGTTGCAGTAGAAATCGACGCGCGGCGCGCCGGCGCCGTCCACCGCTTCGAAAGCCAGGGTCGCCCAACGCCGCAGCTTCGCCTCGAGACCGGCGGGAAGCGCCGGATTGATCTCGCGGGTCAAGGAGAGCATGCCCTGGCTATTTCCGGCATCGCCCTTGATGCCGCCCTTGCCGTTGCCGCCCGACAGATATTTTTGGCGAAAATCCAGGAGCTCCTCGGCCCGTTTCGGCTGCTCGATCGCCGAAGTTCGCAGGGTCCCGCCGACCCGGGCGACGCTCAGATTGTATTCGGCGAGATTGGGCACGAAGGGTTCGATGATCGCCTGCCGGTCGAACCTGAAGATCGCCGGCAGCAAGGCCCGTACTTCCTCGACATCCTGCGCCTTGCCGACCCCGATGCTGCTGCCGAGATGGGCCGGCTTGACGATGCACGGGAAACCGCTATTGCCGAGGAGCGCCCTCAAGGCGTCGGCCGAGGGAAGTCCGCAGGGGAGGCGGGTCACCACGGCATCGGGCAACAGCGGAATGTCGAGGCCGCGCAGCAGGCGCTTGGTCGCGGCCTTGTCCATCAGCAGCGCGGAGGCGAGCGTGCGCATGCCGGTATAGGGGAGGTTGGCGGTTTCGAAAAAGCCCTGGATTTGCCCGTCCTCGCCACCGAGACCGTGAAATGCCAACAAGGCGACGTCGAACTCGACCCCGCCGCGCCGGCCGAACAAACCGGCGCGTTTGGGCACGAGAACGCCGCGGCCGGGCTCGCCGAAGGACAGGGTCACCTCGCTCAATTCAGCCTGGGTCCGCGCATCGGGCAGGTAGTTGCGGCGCTCGGCGAGCGCGTCGCCAAGGAACCACGCACCGCGCGGATCGACGTAGACCGGAAACGCCGCGAAGCGCTCCTGGTCGAGCGCCTTCAGCGCCTGCAGCCCGGTGATCACGCTGACGTCGTGCTCGGGCGAGCGCCCGCCGAGGAATACCGCGACACGGGTTTCATTCTTGCTCGGCATCCTGTACCCCAATCCGCGAACCCGTCTGCCAGGTCATGACTCCGTTCAGAAGCTACCCTCCGCGCCACGAGCGGCACAATCGCCCCGACATCAAAGCGGGCTTCGAACAGGTCGATCGCGCTCTCAATTCGTCAATTTCCCCTTGGCCGGGCTTGGCCCGGCCAAGGGGGGTAGAGTGCGATTCGACGTGAAGGACGGCGTGACGTCCGAGGCCGTTCGCGCCCGCGGCGCGGACCTGGCGCTGTTCCGCCTCGACGGCGATTCGGCGGCGGGGGCGATCGAACTGATCTGGGCGCATGGCTGGGGCCAGACGCACGAGGCCTTGTTGCCGCTCGCGCAGGCGATGCGGCACGCCGCGCGATCGATCCTCATCGATTTTCCCGGCTTCGGCGCGTCGCCCATTCCGCCGGCGCCCTGGAGCACGGCCGATTACGCCGATGCGATGGCGGAATGGCTGGCGGGCCTCGCGCCGGCGCGGCGCATCTGGATCGCCCATTCGTTCGGCTGCCGGGTCGGGCTGCAACTCGCGGCGCGCCACCCCGAGAGGCTCGCCGGCCTCTTCCTGATTGCCGCGGCCGGTCTGCCGTCGCAGCGCACGCCATGGGCGCGGGCCCGGGTGATGGCGCGGCGCTGGGCGTTCCGGCTGGCGCGGCACTTCACCCCTGAAGGGCCGGCGCGCGACCGGCTGCGCAGCCGCTTCGGCAGCGCGGATTACCGGGCGGCCGGGCCGTTGCGGCCGATCCTGGTCAAGGCGGTCGGCGAAGACCTCACCGCGGTTGCCCGCGCGGTCCGCGTTCCGGTGACGCTGGTCTATGGTGACGAGGACCGCGAAACCCCGCCGGAAATGGGAAAACGTTTCAATAGTTTGATGCCGCAATCGCGGCTTTATGTGCTGCGCGGCTTCGATCATTGGAGCCTCCTGAGCGACGGACGCCACCTGATCATCCACCGCCTCGGCGAACTCCTGGAGCAATTGGGGTGAGCGCGCTCCTCGCGCTGTTCGGCTTCCTCGTCTTCGCGGTGCGCCGGCTCTTGACCTATCTGCACCTCTTTCAGCAGGAGGAATATGACGGACGGCGCTTTCTCGCCTGGCTGATCGACAGCCGGGCGTGGGATCGGCGGCTGTCCTTGGCTCTGGCGGCGATTTTCGCGGCGCAATTAAGCCTCCCGGGCGCGCCACCCTGGGTGTTTGCCGCACTGGCCGGCGCAACCTGTCTCGGCGTTGCCGCCTTCGAGCGCGATCCGCGCAGGACCGCGAAAAAGCCCTTGGCGATGACCACCCGCGCCAAGCGCATCTACGGAATCGCGTTGGCGCTGATCGCCGGTATCGGTGTCGTCGCGGCGCTGTCGAGCGATCTCACCTTCGTCTGGATCATGGCGGTGCAGCTCGTGCCGATTGCACTCATCGGCGCGAATTGGCTGCTCGCACCCTTCGAGGCGCGGGTGCAAGCCCGCTATTGGCGCGAAGCACGCGCGGTGTTGCAGCGGGTCGATCCGATCGTGATCGCGATCACCGGCTCCTACGGCAAAACTTCGGTCAAGCACATCCTGGGGCACCTGCTGGAAACCGCCGGGCCCGTTCTGATCACGCCGGGCAGCGTCAACACGGTCATGGGCATTGCCCGAACCATCCGCGAACGCCTCGCGCCGCATCACCGCTATTTCGTCGTCGAGATGGGCGCCTACGGCATCGGATCGATCCGGCGTCTCTGCGCGCTGACCCCGCCGCGGATCGGCGTCATCAGCGCGATCGGCAAGGCCCATTACGAACGCTTCAAGTCATTGGACGCGGTGGCCAGCGCCAAATTCGAGCTTGCGGAAGCAGTGCGCGACAATGGCGGCACGGTCATCATCGCCTCCGAAATCATGGGATTTGCCGGGCCGCGCGATTTCGTCGAACGGCACCCGGGGAGCGTGGCGACCGTCGGCGCCGACCCTGATGCGGCCCTCGTCATCAGATCGCTGCGCCAGGAGGCGGAGGGGATCGTCGCGGAAATATCCTGGCGCGACGTCGGCTACGAGCTGCGCGCACCGCTCTTCGGGCTGCATCAGGGCGGCAACATCGCGCTCGCCTTCGCCGCCGCCTGCACCCTCGGGATGCCCCCCGAGGACGTCGTTGCGAGCCTCAGGACGACGCCGCAAATCGCCCATCGTCTCGAAGTGAAGCGCCAGGGCAACGGCCCGGTGGTGATCGACGATGCCTATAATTCGAACCCGGTCGGCTTTGCTTCGGCGCTCGCGCTCCTCGACGCGCTGCACCAACCGGGCGGGCGCCGCATCCTCGTCACCCCCGGCATGGCGGAGCTCGGCAGCGAGCACGAGGCGGAGCATGCGCGGATCGGCCGGCTCGCCGCCGCCCATGTCGATGTCCTGGTGGCGGTCGCGCCGCATCGGGTCGCGCCGCTCGTCGCCGCCTTTGCCGAGGCCGCGCCGGAGCGCGCCATCGTGTCGTGCCCGAGTTTTGCCGACGCCCAAAACTGGCTCGACCGCAATCTCGCCGGGCCCGATGTCGTCTTGATCGAGAACGATCTGCCGGACCTCCTCGAACAAAAGCTCCGCCTATGATGCGGCTGTGAATCAAGTCGAGGTTAGCAGCCTAAATCACACTCTTTCCTACAAACGCTCTTCAAAACGCTCTTCTGGCAGCCTAACCGTGACCACCGTGCCTTGGCCCGGCTTGCTCTTGATCTCCATGGCACCGCCATGCAGTTCGATCAGTCGTTTTGTAAGCGGAAGTCCAAGACCTACTCCGTCATTCTTCCGGGTGAGGCCGGCGTCAATTTGCCCAAACGGCTCCAATGCTATCGCTATCTCGTCGGCCGACATTCCGATACCAGTGTCCTCGACGGAAAACGTCACACCCTGATGAGGTGCTTGCCCCACCTTTAGTCGAATCCGGCCGCCAGGCTTGCTGAACTTGATCGCGTTGGTCAGGAGATTGACGAGGATTTGGGTGAGTTTGGCTGGATCGCCGATCACCTTCGGCAGCGGCCCTTCGATCTCGCTCGCGAAATCCATCCCCGCTTGGCGGGCTATGTCCTGAACGATTTGCGAGCCGAGCCCCACAACTTCAGCGAGGTCGACCTTCTGCTCGACCAGCCTCAGCTTATCAGCGTCGGCTTTGGCTGTGTCTAGGATATCATTGATGATTGCCAGAAGATGACGACCGCTGGCGCCGATAATTTCGGCATACTCGACATACTTATCGGCGAGCGGTCCAAACATGCGGGCGTTTATCATGCCGGAGAAGCCGATGATGGCATTGAGCGGCGTCCGCAGCTCATGGCTCATATTGGCCAGGAACACGGATTTCGAGCGGTCGGCGGCTTCTGCAACTTCTTTTGCCGCGATCAGGCGCTCCTGATTTCGGCGCAGCTCCTCGGCCCGAAGGACATAGCGGACCCGGTAATTGAGTATCGCCCAATTCCCCGGTTTCGACATGAAATCCGTGGCACCGGCATCGAACGCACGGGCGATCGATGACAGGTCGTCAAGGCCCGTCACCATCACGATCGGCACATTTGCCGCGCCGGGACGACTGCGCAGCTCGCGGCAAAGCTCGTATCCGTCCATGCGCGGCATGATGATATCGACGAGAAGCAGGTCCGGGTGATGCTCCTCGTATCGCTGGCATCCCTCGACCCCGTCGGATGCCTCGACGACCGCGAAGCCAGCGCTCTCCAGCGTCTCGCGCATCACCAAGCACACGCCCGGATCGTCGTCGACAACAAGAATCAATGCTTGCCCGGTGGACGCTTTGTCATCCATGCGGCGATCTTTGGCGCCGATTGGTTAAATTTAGGCTAAGCAACGGTTTCAGTGCCCGCAAACCTCCTATGCGCGTTGACGGTCTCGCTTATCGGGGCGCAGACCGAGCTACGTCGCTGTCGCCAGCTTTTGCCAATCAACAGGCTGGCCGAGCTTTAGGCGGGTTCCGGCCTCGGGCATTGGATATTTGAGCCCGGTCGCGCAGTTGAAGAGGACTGCGCGTTCGCCGGCGCCGACCCGCCCATCCGCCACCGCGTTCTGATAGGCGGCATAGGTCGCCGCGCCCTCGGGGCAGAGGAGGAGCCCCTCCTCGGCCGCCACCTCGCGCCACGCCCGCGCGATCGCCGCGTCGTCGACGGCGATCGCGAACCCGCCGCTTTCCCGCACCGCGCGCAGGATGAGGAAATCGCCGACCGCCTGCGGCACCCGGATCCCGGCCGCGAAGGTGTGTGCGCCCTCCCAGCGCGGGGCGTGCTCGACACCTTCTTGCCAGGCCTTGACCATCGGTGCGCAGCCCGCCGCCTGAACGACGACCATGCGCGGGCGCTTCGCGCCGATCCAGCCGATCGCCTCCAATTCGGCAAAGGCCTTCCACATCCCGATGATGCCGGTGCCCCCGCCGGTCGGGTAGAAGATCACATCGGGGACCTCCCAGCCGAGCTGCTCGGCGAGCTCGATCCCCATCGTCTTCTTGCCCTCGATCCGGTAAGGCTCGCGCAAGGTCGAGCAGTTGAACCAGCCGAGCGCCTTCTCGCCCTCGGCGACGAGCTTGCCGCAATCGTCGATGAGGCCGTCGACGAGGAACACCTGGGCGCCCTGCATCGCGATCTCGCGGACATTCACACCGGGCGTGTCGTCGGGGCAGAACACGGTGGCGGCGATGCCGGCGCGCGCGCAATAGGCCGCCATCGCCGCGCCGGCATTGCCGTTGGTAGGCATCGCCATGGCGGTGACCCCGAGCTCCTTCGCCATCGACACGGCGAGCGCGAGGCCGCGCGCCTTGAACGAGCCGGTCGGCAGGCGCCCCTCGTCCTTGACCAGGAGTTCGCCGCGCCCCGAAAGCTGGTGGGCAAGGCGGGGGAGCGCGATCAGCGGCGTCACTACTTCGCCGAGCGAGACGACGTTTTCAGGATGGCGCACCGGCAACAGCTCGCGGTAGCGCCACAGGGTCTGCGGCCGGTCGGCGAGCGCCCGGCGCGGCAGGGCGTGGCGGATGCCATCGAGATCGTAGCGCACGAGGAGCGGCCGGCCCGCGCGCGACAGCCCCTGCAAGGTGTCGGCCGGGTAGCGCTCGCCGGTCAGTGAGCACTCGAGATGGGTGACAAAGGTCGGCAGATCGCCGCCGGTCCAATCATAATCGGTCATTCAACCTACCGCGGTGTCATTGCGAGCGCAGCGAAGCAATCTCGTGCCGCCTGAACTTCGGATCTGCGAGATTGCGTCGTCGCGGCGCTCCTCGCAATGACATTGGATCTCACAGCACCGCTTCGGCGATGACGCGCATCGCCGCGGCATCGGCGCCGGCCAGAACGAGCGAGCCGACCGAGTGCTTTTTTGCGATGTCCTGCCAGGCTTGGAGGCGGTCCTTGATACGATCGGGTGGGCCGATCAGCGAAATTTCGTCGATGAGGGCGTCGGGCACCGCGGCGGCTGCCGCCGCGCGCTTGCCGTCGAGGAACAGGTCCTGGATCTGGGCGGCCGCTGCCTCGTAGCCGATGCGGCGCGCCAGATCGTTGTAGAAATTGGCGGTGCGTGCCCCCATCCCGCCGATGTAGAGGGCGAGGCCGGGGCGCAGCGCGTCGCGGCAGCGCGCCAGATCGGTTCCCATGCTGACCCGGACATAGGGCGCGTTGTCGAAATCGGCGAGGTCGGTTGACTTGCCGGCGCGCGCCCGGCCCGCCTGGATCGGGCCGACGATCGCCTCGGCCTTTTCCGGTGACATGAAAAACGGCAGGTTGCCATCGGCAACCTCGCCGGCGGTGCGCAGCCCGGCGGACGAGATCGAGGCGGTGTAGATCTTGAGGCTGGGATCGCCGTGGAGGATGCTGCGCAAGGGCTTCCCCAACCCGCTCGCCCCCGGCCCGGTATAGGGGATGTCGTAATGCTCGCCGTGGAATTCTAAGGGCGCCTTCCGCTCCAGCACCTGGCGGATGATCGCGACGTATTCGCGGGTGCGCGTCAAGGGCTTGCCGAACGGGACCCCGTGCCAGCCCTCGACGACCTGCGGCCCCGAGGGGCCGATGCCGCAGAGAAAGCGGTTGCCCGAAAGCGCCTGCAAGGTCATCGCGGTCATCGCGGCCATCGCCGGGGTGCGCGCCGGCATCTGCATGATGCTGGTGCCGGCCTTGATGCGGCTGGTGCGCGCCAGGACCCAGGCGACCGGGCTCACCGCATCGCTGCCGTAGGCTTCGCCGGCCCACACCGCCTCGAAGCCGAGCCGCTCGGCCTCCAACACCAGATCCATCTCGATCCCAGCATGGCCGGGCGAGAATTTGAGCGTCGTTGAGAGCTTCATGGCGTTCTCCGCAACGGACCAAGCCCCCACCCCCACCCTCCCCCGCCCCCTCCCTGACCCTCGCCCGCTTGCGGGGGAGGGAAGGGTGGCGGCAAAGCAGGGGAGGGGGTTCCGCTGAGCGCGCCGCTATCTCCCTCCCCTGCTTGCGGGGGAGGGTGGGGGTGGGGGCTCTGGGGGATCATCCCAGCATCCCCTCGCCGGCGCGGGCGATGCGCTCGACCGCGGCGAGCCAGTCGGCGAGCTCGCGCTCGGCCGGCTCGACGAGGACATGCCCGACCCCGACCGCCGCATAGCCCTCGAGCCGGGCGCGCAGCGCCGCGGCGTCGCGGCCGTCCCAGCCATAGCGCAACGACACCGCAAAGCCGGGATCGGGGCGCTGGGCGCGCAGCCGAGCGACGATCGGCGCCGCCTGCTCGGGCGTGGCGCGCGAGCCGTGCCAGCCGTCGAGCCGCGCGGCGCGCTTGAGCGCCGGCTCCGAGGTGCCGCCGATCCAGATCGGGATCGGCTGTTCCGGCTTTGGCAGCATGCGCATGTCGTCGATGACCGCGGGGATCGTCTGCGCCACAAAGCTGACCGGATCCTCGCTCCACGCCGCGCGCATCATGAGGATGCCTTCGTCCATGCGCCGGCCGCGCTCGCGGAACGGCACGCCCAACGCCTCGAACTCGGCCTCGAGCCAGCCGACCCCAGCCCCGAGAATGAGCCGCCCGTCCGACAAATTCTGCAACGTCGCCAGCTCCTTGGCGAGCGGCAGCGGGTGGCGCATCGGGAGGACGAGGACGCTGGTGCCGAGGCGCACGCGGCTGGTATAGGCGGCGGCCCAGGTCAGCGTCAGCACCGGGTCCCAGAAGATCGCCGAGGGTGGGTAGGCGCGGTCTTTCGGCACGATGATGTGCTCGCTGACCCAGACATCGGCGAAGCCGAGGTCTTCCGCCTGGATCGCGGCGCGGCGGATCGCGTCGGCTCCCGCCTTCTGTCCGATATGGGGCAGATGAATGCCGAGCCGCATGGGGTCCTCCGTGCTTTGGCAGAGCAAGCAGCGTGATGCGCGGCGGCCACTCGCGCAAGTGGTCGAGTGAGTGGGGCGGTCGTTTCCCCTGTGCGGGAGGGGTCATGGCGACCGGTGGACCTCCGCTACGTGGCCGAATCGTTCAAGCCTATCGCGGGTCATTAGGGTAACGTAGGCTCAATACCGTTGGCGGAAGCCTAGATGAATATAGCGATTTTCAGGTTGAGGAGTGTCGGTTCAAGGATGATCGAGAACGCACCGACATTGAACGGGCGCACAGTCTTCCTTGGCCTGTTGACTATTGCGCTCGTGATCGTCGCCCCTGTCTGCTGGGCCCAAGGCGCCCAGCCAGAGTTGATCACTTTCCCGAGTGGCGATCTCGCGCTCAAGGGATTCGTCTGGAAGCCGGAGGGACCCGGTCCATTTCCAGCGATTGTGTGGAATCACGGCAGCGAAAAGCTGCCAGGCACCGTTGATTCGGTCGCCCCATATTTCGTAAGCCGGGGCTACACTTTTCTTGTGCCCCACCGCCGAGGCCAGGGGCGCTCACCCGGCGCCTACATCATGGATCAACTGAATGCGGCCACCTCGCCTGAGCAACGCAGCCTAATGCTCGTCGCTCTGAACGAGGTTCATCTTCAGGATCAGCTGGCGGCCCTCGCCTATCTCAGGAGCCTTCCGTATGTCGACCAGAACCGGCTGGTGGTCATGGGAGCTTCCTTCGGCGGCATTCAGACCATGTTGGCCGTCGAACGCAGATCCGGTTACCGCGTCGCCGTCGATTGTTCCGGTGCCGCTCAGACTTGGGGGGGATCACCGGAGTTGCGCGCCCGTCTGACAGCCGCCGCCAGCAAGGCAACGATACCAGTTTTCTTTCTTCAGGCCGAAAACGATTACGATCTAACGCCCAACCGCGTCTTGAGTGAGGAAGTCAGGAAGGCCGGTAAAGCCGTGCAAACCAAAATTTACCCCGCATTCGGTTCCGGCGCGCAAGAAGGTCACAGTTTCTGCTGGCGTGGTACGGATATCTGGGGTCCCGATGTTCTCAGATTCATTCAAGATAACCTGAGGCCAGGATAGCGCTGATTGTTTCCTGCCGACCGGACCTCCGGTCGTGGAATCCGCAATTGCGGGTATCCGGCGGTCCGTGGGGCGCGTTTAGAGGATGGCCAAAATCTAGGAAAACTTCACAAGTCAGCAACGCCGAAGCGCCAATTCCCACCTCACCCGGCGGTTCACCCTGGCCGCCCTGAACGCCGCGTTTGCGGCCGATTTTCATTGCGCGTTGATCCAGTTTTCCGATCCCGTCACCTTGACCGCCACATTCGAGAAGAAGATGTGCACCGGCGCGTCGTCGGCCTTGCTTTGATGATCCAATGAGAAGAGCAACGGTCCGGCCTTCTTGTAGTCGGTCCAGGGTGCAATGACGGTGCTGGGCTTCTTCGGTCCGCCGCGGTGATAGACGAACTCCTCGACGCGGCCATCGGCGCCGACATAGACGTCCCAGGTATCGCCCGGCGAATAGCCGCCGTCGGAGGGGTATTTCACCACCAGCTTCTCGCTGGATGCATCCCCCAGCGGCAGCTTCTGCATGCCCTCGTCAGTTACGGTCGCGCTGGTGTCCCAGATCACATGAAAGGGCAGCAACAGCCAATACTGGTCATTGAGGAAGTTCGCATCGACGTCCTCCGGCACGCCGGTCGCCTGCGAGCGACGGTAGGTGGCCTTCACCGGTTTGCCGTCCTTGTCTTTTCCCTCATAGGAGACCGTGTCGGTTTTCGGGTCCCATTCCCAGCTGCGCGAAACGCTGACGCCGGGACGTTCCACATTGAAGGTGTAGCGAATTCCCTCGACTTGCCCGAACGAGGCGAGGCCGTGAGCCTTCTCCATCTTATCGACGATCGCCGGTCGCTGCTGCGCCCAAGATATGGCAGAGGGGGTCAACAGCAGCGCGCTGAGGGCGAAAATGCGGATCACATCAAGCCGGCGCAGATTGATCATGAACGTCGCTCCTCGGTGAGGGCAAGGAAAGCGTAACCCGACATTCGCCGGAATTCCGACCGTTTCGGGGCAGGGTCGCGCGTCTGACCGGTTTGAGCAACATTAAATCGCCGTCTTCGCGAGCGAAGCGCAACCGAAGCCGGTACGGAGCACCGGCGCCAATTCGCGTCTAGGCACTCAGGTCGGCTTTCCACCCGGCGCGGTGCGAGGAGGCGGGCCTGCTCGATCGGTGTTGCCGCTCGGGGGTCTTGGGTTATGCTGCGGCGCTGGGCTGAGCGGGAATCGCGATGAGCACTCTGCCGGAAGACGGTCTGGTCGCGGTCGTCAAGCGCGACTGCCCGACGTGCGTCCTGGCGGCGCCGGTGCTCGGGCAATTGGCGAGTGCCCGCGGGCTGCGGGTCTACACCCAGGACGATCCAGGCTTCCCCGAGACCGTGCCGGAGCGGATCGACGACACCGCGCTCGACATCTCGCATCGCTTGAAGATCGAGATCGTACCTACCTTGATTCGATTGGAGAATGGCCGCGAGGTGGCGCGCACCTATGGCTGGGACCGCGGCGAATGGGAGCGCCTCTCCGGGCTCGCCGGGCTCGGCAGCGGCCTGCCGGAATCGCGCCCGGGCTGCGGCGCCCGGAATGTCGAGCCGGGCGTCATCGAACGCCTCAAGTTGCGCTTCAACGAGACCGGGCTCAAATCGCGCCGCATCGAATTGGGCGAGGACGAGGACGAAGCGGAGGCGATGTTCGCGCGCGGCTGGTCGGACGGTTTGCCGCTGGTGCCGCCGACCGAGGAGCGCGTCCTGCGCATGCTCGACGGGACGAGCCGCGACCCGCAGGAGGTCCTTGGCCTGGTGCCGCCGGCGCTCGCCGCGGCGACGGTCGAAAAGATCGCGATCAACGCCGTCATGGCCGGGTGCAAGCCCGAATACCTGCCGGTCGTGCTGGCCGCGGTCGAGGCGGCGCTCGACGAATCGTTCGCGATGCACGGGGTGCTCGCGACGACGCAATTTGCCGGGCCGGTCATTGTGGTCAACGGCGCGGTGCGCCGCCATATCGGCATGAACGCCAAGGGTAACGCGCTCGGTCAGGGCAACCGCGCGAACAGCTCGATCGGCCGCGCGCTTCAACTGGTGATCCGCAACATCGGCGAGGGCCGGCCCCAGGAGGTCGATCGCGCCACCCTCGGCAACCCCGGCAAGCTCAGCTATTGCTTTGCCGAGGACGAGGAAGGCTCGTCCTGGGAGCCGCTTTCGGTCGAGCGCGGGGTGAAGCCGGGGGTGTCGGCGGTGACGGTGTTCGCCGGCTTCGGGTTGCAGGGCGTCATCGACCAGAAATCGCGTACCCCCGAGAGTCTGGCGCGCAGCATGGCCGAGTCCTTAAAGGCGATCCAGAGCGTCAAGCTCGCGCCGGCCTGCGACGCGATCCTCGTCGTCTGCCCCGAGCACGAGCGCACCTTTAGGAACGCCGGCTGGTCGAAGGCGCGGCTCTATGAGGAGCTCTACCGGCTGTGCGAGATCCCCGGCGAGGAGCTGATCGAGGGCGCTCGCGGCATCGCCGAGGGCGGCCCCGCTTCGCTCGCCGGCAGAATCGTCAACAAATTCCGCCCGGGCGGGCTTCTGATCGTCCGCGCCGGCGGCGGCGCCGGGATGTTCTCCGGCATCATCGGCGGCTGGTCCTCGGGCGCCCGCGGCAGCGTTCCTGTAACCAAGGAGGTGAAACCATGACCGTGCTTCTCGATCCCACCTCGGAGCGAAGTCCGACGGTTCGGGCACGCCTGCCCCGACCGGAGCGGCTCGACGGCCTCGTGATCGGGCTCCTCGACATCGCCAAGCCGCGGGGCGATGTGTTCCTCGACCGCCTCGAGGAGCGGCTGCAAGAACGCGGCATCGCGGTCAGACGCTACCGGAAGCCGACCAATGCGCGGACCGCGCCCCTGCCGTTGCAGCAGCAGATCGCCACCGAAGTCAACCTCGTCATCGAGGGGCTCAGCGACTGAGGGTCCTGCATATCGTGCTGTACGCATGACATGGCGGAACTCGAGGCGCGCGGCATTCCGACGGTCGGCGTGGCGACGACCGAATTTATCGAGGGCGCCAAGGCGCAGGCCAAATCATTGGGCACCGACCCGGCCCTGGTATTCATCCCGCATCCGGTGCAGGACCGCACCGACGACGAATTGAGAGCGCTCGCCGACGAGCATTTCGACGCGATCGTGAAGCTATTGGTAAAGTAGCCCCCACCCTCCCGCGCCTGTAGCGCGGGTCCCTCCCTCCCCCGCCTGCGGGGGAGGGTTGGGGTGGGGGCTGAGAGGGCTAAACCGCCGGGGCCCTGACTGCCGCCGGCGCGGCAGTCGTTGATGCGTCGAGCGAGCTGCTGATCTCCTCGATCGAGCGGCCCTTGGTCTCCTCCGCCAGGAAGAGGAAGACGAGCCCGGCCTGCCCGTACCAGAACGCGAGAAACAAGAGCGCCGGGAAGATCGCGTCGACCGTCACCTTCGGGCTCACGTATTCCGCCGATCCGACGATGAGCGCGAGTCCCAGCGGGCCGATGATCTTGCCGAGATTGCCGATGCCATAGCTGAAGCCCATGCCGCTGGCGCGCAACCGATTCGGCCAGACCTCGGCAATGTAGGGGCCGATGATCGCGTAGCTGGCGTCGCCGAAGAAGCGCTGGACCATGATCATCACGAAAAACACCGACACGGTGCCGATATAGACATCATGCCAATATCCGGCGAGGGCCATCGATATCGCACCGCCCATGCCGATGAGGAAGCCCGACATGCGGCGCCCCAGCGTATCCGACATCCACGACGCGACGAGCCGCCCGACGATCCCGAGAATGCCGACCCAGATCATCAGATAAGATGCCTCGGCCGGGGTGATCTTGAGCACCATCACGAATAGCGCGGTGATCCACATCAGGATCCCGACCCCGCCGGTTTGGCTCAGCGCGACCATGCAGGCTGACGCCATGCTGCGCGGGTATCTGAACAATTCCCGCCACCGGGTCTTTTCCTCCTCGGCGAAGACCGTCGGCAGTTCGATCTCATTGGGATTGCACTGCAAGGCCCAGGCGAGCGACTTGCGCGCCTCCTCGAACCGCCCCATGCGCATGAGGAAGCGCGGCGATTCGGGGACCCAATAGCGGATCATCAAGACGAGGAGCGCCGGGCTGAGGCCAACGAGGAACAGCCCGCGCCAGCCGATGAGCGGCGCCAGCTTCCACCCCGCCACGGCGCCCAGGATGTTGCCTGCCGGCAACAATACCGTGGTCAGGCCGCTGATCCAGCCGCGCTTGTAGGCCGGCACGAATTCCTGCACGAGCGGGATGTCGACCGCGATCAGCCCGGCGTTGCCGAAGCCGACGAAGAAGCGGAAGAACGACAGAAAGATCCAGCCCTGGATCCAGCCGCCCTGCTCGGGCGTCAAATACATGATCCCGGTGGCGCAAGCGACATTGAGCGCGGTCAGGATGAACACCTTGCGCCGGCCGATGCGATCGCCCATCCAGCCCCAGAAAAAGGCGCCGGGCACGGCGCCCAGCCCCGCCGATATCAGGATCACCGCCGATTGCCCGTAGGTGATCTGCCAGTCCTTCAGGATGAAGGCGAGGACATAGCCGATCAGAAAAAAATCGAAGAAATCGAGCATGTCGCCGACATTCGCAGTGGCGATGATCTTCCACTGATTGAGGGTCAGCGTTTTCTGTTGTTCCAGGCGCTCCAGCATGACGTGCCTCCACTGGTCGGTGGACGACGACCTAAGCCGACCGACCTATTCCTCCTGTTCATCACTAATGGCGGTTGATCCGCTCTCGCATTCCCGGCTCACGAATGAACCAGGCGGCTTCTAGTAGTGCGCCGATGCGGCGGTTGTCAAACCGCAAAGCCGCGACAGGCGGGGGCGCGCAAAAGAATGACGACGCCCGCGCCGTCCGGCGCTGCCAGCGTCTTTATGATTTCCTTATGTCCGGTGAGAGCGATGCGTCTCGAATTTTTGCGCGTCGGCATGCATTTGATCGCGGGTGTCTGACGGCTCCGGGGCGGCGCCATGCTCGATGTGTTGTTTCTTGCGATCGGTCTCGGCTTCTTTGCTGCCGGCTGCCTCTATCTCTACGCCTGCGATCGGCTGTGAGGGCGCCATGAGCTTTGATTTGATCCTCGGCGGGGTGATCTCCGTCGGCATGCTCGTCTATCTCGTCTTCGCGTTGCTGCGCCCCGAAAAATTCTGAGGCTGCAATGACCATAAATGGGTGGCTCCAGATCGCGATCTTCACCGCGATCCTGATCGCGTTGGCGCGGCCACTCGGCGGCTACATGACCGCCGTGTTCGAGGGGCGCGTCGGTTTTCTGCGTCCGGTCGAGCGGGGGATCTACCTGCTCTGCGGCGTCGATGAGAAGGAGGAGCAGCACTGGCTGACCTATGGGATCGGCATGCTGCTGACCCAGATTGTCGGGTTCCTCATGCTCTACTTGTTGCAGCGGGTGCAATATTATCTGCCGTTCAACCCGCAGGGGCAGACCGGCATCTCGCCCGATTCCTCGTTCAACACCGCGGTCAGCTTCGTCACGAATACGAACTGGCAGTCCTACACGCCCGAATCGACGATGGGCTACCTCGCCCAGATGGCGGGGCTGACCGTGCAGAACTTTTTCTCGGCCGCGGTCGGGATCGTGCTGTCGGTGGCGCTGATCCGCGGTTTCGCCCGGCGCTCGGTGAAGAGCATCGGCAATTTCTGGGTCGATACGACCCGCTGCATCCTCTACATCCTTTTACCGCTCTCGATCGTCGGTGCGCTCGTGCTGGTGTCGCAGGGCGTGCCGCAGAACCTCGGTGCCTATACCGAGGCGACGACGCTCGAAGGCGCCAAGCAGGCGATCGCGCAGGGCCCGGTCGCCTCGCAGGAGATCATCAAGGAACTCGGCACTAACGGCGGCGGGTTCTTCAACGCCAATTCGGCGCATCCGTTCGAGAACCCCAACCCGGTCACCAACCTCATCGAGATGGTCGCGATCTTCGCGATCGGCGTCGGGCTGACCAATGTGTTCGGCCGGATGGTCGGGGACGAGCGGCAGGGCTGGGCGATCCTCGCGGCGATGGGCTTTCTGTATATCGCCGGCGTCGGCGTCTGCTATTGGGCGGAGGCCCACGGCAATCCGGGAATTACTGCGCTTGGGGTCGACAGCGCCGCCTCGCCGTTGCAGGCGGGCGGCAACATGGAGGGGAAAGAGGTCCGCTTCGGCATCGCCAATTCGGCCTTATGGGCGACGATCACGACCGATACCTCATGCGGCGCCGTCAATTCGATGCACGACAGCTACCTGCCATTGGGCGGCATGGTGCCGATGATCAACCTGCTGCTCGCCGAGGTCATCGTCGGCGGCGTCGGCTCCGGGCTTTACGGGATGCTGCTGTTCGCGATCGTCGCGCTCTTCGTCGCCGGGCTGATGGTCGGGCGGACGCCGGAATATCTCGGCAAGAAGCTCGAATCGAAAGAAGTCAAGATGACGATGCTGGCGCTTTTGTGCCTGCCCTTGTCGATCCTTGTCTTCACCGCGATCGCAGTGGTAATCGAGCCGGGGCTTGCCGGCATGTCGAACGCCGGTCCGCACGGCTTCAGCGAAGTGCTCTACGCCTATGCTGAGGGTACCGGCAACAACGGCAGCGCGTTTGCCGGCCTCTCGGCCAACACGCCCTTCTACAATACGACGATCGGGATCGCGATATTGGTCGGCCGCTTCTTTGTCATCATCCCGATGCTGGCGATCGCCGGCTCGCTCGCCGCCAAGAACATCTCGCCGCCTTCGGCCGGCACCTTTCCAACTCATGGCGGCCTCTTTGTCGGCCTCCTCGTCGGCGTCATCGCCATCGTCGGCGGGCTGACCTACTTCCCGGCGGTGGCGCTCGGCCCGGTGGTCGAGCAGCTCGCGATGAACGCCGGCACCTTGTACTGATCCGGAGCCCCAGGATGGCAGCCCAGGCGCAATCCCTCTTCGATCCGGCCATCCTCTGGCCGGCGGTCGGCGAGGCGTTCAAGAAGCTCGACCCGCGCACGCTGTGGCGCAACCCGGTCATGTTCACGGTCGAGGTCGTCTCGGTGGCGACGACGATCCTCTTCGTGCGCGATCTGTTGGCCCACTCCGGCGCATCGTTCTCGGGCCAGATCAGCCTGTGGCTGTGGTTCACCGTGCTGTTCGCCAATTTCGCCGAGGCGGTCGCCGAGGGCCGCGGCAAGGCGCAGGCGGCGAGCCTCAGGCGCACCCAGTCGCAGGCGGTCGCCAAGCGGCTCGATGCGGCCAACAGCACGCAATCGCGCGAGGTGCCCGCCGCACAGCTCAAGATCGGCGACATCGTCCTCGTCGAGACCGGCGATTTGGTGCCGAGCGACGGCGAGGTCATCGAAGGCATCGCCTCGGTCGATGAATCGGCGATCACCGGTGAATCCGCGCCGGTCATCCGCGAGAGCGGCGGCGACCGCTCGGCGGTGACCGGCGGCACGCGAGTCTTGTCCGACGTCATCAAGGTGCGCATCACCGCAAGCCAGGGCTCGACCTTTCTCGACCGCATGATCCGGCTTGTCGAAGGCGCCGAGCGGCAGAAGACGCCGAACGAGATCGCGCTCAACATCCTCCTCGTCGGCATGACGATCATCTTCCTCTTGGCGACGGTGACGATCCCGAGCTTCGCCAATTACGCCAGCGGCCAGGTTGGCGTCGTCGTCTTGATCGCGCTCTTCGTGTGCCTGATCCCGACGACGATCGGTGCCTTGCTGTCGGCGATCGGCATCGCCGGGATGGACCGGCTCGTCAGGTTCAACGTCTTAGCGATGTCGGGCCGCGCCGTGGAGGCGGCGGGCGATGTCGACACGCTGCTCCTCGACAAAACGGGCACGATCACCCTCGGCAACCGGCTGGCGACCGAGCTTATCCCGATCGCCGGGGTGAGCGAGAAGGAGCTGGCCGATGCGGCGCAACTCGCCTCGCTCTCCGACGAGACGCCGGAAGGCCGCTCGATCGTCGTCCTGGTCAAGGAGAAATACGGGCTGCGCGGGCGCGAGATGGCGCCGCTCAACGCGCGCTTTGTGCCGTTCAGCGCGCAGACCCGGATGAGCGGCGTTGATCTCGACGGCACCTCGATCAGGAAGGGCGCGGTCGACGCTGTCCTGGCACTTCTCGACGGCGGCAGCACCGGGCCGGTCCGGCTGAGTGCGGGCGGCGGCGCGGCCGCCGCGCTCGCGACCGCGTCCGTTTCGCAAAGCGCGCGCGAGCTGACCCAGATAGCCGACCGTATCGCCAACCAGGGCGGGACCCCGCTTGCGGTCGCCAGGAACGATCGGCTGCTCGGCGTCATCCACCTGAAGGACATCGTCAAGGGCGGCATCCGCGAGCGCTTTGCCGAATTGCGCCACGCCGGCATCCGCACCGTCATGATCACCGGCGACAACCCGCTGACCGCGGCGGCGATCGCCGCCGAGGCCGGGGTCGACGACTTCCTCGCCCAGGCGACGCCCGAAGACAAGCTGAAGCTGATCCGCGAGGAGCAGACCGGGGGGAAGCTCGTCGCGATGTGCGGCGACGGCACCAACGACGCGCCCGCGCTCGCCCAGGCCGATGTCGGCGTCGCGATGCAGACCGGCACGATGGCGGCGCGCGAAGCCGGCAACATGGTCGATCTCGACAGCGACCCGACGAAACTCCTGGAGATCGTCGCCATCGGCAAGCAGCTCTTAATGACCCGCGGCGCCTTGACCACGTTCTCGATCGCCAACGACGTCGCGAAATATTTCGCGATCATCCCGGCGATGTTCCTCGCCTTCTATCCGCAACTGGCGGCACTCAACATCATGTACCTGCGGACGCCGCAGAGCGCGATCCTGTCGGCGATCATCTTCAACGCGCTGATCATCATTGCGCTCATCCCATTGTCTCTGAAGGGCGTGCGCTACCGGCCGCAAAGCGCCGCCACGGTGTTGCGCCGCAACCTCATGATCTACGGCATCGGCGGGATCATCATCCCGTTCCCCCGCATCAAGCTGATCGACCTCGCGGTCAACGCGATCGGTCTCATCTGAGGGCAGTCCCATGATGCTTCGCCAAATCCGCCCCGCCCTCGTCCTCCTCGTGCTGATGACCGTCTTGACCGGGCTTGCCTACCCGTTGGCGATCACCGGCCTCGCCCAGGTGCTGTTCCCGCATCAGGCGGGCGGCAGCCTCGTCCGGAACGACGGCAAGATTATCGGCTCCGAACTGATCGGGCAGAGTTTCGCCGATGCGAAGTACTTCCACGGCCGCCCGTCGGCGACGACCGACACCGATCCCAATGACGCGACAAAGACGGTGCCGGCGCCCTACAATGCCGCTAATTCGGGCGGTTCCAATGCGGGGCCCACCTCGAAGGCGCTGATCGAGCGGGTGCAAGGCGACGTCGACGCGCTCAAGAAGGAAAATAGTGCGCCGATCCCGGTCGATCTGGTGACCACCTCGGCAAGCGGGCTCGACCCGGACATCACCCCGGCAGCCGCCGAGTTCCAGGTGCCGCGCGTCGCCGCGGCACGCAATCTGCCGGCCGAGCGGGTGCGCGCGCTCGTTGCGCAGGCGACCGAAGACCGCGTCCTCGGAATCCTCGGCGAACCGCGGGTCAACGTGCTGAAGCTCAACCTCGCGCTCGATGCGCTGAAATGAGGCGATTTCGGTAGACCGCCATCTCCAGGCATCGCGCCGACAGACCACCATGACATATCGCGATTTCGACGACGGCGAGGCGGAGCTGCGCTCGGCGGAGAGCGACGTTCCGCGCATCGATTTCTCGGACCACCCGGTTATTGAGGTCATCAATATCCTGGCAGTGGCATTATTCGAGATTCTGGGTCCCTTCTGCTGGTCGGCGGTGATCCTGCTTTTTCTCTTTGCCGAGTTTTCGGCGGGTTGATCGCCTGCGGGACACGCGCTTGCTGCAGGCAAACAAGGCTTTTTGGAACCGAGTAGCCAAAATGGGTGTTGCTCCTGGCGTTGCCGGCGCAAGCACATATTCACTCCGGCGGCCGTCGCATACCGTGGCTGGGCGCATTCGAGGCGCAGTGAGGCGGTGTTTGCGCCAGGTGAAGTGGTGTCTCCGTTCGGTGCCACAGACGGAAATCCGTCACTTCTCGTTGCGGTATGATGCATATGGCGCCTGGACGTTGAGCCGCGCGGGTTGCGAGACCTCTATCCACTTTCGTGATCTCACTGCTGCATTGTCGTTCGCGCGCGACGACGCGGACGCCGGGGAGGCCGACATCGAGCTCTGGGTCGAGGGCCTTTATATTTTCGTCCATCAGGCGAGGGGTTGGCCGCAGCGCCTGTGCGCTCCCGCACCGACGGCGGTGAGCGTTCGCCGGCGCAAGTTTACGGCCTTCACTTACGGAACTTTTATTGAT
>Ga0210394_10002226_pt1 | contig 27297 bp, 18 predicted proteins | sample IncBWC12MmetaG_FD_160121 | JGI IMG/M metagenome (GOLD analysis project Ga0210394, IMG submission 160121) | Forest soil microbial communities from Barre Woods Harvard Forest LTER site, Petersham, Massachusetts, United States - Inc-BW-C-12-M | ecosystem: Environmental > Terrestrial > Soil >...
ACGAGCCGCAGAGGCGGATTCGCTCCTCCCACAGCACCGCGAAGCTGGTAGACCCCGTCAATTTCACGTAATTTGCTTAATTTGGAACGGCCTAGTTGATTTCTTAGCTCTGGTTGCGGAACCACTGCTCTTCTGACAACCGGCTTGACGATTGTGCTCGCTCACAGTATGATACCCCCTGGGGGTATATGAGCATGAAGCGACGCAGCACACCTGGCACGCACTCCGCAGCTTGCGCTTGCGACGTTCACGGCGACGCGCGCAAGGCGGCGGGGGTTAGCCCCGAGATCAAATCGGCGAATTTGAAACGCTTGAAGCGCGTCGAGGGCCAGGTGCGGGGGCTCGCACGCATGGTCGAAGCGGACCGCTACTGCCCCGACATCATGGTGCAGATTTCCTCCGTGCAGGAGGCATTGCGCGCCGTGGGACGTGGCTTGATGCGCAATCACCTGCGGCACTGCGCAACGCAAGCGATTCGCAAAGGTAACCCGGCGCAGGCGGAAGCGACTTACGACGAACTGATGAAGCTGATTTACACGCACGCGCGGTGATGTGGCGCGCGGCGGTGCAAGAAAAGGCGAAATGATGGAACGTGACCCAGTTTGCGGGATGACGGTCGACGCCGCACGAGCAGCCGCGCAGGTGGTGTATGCCGCCCAGACATACTATTTTTGCTGCGCCGGATGCGCCGCCAAGTTTCGCGCGGAGCCTGCGAAATATTTGAGTGCGAATGCGCCGGCTGTGATGGAGCGCGACGGCTCTGCGGTGCAATTCAGGCGCGCGCATATTGCGGCCGCGGCTCCGGCCTTAGCGGTCTCGCACGAAAATATCCTCGGAACTGAGAGTCCCACGGCGAAAGCTGCAGCGGCGAATGTCTACGTTTGTCCGATGGACCCGGAAGTGCGCGAGGATTATCCGGGGGCGTGCCCAAAATGCGGCATGGCGCTCGAACCGTCGTTGCCGATCGCTCCGGCGACGCGCGTTGAGTATACCTGCCCAATGCATCCGCAAATCGTGCGGCCCGGGCCTGGTTCGTGCCCGATCTGCGGCTTGGCGCTGGAGCCGCGCACCGTGATCGCGGAGGAACCGGAGAATCCAGAACTGGTCTCGATGACGCGCAGATTTTGGACGAGCGCCGCGCTGGCGATTCCGGTGCTCGCGCTCGGAATGTCTGATCTTCTACCGGGCCAGCCTTTGCAGCACGTCTTGACGATTCGCGCGATGGGTTGGATCGAGCTGGCGCTGGCGACTCCGGTGGTGCTGTGGGGCGGCTGGCCATTCTTCGAACGCGGCTGGGCGTCCTTGCTGAATCGCAGCCTGAACATGTTCACGTTAATCGCGCTTGGAACGGGCACCGCGTATCTATACAGCGTGGTCGCCGTGCTTTTCCCGCAGCTCTTCCCCGCCACATTTCGCGGGGCGAACGGCGAAGTGCCTGTCTATCTCGAGGCTGCTGCGGCAATCACGACTTTGGTGTTGCTCGGACAGGTACTGGAATTGCGGGCGCGCGGCCGTACGTCCGCCGCGATTCGTTCCCTGCTGCGGCTTGCCCCGAAAGACGCGCGGCTGGTTCGCGCCGATGGCACGGAGCTGGATGTGCCGCTCGAGCACCTACAGGCGGGGGACATGCTGCGCGTCCGTCCGGGCGAAAAAGTGCCGGTGGACGGGGTCGTCACCGATGGAGAAAGTTCGGTGGACGAGTCGCTGATGACCGGCGAGCCCATTCCTGTCGAGAAATCTCCAGGGCAAAAAGTGATCGGTGGAACGATCAACGGAACGGGCAGTTTTGTGATGCGCACGGAGCGGGTTGGCAACGAAACTCTGCTGGCGCAGATTGTGCGGATGGTCAGCGAGGCGCAGCGCAGCCGCGCGCCGGTGCAGAAACTTGCCGATCGCGTGGCGAGCTATTTTGTTCCGGCGGTGGTACTGATCGCTGTCCTCACGTTTGTAGTGTGGGCAGCTGTGGGGCCGCAGCCGCGCATGGCGCATGCCCTGTTGAATGCGGTCGCGGTAGTGATCATCGCGTGCCCTTGCGCGCTGGGACTGGCGACACCGATGGCGATCATGGTGGGCACGGGACGCGGCGCGCTGGCGGGCATCCTGGTGAAGAACGCGGAAGCGTTGGAGACGCTGGAAAAAGTGGACACCATTGTGGTGGATAAAACCGGAACGCTCACCGAGGGCCGGCCGCAGGTGGCGGCCGTCATCGCTGCGCCCGGATTTGAGGAAGCGGCAGTATTACGAATTGCGGCGACGCTGGAACGCGCGAGCGAACATCCGCTGGCGGCGGCAATACTTGCGCGCGCGAAAGAGCGCAGGATCGGTCCAGGCGAGAGCAGCGATTTCCAGTCGCGCACGGGCAAAGGCGTGCTGGCGAAAATGGGCACGCAAAACGCGGCGCTGGGAAATCGCGCGCTCTTCGCGCAGCTGGAGATTTCGTTGGAAGCGCTGGAGGACAAAGCGCGGAAGCGGGAAGCCGATGGCGAAACGGTAGTGTTCGTCGCCATCGGCGGGCAAGCGGCGGGCTTGATCAGCGCGGCCGATCCCATCAGATCAACCACGGCGGAAGCGATTGCGCAGCTGCATCGCGATGGAATCCAGATCGTGATGCTCACGGGCGACAGCCGCACGACTGCCGAAGTGGTGGCGCGCAAGCTGGGCATCGAGAATGTGTTCGCGGGCGTGCTGCCGGAACAGAAAAACGAAATCGTGAAGAACCTGCAAGCGGAAGGGCACATCGTGGCGATGGCCGGCGACGGCGTGAACGACGCTCCGGCGCTGTCGCAGGCCGACGTGGGCATCGCGATGGGTACGGGCACTGACGTGGCGATCGAGAGCGCTGGAATCACGCTGTTGCAAGGAGATCTGCGCGGCCTGGCGCGCGCTCGCACGCTGAGCCGCGCGACGATGCGCAACATCCGCCAGAATCTTTTCTTCGCGTTTGCTTACAACTCGGTGGGCGTGCCCATCGCTGCCGGAGTGTTGTACCCATTTTTCGGATTATTGCTAGGCCCGATTCTGGCGAGCGCGGCCATGACGTTCAGTTCCGTCTCGGTGATCAGCAACGCGCTGCGCCTGCGAAGGATCAAGTTGTAAACGCGCCGCGTCTCACCTGTTATAATCGCGCCCATGACACACATGACCGTTACATACGAACTGCAGGGGCGGCTGAAGCCCGAGCAATTCCGCGCGCTGGGCACCTTCGCGAATACTTATGGCCTGAAGAGTTTTCGGCTCGACGAAAAGACCAACTACCTGCACATTGAATACGACGCGTCGCGGCTGCATGAAAACATCGTGGAACACGTGCTGCGCGAGGCCAGGATTCCAGTGCTACGCAAGCTAGAACCGAGTAACAACTAGCAGCGCGCCACCGATTGCAATCAAATCCTCCACCAGCGCTACGCCTAAATCCTTCACTTTCAGCTGCGTCACGATCTGGTGACGCGCCTGGTAACCTCCAAACGCTCCTACGACGGCCCCGACGATCCCGGCGATAGCGCCGAGCGGTACGCCCTGGCCTCCCCCGACAGCAAGCGCTGCACCACATAGCGCGCCCATCACGATACGCGCTCCCAAAGGTCCGGGAGTGGTGCGATTCGGCGTGGCCGGAAGCTTGTCATTTACCAACTCGAAGATCGCGAGTAGCGTGACGATCACGACCGTGACCGTGGCGTCCAGGAATACCAGATGCGAACCGTGGAGATTGATCCAGCCGAGATGCGCGGCCCAGCAGACGACGGCGGGAGCGGTGAGCGTGCGGAGACCGGCCATCACGCCAATCGCGAAAGCGAGAGCCAGTATCAGCGAGCTGCTCATGGCGGGAAACTATCACGGAATAGCCGGGAAATTAAAGCCTGCGGCGGTAAACGAGCGGACGAGAGTGCAGAAAAAAAGAGGGGCCCCGGCTTGGGATCCAGGGCCCCAAAGGTCGCGTTCCGGTGATCCGGCCTAGGCGTGACCGAATCATGGGGTCATCCATCGAGCTTCCCTCTCAGAGGCAGGTGGGAACGACCCATACCATCCTGCAAGTGGGCCCCGTCCACCCCACGTGCTGGACGATGCGGATCGTGTTGGAAGGCGACCCACGCCGTACCTAATGCAAGTAGAGTGCCCAAGTGCGGGAGCGCGGGGGATTGGGACGGAACGTATTTTCAAGCACTTAACTTTCAAAAGTGGGGCGCGTGGGAAATCAAAATCGCCGAACGGCGCCGATTTGGCAATAAGCGTCCCGCTTTGAATCCGTTCCCTGTTTCGTCACCTGTCGTTTTTTTGTGCAACAGTGGCCGCTTCCCGCCTTGCCCGGTGAATCTGTGTGGCCCATAATACAGATGGGTGCAGGGCGGCGAATGAAAAGACCGTTTATTCTGGTGCTCGTAATGATGGCTGGGCTGGCAGGGTTGGCCATCGGGCTTGCTGCAAGTCGTACGGAACGGCCGCGCGTAGTGCGAGCGACCCCGTCGTCAGCGTCCTCCGCGTCATACGTACTGACCGCAAACAAAGCGAAATCCGCAGCGACTTCTGCGCAAGATCACGTCGTCAGATTTGCGAGCCATCCGCAGCCGATGCCGGCATTTTTGGTGAACGATCTCGACGGTAATCCCGTATCCACCGCTGCCTGGAAGGGCAAAGTTGTATTCGTGAATTTCTGGGCCACGTGGTGCCCGCCTTGCCGCGCGGAAATTCCTGTGCTGATTGATTTGGCGAATCGTTACAAGGATCGCTTGCAGATTGTGGGCGTGTCGGTGGATGACGGCGACCCGGCCGACGTGAAGCAATTCGCCAAACAAGCCGGCATCAACTATCCGATTGTGATGGCCGACCGCGCGATCGTGGCGGAATACGGGGGTGTGGCGGCGTTGCCGACACTGTTTGTCGTGAGTCCGGAAGGCAACGTGGTGCAGAAGCACGAAGGGCTTTATTCCAACGCGCTGTATGAGGCTGAGGTGCGACTGCTGCTGGGATTGCCGGTGGATGCCACCATCGAGACATTCGAAGATACCGGGCAAATATTTTTGAAGAATGCGGCGCTGGCTACAGAGCTTCCCAACGTTGATTTTACGGGACTGAATCCGGAGCAGAAGAAAGCCGCACTGAAACGCATGAATTCCGAGACTTGCGATTGCGGCTGCAAGTTGACGCTGGCGCAATGCCGCATCAACGACACTTCCTGCCCGGTCAGCAAGAAGCTTGCCGCGCAAGTGGTAAAGGAAATTGCCGCGAATACCGCGACGCCCGCTCCAGCAACGCCCGTGTCTTCCCCACCAGTCAACACGCAGCCGAACTGAGATCAACACGATCTGATGTTTTCCGCGCGCTTGCAGTCACCATACCACGCCCGCAGGACGCAGGACTCCATCACGGATGCGTCATGTTCTCCGGCTTCACCAGCTCGTCGAACTCCTTCTCCGACAGATAACCGAGCTTCAGCGCCGCCGCCCGCAGGCTAGTGTGTTGATGATGCGCGGTATGCGCGATTTCCGCCGCCTTGTCATATCCGATTTTCGGGCTCAGCGCCGTCACCAGCATCAGCGAATTCTTCACGTTCTGCTCGATTCGCGCCCGATCCAGCTCCATGCCCAGAACGCAATGGTCCACAAAGGAACGGCACGCGTCCGCCAGCAAGCGCACCGAATTCAGAAAATTGTGGATCATCACGGGTTTGAAAACATTTAACTGAAAATTTCCCTGCGAGCCCGCAAATCCGATGGCTGCATCGTTGCCGAATACTTGCACCGCCACCATCGTCATCGCTTCGGACTGCGTGGGATTTACCTTCCCCGGCATGATCGAAGATCCCGGTTCGTTTTCCGGCAGAATCAATTCGCCGAAGCCGGCGCGCGGGCCGGAAGCCAGCCAGCGCACGTCGTTGGCAATCTTCATCAACGATGCCGCCAGAGTCTTCAAAGCGCCGCTCGCAAATACGATTTCGTCGTGCGCCGACAGTGCCGCGAATTTGTTGGGGTGCGACTGGAACGGCAAGCCCGTCAATTCGGAAATTTTCCGCGCCGCGCGCTCCGCGAATTCCGGATGCGCGTTCAATCCCGTGCCCACTGCCGTGCCGCCAATCGCCAGGTCATACAGCCCGGGCAGCACCATCCGCAGCCGCTCGACGTCGCGATCCAGCTGGCTTACCCACCCGGACATTTCCTGCCCCACCGTCAGCGGCGTCGCATCCATCAAATGCGTGCGCCCAATTTTCACCACGTCGGCAAACACGCCGGCCTTGGCGGCCAGTGCATCGCGCAACCGTTCAACCGATGGGATCAGCACTTCAGCCACGCGCGACGCTGCCGCGATGTGCATCGCCGTCGGAAACGTGTCGTTCGACGATTGCGACATGTTCACGTCGTCGTTCGGATGGATCGGCTTCTTGCTGCCCAACACGCCGCCCGCAATCTCAATCGCGCGATTCGAAATCACTTCGTTCGTGTTCATGTTCGTCTGCGTGCCGCTGCCGGTCTGCCAGATGTGCAACGGGAAATGCTCATCAAGTTTTCCCGCGATCACCTCGTCCGCCGCCTGCACAATCAACTTGGCCTTCTCCGGAGGAAGCTTGCCCAGATCCTTATTCACCAGCGCCGCCGCTTTCTTCAGCACGCCGAACGCGCGAATCAATTCCGGAGGCATCGTCTCGCGCCCGATATCGAAATGGATCAACGAACGCGCCGTCTGCGCGCCATAATAACGGTCGCAGGGAACCTCGATTTTCCCCATGCTGTCGGATTCAATGCGTGTCTGCGCCTTCACTGCGGGCGACGCTTTGGCGTCCACGTTCCCTCCCTGAAAAAACATGCAGGCGGCAATCCGCCCGCCGCAACCAACCATATATATGTCCGCGTATATAAGGATACTGCGGAAACCGCCGCCACGCAGCCGACAGTTCCAGCGAAAGTCGTTAACTGCGCAAGCCTTGCCGCCTCCGCGGTTCGTCGATCGAATGATGCCGAACAGGAAGGGCGGTGCTTCAGTTCATCCTGAAATCCTGGCACTGCCAGGATTGAAGGGCCCCGCCGTCGAGTTCGCCGATGATAATGGCTTTATCCCCTTAAGCCGGAGTTCTCAACCTCCGCCAAGCAATCATGAAGTGGCTCACCGAACCCACGGTCAGCTGTACTGCTCTTGAACCAAAGGACAGGCATGTTTTCGGAAACGTTCGCGCTACGATCCTCCCTAGCAAGCTTGAAAACAAACTAATATGGTGAATGCGCATGCGGGACCACCTCCCGCAATTGCGCCGCAGCTCGGCTTCAGTCTTGGGGGCGTGGCTTAACCGATGGCGTTTCTTTTCAAATCTATATTTCCCAAGGGGAAGACGGCGGTCCTCAGCCCTCCGCCCGAGGTGCGTGCGGATCTGAATCTTGTGCCGCCACAATTCCCTTCCCCCCAAGTGCCCGCCGCCGCGCCATCCGCCGAGCCAGTGGCCAACGAGGCAGCTGTGCTGCAGGACTTCCTGATCAAGAATTTTCTTCTCGACGAGCCGCCCGCGGCAACCGCAACCCCGGAATCGCTGCTAGCTTACGCGCACATTCCCGACCCGCTTCCCGAGTTGAGCTCCAACTCGGACGCTAAGCCCGTCGCCAGCACTGATGCGGATGCCCGCGCGGACGCCGAAGCTGATGCGAGCGCGGGCGCGAACCCAATCGCACTGACACTGGCCGAGCCCGAAAAGGATAGCGCCGCCGACCCCCAACTCATGTCCGCCGACACCACACCGGCTCCTCCCAAAGTGGACACCGCCGAATGGGCGCTCGAGGAAGCCCTCGCCAATCACAAAGAGTGGCTCGATTCCCAGGCCGCCACCGGCGGCAAAGCCGATCTGCAAAAGGCGCAGCTCGAGGACCGCGAACTGATCGGCGTCAGCCTGCGCTATGCCGATTTGCAGGACGCGAATTTAAAGTCTGCCGACCTGCTGCTCGCCGATCTACGCGACGCATGCCTGGTGCGCGCTAATCTCGAGGAGAGTTGTCTGGTCGGAGTCAATCTGGAAGGCGCAAACCTGGAAGGCGCCTCGCTCGCATCCGCGATGGGATTGCTGCCGCGCCAACTGGCCGGAGCTAATCTTCACGAAGCGTCACTGCCCGCTACGATTTCGGAATTTAACGCCCTTGCGGATTTTCAACGAACGTCCATGACCGCGGCGCGCTTGTTCGCCACGACGTTCGCCGTCAGCCTGCTCTCCTGCCTGATCATTTGGAAAACGAAAGACGTCCAACTGCTCACCGATTCGGCCATTATTCCGTACTTGCATTCCGCCGCCGCTGCGGCCGCCGCGCCCACCGACGAAATTTACCTGATCGCTCCAGCGGCCCTGCTGGCGGTTTATCTTTGGTTTCTCTACAACCTGCAGCGCGTGTGGGACGCCGTCCTCGAACTCCCCGCGGTTTTTCCGGACGGCCGCATGCTCGGCCAAAAAGGTCCGCGCATCATCACCGGCCTGCTGCGCACGCATTTCCGTTGGATGAATCCCGACGCGCCCTCCACCCGCATGATCGAAAAAGGGCTCTCGGTCCTGCTTGCCTATTGGACCGTGCCTCTCGTTCTGCTTTTTTTCTGGGCGCGCTACCTCACCCTGCAGGAAATGCACGGCACCTTTTTGCAGGAGGCGCTGATTCTGATCGCCGTCGGCGCGGCGCTCTATTGCACCGCCAGCACAGGGCGTCCCGCTGAACGATGGGTCGCGCAAGGAAAACCTGAGAGCCCCACGATCGCCCGGTTGAAACGCCTCAAACCAGCCAGCGTTCTGATCGCTCTTTTCGTGGTGCTCTCTTTTTTCTCGCTTGGCACTATCGCCGGCGTTCCTCACGATCAGCAGCGCGCGCCGCAATTCGCATCCGCGAGTATTCGCCGCTGGGCGCCCAGCGTTCTCTGGACGGTCGGCTACGACCCCTATGCCGAATTGACCGAGGCGTCCATCTCGCAGCGGCCGCCCGATTGGACTGGCGCCGATGACCAGGTTTCCGCGGTGCGCGGTGCGCGTCTGAACGGCACGAATTTTCGTTACGCACAGGCATATGGCGTCTTTCTGGCGGGCGCGCACCTGTTCCGCGCGAATTTTCAAGGCGCATTCATGTCTGAAGCAGACTTGCGCGGCGCGGATCTAGGCCAGGCCAACTTGAAATTCGCGGTGCTGGATCGCGCGCAAATGAGTCACGCCAATCTCGATCGCGCCGTTCTGGACGGCGCGAACCTCACGCGCGTGGATCTGCGCGGAGCCAATCTCTCGTATTGTTCGCTGGCCAACGCGGAACTGCTCGATGCGCGACTCGACGGAGTCAGCTTCTACGGCGCGCACGCCGACAATGCTTCGCTCGTGCGCGGCAATCTGGAAAAAGCCGATATGCGCGAAGCCCATCTGGAAGGTGCCAATCTCGATAGCGCCGATTTACAACAAGCCTACCTGTGGTCCACCAAGCTTAGCGGCGCGCATCTGCAGAATGCTCAGCTCGGCACTGCCATATTTATTGATGCCGATTTGCAGGGCGCCGATCTCCACGGCGCGCATTTTAACGGCGCGGTATTGAACGGCGCAAATCTGCGGGACGCCAATCTCGACGGTGCCGATCTGCGCGGCGTGTTGCAATTAGCTGCTTACCAGGTCTGCGCCGCGAAGTCCCGCCGCGGCGCCACCCTCGACGACGCTCTGCAATTGCAAGTGGAAGCGCAATGCGGCGCCCCGCACCAACCGTAATCCCAGCGTCTGCTCATCGCGGTGTCAGCGGCTCGCCGCCGCTTCGCCTTTGACCTTGCCTTTCGCTGTGCCCTCCCCCCTTTCTGACGATGCGACGAGCTTCGTCATCCTGACGCCGGCCCCTTTGAATTAAGCCGGCCGAAGGATCTCTCCCGTCTTTCTCAAATTTACCTCCGCCTTTCCTCTGTGCACCCTGTGTCAAACCTTTGCCTCGCCTTTCACTGCATCCTCTGCGTCTCGGCGGCACAGGACTTCGTGCCACACTGACCGTTTCGCCCCTCAATTCGCTCAATAATTTGCACGCTCCTCCCGGTCGCAACTTAGCCTACAATTATTCCTGGAGGAATTCAGATGCATCCCTGGCACGACCTCAGTCCCGGTGAACACATCCCGCGCGAATTTCAGGCCGTCATCGAAATTCCCCTGGGTTCCAGCGTCAAATACGAGCTCGACAAAGCTAGCGGCATCATCAAGATGGATCGTGTGCTGTACTCCGCCGTGTACTATCCCGCGAACTACGGATTCATTCCCCAGTCGCTCGCCGAAGATCACGATCCGCTCGACGTCCTAGTCCTCTGCCAGGTGCCGGTAACTCCGCTGACCATCATGCACGCGCGCACGATCGGCCTGATGTCCATGATTGACTCCGGCACGATTGACCACAAAATCATCGCCGTCGCCACCGCCGATCCCGAGTACAACTCCTATCACGAAGCCAGCGAGCTGCCGCCCCACAAACTCGCCATGGTCCGCAGATTTTTCCAGGACTACAAGCAACTCGAAGGCAAAGTCGTAGAAGTGGACGCAATTCTGCCCGCAGCCGTGGCCTACCCCGTCATTGAAGCCGCCTTGGCTCGTTACGACAAGAAACGCCGCGCCGGCCACCACAAGAAATAAATCGCAGCGCCCGCGTCGGTCTGCGAAGCGAGCGAATCACGACCGTTCGTCTCGCCTCCGCCTCCTCTACCTCATTTATCTCTGCTGGCTGCTCCACTTGCTTGTTCCTGCCTTCAGGGCGATGAAAAAGCGAACTGGCCTACCCTGCCCCATTTCTGGACGTATGGTCAGTTGTTGCGGGGTTTCGCTTGTCCCCATACTAGCAGTGCAGCTTTGGGCGATTTTCAACGCGGTGGATCCTGGGGAACGCCGTGAAACCTCTATTCCTTGCTGATTCCGCAAGTCCGAGGCAGCAGCATACCGCTCAGCTCCGCTGTTTAACCACGCGCTGCCGCTTCGCGCATCATGCGCGCGAGCGCCACCCCTCGCGGGGACTCGAGGCAGAAACCCCGCAGCGCCCGGCCAAGCCAGCAGTCGCAAGTATCGGAGGCAAAATGAATCGCACGTCTGGAATCTTCTTCGCTGTGGTGATGACCGCTGCCGCGGTTCCATCGGCAAAAGCGGGCGCAACTGTAAGTATAAAATGCGCACCGAATGAAGATCGCGTGTGGGTCTACGAATCCCTGACTGATTTTAACGTCGCCGCCAAGCTCAAGTGCGGCGACCCGGTCCAGATCGTCGAACGCGTGAAGGGCTACGTGAAGATCGAAACGGCCAATGGCACCGAAGGGTATGTGCTCGACACCTCGTTCCCGAAATCCGTGCTGCCGCCGGAACCGGTGGAGAAACCTAACGACGTGGAATCCGCCTCACTCGCCTTCGCCGCCCGCCGCGCTACCCGGCCTGCGTCCAGTTCTGTTGATGCGCCCGCAAGCGCGCATTCCAGCGCTCCCGCAGTGGTCGCAAGCGTCGCGCCGCCTGCAGTTGTAAAACCGGTCGCGCCGAGTCAGCCTCCGCCGCAAACGGCCGTCACGCTTTCGTCCGCCGCTGTTGCACCTTCGAGCGAGCCAAGCGAGCCAGCCCGGATTGCGCCAACTTCGCCGTCAGCGTCTGCGGCGCCGATGCTCGCAAGAGATTCAAGCGCTGTTCCCACTTCGAGCGCCACCACATCCGCAATCGTGGAGCAGCCGGCGCCATCGAGAGCTGCGTACGTTACTCCCGCGCCAGCAATAGCGCCACAGCCCGCGCCAGTAAGCGCCACGGCAGTGACGGCCCCGCGCGCGACTCCGGTCGTCGCAGCCTCTGCCCCCGCACCTGCCGTAATCACTCCAGCGAAAGCACCGGCGGTGGTTCCCGTCAGCAATCCCGCCCCGGTCGCAGCAGTTTCACACGCATCCGTTTCTGCTCCTGCGCCTGCTCCGTACGTTTCGAGCAACGCCAGCAGCATGACGATCGAAACATCCGCAACCCTGCAACCGGTCGCCGCTGCAACTCCTCGCGCGCCCGTCAGCATCTCGAAGCCGCCCGCAAAGCGGCCCGCAGATCCAGACGGCGATGAAGATTCCGAAGTAGCCGCGCTGAACAGCGAAGAAGCCAACTGCACGCAATACTTCTCCGCCTACGGCCTTTCCGCCAATCAATACAAATGGCTCGCGCAGAACCGGCGCAAGGCCTTCCCAGGTGTGTGCCCCGCACCCACTCCCGCGCAGGTGGACTTCGTAGTCATCTTCACGCACGACGTTCCCTTTTATAACGTCACCATGCCCAACGCCATCCACACCGATCTGAACGGTTTCTCGGACTGGACTCCGCTCACCACTGTCGACACGGCTGTGATCTCCGCCACGGACGCGGACAAGAGCCATCACGAATACGTCTGGGTTTTCCACACCGACCGTGGTGCATTCGACCCATCGAAGTTTTCTTCCCGCCGCCGTCCTCTCTATTCCAAAGCCGAAACCAATATGCTCGGCTCGCGCGGCGGCTTTCGCACCGTGATGGACGCCCTGACCTTCATCGAACAAAACGGCACCAATCGCTGACGGTCGCGGCGCATCCAACTCATCGTCACTAATTTGGGAAATAGTTGCTGCCTGTCATCCCGAACCCGCGTCGGCGGGTGAAGGATCTTCTTTTTGCGCCGATGCTGGCGAGGATGTGGAGTCCGCGTGCGAGCCGCGTCCCGCAAAATATCGCGCCGCGCCGTTAGCTCTCGCATCGAACCGCGCCCGTTCATCTCCCTTGAAACACTTCCGGCAAGATGCGATAAGCAAAGCTATCGGCTGCCGAGTGACCGGGGCTGTCTTTAGGAGTTTTGCATGAAAATCGCTGCCCGTGTCTGCTTCGCGTTCATCGCCGTTTCACTCTTGCTGCCCGCGCAAGAGCGCGGCAACCTTAGCGCGGATCAATCGCTGATTCTGACCCTCGAAAGAGCTTGGAACGTGGCCGAGGAGCACAAGGACGTCCGCGCGTTGAACCAGCTTCTCTCCAGCACATTGGCCTATACCGATTACGATGGCTCGTTCATGAATAAGACGCAGTTTCTTGCTAGCGTCAAAACTGCCGGTCTGGATGCGGACCAGATTACAAACGAAACTGCAAATGTGCAGGTCTACGGCGCGAGCGCGATCGTAACCGGCATCTATCATGAAAGAGGCGTCCGGAAGGCTAAAGCGATCTCGCGCCGTGGAAGATTCACGGATACGTGGGTAAAGGAAAACGGATCGTGGATGTGCGTCGCGAGCCAGTCCACTCTGATCAGTCACCGACCGGATTAGCCCGGAATTGGTCGGCAATTCAGGAAAACTTGAAGAACTTTAACGATGCGGAATTGATGCAATAGCGCCGCCCGGTCGGCGGCGGCCCATCATCAAACACATGCCCCAGATGCGCATCGCACCTGCGGCAGGAAACCTCGACTCGCGTCATTCCAAAGCTGCGATCTTCGCGCGTCGCGATATTTTCCGTGGCAATAGGCTCGAAGAAACTGGGCCAGCCCGTCCCCGAATTGAATTTTGCCGCCGAGCTGAAAAGCGCTGTCTGGCAGCAAACGCAGCGAAACAAACCCTTCTCTTCCAAATCCCAGTACTCGCCGCTGAACGCGAATTCCGTATCACCCTTGCGCGCAATCTCGTAAACGCTGCGTCCCAGTTGCGCCCGCCACTGTTCGTCGGTCTTGACAATTCTCGGAACCTGCGTCAGCACTTCCCTCGCTCCAGCGTTGGAAAATTCCACGATCGAGACGAGCGCAGGCCGGTTGTCGGGTGCCGCTTTCACCGCCGCACGCTGCGATTCCTCGTGACGCCACGCCACCGCACCCACAATCGCCGCGACTGCTCCAAACAGGAACACTCGCCGCGTCGCACTTCCCATTCCTGCTTCCCTTGGGAGTTCACCGTCAAACATCACATTCGTCCTCGTTCCAATTACCTACACCCACAATGCGTGGAACTCAGCTGGCCCGTTCATCCGCAGTCCGCCGCAATGGAAATCGCCCCGGAACCCATCATGAAGCTGTCCCATTCCTGGACGATCCTGTGTTATAAGAGAGATAGTTTACCCCTTCGGCTTTCAAGCATTTCCAGAATTGTGTGCGCTGGTGGGTCTCTGCGGCGGGCCTGCGCCATGAAGAAGAATGTCAGTTCCACAAGGAGCGGTGAGCGCATGACCGCCGTCAAAGCAAAGAAAGATTGGGACCCCGCGCGCCGGGCATTGCGGATCCACAGCATCCGGCAAATCGCCGTGCAGTACGAAGGGACCGAAGAGCGCATCAGCTCGCGCGTGCCGGACGTCAGCACCACCGGCATGTTCATCAACACCAGCCGGAAATACGCGGAGGGCGCGGTGCTGAACTTGAGTTTTTGTCTGGCACTTTCGGGAGTGGAAGTGCAAGCGCGCGGCGAGGTCCGTTACTGCCTTCCCGGAGTCGGCGTCGGCGTGCGGTTCGTGGACATTGCCGAGAACGCCATTCATTCCATCGAGCGGGAAATCCAGCTCTCGCGCAACACTCGGCGCCCGGTGCCCAAAGTGATCAACCGCAAGTTAGCTCGTCGCAAGTCAACCGCTGGCAAACGATTGAAGTCAAAAACAACGCCGCGAAAATCCAGGTAACGGGAACCCGCCCTGGGATTACCTTGGTCTATGTACGCCATCGTTTCTGGGCAGGCGTATAATGCCTTCCTGAGGAGGTTCACACCATGCCTGACGCATCAAAGAAAGTCCCCTCGCAAGCGGAAATTGAATTCCTGGCATATCAAATCTTCCTGGAACGCGGCGGCGAGCCGGGCCATGACCTGTCTGATTGGCTGGCAGCCGAAGAACAACTTAGAACGCGGAGCGAAGCCGAAGCTCCTGTCGCGCAACGCGCTGATACCACTCCCATGCGCAAGAGCGCTGCCGGCGCCTGAAGAAATTAGTGAAAATCGTGCGACGTGGTTTCCGCCCTGGTGATGGACAAAGGCTGAACGCTCTCCACTTTCACGGAAACCACGTTGTCCTGATGCTGTAGCTGCCCTTCAATCAGCAGAAATTGCTGCTGCACGATCGTAACGTGGTGTTCTTCAAATACACGCGGCGTCACAATCGCGTTCGCAATTCCCGTTTCATCCTCGATGCTGAGGAACACAAATCCTTTCGCGGTGCCCGGCCTTTGCCGCGCGATCACCCCACCGGCCACTCGCACGTGCGTCCCGTCAGGCAGGCGATTGAGTTCGCTGGCCGTCAGAACTCCCTGCCGTTTCATGCTCGCGCGATGATATTTCATCGGATGCGGGCCTACGGTCATCCCTGTCCCGCGAAAATCGGCTACCAGCCGTTCTTCCGGCGTCATCGGCAGCAGCGGCGAATTCGCGGTCGTCTTTTCCATCGTGGCCGTTGCGGGATCGCCTGCATCCTGCTCGCCACTCGCCGCACGATCCGCCTGCTCGCAGCGCTCGAGCAATGGTCCGGCATTGCGCGCCGCGCGTTCCACTTGCCACAACGCGTCCCGGCGATGCGCTCCGCGCACGCCGCCGATAAAATTTAGCGCGCCAATTTCCGCCAGCGCCGTGAGCTCTACTTTCCGTATCGCCGGAACACGCAGCTTCAAATCATCCAGCGAAGTAAACGCGCGCGCATTCCTTTCGCGTACGATTTCCTCCACAATCTCAGCGCGCAACCCCCGCACGTAGCGCATCCCCAGCCGCACACTCAACTCTTCACCCTGCTTTTCCAGCTTGCACAACCAATCCGCACACGTCACATCAATCGGCCTGATCCTGAGCCCATGCCGCTGTGCGTCCTTCACCAGCGTTGCCGGCGAATAAAATCCCATGGGCTGATTGTTCAGCATCGCCGCCGTAAAAGCGGCCAGGTAATGGTATTTCAAATACGCGCTGGCATAGGCGAGCAACGCGAAACTCGCCGCATGCGATTCCGGAAATCCGTACAGCGCAAAAGAAGTAATGGACTGCACAATTGTATCCTGCACTTCGCCGGTGATTCCCTTCTTCTCCATCCCGCGCCGCAGTTTCTGCTCGATATCCTTCATGCGCTTTTCAGAACGCTTGAACCCCATCGCGCGGCGCAATTCTTCCGCTTCGCCTCCGGTAAATCCCGCCGCGATCATCGCCATGCGCAACAGCTGCTCCTGAAAAAGCGGCACGCCCAATGTCCGCGCCAGCACCGGCTCCAGTGACGGATGCAAACAAGTGGCTGGCTCGCGCCCCTGCCGCCGTTTCAAATACGGATTCACCATCTTTCCCACAATCGGCCCCGGCCGGATGATCGCCACCTGCACCACAATGTCGTAAAAACGCGTCGGCCGCAGCCGCGGCAGGCAGGACATCTGCGCGCGGCTTTCAATCTGGAACATGCCCACGGTGTCCGCCTTGCGCAACGTTTCGTAAACCATCGGATCGTCCGACGGCAACCGCCCCAAATCAATTTCCTCGCCGTAATGGTCGCGAATAATTCCGAGCGATTCTTCCAGCACCGCCATCATCCCCAGCCCCAGCAAATCCACTTTTACGATGCCCATGTCCGCGCAATCTTCTTTATCCCACTGCACCACCACACGGCCGGGCATCGTCGCAGGCTCAAGTGGCACCACCGAATCCAATTGCCCCTGGCACACCACCATCCCTCCGGAATGCTGGCCCAGGTGCCGCGGCAAATCTTGGAACTGCACGCACAGCTCCAGAAATTTGCGGATCTGCGGATGCTGCAAATCCAGCCCCGCATCCTGGAAATGCCGCGCCAGCGTGTCGTTCTCGCTTTTGTATTCCCAGGCGCTCACCAGGCTCGTCAAACGATCCAGCGTCTCGGAATTAAACGAAAGCGCTTTGCCGATTTCGCGCGCCGCCGACTTTCCGCGATAGGTAATCACGTTCGCGGTCATCGCCGCGCCCAATTTCCCGTAGCGTTCGTACACATACTGGATCGCGCTCTCGCGCTGATCGCCGCTGGGAAGATCCAGGTCAATATCCGGCCACTCGCCGCGCTCTTCCGATAGAAATCGCTCGAACAGCAAATCCATTCCCACCGGATCCACCGCCGTGATGCGCAACGCGTAGCACACCGCGCTGTTTGCCGCCGAACCCCTTCCCTGCACCAGAATATTTCGCTCGCGGCAAAAACGAACGATGTCCCAGACGATCAGGAAGTACCCTTCCAGCCCCAGCCGCTCGATCATTCCCAATTCTTTTTCGATCTGCGCGCGCGCTTTTTCGTTTTGGAAGCCGTAGCGGTAAATCATTCCTTCCATGGTGCGCTCGCGCAGAAAATGCGCCTGGGATTTGCCGCCGGGCACGGGATACCTGGGAAACTCGTACCCCAAATCATGCAAATCGAATTGCAGGCGCGCGGAAACCAGCTGGGTATTGGCGATGGCCTCGGGAAGATCCGCGAATAAACGCGCCATCTCCTCCGGCGATTTCAGAAAGCGTTCGGAATTGCGTCCCAGCAGCCGCCCGGCGGTTTCGAGCGTGCGGTGATGACGCAGACAGGTGAACACGTCCAGCACTTTGCGCCGCTCCGGCTGCGCGTAGCACACACCGTTTGTCGCGAGCAGCGGCAAACGCAATTTCCGCGCGATTTCCACCGCCGCGTGATTGCGCGCTTCCTCGGCGCGGTCAAAATGCCGCTGCAATTCCACGTACACATTTTCGCGGCCGAATAATTCGCAAAGCTGATGCACGCACGCCAATCCATTTTCCACTCCGCCCCGCGCGAGCGCGTGCGCCAGCGGCCCTTCCTGCCCTCCCGTCAGGCATAGCAGCCCCGCGGCTTTTTCGCCCACTTCTTCGTCCAACACATGCCCTTCGCCCTTGCGCGCGCGCAATTTCATGCGCGTAATCAGCTGGCAAAGATTTTGGTATCCCGCGCGCGATTCCACCAACAAAGGAAAACGCCACCCCGCCGCGGACGTCACCTCCGCGCCAATATGCGCACGCACGGAAATTTTCTTCGCCGCCAGATAAAATCGCGGCGCGCCATACACGCCGTCGCGGTCCAGCAGCGCCATCGCCGCCATCCCGCCTTCCGCACACCTCTCCGCCAGTTCCTCGGGTATCGAAGCTCCCTCCAGAAAACTGAAGGCCGACCGCGCATGTAGTTCGGTGTACATCAGCATTCATCTGATTCGTACTTTGGCGACCACCTGCTTTTCGTAGCGCCGGCGTTCCGCCGGCTCTTTTGCCGTTGCTTTGATGGCATAGGCAATCTTGCCTGTGCTCCTGCAGGTGCCCTTGTGGCGCAGCCACCCTTGGCTGTGCTCTTTCTTTAGTTCGTCATCCTGAGCGCAGCGAAGGATCTCTCTTCGCTTTTGCGGCACCGCACATTTCTAATCGTACATCCCACGCACAAACCAACTCCTGCACGCTCCATCGTAATAAACGCAATACAAACCCGCGCGCATCTGCGCTTTCACATCCTGCACCGGCGCGATCGCATGCATATTCGCCGGCGCATTCATGAGCACGCTTGCACTCACGCCCGCACTCTCGCCATCAAACGCAATCTGCAAATCCCATTCCTCCTGCTGCCACGCATCCTCCCGCCACCAATCTCCCGAAATCCGCCACGGCCCGGACGCGGTCACCACCCGCCCATACAAACCGCGAAAAAATATTTTCGCCGGGCGCCCTTCGCGCAATTCCACCCGCGCCGCCAAACGCGGCCGGAAAATCCGGCAACCCGTCGCCGGCCTGCGCGCAGCAGGCTCGCCATTACCGTCAGACGCGGATTTCTTGCTCGCTCTTCCCCGCCCTCTCGTTTCATTCATCTGCGGAAAAAATCGGTTCATCCGGAACTCCCCCGGACGATGTGTATCTGTCAATTCCGGCGAACCGATATTCGCGTTGCCCACCAGCTTCGCCAGCCGCGCCACGGTCAATTCCAGCTTTTCCGGATCCGGAGAATTGGGCACAAATAATCCATGCTGCGTCGAGCGGGGCCGCGCCGGGTCCGCCCCCAGCGTAATTTTCACGATCGCGCCGGAAGGAGGATCCGCCTGCAACTGCAAGCGCAGCAATTTCAAAAGCATTTTGGAATCCCGCATGGGCACCGGCAGATTCAAAACCTTCTCGTACGTTTTCTCCGCGTCTTTACAATTCACGGAAGCAGAAAAATCCTGGGCTTGCGTGGTAACCCGGGAATCTTTGTGGGTCGTGGCCTTAGCCACGACATTTGCTCGCATTTTCAGTTCGGCTTTAGCCGCTGAAGTTCCGCTCTGCCCGTTGCCATCAACGGCATTAACCCCCGCAGCGCGAATTCCAGTTTTTTCTCCAAACCGTTTCGTCGAAAATTGTTCATTCAGAACTTGCTCCTCCTTCTCGAACGCATCCCCTAAATCAAATCGCACACGAATCGCTGCAGCGCTCAACGCCCGCGCCGCCAAACGCGCGCACACCTGGTCCAGCAATCGCCCCAGCACGAACGCCAAAGGCTCCAGATCCTCCACCGCGTCATCCAGCTCCATCTCCTCTTCCAAAATCTCCACCGGTTCGGCCAGCACCAACGCACGCGTATGCGCCCCGCGCGCCAATTCCTGCAAACGCACTCCTTCCTGTCCCAATCGTTCCGACAATTCCAGCACCGGCAACGCTCCCAGCGCCGCGCAGGTTCGTATGCCCCAGCGCTCCAGCGTTTCCAGAGCTTCCGCCGAAGGCGCGAGCGTCTGCGCCGGCAAACCGCTCAAATACCGCGCTTCCTCTCCCTCCGGAATCACGGTAATTCCCGCAAAACCGCGCGCCGCGTGCACGGCCACTTCCAGGTTCGTGGACACCGCCACCTGCACGCGCAAATGCAACTCCGCCGCGCGCCGCGCAAATTCCCGCGCGATATTTTCCTCCGCGCCAAATAAAGAATTCAGCCCGGCCAGGTCCGCCAGAATCGTGTCCTGCGCGTGCTCTTCCACGCGTGGTGACATGGACCACCCCAGATCGAGCAAAGCCGCATGCGCCGCCTTCTCCTGCGCGCGCGAACGCCGCCGGATTTCCACTCCGCACAATTGCGCCTGCGTTTGCGCCATCCCCAGTTGAATTCCCGCGCGCCACGCCGCATCGTTCGCCGCTACTACATTAATCAGCGGCGCAGTCTCATCCACCAACGCCACGGCCTTTTCACGGTCACGCAACTCACCCTCAGCGCGCAGCACCGCCTGCACCATGAAATTCGCAACGTGAATAGCAGCAAACGCCATATTTTTTCGAATGCACTGCCCTATCCGGCAAAATCACCGCCAGATTTCACAACAAAAATTATTTCCTCTTGGCTGCAATCGGCAGGCTGAAAAAATCCCAATCCATCCGCGTCCTGAAAATTCCTTCCCTGGCTGCCCCTGCTGCCGCGGCAAAACCGCCGCGAAAATATCCCGCATTCCCTTTTTGCACCCGCGAACGCGACACTTCTCCCCGCGCGCTCGTTCCTTCGAGCAGCCATCCCCAAGGCAACCGCGAATAATTCACCGGCCCCCCCGCCGCGCACCCAGGCGCAGACTCCGCCGCACCCTCGACCGGCATCCGCGACCAACCCGCCACCCCCGCTTCCAGCCGCAATCCCAACGAAGCGCAGCTCTTCGCGTTCGATTCCTGCTCCAGCAGCATCAGAATCGTCGGCGTATCTTCCACCGCGCGCCGGAACCGGAACCAGGAATCCAGCGGCACGTGCCGCACCAGCTGCGGCGCAATATCGCTCAGGTCCACGGCGATCAATCCAAAGCTTCCGCCTTGCAACAGCAGATCCGTCGCGCGCAGCGTCTGCTCCACATTCCGGCAGCGCACCCACAATAATTTCCGCAGCTCCACTCCGGCCGCCTCCGCCGAATGTGGATCGAAAGCGTCGCCGCCATCAATCAGCGCGCAAGCTTCTTGCTGCGCGGTGCGCGCGCTCAAAGCCGAAAGCAGCAAACTCGTCCGCCCCGAACACGACGGCCCAAAAATTTCCGTCAACGCTCCGCGCGGCAAGCCTCCGGTCAATAAATCAATTTCCGAAATGCCGCTGGAAACAGTGACCACCTCCTGGCGGTCGCGATAGTTGAACGGCGCAACCACGCGCCCCGCCAGAGCGAGTTCCACCTGTGAGCGCAGCGCGGCAAAGTTGGCAGCCATGGTCGGGTCAATTGTCAGCGTCCAAAAGCGTCACTCAAATCTTCGCTTTTTGTTCGCCTAGAGAGAATTCTCCACCACTCTTCCGCGATTGTCAATCACCCATAGGCCAAGGTTTTGACGTTGTAGCGGCCGGCTTGGGCTGGGCGCAGTTGGCCTTGTTTTTGAATTTGTAGTCGCGACAAAGACTAGAGCGCGCCCGCAGCTGCGGAATAAAAACCGCAGCGTCGCCGATACGCTGCGATTGCGTTTCTTGCAGTCATGGTGAGGTTCTGCGCAAGTTCGTCAAACCGAAACCATTGCACCTCGCGCGTTTTCTCCGGCTCGCAGTTTCTGGCTTCACCGGCCAGCACCCGGCCCCAATAAGCCGGCGAAACCCAATGCTGGCTTTCCGCCGGCAAAATATGATCGCCGACGCACAACCAAGAGAGGACGAAACCGTTGTAGGACCTTTCGCATTTTCGAAACCAAAAACAAAATCTCGGGTAGAATCGTCCTCGCGCGCCGAGCCTCGCTAGGTCGTCACAAACGCTGCGCGCCTATTAGAAGGTCGCGCCCGAGCGGAGCCTGACTATGCCTTCCACTGAAAAGCTCGACACTCACCATAAAGCGCTCACACTGAATCTCGATGCAGCCGCCTTCGGCTCTTTTGCCGAAATCGGCGCCGGACAGGAAGTCTCGCACTGGTTCTTTGTAGTTGGCGGCGCCTCCGCTACCGTCGCCAAAACCATTTCCGCCTACGACAAGGAAGTCAGCGACGATCTCTATGGCTCCGGATCGCGCTACGTATCCAGGCAGCGACTCGAGGAAATGCTGGACAAGGAGTGGGCCCAGCTTCTCGCGCAGTTAAGCAAAACCCGCGGGCCGCATACCCGCTTCTTCTCCTTTGTTGATACCGTCTCCGCGCGCAACTTCGCCGGGACGAACGACCCGCACGGCTGGGTCGGTCTGCGGTTTCAAATGCAGCCCGGCGGACCTGCGAACGATGTGCTGCTGCACATCAATATGCGCGATCCTTTGAATGTTCTCCAGCAGGAAGCTATCGGTATTCTGGGCGTCAATCTCATTTACACCGCGTTCTATCAATTGCAAACCCAGGAATCATTTCTGGCAGGCTTGGCAGAAGACGTCGTCAAGGAGCGAATCGAGATCGACTACATCGATCTTCGCGGGCCCGCATTTGAAAGTTGGGATCGTCGCACTCTGCTGGCCCACTTGGTCAGCGGTGGATTCGCTGAGGCTGTATTTTTCCGCTCCCAGGGCCCCGCCGTTCCTCCTACCGAGGCTCTTTACAAGAAAGCCGTAGTGCTTGCGCCGGGATACTTTGGCCACGGGGATCCAACTCACTCGCAAGTCCACATGCGATTGTTGGCTTCAGGCGTTCAGGAGCTTCAGAAGGAGCTGGGCGAAAAAGAGGTGCCGCCCGTTGGTTTTTTTTGCCTGCCGGCTGCTCCGCTCACGCCGAACGAGCCTGTGGCGGAAGTCCCCGACTTGTTGCGGCGCATCGATGGTCTGCTCGCCGCTGGCGGTGACGTAATCCTTTTTCGCCAATACGAGCTCTACAATATGACAACTCTCGTACACCGCTATACGCAGGCGCCGGTGCGCTTCGTCGCAGGTCTATCCCTGGCGATTCGAGCATTTGCAGACATTTACGGCAATCTCGAAGGAAAACTTCTGGAAGCCCTCGCGCGTCTGTTCGCACAGAACGTCCGCATCTACGCTTATCCGATGCCCGCTGCGGATCTGCGGGAAAGGCTGAAGGACCTTTCCGACAGCGGTTGGGAGTGGAGCGAGACCAATGGAATGGTTTCTGCCACCCAGTTGCGCCACCCGCCGCCTCTTGGACACCTGTACGCTTATCTTCTCGCCAGCAATTTTCTTGTCCCGATGCAAGTTCCTACCGCCCTAAAAGCCGACGCTTGACGGCACCCATCCTGCACCTAGAAGCGCCGTTTGCGCCCGGCGCCTTCCGGGCACATCGTCGGCCAACCGCGGCCGTTCCAGCGGGATCTTCTGTCCAACGAAGACCACATACCCCGGCTGCTTTCCCCATCAGCGTGACCCGACATGGCCCGTCCGTCACGCCAAATTTCTTCCGCTCCAGTTCACGAATCAAGTCGCAAGCGCGCAAGCAGATGGCGAAACCGCGGCTCCCCGCGCAATCCATCAAGCCGTGGGTGCGCCTTGGCTGACGAACTATTCTTTTCAAGAGCCTAATTGAATATTTCCACCTGAAATTATTCTGACAAAGCAGAGGCAGGTGCGAGCGGAGAAGTGTATTCAGCGGAATGCGGGTTTGGCCAGCTGACTTCCAGCACAGTTTCCTTGCGTATAAGAAGTTTCGAACGGCGGTTGACGCGAATGTCAAGCGTGTTCGAACCGTCGGAGACAATCTCCGCAAAGCCTTCTTTTTGCATGTGCAGGCTCTCGTCGGTGCGGTACAGGACGACGCGCAACGGATGGACGCCCGGGGAGAGAAGGCAATCGAAATGGTGCGGTTCGCCCAGAGAGGCGGCGTCGAGCCGAGTGGAGATCAGAACATCCTGGCCGGCGTAGACAGCGAGGGTTTCCTCGGCGACGGCGGAGACGATTTCGATGCGAAGCGAAGCGAGTTGCACGGGACGAGGGGGCTGCGCGGCGGATAGGGCGGTGGCCGAACCCTCTAGGAGAGACGCGTCGCGCGTCGGCCCAGGGGTCAAAGTAGAAGCTTGCCCCCGACTAGCGGGCGATTTGGCCGGCCGAGCAGTTCTCAAGGTCGAGGGCGTGGACCGGCGTGGAAGCGGCGATTCGGATTTCGTTGAAGGAGACGAAGAGTCTGTTGGCGGCGGATCCCCAACCGCCGAGGAAGTGATACTGATCATTGATGACGAGACTGATTCGGGCGGAGTGCTGCGGGTCGGGGTGACGGTAGAGGGATCGACCATAGCCGCAGAGGCGGTCAAGGTGGGGATGAAGTGTTTGCGGATGGCGGGGACAATCGACGCAAGGGAAATGAGAAGGAGCAGTCCAGACGCGACGATCCACATGTCTTTTTGCTGAAAGGGCCGACTCCACCAAGAAATCCTGGCCCGCTGAGCTGCGGCAGGGTTGGACCGTGTCGGTTCAGCGTGGCTGTTTCGCGCGAAAGGATAAACCAAGGCGGCCAGGTCTTCGGCGGTAGGGTATCGATCTGCGGGGTTCTTAGAGAGGCAGCGCATGACGACGTGGTCAAAGGCAGGAGGCAGCGAAGGATTGTGATGAGAAGGCGGCAGCGGCGCGCTGGAAATGATTTGCGCGCAGACAGCGACCGCGGAATCGCCGTCGAAAGGCCGAACGCCGGTCGACATCTGGTATAGAACGATACCCAGAGAGAACAGGTCGGAACGGCTGTCTTGCGAATTACCGAGAATCTGTTCAGGCGACAAATAGGCAGGAGTTCCCATCAGATTTCCGCTGCCAGAGACTTGCGTCGAAAAGCGGGCAACGCCGAAGTCGCCAAGCTTTACTTGACCTTCCGGGGTCATCAGAATATTGGCGGGTTTCACGTCGCCATGAATGATCTTGGCGCGATGGGCTTGGCCGAGTGCGGTGGCGAGGTCGCCCGCCCACACCGCAACACGTGCAAAAGGCAGAGGGCCCTTTTCGAAAACGGATTCCAGCGTGTTCCCCTCGACATATTCCATAACGAAATAAGGCGCGCCCTCTTTGTTCGTGCCGACATCGTAGAGGGCAACGATGTTGGGATGCGAGAGGCCGCCAATGATCTGGGCTTCGCGGAGAAATTGTTGCTGGAGATCGCGGGAACCAAAACCATGAAGAAAGGTTTTCAGCGCGACGATGCGTCCAATAAGCGTGTCGCGGGCTTTATCGACACGGCTGGTGGCGCCCATGCCAATCGTTTCGATAACTTCGTAACGATCTTGTGGAGTGTTCATAAGCCGTTCGTAACAAGAAACGTGCGCCCAAACTCCCATGGAGAGAATGGAAGAAATCGTGGCGTTCGAGAACCCCCCAAGAGTCCCAATTTAGAAAAACTCTAGTACTAACCCAATAACTCTAAGGTGGGCATCTACTGTAGGATGATGAGCTTATCCGCCCTGCCCTGAATTTCTCACCGGACGTTGACTTATTCAGCGGTATTCGCCCTCTCGACGCACCTCTCCCAAATGATCCAGCCATCGCTTCCTCAACATTCCAAGGAAGATGGCTGACGGCTTCGTTCGCCTGTACATTGGCCCCGGATTTGCGTATAACCCCGTCAATGCCCATGGGGGCGATCCGAACGAAGGAGAAAATCCATGACTGCTAAGAAAGCGGCCACTAAACTGAAGAAATCCAAACAGCTGCAACACACGAAGACCCTTCGCAAATAGCGGCGCCAGCTGGCTGTTCCCGGCCTCGGGCCGCTGTTTCGCAACGGCGGCCCTCCCTCTTGAATCCCGCGATTCGGGAGAAACGACATGGCAACCACTAAGAAAAAGGCCCCAAGACGAAACTCAAGCAGGCTGCTGCGCACCAGAGCGTTAAGCTACTGGCGACATATATCGGCGAAACAGAAAAGAACCTCAAGCAGGTTTTTGAGTTGCGGCTCGGGACAGACTAGGGCATTGCTGCAACTTCTGATTCCTTGGAACGGAACTGTAACCCCTGGTCTAGAGCGAATTATCGCTGCTGACAGCAGAGGTGCATGCGATCAGGACCATGCCTGACCCTGTTACGCGAACCATCGAAACGTTTGAGACGGCCGCGAACAGACTTTGAGTAGGTGTCGCGCCGACCCATTGAAACCTCCGCCGTAATCAAGTGGAACTAGACTCGACATCAGCCGGCGGATATCAGGTAATCCTGCTGGAGATCTCAAGTGAACATGCTCCGACCCGCTGCGACTTCCAGGACTTGGTTAGAGAAACTGTAGCAGGTCCGGTCGTTGCGATCAGCGCCTTCGCAGGTCGCAGGCAGTTGGTCCGGGTGTACAATGCCAGCATTCCCCAGCCGAAGGAGACTAATCGCGATGACACTCCGGGGAATCGCGCGCAAGAGTTTTTGCGGTATCGTCGCTGTGGCCTTGACCTCAGCAGTCTGCACTTTTGGTCAAAGCAGATCCGTTCCGGTAGATCCGGGCGTGCGCGGTGGCCCGGCGGGTGCCGGCACTCCGCTGAAGGGTCTTACCGCGGACGAAACTGCGTTCTTCCAGGATGGGCGGGCCAGGTTCGCGGATTTAGAGGTCGTGACCGGCGGCGCGAACAATGGCCTCGGTCCCCGCTTCAACTCCAACCAATGTTTGTCTTGCCACGCGCAGCCGAGCATAGGCGGAACGAGCCCGGGGCAAAATCCCTTGATCGCGGTGGCTACCTTGAATGGGGCGAAGAACACTGTGCCATGGTTCATCACGCAAAATGGTCCGGTCCGCGAAGCGCGATTTAAAAAGAGCAACGGCAACGCCGATGGCGAAGTTCATAACCTGTTCGTGATCACCGGGCGAACTGACGCCACCGGTTGCAACATTTCTCAATTCGACTTCCTGCCCGCGGGGAACCCGCTCACGGGCCAAGGTGGGAATGCGAACATTATTTTCCGAATCCCGACTCCCCTGTTTGGCGCGGGACTCATCGAAGCGATTCCAGACTCGGCCATCCTTGCGAACATGCACTCCAATGCATCGGAGAAGTTGGCGATGGGTATTTCCGGCCACGCGAATGCTCACCTAAGCGGAAATGTAAACCTCAGTGCAAACGATGGGACCATTACGCGTTTCGGGTGGAAGGCGCAGAACAAATCCTTGCTCATGTTCGCCGGCGAGGCATACAACGTCGAGATGGGAATCTCGAACCAGCTTTTCCCGCAGGAGCGCGACGAAACGCCGGGCTGCCTGTTTAACCCCACTCCTGAGGACACAGTCAACTTCACGCCTACTCCCTCGACCTCCGGCAATTCGAACACGGCGGTCCTCTCAGACATCGAAGCCTTTGCCGACTTCATGCGCATGCTGGCCCCACCGACTCCCGCGGCCGCCACGCCGTCCAGCGAAAAAGGACGCGCCTCCTTTGCGAAGATAGGTTGTATCCATTGTCATACGCCCTCGTTGACCACGGGTGCGAAGATTGCCAGTGGCTCCGCGACCAGCCCGAGTGCTGCGCTCTCCAATCAAACGGCGAATCTTTACTCTGACCTTATCGTCCACCACATGGGGAAAGGACTCGCCGACGGCATCACGCAAGGTGGCGCCGGCCCTGACGAGTTCCGAACCGCTCCTCGCTGGGGCGT
>Ga0210394_10002227_pt1 | contig 27283 bp, 17 predicted proteins | sample IncBWC12MmetaG_FD_160121 | JGI IMG/M metagenome (GOLD analysis project Ga0210394, IMG submission 160121) | Forest soil microbial communities from Barre Woods Harvard Forest LTER site, Petersham, Massachusetts, United States - Inc-BW-C-12-M | ecosystem: Environmental > Terrestrial > Soil >...
CCGGTTGGTGAGTACGGCGAGCGTGCTGGCGACACCGGTCAGCAGGAACACCGGCGCGATCGCAGTCTGGATCAGGTGGGCGATTTCCAAACGGACGAATTCCATGACGGGCGACATCCTGCAGCTGAAGGTCGACGGCGGCGGGGGTATGCCCGCCGCGGGGCGCTCTTTTTATCACAAGCGCCGCATGACGCGGTGCGCGCTGCGGCGGCTGCGCTGCGGCGGCTGCACTGCGGCGGATGCGCTGCCGCGGGGCGCACCGGCGTTGCGCGGTTGCGGGCTTCCGGTGGTTATTGTACGATCGTTCAACAACACACGCCCGGTGCCCCATGAAGCCTGCCTCGCTGCATCGACTGGAAGCTGCCGCACCCGCCGACCAGGACGCTCTGGCGCTGCCCGGCTGGATCTACCGCGATCCGGAATTCTTCGAGCGCGAGCGCCAGGCGATCTTCCGCAACAGCTGGCAGGTGGTATGCCACCTGAGCGACATCCCGCGGCCCGGCGACTACCACACCTTCGAGTTCCTCGGCGAGTCGCTGGCGGTGGTACGGACCGAGGACGGCGGTGTGCGGGCATTCCACAATGTCTGCCGCCACCGTGCCGCGCGGCTGCTCGATGGCGCGCACGGTCACTGCGGCCGCCGCATCACCTGTCCGTACCACGCGTGGACCTACGCGCTCGACGGGCGACTGGTCGCGGTACCCAACCGCGAATCCTTCCCGGGGCTCGATACCGCGCGCCACGGGCTGGCGACGCTCGAGCACGAAGTGTTCCTCGGCTTCATTTTTGTACGTCTCGCGCCCGGATTGCCGAGCGTGCACGAGATGGCCGCGCCTTACCTGCACGAGCTGGCCCCGTACCGCATGGAGGAGCTGGTGCCGATGGGGCGGGTCAGCCTGCGGCCGCGCCCGGTCAACTGGAAGAACGTCGCCGACAACTTCTCCGATGGGCTGCACATCAACGTGGCCCACCCCGGACTGACGCGGCTGTTCGGCAAGGGCTACGGCATCGAGGCGCGCCCGTGGATCGACAAGATGTGGGGCACGATGCGCGACACGCCCTCGAGCAACTGGTCGGAGCGCGCCTATCAGCGGCTGCTGCCCAAGGTCGAGCACCTGCCGCCCGAGCGCCAGCGGCTGTGGACCTACTTCAAGCTCTGGCCGAACGTCGCCTTCGACATCTATCCGGACCAGATCGACTTCATGCAGTTCCTGCCGCTGTCGCCCACCGAGACCATGATCCGCGAGATCGCCTACGTGCACCCCGACACGCGTCGCGAGATGCACGTGGCGCGCTATCTCAACTGGCGCATCAACCGCCGCGTCAGTATCGAGGACAAGGCGCTGATCGAGCGGGTGCAGCAGGGTATGGCCTCCAGCAGCTACAGCTTCGGCCCGCTGGGGAACAACGAAGTGTGCCTGCGCAGCTTCGCGCGGCGCATGCGCGGCCTGATCCCCGAAAGTGCCCTGGCGCAGCCGCCCGCGCGGGGCTGGAGTCATGGCTGACGCGGCGCACCGCGGCGAGGGCAGCAGCGACGCGCTCATCATCGGCGGCGGCCACAACGGTCTGGTGTGCGCCGCTTACCTCGCCGGCGCGGGGCTGAAGGTCACCGTCCTCGAGCGGCGCGCGGTAGTCGGCGGTGCGGCGGTCACCGAGGAGTTTCACCCGGGATTCCGCAACTCGGTCGCATCCTACACGGTGTCGCTGCTCAACCCGAAGGTGATCCGCGACCTGGATCTGCCGGCTCACGGGCTGCGCATCGTCGAGCGGCGCTGCGCCAACTTCCTGCCCACCGCCGACGGACGTTATCTGCTCACCGGCGCCGGCCGCACCGCGGCCGAAGTGGCGCGCTTCTCGGTGCGCGATGCGGCCCGCCTGCCGGCCTACGGCGAGCGGCTCGAGGCGATCGCCGACGTGCTGCGCGACCTGGTACTGACCACGCCGCCGAATGCGCTCGCGGGCAGTTGGCGCGCGGCGCTGCCGGAGCTGCTGCGCGCGGCACGCGTCGGCGGACGGCTGCGGCGGCTCGACATGCGGCTGCGGCGCGAGCTGCTGGCGCTGTTTGCCATGTCGGCGGGCGATTATCTCGACAACTGGTTCGAGAGCGATCCGATCAAGGCGGTGTGCGGCTTCGACGGCATCGTCGGCAACTATGCCAGCCCCTATACTCCCGGCTCCGCGTACGTACTGCTGCATCACGTGTTCGGCGAGGTGAACGGCAAGCGCGGCGTCTGGGGTCACGCCGTTGGCGGCATGGGGGCGATCACGCAGGCCATGGCGCGGGCCGCCGCGGCGCGCGGCGCCGTCATCCGCGTGGCGACCGCGGTGCGCGAAGTGCTGGTCGCCGACGGCCGCGCGGTCGGCGTGGTGACCGAGGCCGGCGAGACGCTGCGGGCGGCCGCGGTGATCTCCAATCTCAATCCGAAACTGCTGTACACGCGCATGTTCGCCCCCGGCACCCTGCCGGTGGAGGTGTCCGAGCACATGAGCCACTGGCGCTGCGGTTCGGGCACCTTCCGCATGAACGTGGCGTTGAGCGAGCTGCCGGACTTCACCTGCCTGCCGGGCCGCACCGCCGGGGATCATCACACCGCCGGCATCATCATCGCGCCCACGCTCGGGTACATGGAGCGCGCCTACTTCGATGCGCGCTGCTACGGCTGGTCACGCGAGCCGATCGTGGAGCTGGTGATTCCTTCGACGCTCGACGAGACGCTCGCGCCCCCTGGCCGGCACGTGGCGAGCCTGTTCTGCCAGCACGTGGCGCCGACGCTGCCCAACGGTGACTCCTGGGATGCGCATCGCGAGCAGGTGGCGGACCTCATGATCGAGACCGTCACGCGCTTCGCGCCCAACTTCAAGGCGGCGGTGCTCGGCCGCCAGATCATGAGTCCGCTCGACCTGGAACGCACTTTCGGGCTGGTCGGCGGGGACATCTTCCACGGCGCGCTGAGCCTCGATCAGCTGTTCTCCGCGCGTCCGATGCTCGGTTACGGCAACTACCGCGGGCCGCTGCGCGGTCTGTACATGTGCGGTGCGGGCACGCATCCGGGCGGCGGCGTCACCGGTGCGCCCGGCCACAACGCGGCGCGCGAGATCCTCGCCGACTTCCGCCGCGGCCGCCTGCGGCGCGCCGCCTGAAGATATGGCCCGCGCTGCGCGCAAGCCGCGCTTCGAGCGCCAGCTTCCCGAGCAGCGCCGCCAGGCGCTCATTGCCGCCACCATCGAGTGCCTGAAGCGCTACGGGCACGAGGGACTCTCGATCCGCACCATCAGTGCGCAGGCGGGCGTGTCGGTGGGACTCATCAACCATCACTTTCCCAACAAGGACGAGCTGGTGGCCGCCGCCTACCGGCAGTTCAACGCCGAGCTGGTCGGCGGCATGCAGGCAGCGGTAGCGCGCGCGCCGGATTCCCCGGAGGCGCGCATGCGCGCCTTCCTCGAAGCCTCCTTTTCGGCGCCGAATCTCGATGCCGATACGCTGACCGTATGGGTGGTGTTCTGGGGGCTGTACCGCCACTCGCGTCCCATCCAGCGGGTGCATCGCGAGACCTACCAGGGCTACGTGCAGCTGCTGCGCGGCATGCTCGACGAGCTGCTCGCCGAGGAGGATGGGCCGCGGGGCCAGCGCCCGCGCCGCAGCGGCGTGGATCTGAAGATGGCGGCGGTCGGCCTCTCGGCGCTGCTCGACGGACTGTGGCTCGCCTGGTGCCTCGAGCCCGGCACCTTCCGTCCCGCCGAGGCCATCGCGCTGTGCGAGTCGTGGATCGCAAGCCTGCGGCGGCGGGGTTAGGGCAGCTGGAATAGCGGACCGTTTGCCCCCACATCCGCACGATGGCAACGCCTGTCCATCCTCCGCGGCATAGCCCGCTCGCGCCCGCCGGCGGCGACAAGCTCACGCTGCGCGGCTTTTTCGGCGTGTTCCGCTACAGCCGCCGGGCGCTCGAGCTGGTGTGGAGCACCAACCGCGCGCTCACCGTCGCCCTGGCGCTGCTGACGCTGCTGGCGGGAATTCTGCCGGCCTCGGTCGCCTATGTCGGCGCGCTCATCGTCGATGCGGTCGTCGCCGCCATGCGCAGCAGCGGCAGCGCGCTGCACGTGGTGCAGCTGGTGGCACTCGAGGGGGTGCTGGTCGCGGCCATCGCCGCGGCACAACGCGGCCTGTCGTTGTGCCAGTCGCTGCTGCGCGCGCAGCTCGGGCAGCGCGTCAACGTGATGATCCTCGAGAAGGCCCTGACTCTCGAGCTGCAGCACTTCGAGGACTCGGAGTTCTACGACAAACTGACGCGCGCGCGGCGCGAGGCGTCCACGCGGCCGCTCAGCCTGGTGACGCGCACCTTCGGCCTGGTGCAGAACGCGATTTCGCTCGGCAGCTACGCGGTGCTGCTGGCGCATTTCTCGCCGTGGGCCGTGGCGGTGCTGCTGCTGGCGGGGTTGCCGGCGTTCGTCGCCGAGGCGAAATTCTCCGGCGACGCGTTCCGCCTGTTCCGCTGGCGCTCGCCCGAGACGCGCATGCAGATCTACCTCGAGACCGTCATCGCCCGCGAGGACCACGCCAAGGAAGTGATGCTCTACGGGCTCGGGCCGCGGCTGCTCGAGCGCTATCGCGACATCTTCCGGCGTCTGTATGCGGAGGATCGCGCCCTCACCATGCGCCGCGACGTCTGGGGCTTTGCGCTCGGACTGATCGCCACCGCCGCGCTGTATGCCGCGTATGCATGGATCGCGATCACCGCCGTGCGGCGCATCATCACCCTCGGCCAGATGACCATGTACGTAGCGCTGTTCCGCCAGGGTCAGTCCGCGGTCTCGGCAATGCTGGCGGCGGTCGGGGGGATGTACGAGGACAATCTGTATCTGTCGACGCTGTACGAGTATCTCGACACCCACGTGCCGCGGCCGAGCGGCACGGCGCTGCGCGGGCCGCACCCGGAGGACGGGGTGCGGTTCGAGGATGTGAGCTTCACTTACCCGGGAGCCGAGGAGCCGGCGCTCGAGCACATCACGCTGCAGCTGACGCCCGGCACCAGTCTGGCGCTGGTGGGCGAGAACGGCTCCGGCAAGACCACGCTCATCAAGCTGCTGACGCGGCTGTACGCGCCGACCGCCGGGCGCATTCTGCTCGATGGTCAGGACCTCACCGCCTGGGAGGAAGGCGCGCTGCGGCAGCGCATCGGGGTGATCTTCCAGGACTTCGCCCGCTACCAGATGCTGGTGGGGGAGAACGTCGGCGCGGGGGATGAGCGCTACTTCGAGGACGAGCAGCGCTGGCGCGCGGCGGCACACAAGGGGCGCGCCAGCGACTTCATCGACACCCTGCCCGCCGGCTATCAGACCCAGCTCGGCAAGTGGTTCCGCGATGGCCGCGAGCTGTCCGGCGGACAGTGGCAGAAGATTGCGCTGTCGCGCGCGTTCATGCGCACCCGCGCCGATATCCTGGTGCTCGACGAGCCGACCGCGGCGATGGACGCGCAGGCGGAGGCCGAGGTATTCGAGCACTTCCGCCAGCTGGCGCGCGATCGCATCACGATCCTGATCTCACACCGCTTCTCCACCGTGCGCATGGCGGACCAGATCGTGGTGCTCAACCGCGGGTGCATCGTCGAGCGCGGCACCCACGAGGAGCTCATGCGGCTCAACGGGCATTACGCGCAGCTCTTCACGCTGCAGGCGCGGGGCTACCGCTGACTGCTGAACAACTCACCTCACCAGCCGAGCACTCCGTAGGGATCGCAGCGCACGGGCTACCGCTGAGCCGGGCACTCCGTAGGGATCGCAGCGCACGGGCTACCGCTAGCGCGGCCGCGCCGGGTGCGACGCGTTGATCTAGGGTTGCGGCTGGGCGGGCGGCGGTGCCCGCTGCTCTGCGCGCATGCGCGGGTAATCGATCTGGCGGATCTCCTCGATCGGGCAGGTCATGCGTCCGGTGGGAGGCGAATCGATCTTGATGGCATCCACGTGGGCGTTCACGGTGCCGCTGGTCGCGGTGACCCCGATGGTGTTGACGACCCAGCGCAGATCGCACGAGGACCACACCTTGAGGAGATAGGCAGCGTTCGGTGTGGTGAACACCACCAGTTTGTCCTTGCCGAGCGCCTGCCAGCTGTAGAAATTTCCCAGCCAGGTGAACTGATCGATCGGCGGACCGGCATACGCCTCGTAGGGGCTGGGGGTCTGTGGCGCGCTCGGGTGCGGCGCCGCCGCGCAGCCGCCCAGCAGGGCGAGGAGAGTGGCGCTGATCGCGGGCGGCAAATTGACGCGCATGCCGATTGCTCCAGCCGGATGTTTGCTGTTGGCACGATGTTGCTCCGGGGGCGAGCGGCGCGCCAGTCGGTCGGTCCGTGTCGCCGCTTCAGTGCGGCGGCCGCCCGGCGGCGGACGGCGCCGCGCCCCCTGTCAGCATCGCCACCGGGAACGCGCTCAGCGCCTGCGCCACGCTCACGCCCATGGCATTGCCGTCACGCAGCGGCTCGATGAGCGTCCCATCGAGAACGCTGCGGAAGGCTCGGCGGGAGCGCTCCTCGCGCGGCAGCTCGACGATGGTGTCCTGCCAGACCTCGCTGCCGAGCGGCAGCCGTGCGGGATCATCGAGCAGCCGCCGGTAGAGGCGCGGCGCCAGCACCAGCAGCGACTGCCCGGCGCAGCGGCGCGCGAACGCGCACACATGGTGGGCGCGCGCGCCGTGCACCGTCAGGCGGCGGTAATCTCCGTGGCTGAACAGCCGCGGTTGCTCGCGCCGCAGCTGCAGCGCTTTCCAGGTGAGCAGCAGCTTGCAGCGGCCGTCCTCCAGATTGGCGAGCAGCTCGCGCAGCGGCGGCCGCGCCACCTCGCGCTGCAGCTCGGCGAGCAGCGCATTGCGCTGCGGGTAGTCGACCGCACGGCGATTGTCCGGATCCACCAGCGAGAAATCCCACAGCTCGTTGCCCTGGTAGATGTCCGGCACCCCCGGGGCGGTCAGCTTGCAGAGCAGCTGCGACAGCGAGTTCAGCAGGCCGAAGCGCGCCACGCGCCGCTGCAACTCGAGAAAATCGGCGAGGAACAGATTGTGGTCGCGCGGCTCGAGCGCGCTGCGTACGAACTGCAACAGCGCGTCCTCGTAGGCGGTGTTGGTCTCCGTCCAGCTGGTGCGCACCTTGGCCTCGCGCGCCGCCTTGATCATGTAGTTCTCGATGCGCTCGCGGTAGCCGGCGTCGGCGTCGGCGTCGGCGGCGCCGAGCGGCCAGCTGCCGAGCAGCGTCTGGTAGAAGTGGTACTCGTCGTTGGCCGAGGGCGCCGGCGCCCCGTCGACGTCGCGCTTGCGCGTGCGGTTGATGCGCATCCAGCGCCGCACGGCGTCGCGCCACGGGGTGGTCATCTCCGACAGCACATCGAGCCGCGCGCGCACGTCTTCCGAGCGCTTGGTGTCGTGGGTGGAAGTGGCCAGCATCTCGTGCGGCCAGTGACGCAGCCGATATTCCGCGTCCGCATGGAAGGCGCGCACACCGGCGCCGTAGCCGCCGGGCTCGCCGCCGACCTCGTTGAGCGAGATCAGCCGGTTGAAGCGGTAGAGCGCGGTGTCCTCGATGCCCTTGGCGGTGATCGGCGCAGTGATCTGCTGAAATTTCATCACGAAGGCCCGCATGGCACGCAGCTGCGCCTCGCCGGCGGCCGGCAGCTCGAGCAGCAGCGCGGCGCGGACGAAATCGAACACCGAGGATTCGCTCGCCGCCTGGCGGCGGCGGGCGGTGGCGATGGCCCACTCGATGTAGCGTCGGTCGCTGTCGGCGACGCCCTCGGCGACGTAGGTGCGGTAGACGGGGAAGCAGGCGATGACGTCGGCCAGCGCATTGCGCAGGGCGTTGAAGGTGAAGTCGCGCGTGCTGCGATCGGAGCTGGCAATGCGCGCCAGCTGGTTGGTGGCGACGTTCAGCTCGGAGGCGAGCGAGCGGCGCAACACCAGCTGCTGGCAGGCATACGCCACTTCGCGCCACTCGAGCGCCTCGCCGGTCACCGCGCGGTACACGCGGTCCATGCGGGTGCGGGTTGCCGAGTCGATGAGCATGCGGTTGACCACGTTGGCGAAGTGGTAACCGGTCTCGCCGTGCACCGGCCAGTCCGGCGGCAGATGCTCGAAGGAGGCGGTGATCTTCTCGACCACCACGTACAGCGCGCGCGTGCCGCGCTGCCCGGTGACCTCGCCGATGCGCTGCTGCAGGCGGCACAGGTAGCCGTGTGGATCGTAAAGGCCATCCACGTGATCGATGCGCAGGCCGTCGATCAGGCCCGCCCCGACCAGTTGCAGCACCAGGCGATGAGTGACTGCGAAAACGCTGGCGTTCTCCACCCGCAGCGCCGCGAGGTCGTTGACGTCGAAGAAGCGGCGGTAGTTGATGTCGTCGGCCGCCACGCGCCAGTTGGCCAGATGCCAGGCCTGCAGCTCGAGCAGCTCGTGCAACGCGTCGAAGCTCGCCGGCTCCGCGGCGGTGCCGGTGAAGCTGCGCACCGCGGCCTCGAGGGCCGCGGCCACCGCGGGGTTGGCGGCGGCGAGCGCGGCGAGGCGCTGCTGCTGCAGCTGCTTGGCGCGGCTGCGCTCCGCCACCTGCTCGGCGGTGAGCGCGCGCCGCTCCGGCAGCGCCGCGAGCGAGCGGCGGATGTTTTCCAGCTCGGTGTTGGCGACCAGCGCCGGCACCCGGTCGAGGATGCGCGGATAGCTGCGCGGATCGAGCGGGAAGCGGTGCGTATGATAGAAGACGGCGAACGACCCGCGGCCGGGCTCGAAGCGCAGCTCGAGCTCGCCGCGCTCCAGCACTTTGCCGTACGACTCGGCCAGCACCGGCACCAGTACCTTGTGGGCGCGGTCGGGGTTGGGCGGGGACCAGTCGATGTCGAAGAACGCGGCGTAGGCGGAGGCCTCGCCGTTCTCCAGCACGTCCATCCACCATTCGTTGTCGGATCCGAGGATGCCGACGTGGTTGGGGACCAGGTCCACGATGTGGCCCATGCCGTGAGTGCGCAGCACCGCCACGAAGCGCTCGAAGTCGGCGCGCTCGCCGATCTCGGGATTGAAGGAGTTATGGTCGATCACGTCGTAGCCGTGCATGCTGCCCGAGCGCGCCCGGAAATACGGTGAGCAATAGACATGACTGATGCCGAGCGCGGCGAGGTAGGGGACGAGCGCGGTCGCGTCGCGAAAAGTAAAGCCGGCGTTCAACTGCAGCCGGTAGGTGGCGCGCGGAATCGCCGGCCCGGGCTCGGCGAGCGCCGGCGGGCCACCGCCGCCGCGCCGCCGCGCGGCGCGGCGCCCCTCAGGCTCGCTCATGGCGCTGTTCCAGCAGCCACAGCACGCTCCAGGGCGCGAGCTCGCCGCGCGCGAGCGTAGCGCGCACTCCGGGATGCGTGGCGAACAGCACCCGGCCGCTGGCCCGCGCCGGCAGCGGCGCGGGGGCGGCGCCGAGATTGGCGAGCAGGTGCAGGATCGAATCGGGCGCGCTCCAGGCGACCGCGAACGCCGTGCTGCCCGGCGCATGCGTGGCATGTCCGGCGCCGAGCTGCGGCAGCAGTGGCGCGAGGTCGCGGCGCCTGATCGCCAGCAGCCGCCGGTAGTGCAGCAGCACGCGTGCCTGCCACTCGTCGCGACGGCGGCTCCAGTCGAGCCGTGCCGCCGCATAGGTGGCCGCGGCGCCCGGGTCGGGGCCGCCCGGGAATTCGCGCTCGCGGGCCGCGCGCACCGTCGCCAGCAGCTGCGGCTCGAAATCGCAGAACCAGGGGAACGGCTCGCGCGCCGCCCACTCCTCTCCCATGAACAGCAACGGCGGTGCCGGCGCGAGCAACAGCACCGCGCTCGCGGCGCGCAGCGCCGCCGCGTCGCGCACCAGGCAGACGAGGCGCTCGCCCTGGGGGCGATTGCCCACCTGATCGTGGTTCTGCAGGAAGTTGATGAACGCGCTCGGCGGCAGCTGCGCGCTGCGCTCGCCGCGCGGCGCGCCGGTGTGGCGCGACAACTCGCCCTGAAAGGCGAAGCCCTCCGCCAGCGCGCGGCACAACAGCGCGTGCGGGTCGTCGCGGTAATCGCTGTAGTAACCCTGCAGCTCGCCGGTCAGCAGCACGTGCAGGCAGTGGTGTACATCGTCGTTCCACTGCGCATCGCAGGTGTCAGCGGCACCCGCGGGCCCGAGGAAGCGCGCGGCGTTGTCGAAGTTCTCCAGCGTGAGATAGATGCTGCGCCCCTGGCCGGCGCTGGCGCGCGCCGTGCCCGCCAGCTCGTCGACGATGTGCCGCTTGCTGCCATCGCGCACCGCGTGGATCGCATCGAGCCGCAGGCCGTCGAGGTGATACTCCTCGAGCCAGTAGAGCGCGTTATGAATGAAGAAGTCGCGCACCGTGCGGCTGCCGGGAGCGTCGAAGTTGATGGCCGCGCCCCACGGGGTATGGTGCGCGGCATTGAAGAACTGCGGCGCGTACAGCGGCAGGTAATTGCCCTCGGGGCCGAAGTGGTTGTAGACGACGTCCAGCACCACCGCGAGGCCGTGGCCGTGCGCGGCGTCGACCAGCGCCTTGAGGTCGTCCGGCCGGCCGTAGGGGGCGTGCGGCGCAAAGGGCAGCACGCCGTCGTAACCCCAGCCGCGCGTGCCGGGAAAGGCCGCGAGCGGCATGAGCTCGATCGCGGTGACGCCGAGGCGTGCCAGGTGCCGCAGCCGCGCGATGACCGCGGCGTAGGTGCCCGGCGCGTCGAAGGTGCCGACGTGCAGCTCGTAGAGCACGGCGCGCGGCCACGGCGGCGCACGCCAGTCGGCATCCTTCCACGCGTAGGCAGCCGGATCGATGACCTCGCTCGGACCGTGCACGCCCTGCGGGTTGCAGCGCGAGGCGGGGTCGGCAACCTCCTGGCCGCCGTCGATGCGAAAGCGATAGAGCGTGCCGGCGCGGGCGGCGTCGGTTTCGAGCTCGAACCAGCCCTCGCCGCGCGCCGGCATCGCGATGACGCGCGGCGCCGGCGCTTCCACCAACAGCAGCTCGACGCGCTGCGCCTGCGGGGCCCACAGCCGAAAGCGCACCCCGCCGGCGGCGAGCTGCGCGCCGAACGGCATGGGATGCCGCCGGCGCAGCGGCGGCCCGTCACGCTCTCGATCGTCCAGATGCCACTCGCTCCCCGGAAATTCCGGGCGTGTCACAGCCGTTCAGGTCGTCAGCGCCGCCAGACTGCGCAGCGGCACGCTGGCCCAGTCGGGGCGGCCGAGCAACTCGCGTTGCAGCTCGCCGCAGGCGGCCTGAATCTCGAACGCGCGCAGCAGCGGCTGCACGGCGGCAAACGAGGCGTACAGGCCACCCGCGCGCGCCAGCTCATCGTATACGGATACGAACACGTCGCGCGTCTGTTGCTCCCAGTCATCGAGCGCCGTCTGCCAACGGCTGCGCTCGTCGGCCGGGATCAGGGAGCATTGTTGTAACGCCATCCGCCGTGCGTAGGCAAACGAGCGCAGCATGGTGGCCACATCCCACAGCGGCGCGCAGCGCCCCGTACCCAGCGCGCCCTCGCTGACGGCGGCTTCGAAGGCGGTGATGACGAAGTCATTGCGCTTCAACAGCACGCGTCGCAGCTGGTAATCGCCGTGGCAGCGGGTCTTCAGGCCCCGCGGTGTGGCTGCCTTGCCCGCGAGGCTGCGCAGCAGCGCGCTGCGTCGCGCCAGCAGCGTGCTGGCGTGCGCGCCGGCCGGCGGCGGCAGCTGGGCGGCGCGCTCGCCGAGCAACTTGAGCGCGGCGGTGGCGGCGCGGCGCGCCCGGGCGCGCCAGGCGGTCACGTCGGCCGCAGTGAGCGGTTGCGGGGCGAGCTGCGGCTCCTGTGCCGCGGCGAGTGCGCAATGCAGCTGCGCGGTGCGCGTGGCGAGCGTACGCACCAGGGACAGGTACAGGCCGTGAGTATCGGCCGGCAGCGGCGCGCGCGTGACGCGCTCCTCGAGCACGCGTACCAGGTGGTTGACGGTGTAATCCCAGCCGTCGCCCTGGTTGGCGACGAACGCCTGCAGCAGTACCAGCGTGCAGCGCTCTCCCGCGGCGGGCTGGTACTCGAGATATCCGCCGAGCGGCGCGGTGTTGGGGAAGTGCACCACCTCGGTAAGGTAACGGCCGATCTCCACCGCCGGATTCGTACCCGGATGCAGCCGCCGGCAGATCTTGAGAAAGATGCTGGCCCCGACCTTCACGGTGGTGTCGCGGCCCTGTGCGCCGGGAGGGGCCACCACCGGCAACTCGGTGTCGGGGCTGCCGCGCAGTGCCGCGAACGCGGACGTGGGTACGCAGCGCAGCAGTCCGTGCTGCATGGGCAGCTCGCGCGCCGCGCCGATCACATCGACGATGGCGCGGCAGAAGTCCTCGTCCGCGGCAGCATCGGCCAGCACCCCGGTGGCCGCTTGCTGGCGCACGCGCGCCAGCGCCGCGGGCTGCAGCCGGCGGTAGCGTGCCTCTTCGCTGTCCTCGAGGGCGATCGCCAGCGGCAGAAAGTAGCGGCCCGCCTGGGTACCGCTGGCGATGTCGAACAGCGCCACCAGCCAGCGATCGAGCACGCTTTGCGGCAGTACCCAGTCGGCGAGCGTGGCACCGCTGATGCCGCTGCCGCGCGCCGCCGGCTGCGCGTCGAGCGCGAGCGCCGCCGGTGCCCAGCGCTGCGCGGCGAGGTAACCCGGCACGACGCGGCTTTCCAGCTGGCGGCGCAGGGCGCCGGCGAGGCTGGCACGCCAGGGCGCCACGCGCTCGGGGAAGAAGCTCGGCCACCCCTCGATGAGCACCAGCACCGGCAGAGCATCGGGCGCGCCGCGCTCGTCGTGCCAGGGCGGCGCGGCCGCCTCGCGGCTGAGACGAAACCAGTAGAAGGCGTAGCCCGGCAGCGTCAGCAGGTAGCGCAATTCGCCGATCGGCGGGAAGGCGGCGCGGCCCAGCAGCTCGATCGGCACGCTGCCCCTGTGCTCGGCGAGATCGAGCTCCACCGGCTGCGCCGAGCGCGCCAGGTTGGCCACGCACAGGATGGTGTCGGTGCCGTACTGGCGCAGGTAAGCGAGCACGCAGCGGTTGCCCGGGCGCAGGAAGCGCAGCGTGCCGCGGCCGAACGCCTGGCTGCTGCGGCGCACCTGCAGCAGCCGCTTCATCCAGTTGAGCAGTGAGGAGCGGTCGCGCGCCTGCGCCTCGACGTTGACCGCCTGGTAGCCGTACACCGGGTCCATGATGGGCGGCAGGTACAGCTGCTGCGGGTCGGCTCGCGAGAAGCCGGCGTTGCGGTCGGGGCTCCATTGCATCGGCGTGCGCAGGCCGTTGCGGTCGCCGAGGAATACGTTGTCGCCCATGCCGATCTCGTCGCCGTAGTAGATAATCGGTGCGCCGGGCATCGACAGCAGCAGGCTGTTCATGAGCTTGATGCGCTCGAGGTCGTTGTCGAGCAACGGCGCCAGACGGCGGCGGATGCCGAGGTTGAGTTTGGCGCGCGGATCGGCCGCGTAGGACTGGTACATGTAGTCGCGCTCGCGGCTGGTCACCATCTCCAGCGTCAGCTCGTCGTGATTGCGCAGGAAGATGGCCCACTGGCAGCTGTCGGGGATGTCCGGAGTCTGCTCCATGATTTCCACGATCGGGTGGCGGTCCTCCTGGGCGATCGCCATGTACATGCGCGGCATCAGCGGAAAGTGGTAGGCCATCTGGCACTCATCGCGCCCGTCGCCGAAGTAGTCGCGCACGTCTTCCGGCCACTGGTTGGCCTCGGCGAGCAGCATGCGATCGGGATACTTGGCGGTGATCGTGCGGCGGATGAGGCGGATGATCTCGTGCGTCTCGCGCAGGTTCTCGTTGTTGGTGCCTTCGCGCTCGACGAGGTAGGGGATCGCGTCCAGGCGGAAGCCGTCCACGCCGTAGCGCAGCCAGAAATCCATGACGCGCAGCATCGCGCGCAGCACGTGCGGGTTGTCGAAGTTCAGGTCCGGCTGGTGACCGAAGAAGCGATGCCAATAGTAGGCCTTCGCCACTGCATCCCAGGCCCAGTTCGAGGTTTCGGTGTCGCGGAAGATGATACGGGTGCCGGCGTAGCGCTGCGGCGTATCGCTCCAGACGTAGTAGTCGCGCTTCACCGAGTCGGGCGCGGCGCGGCGCGCGGCCTGGAACCACGGATGCGCATCGGAGGTGTGGTTGAGTACCAGCTCGGTAATGACGCGCAGGTTGCGCCGGTGCGCCTCACGCACGAAGGCGCGGAATTCGGCGCGCGTGCCGTACTGCGGATGGATGTTGTGATAGTCGGCGATGTCGTAGCCGTCGTCGCGGCCCGGCGACGGATAGAATGGCAGCAGCCAGATGGTATTGACGCCGAGGTCCTGGATGTACTCGAGCTTGCGCGTGAGCCCGGCGAAGTCGCCGACGCCGTCGTCGTTGGCGTCGAAGAAGGCGCGCACGTGCACCTCGTAGATCACCGCGTCCTTGAACCACAGCGGATCGCCGCCGCTGGGTCTGCGTTGCGCCCGCATGCGCGCCGGCTGCGATTACTGCGGCGCGAGCACCACCACCGCGAGCGGCGGCAGGTGCAGCAGCAGCGACCATGGGTGTCCGTGTGCGGCGCTGTCGACGGCCTCGAGTCCGCCGAGGTTACCCTGGCCGCTGCCGCCGTAATCGAGTGCATCGCTGTTCAGGCACTCGCGCCAGCGGCCGCCGTGCGGCACGCCGAGACGGTAGCCGCTGCGCGGCACCGGGGTGAAATTGCACGCCACCAGCACCGCGGCGCCCGAGCTGTCCAGGCGCAGGAAGGAGATGACGCTCAGCTGCGCATCCACGCAGTCCAGCCAGCGGAAGCCGGCCGCCGTGAAATCGAGCTCGTGCAGCGCCGCGGTACTGCGGTACAGGGCATTCAGGTCGCGCACCCAACGCTGCACGCCGGCGTGCAGCGGGTACTGCAGCACGTGCCACTCGAGGCTCGCCTCGTGATTCCACTCGCGGCGCTGGCCGAACTCCCCGCCCATGAACAGCAGCTTCTTGCCCGGGTGCGTCCACATGTAGCCGAACAGCAGCCGCAGGCCGGCGAACTGCTGCCACTCGTCGCCGGGCATCTTGCCGATCAACGAGCCCTTGCCGTGCACCACCTCATCGTGCGACAGCGGCAGCACGAAGTTCTCGGTGAAGGCATACCAGAGGCTGAAGGTGAGCCGGCTGTGCTGGTACTTGCGGTGCACCGGATCGTGCTGGAAGTACTCGAGCGTGTCATGCATCCAACCCATGTTCCACTTCAGTCCGAATCCCAGGCCGCCGAGGTAAGTCGGCCGCGACACCATCGGCCAGGCGGTGGATTCCTCGGCGATCGTCTGGGTGTGCGGGTGATCCCGGTACACGGCGAGATTGAGCTGCTTGAGGAACTCCACCGCATCGAGATTCTCGTGTCCGCCGAAGCGGTTCGGGATCCATTCTCCGGCGCGGCGACCGTAGTCGAGGTACAGCATCGAGGCGACCGCATCGACGCGTAACGCGTCGAGGTGGTAGCGGTCGAGCCAGAACAGCGCGCTGCTGCCGAGGAAGTTGCGCACCTCCGCACGGCCGTAGTTGAAGATCGAGCTGTTCCACTCCGGATGAAATCCCTGGCGCGGGTCGGCATGCTCGTAGAGGTGCGTGCCGTCGAAGCGCGCCAACCCGTGCGCGTCGCTGGGAAAATGCGACGGCACCCAGTCGAGGATCACGCCGATGCCGCGCCCGTGCAGGTGGTCGACGAAATACATGAAGTCCTGGGGCGTGCCGTAGCGCGCGGTCGGCGCGAAATAGCCGGTCACCTGGTAGCCCCAGGAGCCGTAGAAGGGATGCTCCATCACCGGCAGCAGCTCCACGTGCGTGAAGCCGAGCTCGGTTACGTAGTCGGCGACCGCGTGCGCCAGCTCGCGATAGCTCAGGTAGCGGTTGTGTTCCTGAGCCACACGCCGCCACGAGCCGACATGCAGCTCATAGATCGACCAGGGCGCGGCGAGGCCGTTGCTGCGCGCGCGCCCCTCCAGCCAGTTGGCGTCATTCCATTGATAGTCGAGCTCCCACACGACCGACGCGGTGCGCGGCGGCGCCTCGGCGCGAAACGCATAAGGGTCGCACTTGTCGGCCGCGAAGCCGGCAGCCGCGGCGCTCACGTGGTACTTATAGAGCGCTCCGACGCCCACGCCGGCCACCACCCCTTCCCAGATTCCCGAGGAGTCGTTGCGGGCGCGCAGCGGATGGCTGCCGCGCTGCCAGCCGTTGAAATCACCGATGACCGAGACCGCGGTGGCGTTGGGAGCCCACACTGCGAAGTGGGTGCCAGCGGCGCTGCCGCGCTGGGCGGGAAGCGGATGGGCACCAAGCTTCTCGTATGCCCGGAAGTAGGTGCCCTCGCGAAAGTGATAGATGTCTTGTTCGGTCAGCAGCACCGGGAAATTCTAGCAAGCGCTGCGCTGCGCCGTATGCCGCACCGCTTCGCTGCGGCGCGGCCGGCGGGCGTCGGCGGCCGTGCGGCAGCATCGGTGCCGAGCACACGCTTGGTGCGCGCGGCTGCGCGGCTAAGGTGCGCGGCGCCGCCCGGAAGCGCCTACGAACACCAGCGCCTCCTCGCCCTCGCGTCGCGGCGCATGCACCGCCGCATCCAGCGCCAGCCGCGCGCGGGTTCCGGCCGCCTGCGCTTCGGCGGCGGCGGCCGCCGCCTCCACCGGCTGCCCCAGCAGAAAGCCCTGTACGCCGATCGGCCCGCAGCGCGCCAGGAATTCCAGCTGTGCGGTGCGCTCCACGCCTTCGGCGACCACCTGAAGTCCGAGTCCATGACACAGCGCCACGATCGAGCGCACGATCGCGGCGGAGCGCGGGTTGCTGTCCACGCCCGCCACCAGCTGCTGGTCGAGTTTCACGCGTGTGATCGGCAGTTGCTCCAGCGAGGTGAGGGAGGAGTAACCGATCCCGAAGTCATCGAGTGCGATCGCGACACCGAGCGCGCGCAGGCGGCGCAGCGATTCGATCGTTCCCGGCCCCGTCTGGAACACCGTCTCGGTGATCTCCAGCTCGAGGGCACTCGGCGGCAGGCCGGTCATCTCCAGGGTGCGCGCCACGTGGTCGACGAAGTCGCTCTCGAAGAACTGCGGCGCCGAGACGTTGATGCCCACGGTCGCGTGCTGCCAGCCCTGCGCGCGCCAGGCCGCGGCGGATGCCGCCGCGGTACGCAGGATCCAGTCGGTGAGGTCCTGGATGAGTCCGGTCTTCTCGGCCACGTGGATGAACTCCTTGGCCGGGACGATGTGCCCGTCGGGCTTGCGCCAGCGCAGCAGCGCTTCGACCTGGTTGGTCTCGAAGGTGTGCAACGCCACCTGTGGCTGGTACATGAGCAGCAGCTGGCCGCCCTCAACCGCGCGGCGCAGCGACTGCTCGAGACGAAAGCGCTGCGCCGCGGCGTCGTAGAGCGCGGGACTGTAGAGCGCATAGCGGTTGCGCCCCAGCTCCTTGGCGCGAAACAGCGCTACGTCCGCGGCGCGCAGCAGGCCCTCGGCGTCCGCGGCATGGTCCGGGTAGAGGCTGGCGCCGACACTGGCGCTGGTGGTGAGCACGCGACCGTCGACCATGAGCGGCTGCTGCAACGTGGCGACGATCTGGGTGGCATGGCGCTCGACCTGCTCACCCGATTTGACGTCCTCGAGCAGCACCGTGAACTCGTCGCCGCCGAGCCGCGCCAGCAGTCCGGAGCTGCCGGTGGCGGCGTGCAGGCGCTGCGCGATGTGCTGCAGCACGCGATCGCCGAAGCTGTGGCCGAGGGTGTCGTTGATCGACTTGAAATTGTCCACATCGACGAACAGCAGCGCCAGGCGCTGCCCCGGCCCGGCGCGCGCCAGCGCGCTCTCGAGATGGGCGGCGAGCTTGCGGCGGTTGGGAAGCTGCGTGAGCGGATCGTGGTGCGCCAGGTGGTGCAGCTGCTGCGTGCGCTCGGCCACATGACGCTCCAGCTCCGCCTGATGCGCCCGCAGATCCGCTTCCGCCCCCGCGATGCGGTCGGCCATGGTGTTGAAGGACTCGGCGAGCTCGTCGATCTCCGCCGAGCCGCCGCGGCGCGCGCGCGTGGCGCGATCGCCGCCGGCGAACTGCCGCGTGGCGGCGGTCAGCCGCCGTACCGGCAGACTGATGCTCGCCGCCAGCAGCGCCCAGACCGCCAGCAGCAGCGCGAGCACGACGGCGGCCGTGTTGCGCAGGGTGCGCTCGGCCCAGGCAGCCGCGGTGCCGGCACGTTCCGCCGCCAGCAGCAGCGCACGGTCCGCCGGCTGCTGCAGCTGGTGCTGCACCGCCTCGGTGATCGCGGCGCTGTCCTCGAACAGTCGATGCCATTCGGGGCCGCTTTGCGCATCGTAGCGCTCCATCTGCAGGCGCAGCCGCGCAGCCTGCTTGAAATCCTGCCGCACCAGGCCCAGCCAGGCCTTTCCCGGCGAACTCTGGAACTCCGCCTCGTGGCCATCGAGCACGGCCATGAAGTCGCGCTCGCGGCGCACGATGACCGCCGGGCTGTCGACGCTGCCGCGCACCGCGTTGATGGCCAGTGCGAGCTCGGCGAGCGAACGGCGGGCGACCACCTGCGTGCCGTTGATGGCCAGGCCCGAGCCGCCGGCGCCGGCGATGCGCTGGTAGACGCGGTCGAGCGCCGCCTGACGCGCATCGGCCCATTGCGCGCGCTGCGCCGCGCGGCCGGCAAGCTCGCGGGCGCCCTCGATGTGGCGGCTGATCTGCGCGTGCAGGTCGGACGCCGTAGCCGGCGCGCTGCCGGGTGCACGATCGAAATAGGCGTTGACGGCACTCTCGACCGCCGTGCCGGCCGCGCTGACGGTGCCTGGGTCGGCGCCGTTGTGCGCCTGTACGTATTCGCCGACCGCGCGGTCGAAGGCCGCCAGCTTCTCGAGCACCGCGTTTGCGCTGCGGGCGAGCGGCTGGTGCTCGTGCTGCATGCTGCTCAGTGCCTCGAGGGCGGCGCGCGTGGTGCGGGTCGCCAGCTCCTCGCCGGCAACCAGCACCGCGGCCACGGCAGCGAGCCCGAGCAGCAGGCGCCAGCCGATGCCGAACCGCGGCGCGCGCAGCCGCCAGCGTGTCCGTTTGGCCACGCTGTCACGGGGCGGCGACGGCCGACTCTCAGACATAGGTGTTACGCATGCGACATAAGCCGCAACCGGTGGAAGGTTCCCACCATGATGCGCGACGACGCCGCAGCGCTTCCGTGGTGGACATCCCACTACGGCCCGGAGGGGTGCCTCGGGAGGCGGCGATGGCGCCGCCAGCGCAGCGTTGTGGGCGGCCCCGCAGGGGGGAACGGGCCGGGCCGCGGGGCCGGGGAGAGGGTACTTTTGTCCTATACTAGGTGCTTAATGATGAAGGGCGGCGGAAAGCATGACCGAGCTCGCTGATACGTTCGATGCTGCCTTCTCCAAGGCAGTCGACCTTGGCAACCGCATCGCGGACAAGGACAAGGACGCGGATCTGTGGGACATCGCCGATGGCCTGCTGGCCGGGGCAATCCAGTACTGGCTGTACTCGCGTCAGCCCTGCGGGGATCCGCGCTGTCAGGACTGCATGCCGATCAGCACCGCGCAGGGGCGCATGGCGGAGCTCAACCGTCTCATCGAGCAGCTCGCCTCCGAGAGCGAGTACTTTCACACGCCGACCGACGCCAACGCCGGGCGCGCCTGAGGCGCTCACCCCGCGAGCGCCGCCGCCGTCAGCTCGCGGCCTTCACCTGCACACCGCCACCCGCGGCCTCTTCGAGCGCCAGCTCGAACAGCCGGAACCCCTCCTTGAGCACCGCGTCGGGGATCGTGAGCGGCGCGAGAAACCGGATCACGTTGGCGTAGACGCCGCACGAGAGGATGATCAGCCCGTGGCGCGCCGCCGCCTGCACCAGTGCCCGGGTGAGCTCCGCATCCGGCGCTTCGGCGCGGCCTTTCTTGACCAGCTCGACCGCCACCATGGCGCCGAGGGCACGCACCTCGCCGACGCAGGAAAAGCGCACCTGCAGTCCCTTGAGCCGTGAGCTCATGAAGCGGCCGATCTCCTGGGCCCGCGTCAGCAACTGCTCCTCGCGCATCACCTCCAGCACTGCCAGCCCGGCGGCGCACGCCAGCGGCGAGCCGGCGAAGGTACCGCCGAGTCCGCCGGCGGCGGGTGCGTCCATGATGTCGGCCTTGCCCGTGACCGCCGACAGTGGCAGGCCGCCGGCGACGCTCTTGGCGATGGTGATCAGGTCCGGCTCGATGCCGGAGTGCTCGACGGCGAACATGCGCCCGGTGCGGCCGAAGCCCGATTGGATCTCATCGACGATCAGCACGATGCCGTGTGTGTCGCACAGGCCGCGCAGCCGCCGCAGCAGCTCGGCAGGTGCGGCGTAGAAACCGCCTTCGCCGAGCACCGGCTCGATGATGATCGCGGCGACGCGCGCCGGATCGACGTCGGCCTTGAAGAGCTGCTCGAGTGCCTGCAGCGAATGCTCCAGCGTCACGCCGTGGTAGGGCATGGGGTAGGGCACGTGAAAGGTCTCCGGCAGCATCGGTCCGAAGCCGGCCTTGTAGGGGTGCACCTTGCCGGTGAGGCTCATGCAGGCGAGGGTGCGCCCGTGAAAGCCGCCGCCGAAAGCGATCACCGCCGAGCGGCGCGTGTGGAAGCGCGCGATCTTCAGCGCGTTCTCCACCGCCTCCGCGCCGGTGGTGAGAAAGATGGTCTTCTTCGGCGTCGGCCCGGGGGCCAGGCCATTCAGCGCCTCGGCGAGCGCGAGGTAGCTCTCGTACGGCGTCACCTGGAAGCAGGTATGGGTGAACTTCTCCAGCTGCCGCGCGATGGCCGCGCTCACCTTCGGATGCAGGTGACCGGTGTTGAGCACCGAGATGCCGCTGGCGAAGTCGATGTAGCGGCGTCCTTCGACGTCCCACAGCTCCGCGTTGGCGGCGCGCTCGGCATACACTGCCAGCGAGTTGCTGACACCCCGTGGCACGGCGAGCTGGCGCCGCGCGTGCAGTTCGGCATTGGAGCTCAAGTCGGTTCCTCTGTGGTGCATGCGGTCAGGAACGAGGCGCGCTGTGCGGCGCGCCGCCTGCCGGCCCGCCTACTATACGACCTTAGCGCCGGGCGTGCGTAGCGGTCGTGCGTGGCGCGCACTTGCTGCAGGCGCAGCGCGCCAGCGCGCGCCATGCGGGCGGGCGGCAGACCCTCTACAATGGTTTGTCCCCCTCGTCATGTGAAAGTCATCGTCTTGAACGAGCTTGCCTCCAACCTCACCGCACCGATCAGCGCCGAAGTCGTGGTCATCGGCGCGGGCCCCTGCGGGCTGTTCCAGGTGTTCGAGCTCGGCCTGCTGGGCATCAGCGCCCATGTGGTCGATTCACTGCGGCACCCGGGGGGACAGTGTGCCGAGCTCTATCCCGACAAGCCGATCTACGACATCCCGGCACTGCCGGTGTGCGGGGCGCAGGAACTGGTCGACCGACTGCTGCAGCAGATCAAGCCGTTCAAGCCGCAGCTGCATCTGGGCCAGGAGGTGGCGGAATTCTCGCGGCGCGCCGACGGGCGCTTCAGCTTGCGGACCTCCGGAGGTTTGAGCTTCGATGCCGGCGCGGTGGTGATTGCCGCGGGACTCGGCTCGTTCCAGCCGCGGCGCTTAGGGGTAGCGGGCGCGGAAGCGTTCGAGGGGGGAGCCATCCAGTATCGCGTCCGCAACGCCGCAGAGCTCGCCGGCAAGCACCTGGTGATCTTCGGCGGCGGCGACTCGGCGCTTGACTGGACGCTCGAGCTGCTGCCGCGGGCAGCGAGCCTGACACTGGTGCATCGGCGGCGCGAGTTCCGCGCCGCGCCCGCCTCGGTGGCGCGCATGCGCGAACACCAGGCCGCCGGGCGCATGCGCTGCCTCGAGGCGCTGCCGCACGCGCTGCTGGTGGCGGAGGACAGCTTGCGCGGCGTCAGCGTGCGCGCGCCCGACGGTGCCATACAGGCGCTGTCTGCCGAGCGGTTGCTGGTGTTCTTCGGGCTGCATCCGAAGCTCGGTCCGATCGCCGAATGGGGACTGGCGCTGGAGAAGAAGGCGCTGCAGGTGGACACCGAGAAGTTCCAGACGAGCATACCGGGCGTGTTTGCGGTTGGCGACATAAACAATTATCCGGGCAAGAAGAAGCTCATCCTGTCGGGCTTCCACGAGGCGGCCCTGGCCGCATTCGCGATCCAGCACCACCTGTATCCGCAGAAGAAGCAGTTCCTGCAATACACCACTACCAGCCCGGTGATGCACCAACGGCTCGGGGTTCCGGATTAAAGCGGGCGGCACGCGGGCATGGATCAGCGACTCGCCGACCTGCTGCAGCTGCTCGAGCTCGAGCAGCTCGAGGTCAATCTGTTCCGCGGCGCGAGCCGCGACATCGGCAGCCCACAGGTGTTCGGCGGCCAGGTGCTGGGGCAGGCGCTGTCGGCCGCCGCCGCCACGGTCGACGGGCGCGTGGTGCACTCGCTGCATGCGTACTTTCTGCGCCGCGGCGACTGCAATGCACCCATCGTGTACGAAGTCGACCGCAGCCTCGACGGACACAGCTTCTCCAACCGGCGCATCGTCGCCATCCAGCACGGCCAGCAGATCTTCAACATGACCGCCTCCTTCCAGGTGGAGGAGAGCGGCTTCGATCACCAGATCACCATGCCGCAGGTCCCCGCGCCGGAGAGCCTGGCCGACTCGAGCGCTCCGCCCGCGCAGCTGCTGGCGCAGCTCCCCGAGCGCGTGCGGCGTTTCTTCGAACAGCCGCGGCCGTTCGAATTTCGCACCGTGCAGGCGTTCGATTACCTGCAGCCGCGGCGCACGGCGCCGGCACGCGAGATCTGGTTTCGCGCCGTGGCGCCGCTCGCCGACGACGAGATGCTGCACCGCCGGCTGCTGGCGTACGTGTCGGATTTCTTCCTGCTCGACACCGCGACACTGCCGCACGGCAACTCGCTGCTGCGGCCCACGGTAGTCATGGCCAGCATCGATCATGCGATGTGGTTCCACCGCACGCTGCGCGTGGACGACTGGTTGTTGTATGCCATGGACAGCCCGAGCGCGTCCGGCGCACGTGGCTTCGCCCGCGCCAGCGTCTTTGCCCGCGACGGCCGGCTGGTGGCGAGCGCGGCGCAGGAGGGCCTGGTGCGCATGCGCAAGGACGCCTAGCGGCGGCACACGGACGCGCAGGGCCCGATGGTGGCGTTATGGCTCGTGTCGCTGGCGGCCGCGGGGGCGGCGGACACGGATGTGGGCGCGCTGGCGCGGCTATGGTCCGGGGTGCGCGATTCCAGCGAGCAGGTGGTGATGACGCTCGACCGCGGCACGCGGCGGTGGCCGCAGACCACCGAGCAGCGTGTGCGCACCATCGTGGCGCCGGTGGATGCAGCCTGGCTGGGCACGCACGTGCTGTACCTGGAGGAATTCCTGGAGGACGAGCCGCAGGAGCCGCGGCGCCAGCTGCTGCTGCAGCTGGAGGCCGCGGGCGCTGCGCATACGGTCCGCGCCCGCCTCTACGGTTTCGTCGACCCGGCGCGCTGGACACACCTCAACAATCGCCCGCAGCTCGCCGCCACCCTCGGGCCGCAGCACGTGGTCGCCGCGGCCGGCTGCGAGCTCACCCTGACGCGCGCCGGCGACCAGTTCCACGGCGGCACCGTCGGCCACCGCTGCCTCGATGACCGCAGCGGGGTCGAGCGCTACCTCGACTACCAGCTGGTGATCGGCGCGGAACTCTACTGGTACCGCTGGCGCACGCTGCGCCAGAGCGACGGCGAGCTGCAGCAGGAAGTGATCGGCTTCAACCGTTTCGAGCCCAACGAGGCGCGCCTGTACGCCTGCCGCGTCTCCTGGTCCGCGAGCGGCCAGGCGCGCGAGCTGCGTCCGCTGCTCACCCTCGATCTATACGAGCAGGGCGGACGCGGGCAGTTCGTGACCCCGGACGGCCGCGCGCTGACGGTCACGCTGCACGGACGCGACTGGCCGTTCGCCGCGGACCGCGATGCACTGCTGTTGTCGCTGCAGGAGCAGGACGCCGGCCGGCCGCTCGCCACCGCCTGGGCACAACTCGATGCGCAGCAGATCGGGCTGGAGATCGGCTGGCTGGCGGTGCGTTGCGGGTCGATCGCCCCGGATTCGGACGAGCTCGCTCAGTGAGCGGCGCGCGCGGTGATGGCGGCCAGGTCCTTGAGCAGCAGCGGATTGAAGCGCGCCGGATCCTCCAGCATGAGGAAGTGCCCGCTGTGATCGAGCACGTCGAGCGTGAAGTCCGGCAGCGCCTTGCGGATGCGCGCGGCGTCGGTCGGCGACAGATCGGAATTGATCGCGTATACCGGCACGTGGATGGCGGGCAGCAGCCCGTCGAGATCGAGCGACAGCAGCGCGCGCATGCTGGCGAGGCCGATGGACTGGCGCTCGAGCGACATGTCGTACGCGACCTTCTGCACCAGCGTGGGATCCGCATCGCTGCGGAACAGCGAGGCGCTGACCAGCTTGCGGGTGCTGCCGATGAAGTCGGTGCTGAACGGCGCGAGGCGCCGCTCCACCTCGCGCGCCGCAAGCGGCGGCTGCCCGACCGAGCGCAACGCCTCGACGGCCACCACGCCGAGGACGCGTGAGCCGAGCAGCGGTGTGGCGGCGAGCGCCACGGCGGCACCCATGGAGTGCCCGACCAGTATCAGCTCGCGATTGGGAATTTCGCGCGCCACTGCAACCACGTCCTGCGCGTAGTTGGCGATCGACCAGTCGCTGCGGTTGCTCCCCGAGGCTCCGTGACCGGCGAGATTCACGGCGACCACGGTGTAGTGGGCCTGGAGCACCGGTAGCTGCGCGTTCCAGTAATTGGCGTCCGCGGCCCAACCGTGCACCAGCACGATGCCCGGATCGCCGCTGCCATAGACGTGGTACTCGATGTGCACGTTGTCGGGCGAGAGTGTGATGCGCGGACCGGTGTCGGTGATGCCCGCCGCAGCGCCCGGCGCGGTGGCGGTGGCGGCTGCGCTGGCGGCAGCCTGGCGGCCGTGGCTGGCCGGCGCTCGCTGACCGCAGGCCGTCAGTGCGACCAGCAGCAGCAGCCAGCACAGGCAGGTCCGCTCTTGAGGCACGCGCCGCTCCTTCGTCATGGTCCGCGCAGCACTTTTCCCGGGTTCATGAGGCCGAGCGGGTCGAACGCGTGTTTCACCGCCCGCATCAGCTCGAGCTCGACGCCGCAAGCATAACGCTCGAGCTCGGCAACCTTCAGCTGACCGATGCCGTGCTCGGCGCTGAAGCTGCCACCGAACTCGCGCACCAGGTCGTGAATGGCGCGCTGCACGGCCGGGGCGCACGCGAGGAAGCGCGACGCATCGCTGCCCGGCGCCTGGGTGAGATTGAAGTGCAGATTGCCGTCGCCCACGTGGCCATAGGCGATCAGCCGCCCGTCGGGAACGTGGGCGGCGAGCCACTGTGCGGCGCGCGCCACGAAATCCGCCAGCGCGCCGATGGGGAGCGAGATATCGTGCTTGAGACCAGCGCCTTCGCGGCGTTGCGCCTCGGGGATGCTCTCGCGCAAGCGCCACAGCGCGGCGCGCTCGCGCTCGCTGCGGGTGACGGCCGCATCCAGCACCAGGCCCTGCGACAGCGCGGCGGCGAGCGCTTCCGTAAGCAGCGTATCGAGCGACTCGGCGGCGGCGGACGAGGACAGCTCGCACAGCACGTACCACTCGTAGGGCCGCTCGAGCGGGTCGCTGATCCCGGGGACGTGGCGCACGCTGAGCTCGATGCCGATGCGCGGAATCAGCTCGAAGGAGCTGACGCGGTCGCCGCTGCGCTCGCGCAGTTGCGCCAGCAGCGCGACCGCCGCACGCACGTCCGGCACCGCCGCGAGCGCACAGGCATGGGTGCTGATGCGCGGGAACAGCTTGAGGCTCGCGGCGGTGATGACACCGAGCGTGCCCTCGGCGCCGAGGAACAGCGACTTGATGTCGTAGCCGGTGTTGTCCTTGCGCAGCTGCGTCAGCGATTCGAGCACGCGGCCGTCGGCCAGCACCACCTCCAGCCCCAGCACCAGGTCGCGCATCATTCCATAGCGCAGCACGCTGGTGCCGCCGGCGTTGGTCGAGAGGTTGCCGCCGATCTGGCAGCTGCCTTCGGAGCCGAGGCTCAACGGGAAGAAGCGCCCGGCGGCGGCCGCGGCCTGCTGCACCTGCGCCAGAATGCAGCCGGCTTCCGCGACCAGTGCGTTGTTGTCGGTAGCGACGCTGCGGATGCGGTTGAGGCGGCCGAGCGCGAGCACGAGCTGGGTTCCGGAGGCATCCGGAGTCGCGCCGCCGCAGTAGCCGGTATTGCCGCCCTGCGGCACCACCGCGACGCGCGCCGCGGCGCACAGGGCGAGCACCTGGGAGACTTCAGCGACCGAGCGCGGCAGCACCACCGCCAGCGCGCGCCCGTGATAGAGCCGGCGGTGGTCACTGAGGTAAGCAGCGCACGCTTCGGGGCTGAGCAGTACGCGGTCCGCGTCGAGGATCTCGCGCAGCCGGCCGGGCAGTTCCCGCGCCTGCGGCGTCAACGTATCTCGAGAGCGCGCAACGCGGCGATGCGCTCATCGAGCGGCGGATGGCTCATGAACAGCCGCTTCAGGCCGCCAGCCACGCTGCCGTCGGCGATGCCGAAGGCGGCGAACTGCTGCGAAGGCAGCGGCTCGTGCACGCGCTTCAGCTCCTCGAGCGCGGCGATCATGTTGCCCTTGCCGGTGAGCTCCGCCCCGCCGCGGTCGGCGCGGAACTCGCGCCGCCGCGAGAACCACATGACGATGAGGTTGGCGAGAATGCCGAGCACCAGTTGCAGCACGATCACGGTGACGAACGAGGCGATGCCGCGGCCGTCCTCCGAGCGGAACACCGCCCGGTCGATGATGTTGCCGATGACACGCGACAGGAAGATGACGAAGGTGTTGACCACTCCCTGCAGCAGCGTGAGCGTCACCATGTCGCCGTTGGCGACGTGGGTCATCTCGTGCCCGAGCACCGCCTCGATCTCCTGGTGGTTCATCCGCTGCAGCAGACCGGTGCTCACCGCCACCAGCGCGGAGTTGCGGTTGGCGCCGGTGGCAAAGGCGTTGGGCTCGGGGGAATCGAAAATGCCGACCTCCGGCATGCCGACGCCGACGGCGCGCGCGTGCTGCTGCACCACGCCGAGCAGCCACTGCTCGGTCGGATCGGCCGATTGGCCGATGACACGCACCCCCATCGAGGCCTTGGCGATGGTCTTCGACATGGCCAGCGAGATGAAGGAGCCGGCAAATCCGAAGAACGCCGAGAAAACCAG
>Ga0210394_10002228_pt1 | contig 27260 bp, 29 predicted proteins | sample IncBWC12MmetaG_FD_160121 | JGI IMG/M metagenome (GOLD analysis project Ga0210394, IMG submission 160121) | Forest soil microbial communities from Barre Woods Harvard Forest LTER site, Petersham, Massachusetts, United States - Inc-BW-C-12-M | ecosystem: Environmental > Terrestrial > Soil >...
CTGACCTGCCGGTCTCGTCAAAAGGGAGACAACGCAATCAACAAGGAAGTAGACGTACCGGATTGGCACATCCTCCTCGTGGAGCACTTCGCCGACCTTGAGTGCCACCGCCTCGAGACCGGGCAGCAATCGCTCATAATCGGCGCGAGGCAGGGCAGCGAGCACGCTGTTGCGCGCTGGGCCTTTAAGCGCGGGTTGCCGGTCAGCCGCCGTTGCACCCTTCGCAGCGTCGCGCAGCGCGCGCTGCGCCAAAGGAAACATGATGATATTGGAATTGGCGTAGTCGATGACGGCATCAATCTCGCCCGCGTCGATGGCTTGCCGTTCCACTCCGCCCTCGGGCAGCTGCCGAAGCGCGCTTTGCAGCCGCGCGGCTTCCAGCACGGCACCGGCGTCGGCTCGCGGGCGTTCACGCGACATCTGGCTTCAGCCCGAGCGCGAGCAGGACTCGCTCCCTGTCGCTGAGGTTACCGACGACCCGTGCCACCGGTTGCGGCGACAGTTTGGTGAGGCTGGGTGTGACGAGCACGCCTTCGGCCATCGCCCGGCGCGGGTCCTCCAGGACGTCGACCACCTCCAGCCTGTGGCCGTCCCTCAGGTATTCCGCGCAAATGGACTCGAGATTGGCGATAGCCTGCCTGGAATTGGGGGCACCGCCAGCGACGTACAGACGCAACACAACGACCGTAGTAAGTTCGGCAGGCCGTGATTTGGACTTGGCCGAGCGGCGCTTCATTTCGCGGCCCCATTCCCGCTCTTTCTTACCGGTGCCTGCGCAGGGTCCCCACCGCGCCTGCTGCGCAGTTCGCCCTCCTGCCGCTTCGACGAAGCGGTATGGTCATCCGCTTGTCCGGAGTACAAAGCCAGTTCGGCCCGTTGGCTTTCAAGGTCCGTCTGCAGTGCCGCGATCCGCGCACGGATGCCGGCTTCGGTGAACTCGAGCTCGCGACGCCTGTGATCGAACTCCGCGCGCTGTCGCCGTTTCTTGGCGCTCTCCTCGGCCTCTTTCTCCCAGCGCAACGTGCCCATCAACACCTCGCCTCCAGCGGTGTAGACGTCCGACAGCGATAGGCCGGAGTGGTCCAAGACGAGCTCGCGAACCTGGTTGGAGTGCGCCGTACCCCGCGACTTGACGATCGTGAGGGCTCGGTTGCGTTCGCCGCCTCGCACCAGGTACGACAGGTGGATCCAGGTATCCGCAATGGTCGAAATCTGCAGATCGGTTGCCTCGCCTTCCGGGCTTTCGGCCTCGCTCAGTGCCGTCACCATCAAGGAAATCTGCTCGTCCTTGATCATGTAAATGAGCCGGTTGGCGACCGTGCGCGCAGTGCCAAGCGTGCCCGACTTGGCGATGGCGGTCAGCGGATCGATTACCATGCATTGCGGCGAGTTTTCACTGATCAACGAGCCGATCTTGATTAGATGTTCTTCCGCGCTGATGTCTTCAGCGCGGATCGAATGTATCCGCAACAGTCCGGACTTGACGTGCGTCTTCAGCTGTATCCCGACCGACGAGAGATTGCGCATGATCTGTTCGGCACTCTCGTCAAAGCTCACGAACAGCGCGCGCTCGCCGCGTCTGCACGCGGCTTCGATGAACTTGCCCGCCAGGGTGGTTTTGGCGGTACCCGGCACACCCGTGATCAGCGTGCTGGTGCCGCGGAACACGCCGCCGCCGAGCATCACGTCCAGCTGTTCGAAGCCGGCGCTCAGTCTTTCGGTCGAGGTTTTGTGCCCATTGTCCGCCGGGTTGATGGCGCCCACCTCGATACCCGAGGGCCCGAAGCTCAAGGGGGACTCAGCTGCCGCGAAGCCTGACCCGCGGTACTTCGTGATTCGCACGGTCTGCACCGAGACGCGATCTTCCTGGCGCCGATCGAGGCGGACCACGCAGTCCACCATGAATTGAAGGAAGCCGTAGTGTGCGGCCCCGTAAGACTGACCTTCGGACTTGGCTGTCACGATGCCGGTCAACCCGCTGTCGGCCAGCCAGTCCCGCAGGCGGTAAAGTTCGCGCATTTCGGCAACCGGATCCTGGAGCAAGGTCAACAGGACATCGATGCCGTCGAAAACGATCCACTGGGCGTCGATCTCCCGCTTCTTCGCCGCCAGCATGGCGAGCATTCCTGCCAGGTCGAAGTCACCCGTCCTGACCAGCGTGGGCGACAGATGGGCATCCATGATGAACAGCTTCTTCGCCAGGAGGCTTGGCAGCCGCCAATCGAACGCGGCGGTGTTGGCGATGATCTGGGCCGGGCTTTCCTCGAAGGCGACCAACATTCCGGTCGCTCGATGCTGTTTCGCGGCGTTGACCAGACATTGCAGCGCAAACACGGTCTTGCCTGCTCCCGGGCCACCGATCAGCAAGCTCGTGCGGTGGCGCGGCAGTCCACCATGGCTCAGCCGATCGAATCCCCGGATGCCCGTGCTTAGCTTGGCCAGCGAACGCTCGAGCGTTCTCTTGCTTCCGATCTTGGGTTTCCCCTTTGAATTGCTCGCTGTCACTCGCAAGCTCCAACCGACCCGTTGTCGAGACGGACCCGTTGTCGAGACGATACGCGTGGTACCGGGGCCGGTCGGTCTGCTACCGCACATAACCTCAGCCGGGTTTTTGCACCGCGGTCAGCACGGATCCGAGGTACCTCTCTATATGTGTGGGCTATCGCACAGAGGCGGAGCGGAGCCACACCGCGCGCACCACGCCCGCAACGGGAGCACCATAAACCGGCGGCTGATTGTCGTGCGCTGCGAACTTCCTAGCTCATATACGTGGTGTGAATGTGTCGCTGTAGCCGTTATGCGTGATAGCGTACAGAAGACAGGCCTCGGGGTAGGGGTGTCGTGCTGGCCGTGTGCGAGTTGCCCTGCTGAGCGAAGCGGGGTCCGTGCGATTCCGGCTAGACCAACCTCTGGCGGTCCGCGCTGACGGTTTCGTAAATCAACTGCTGCAACAGGATCTGTTTGGTCGGCTCGAGCTCGAGGAATTCGAGCCCGTGTGCATAAAGGCCCTGCTCTTGCGAGGCGGACGTCCTGATCGGCTTGATGTTGCGGATCGCGGCTTGCGTACTGAGCTGGATCTCGGATGCGCCGGGCTGCGTGATGAAGGAAAACGAAAGCTCGATCTTCTCTCCTATCTCGCCGAGCTTCTCTTGCGCTTCGATCAAACCGCCGAGCGCGCTGACGTTGGTGACCGAGACGTCGCTGATATGGGGAGGCTCACCGTCGATGGATCGAGTGGCCTTGCCGGGCAGGTTAACCTTGACCCTCATGGCCTTGCGCAGCGCTGTGACACTCACGGCCTTCGGAAAGGCAAGATGCAGGCAGGCAAGGGGGCGAGAGACATTGTGATCAACGAACGTCCTGAATGAAAACACATTGACACCGCTGAAGGCGCGCGCCGTGAGCTGCTCGCCTTGCCTGAACGGAACTGGAAAGCCGTTTTCCATCGGTGTCATGACCAGGACCGCCTCGCCGGGGACGTAGCCGATCAGCGTCGCGAAGTACTGCTGCCTTTGGCCCGTTCGCTCGACGAACAACTGGAGCCTGGCACCGACCTGAAGATTCATTGCGACAAATTCATGATCTTGCGACATTTCCGATTCTCTAGTTTGGGATCCACTCGTTCGCCGTGGCCTACCGGGGCCGCCGGCGTAGAGTTTTCCGCCGACATGCTATCGAACGCTCCGGGTGCCGATCCATGGAAAATACGCTACTTCCAGCGTCGAACCGCACCATGCTCATCTGAACAGCGAACCGAAAGCAAGAGCGCAACCACGCAGTTGTCCGCTGTCACCAGCCGTTGCAAATCTTTCGAATTTCCGTACCATCAGAAACAAAACATGAGGAGGGCGAGTGGCCGCTTCCGATCGCGCGCTGGCCAATGCCACGGCCGCGTATCTGCCCGGTTTCCTGGTTTGCGCAGCGGCGCTCGCTGCCCCCGCCGCAGAACAGACTCCACCGGCCGCACCCGCAATTGCGCGAACTGTATTGGCCTCGACCAAGCTGCCGATGGTCGGCGATACGCCGGTGCACTTCAGGGCAGTGCGTGTCACCATTGCCTCAGGGGCGGGCAGCAGCGTCTCTTCGACCAACGGGATCCTCTACCAGCTTTCGGGATCGACGCAGGTTTCGATCGGTGCAGAGGTGAAGACGTTGAGTCCGGGGGAGGGCCTGTTCGTCGCAAGCGGTCAGGCAGCGGCACTGAAGGCCGCAGACGGCGGACCTTCGACGCTGGTGCACTTCCTGCTTGCCTCGACCGCGGATCTGGATAAACCGCCCGCAGCGCCACCGGCCGTGGTACAGGAGCTTTATCGAACCACGGCACCGCTTCCCGGGCTGAAGCCCGGCCGTTACGACCTGAGCTTGACGCGAGTCAGCTTCCCGGCACGGATGCCGTCGAACCCGCCGCACCATCGATCCGGCGCGGCGCTCTACTACATTCTCTCTGGAACGGGCGCCAACACGATTGGAGACAAGATAGAGGCCAGGACAGCGGGTTCTTTGATCTACGAACCGTTCGGTCTTGTGCACCAGTGGGGAAATCCGGGCGATGTGCCGTTGACTTTCCTGGCGTTCAACATCAATCCGGACGGTGTGGCTGCTGTCCTTCCCGGTGCGCCCGCGAAAAGCCAGTAGTCCGCCCCGAAGGGAGTCCCCATGAGCGATACCGTGCGCAAGGTCGATTACTTCTACGTCGTCGTTCCCGATCGGCCAGGTGAATGCTCGAAGGTTCTGTCCGCGCTGGCCGCGGAAAACATCAACCTGCTTGCGTTCTCCGGCTTTCCGAGCTCACGCAAGGGTCAACTCGATCTCGTTCCCGAAGACTCCGCCGCCTTCAAGGTCGCAGCCAAGAAGCTGAGGCTCAAATTGAGCCCACGCAAAAGCGGATTCCTGCTGCAGGGCGATGACCGGGTCGGGGCGATGAACGAGGTCCTGGGCAAGCTCGCCAGCGCGAAGATCAACGTCACCGCGATGGATGCGGTCAGCAGCGGCGGCGGACGTTACGGCGCGATTTTCTGGGTGAAGCCGCTGGCCGTGTCCCGCGCCGCGAAACTGCTGGGCGCGCTCTGACCAGCCTCATTGCGATTCACCAGCGCAACAGGTGCGGACCGGCCCAGGCTCCGACCGCGGTCGGAATCAGCATGCCCAGCACGTACCAGATCGCGAGAAACGGCGCTGCGAGCTCCGGACAGTGCAGCGAATACGCCAGGGCGCCCACCGATCCGGCGGCGAAGCCGCCCGCCGCGCCGGCCAGCCGCAGGCGCGTCGGCGCCAGTCCTCGCATCGCCGCGAACATGGCGACGAACAGCGGAGTCGATATGAGCGCGATGCGGAACGGACAAACGGCCGCTGTTTGCCCGAGGATCAACTCGCTGCGATTCTGTGGGTCGGCCGCGAGCAATGCCGCTGCCGCCAGCAGCCACATCGCGACGACCGGCGCGGCCACTGCAGCCCGGACCCAACCGAGGCGGAAGCCCGGCCGCGCCAGCCGGGCGACCGCGACCAGGCCCGCGGCGCCGAGCGCAGCGCAGAAGGCCTCCTTGGCCCAGAACATCGGCACCGACAGGTCGCGCGCCAGCGTTGGCCTCAGTCCGAGCCACCCGGAAGTCAAAAGTGTCGCGATGGCCGTCCCGGCCAGCACCGCGATCAGGTACCGCCGCATCGGTAAGCGCGTGTCGACGGCTTCGGTTCCGGTGGCCAGAAGCGATACGAGTTCGTCGGTTCTCACGACTCGTTCCTGATCTTTGCCGCCAGCGCCTTCAGTCCACGGTGCACGCCGACCTTGACCGCCGACGGCGACATGCCGGTCAGGCGTGCCGTCTCGGCGACCGACAGGCCCTCGATTTTCATGTGAATGATCGGCGCACGCTGGCGGTGGGGCAGACCTGCCAGTAGCTTGGCCAGATCGCGACGCGCCTCGGCTGCCTCGCTGTCCGATGACATCAGCAGATCGTCGTCCTCCTCGTCCAGCGGATCGTTGAGCAGTTCTTTGCGGGAACGCCGGCGCAGCAGGTCGACCAGTTTATAGCGCGCCATCGCATAGACCCACGCGGTGATCGGCTGCCCCGGATCGTACGTATGTCGTTGATTGTGAACGGCCAAGAGCAACTCCTGCACCAGGTCTTCGACCTCGTCCGGCAAACTGGCGAGCCGTTTTCTCAGAAACGCCCGCAAATGAGCGCTCAGCTCCTTCAAAAAGGCATGGTAGGCCGATGAGTCGCCTGCGAGGCCACCGAGCAGCAGACACCTGAGACGCTCCTCGCCCAATCCGGCTCCTTCCATCTAGTTCGTGGCGGGACCCCATTTGGTTACCGCCATGTGACCGCACGAAAGCGATCGGACGCTTCCGAAGACCCGGCTGGCTCCGCCCTGTAACCGGCTGCCCATGTGCGCCGAATTAACCAGCACGCCATAACCCAAGGAGAAGCGGCGCCCGAGCCAGACACGGGTTGGTGTTGTTAGTCGGATCCAGGCAAGAAAGCTTTCAGCCTGTGCGTGGTCGGCCGGCGGGGTGCGCTCGCGCCGCGATGGGATGGACATCGGGACGGCGCGATCACGCGCCGTCCCGATCGATACCGAACGGCGCCTCGAATGAGGCGCCATGGTCCGTGCGACAGCACAGCGTCTTCTACATGAAGGCCTTTTGGAAATCGGTAGCCCATATATTGGTGGAGCCCTGATCGCCGCCCGCATCGGCCGTTTCGTGCGCCGACTGGTCCGTCGCAAACGTCCTCTGGAAATCGGTGGTCCAGATGTCGGTCGAGCCGGCCGCCGCCACTGCAGCCGGTCTTGGCTGAACCACGCTGCCGGCGGCGAACGTCTTCTGGAAATCGGTGGTGTAGATGTCGGTCGACGTCGCCGCGGTCGGGCTCTGTGCGTGGGCGAAGCTTGCGGCCACCAGGGTCAGCCCGCAGGCGGCCATGACCCTGTTAACGGTCTTGAAAGTCATCATCGAGATCTCCTGAGGTTGGAAAGCGCTGTGAAGTCATATTGCAAACCGTGAGTCGTGCGAGCCGTCGAAGGTCTTACACGGAATCCAGGTCAGGGCTGAACGGTCGCGGGCTTGGGCCGTGCCGGCGCGAGGCGCCGGCTTGAACGCGCCATGTTGCCCTTCGATTCGGGACCGACTTGCTAATCTCTGTCCGCGTCGACGTTCACAGCCTGCGCGAATGCCGGCCTGGCATTGGCGCGATCGCCCAGCCTTGAATCGATGATCGGTCAAATTCAAATTCTGGTACTGCTGCTGGTTGTGACTGCAGCGGTTGGGGTCGCTGCGAAGCGGCTGCAGGTCCCTCCCTCCATTCTGCTGGTGGTCACGGGCGTCGCGCTGGCGCTGGTTCCCGGCCTGCCTACGGTGAGACTGGCACCCGAACTGGTGCTGCTGCTGATATTGCCGCCGATCATCTACGCATCGGCGGTCGCGATGAGCTGGCGCGAGTTTCGCTTCAATCTGCGCGCCATCTCGCTGCTGGCGGTCGGCTGCGTCGCCTTCACGACGATCGCTGCGGCTGCCGCGGCGCACTGGATCCTGGGCCTGTCCTGGCCGGTGGGCTTCGTTCTGGGGGCGATCGTCTCGCCTCCGGATGCGGTGGCGCCCTTGTCGATCGCCCGCAGGCTGCAGTTGCCCAGGCGGATTCTGGTGGTCCTCGAAGGCGAGGGCCTGGCCAACGACGCCACGGCGCTGATCCTGTATCGCTTCGCGATAGCGGCCGTGAGCGCCGGAGTGTTCTCGTTGAGCAAGGCAGCCGGAATGTTCGCGGCCATCGTGGCCGGAGAAATCGTTTGGGGAATCGGTGTGGGCTCGTTGATGCTGCGCTTGCGTCGATGGGTGCACGATCCTCGGATCGAGATCCTGTTCTCGATTCTGACGCCGTTTCTCGCGTTCTGGCCGCCGGCGCATCTGGGCGGATCCGGGGTACTTGCCACGGTGGCCGCGGGCCTGTACGTCAGCTGGAACGGGCTGAACATCATCAGTGCGGCAACGCGTCTGCAGGGCATCTTCTTCTGGGACGTTCTGATCTTCCTGATCGACGGCCTGGTGTTTCTCGTCACCGGCCTGCAGGCGCGCACGTTGATCGCCGGAATCGGCGGCCATTCCTGGTCCGAGCTGGGCATCTGCGCCGCTGTCATCTGCGGCGTCGTGATCCTGGCCCGCTATGTATGGACTTTCCCTGCAATCTACCTACCGCGTCTACTGTTCCCGGCGATTGCACGAAGGGATCCGGCGCCGCCCTGGCAGCGGCCGTTTGTGCTGGCGTTCACCGGCGTGCGCGGCATCGTTTCTCTGGCCGCGGCGCTGGCCATCCCGCTGACCACGGACGCAGGCCGGCCGTTTCCCGACCGCGATCTGATACTTTTTCTCACGTTTTCGGTCATTCTCGTGACCCTGGTGGGGCAGGGCTTGTTGCTGCCCCTTGTGATCCGCGCGCTCGGCCTGGCCCATGCGGGCAGGCGGGAGCAACGCGCCGAGCGGGTCGAGGAACTGAGCGCCCGAAAAGCCGGCATCGAGTCGGCCATCGCGCGTCTGGACCAGCTTGCGGCGGAACGCAACCTGCCGGGAGACCTCCTGCACGCGCTGCGCGCCCAGCTTCGGGATCGACTGAAACATTTCGAGCACCGTGACGACCGGGCGGACGGTCGTCAGGAACACGGCCGGCTGCACGACGAAATCGAGCTCCAGCTGATCGGTGCCGAGAGGGAGCGGGTCAACGAGCTCTATCGCCAGGGCGGGGTGAAGGACGAGGCGCGGCGCCGCATCGAAAGGGAGCTCGACCTGCGTGAAGCGACCCTGGCCAACCACGAGCACGAAGAATGAGCGGACCGAAATTCGTGGTAGCCCGGGTCGTGGGGAAGCAGCGAACGGGCGGGGCGGAAAGTCTATCGTCTGAACGCGAAAACGGCCCCGCCGGTGGCGGCGGCTGCGACCGCGATCAGGTTGACTTCAGGCGCCAGTTTGGCCCCCAACAGCAGCGCCGACCCGACCGCGCACCCAGCGACGAGTGCGAAGGCTGCCGCCGCGCCGACGTGGCCGATCAGATGGCCCCAAGGGCTGGGATCGATCGATCGCTTCTTGATTCGGTAAAGCGGCTTACGCATGGGTCCTCTCGGCAGCGGTCAGATCGAGGCAAAGGCTAAGCAACAACTTTTTGATCCGGGTGGCTCAACTCGCACCGGTAATCGTGCAGCACGAGCGTGAACTCGTAGCCCATGCCTTCCGTGGTGCGCGCGCGCAGATCGCCGCCAAGCAACGCCGCGATCTCGCGCGACAGAGCCAGTCCGAGCCCGACGCCCTTGGCAACCGGACCCGGGCCCTGCGCTCCCGAGGGAGCGAACAGGGCGGACAGCTGCTCCAGGGGAATCCCTTTGCCGGTGTCGATGACCTCGATATGGACCTGTTCGTCGTCGACTCGGAACGCTCGCAACCGGACGCTGCTCTCGCGGGCGTACTTGATCGCGTTGGCCACCAGGTTGCGAATGACCTGTCCGACACGCACCTCATCCGTCGTCACAAACAGGGGCGCTGAGGCCGGCTCGGCCACGAGTGTCAAGCGCTTGTGCCAGGCCATCGGCTCGAATTCGGCTGCGATGCGCGTGATGAGGCTCTGCACGTCCAGCGGGCGCAAGCTGGGTTCGAATTTTCCAACCGAGGCGCGCGCGCTGTCCAGCGTGACATCCAGGAGCGCCGACAGCGCCGTGGCGGAACTGCTGACCGACTCCTTGACGCGGCATACGGCGGCCCGCTCGGCGTCCTCCGTCAACAGGATTAGCGAACCCTGCACCGCCATGATCAGGTTGCCGGTTTCGTGCGCAAGGTACGCGGTCAAATGCTTCTTTCGCTCCGCATCGCGCATGGCATCGTGGAGTCGACTGCGGAAGTCTTTCGCTTCCCGTTTCGCGGTCTCCAGCGCAGCTGCGAGTTGCCGGGTCAGCTGCCGGTTGCGCCAGACGGCCATCAGTGCGATCACCAAGGTCACCGCCGCAGCAAGCCAGCCCAGCGGTGCCAGTTGATCGGAGACGAATGCTTGCATGTTGGCTGCGTGCCGAGGCGCGATGATGTTGCAGCCATGGTAAGCGGCGCAGCCGTTCGCCGAGAGCCGACAGTGGGCTTGCTTTGGCGCTCAACAAATCGAATCAGCAGCTCCTGTCCAAATCTGCCGAAATCCCGAGCGACCTTAACGGCGCTTTGACCGCAAACAGGCTACGGGGAGGCCCGTTTTGTAGGTATTTACACTGACGGGTATTCCCGCAACCCGAGCTGGACTGGACGCTTCCACGTCGCCGCGTTTTGCGCGCCGCTTAGGTGAACAGTGAAGCAAGCGCGACCGTTCAGTGCGGGCTTGGCCGCTTGATGATCACCATTGGACTCTCGTGTCGCCGGTCTCGGCGGGCGCAGTTCCTTTGCGCAGAAGGAGGTTTTCGGCCCGCCTCCGGAGCGTCGCCAGTTGAGGATCAAGCGTGTCACGCGTCGCCTGTACGAGCTGGCGCAGCATCATTTCAAAATCGCGTTCGACGCCGTCCTCACGGGTCAGGCCGTTGTCGACCAGATCAATGAGCTCGCACTGGCGGCGCCGCGGACGCGGTGGGGGCATCACCGGGCGTTCAGTCAAATCGTTGCCGACGATGTCCAGGCACTTGCGCGCCGCGTGCATGTCGAACCGATCGTCCGGGTCGCGCAGCCGCTCCTCCATATCGATCCAGAAGTCCGTGCTGCCGGCCGCCTCGTAGATCCGGGGCAGCGCTTGCGCGAGCCGGTCGGGCCCCAGCCCGCCGGCGTATCCGCACCGCACGGAAGGCAGTGCGGCAGGCCAAACATCGGGCGCCAAGCCGCGGCCAAGCGAGGCGTCGAAGACAATTGCGTGATTGGCGACGCCGGCAAGCGCTGCCGTGATCGGCGCGTGGTCGTTGTTGTGCGGGGTGATGAATGTCACCTCGGGTCGGCCCAGCACGAAGGCGCGCAGCTTGGCCACGTCGACCTGGCCGCCACTGGCCTCGACGTTCAGCTGTACGCGGCCGCCGCGGGTGCGCATCTGCTCCAACAGCCCCGACACGACCGCCTCGCCATCCAGCAGCTGGGCAACCCCGTTGCCGCAGACGTGCAGCGCGACCCGCACCATCGACGGCAAGTCCTTGAAGGCGCGCCGGAGCCGGGCAACCGACGGATACCGTCCACGGCCATCCTGGTGCTTTGGCGAATACAGAAAACCCCATTCGACAAATGGGCACAAGTCCGACACGGCGACGAGCTCGACAAGAGCCGTCGTCTCGTCGACTCCGGTAAGGGTGCAGCGGGTGAGCGGCATGGGTGACCTCCCGGATCGCATATTCGTCTTGCGGGTACCGCAAGGCAAGTCAGGCGGCGACCTGGTGCCGCTGCACGCGGGCCTCGATGCGTTGGCGCAGACGCAGGCGTCCCGCATCGGTCAGCATGCGCCCGGCCCAGCGGTAGACGTTGAACTCGCGCACCGTCATGCGCAGACTCGCCATGCGCTCGCGTTGCTCGGCCTCGGGCATGGTCAGCGCGCGCTGCAGCGCCACCGCGCACTCCTCGACGTGGTAAGGATTCACGATCAGGGCTTCGCTCATCTCGCGGGCCGCACCGGCAAAGCAGCTCAGGATCAGAACGCCTCGCTCATCGTCGCGCGCAGCGACGAATTCCTTGCAGACCAGGTTCATGCCGTCATGCAGGCTGGTCACCAGGCCCACGTCCGCGGCGCGATACAACTCGGTGACCGCGTCGTGATCGTGGTGCTCGGCCAGCAGGTGAATCGGCCGATAGTTCGCACGGCCGAAGCGCTGGTTGATCCGCTCGGTGGCCTGGCGGATGCGGTCCTGGAATGAACGGTATTCCTCGAGCGAACTGCGCGAGGGCGCGGCGACCTGCACGAGTACGAAACGCCCGATCCATTCCTCGTGCTTTTCCAGCAGACGCTCGACAGCGTGGATCCGCTCCAGGATTCCCTTGGTGTAGTCGAAGCGATCGACGCCTACCGCAAGCACCTGATCGGGCGCGAGGCCAAGTCGCTCGATCACACGGCGCCGGCACTGTGCGACCGGCAGCCAGCCCGAGGTGCTCACGGCGCCGGGCCATTCGATCGAAATCGGGTAGCTTTCGACCAACGTGCACTGGTCGTGAAAGCAGATCGTCGAGTGCTCGTGCTCGATGCGCGCCTCCAGAGTGCGATCGACCGTCTCGATGAAGTTCTTGCAGTGAAAGCGCGTATGAAAGCCCACGATCGTGCTGCCGAGCATGCCCTCCACGATCTGGCGCCGCCAGGGGCAGATGCCGAAGGATTCGGGGTTCGGCCACGGGATGTGCCAGAAGGTCAAAATCGTCGCGCGCGGCAGGCGAGCCCGGATCATCGCGGGAACCAGAGCAAAGTGATAGTCCTGCACCAGCACGACCGGGTCTTCGCTGCGCGCCTCCTCGACGACCGCGTCGGCGAAGCGCTGGTTGACCCGGCGGTAGGCCAGCCAGTCCTGCTCGCGGAACACGGGCCTGACGTGCGCGACGTGGCACAGCGGCCATAGGCCTTCGTTGGCGAAGCCATAGTAGTAGCCCTGCTCTTCCTCCTCGGTCAGCCAGATGCGTCGCAGCGTGTATTCGCCGCGCCCCGGGGGCGCAAGCACACGGTCGTGGGCGTCGACCGCCGGTGCGTCCGCACTGCCGCTGCCGTGCGCGACCCAGGTGCCCGAGCAGGCGCGCATGACCGGCTCGATTGCGGTCACCAGCCCGCTGGCGGGCCGCTTGACGACGATGCCCGCCGGCGTGCTCTCGTGAATGTAGGGCTCGCGATTGGATACCACGATGATCTCGTCGCCGCGCAGTTGCGTGTGCAGCAGCGACCGCAATCGGTCCGGACTCCATTCCGCCTCCGGGCCCCGGGCGCGGCGGTATTCGTCGTCCAGGTCCCGCAGCCGCGAGCGCAGGTCCGCAGCGAGCGGCGCCAGCTCGGGCGTGGGCGACCGCAACGGGCGCAGCAGTCCTTCGCCGCCCAGCAGTGCGCGAGCCCCACAGACCCAGCCACGCCAGCTCAGTTGCGCGACGATCACCGTGACGATCGCGATGGCCACGCCGAGCGCGGCGATCAGGACGATCAGATACCGTTGTGTTTCCCGGCTGCGTCGTTCGATGGCACTCGTGTCGCGCAGCAGCACCAGATCGCCGACCCGGCCGGATCCGCCGTTCACCGGGTACATGCCGAGGTGCACGGAACTGCCCTCGAGGTGCAACATGGAATCGCCCCGCGCCAAGGCCTGCTGCGCCTGGCTGCAGCTCAGCGACGCCGGAAACCGGACGGTCCGAGCCAGCAGGCGGCGGTCGGGCGCGCACAGGCCGGCCGCAAGCAGCCGCTCGTCCCGGGCCGTACTGTCCAGCAGCGCCTGCAAGTGAGCATTCTTCGGCTCCGTCAGCGCCTGGGCGATCGGGTCCGCCAGCGCATCGCTGACCAGTGCGCCGCGCAGGTCCAGGTCGTGCCCGAACCGCTCCAGCGTCAGCCGGTCGATCAGCGGCAGGGCAAGGTAGGCGGCCGCCACCAGCGTGAGTACCAGCGGAACAAGAAATCGCAGCTGAAGGCGGAACGTATTCACGGGCTTGGATCCCTGACGACGGCCGGTCATCCAGAGATGAACTTCGGACCAGCCGCTATTGGGCCCGAGCGGCGTTGGCACCGCGTTTCTGATCCGGCGGATCAGGTTGCAGCCGTAATGAGCTGACTTCGTCAAGCTGCGAACACGACCCTATCGGTCCAGACGGACCTCCTCGTCGCTCCGAGCGAGCGTCTTTTTGAGTTGGTCGGCCTGCGCCTGATGCTGCTGGCACTCTGGACCTTCGAGCTCGGCCTGCAACGTGTCGAGGAATGCCCGGGTGCGCGCGGGCATCAGGCGCCGGCCCGGGAACACCGCCCAGGCCGCCGTTTCGGGCGGCTTCCAGTCCGACAGAACCTGCACCAGTTCGCCGACGCTCACGCAGCGATAGACAAAGAGGTCGGAGGTGATCGTGATGCCGGCGCCTTGACGCGCGAGCCGGATCAGCAATTCGGGTGAATTCGCGGTCGCGCGGCCCGGCGGAATACCCTCCCATCGCTCCTCGCCGCGGGTCAGGATCCACGGTACCGGTTCGCCCGAGCGCGATAGAAGATGCAGGGCGTCGTGTTCCATCAATGCTTCCGGCTCGGATGGCACGCCGCGCCGCTTCAGGTAAGCGGGCGAGGCGTACACGCCGCGCGAGAACACGACCAGGCGTCGCGCCGCCAGCGTGGCATCGTCGGCCAGATCGCCCATCCGGATGGCACAGTCGAAGTTTTCGCCGATCAGGTCGACGCGCCGTGCGGTCAGGTCGAGCTCCAGCGAAATCGACGGGTACCTGGCGATGAATCCGTTCAGCATCTGGGCCATCATGTTGGCGAAATCGGCCGGCATCGAAACCCGCAAGCGGCCGGCCGGCTCGATCTGACGGTGCTGCGCCAGCGACTCGGCGGCCTCGACTTCGGAGACGACCTGGCGCGCATGCTCGAGCACCGTGTGGCCGAAGTCGGTCAGCGCGAGCTTGCGCGTCGTGCGCAACATCAGGCGCTCCCCCAGCTGGGACTCGAGCGCAGCCAGGCGCCGCGACACGGTGGATTTCGGCAGGCCGACCCGCTGCGCAGCCCGGCTGAAGCTTCCGGACTCCGCGATACGGGCGAACAGCAATAAATCGTTCGGTTCGAGGTTCATGGTCGACTCATTGGTGCTGTAGTGGAACAATGATATCCAATCTAAGGTCTTCCGGTCAGATTTCGGGATGATTATATTCCTCTCATCGCAGTCGCATCCCGACGAAAGGAATCCCGATGAAGATCCTCCAAGTCAATTCGAGTGCCCGCGCCGACGCCTCGCATTCGAGCCGCCTTTCATCCGCCATCGTCCAGCGCATTCGTGCCGAGAATCCGGGCGCAACACTGACGGTGCGCGACCTTTCACGCACACCGCACCCGGTGCTGGATGAATTCGCGCTGGGCGCGCTGTTCACCGGGGCCGAGCAACGCACGGGCGAACAAGCCGCGCGTGTCAAGCTGGACGATGTGCTGATAGCGGAAATCCAGGCTGCGGACGTCGTCGTGGTCGGCGTGCCGATGTACAACTTCGGAATCCCGTCGCAGCTGAAGAACTGGATCGACGCCATCTCGCGCGCGCAGGTGACCTTTCGCTACACCGACAAGGGTCCGGAAGGTCTGCTCAAGGACAAGAAGCTCTATGTGGCGCTGGCTCGAGGCGGCATGTACCGCAACACGCCCAACGACCCGCAGGTTCCGTACCTGAGGATGGTTTTCGGCTTCCTGGGCATGACGGATATACAGTTCGTCTATGCGGAGGGCCTGGGGATGGGCCCGGAGGCCGAGAAACAGGCGCTGGCCTCGGCTCACGCGCACATCAAGGAAGTGCTGTCCGTATGAACCCGCGGTCACCAAGCGTGCGCCGCTGAACCCATCGGGGATCAACATGACACAGACCACACTCGAGAACGCCGTCGCCCCACTGGCGGCGGAACGCGTGACCCGCCCGCGCGCGGTCGAACGACTGGTGGCGGGGCATGACACCTCCGATGGCGCGGGGGTCCGGCTGACGCGCGTGCTGGCGCAGCCGCTGCAGCGTCGGCTCGATCCTTTCCTGATGCTGGACGCTTTCGGCAGCGATCGGCCCGACGACTACATCGGCGGCTTTCCCGATCACCCGCACCGTGGCTTTGAAACCGTGACGTACATGATCGCCGGCCGCATGCGCCACCGGGACAGCGCCGGCCATGAGGGACTTCTGCAAAACGGCGGTGTGCAGTGGATGAGCGCCGCGGGCGGCATCATTCATTCGGAACTGCCCGAGCAGGAGTCGGGTCGGATGGAGGGCTTCCAGCTGTGGCTGAATCTGCCCGCGCGCGACAAGATGGGCGCGCCCTGGTATCGCGACATCCAGAGCGAAAGCATTCCCGAGCTGACGACTGCTGAAGGCGTGCGTGCGCGGGTGATCGCCGGCTCGAGCCATGGGGTGGCAGGCGCGATGCAGCGCGACGTGACGCACCCGCTCTACCTCGATCTTCACTTCGGCCCAGGCGCCAGCTTCGCGCAGTCGATCCCGGCCGCCCACAATGCATTCGTCTATGTGTATCGCGGCCAGCTGCAGATCGGCGCCACGCAGGTGCCGGCCAAGCGCATGGCGATTCTGGCGAACACGGCCGATGCCGACGGAGTGATCCTGCGCGCCGACGGGCCGGCGCAGGCGATCCTGATCGCCGGTCGACCGCTGGGCGAGCCGATTGCGCAGCACGGGCCGTTCGTGATGAATACCGAGGAAGAACTGATCCAGGCGGTGCGCGATTACCAATCGGGACGGCTGGACCGGGCTGCTCGTCCACTGGCTTCTTGAGGATCCGATCGGAGATCCTCCAATCCATGCACCACGGTTCGAGGGGTTGATGTCGCCGTGTCCCCCAATGGGGGCAACATCGCGCAGACGAATTCCGTCGCGCAGAGCCGACATCCCGAAAATATCTTTTTGTCCCGTGTTTTGAATTGATAGAAACCATTCCCGCCTGATGGGAAGCAGCCGATAATCGACGGCAAGCGAGGCCCCAGCGCACCGAGGCACTTCCGAGTGAACGAGCACCTGGTCGTCGTTGCCAGCATGACTGTCGAGCAGGCCAGGCAGATCGTTGTGGCCTACGGTGCGGTGCTGGGGAGCGCGGGTGTCATCGCTGACGAAGACGAGCTTCCGTTTTCCAAAGCGGCGATCAAGCAGGCCATCCTGATGGTGGCGCCGTTCGCGTCCTCCAGTGAGGCGCGCCGCAGTCTGCGGCGGGCCTACCTCGCTTTGGCCGATTTCCTTCCGGGCGTCGGCGCTCGGCCGATCCTGCGAGCGCGGGATGATGAGGATCCTGCTGCGAGCGCGGAGCAGATCGCCGCCTTCATGACTGAACTTGAAAAGAAACTGAAGTGGTTGAATCGATCGGCCACGGAGGCGCAGCGACTGATGCGTGAACTCAGGGATGCCGGGTTGCTGGACCCGTAAGTAGTCGAGCAGCCCTCGGCGCACGGTCGGCACGACCGTTGGTTAGACTGTGGGCCAATTGACCGGCCAACGGAACGGATCGTGAACGCCACCCTCCCGAAGTCGCCGCGGCCGTTCCGGATACTCGGTGTGCAGCAGATCGCTCTGGGCAGCAAGGACAAGACGCGGTTGCGCCGGCTCTGGATCGACCTGCTCGGGCTGGCGCTCGAAGGCAGCTACCGCAGCGAGCGCGAGAACGTCGACGAGGACATCGCGGTGGTCGGCCGGGGGCCGACGCGCTGCGAGATCGACCTGATGCAGCCGCTGGACCCGACCGCGCGCCCGGCGGTGCACGAACCGGCCCTGAATCATCTGGGGCTGTGGGTCGACGACCTGCCCTCGGCGGTGCAATGGCTGAGCGCGCACGGCGTTCGCTTCGCGCCCGGCGGCATCCGACGTGGCGCCGCGGGTCACGACATCACGTTCATTCATCCGAAAGCGAGCCAGGACGCGCCGCTTGCCGGCGAGGGCGTGCTGATCGAGCTGGTCCAGGCTCCGCCGGAAGTGATCGCCGCGTTGGGCTAGTGGCCTGTAACGGTCGATTCGGGAGGCAAAGGCACGTGGCGACGATGCGCGAGTCTGGCGGCCCAAGAGTGAAAGGGCGCAGGTGCCGGACCGCCCTCCGAGACGCTGCGCTGTGCGCGCTAGCGCTGTGCGGGTGCGCCAGCTACAGCGGCGCCGGTCTGAAGCCGGGCCAGTCAACGCTGCAGGACGTTCTGGCAACGATGGGCGAGCCGGCGGCCCGATGGACCGCGCCCGATCATTCGATGCAACTGTCGTATCCGCGCGGCCCGTCCGGATATCATTCGTTCATGGTTGAACTGGACGGGGCGGGCCGGCTGCAGCGCATCCGGAACGTGCTGGACCAGCCGGATTTCGACCGCGTCTCGCGCGGAATGACCGAAGCGGACGTATTGCGAACACTCGGGCCGCCGGTGCCGGCCTGGACCACCACCTTCGCGGCGCGGCGGGAACTGGTGTGGGAATGGCGCTACTGCAACGAATCGAGCCAAGCGTCGCGTTTCGATGTCGTGTTCGATGCGGACCGTCGCGACGTTCGCACGACGATGAGCTGGGTCGAGGCGTGCGGCTACGTGACGTGTTACTGCGGCCGTTAGGCCTCGTATTCGGCACCGGCGAGACCCCGATGCACCGCATCCCTCCGCAAATGAGGCAAGGATGAGCCAGATACCTGTCGGAGCCCGCGGGACGTTCGACCTGATCGTCGGGGCCGCTCAGTTGGCCAACCAGTTCAAGGACGCCACGCTGCCCGCGGTCCTGGCCACGCCCGTGATGATCATGGCGATGGAGAACGCCGCGCTGAACGCAATCAAGCCTTACCTGGCGCCCGGACAGAGCGCGGTCGGCACCCACGTCGACGTGGCGCACCTGGCTGCGACTCCGATCGGTCACAAGGTCACGGCCGAAGCCGAGGTCACCCGGGTCGACGGCCGGCGCATCGACTTCACGGTGCGGGCGTTCGATGGGGTCGAGCCGATCGGCTCCGGCACGCATCAGCGCATGTTGATCGAACTGGCCCGGTTCAACGAGCGCTTGAAGGCCAAGATGAGCACCTGATGGCCTCGGGAAGCCGCGGCATGCTCGTTCCGAGCGAATTGACCGCGCGGTTGAAGAGCGCCGGACACGTGGTCGTCTTCACCGGTGCCGGCGTTTCCGCGGAGAGCGGGATACCGACCTTCCGCGACCGGCAAACGGGGCTGTGGACGAACTTCGATGCGCAGTCGCTGGCAACTGCCGAGGCGTTCGAACGCGATCCGGCGCTGGTGTGGGGCTGGTACGAATGGCGCCGCTGCAAAGTGCTGGCGTCCGAACCCAACGCGGCCCATCGGGCGATCGCGGCACTCGCGGGCACGGTCCGGCGACTGACGCTGATCACACAGAACGTCGACGATCTGCACGAACGGGCCGGCAGCCCCGAGGTGCTGCACCTGCACGGGCACATCTGCCGGCCGTACTGCAGCGCCTGCGGCCGCCCACACCCCGAGCCCCAGCCGCAGGCACCCGAGCCGGAGGGCGAGCGCCGGTTGGAGCCGCCGCGCTGCGTCCATTGCGGCGGCCGCATCCGGCCCGGCGTGATCTGGTTCGGCGAATGCCTGCCGAGGCGGCCGTGGGAGCAGGCGGTCGAGGCCGCACGCGGCTGCGACGCATTCCTGTGCATCGGAACCTCCTCGGTCGTCGAGCCTGCGGCTGGATTGACGCGGGCCGCGATCGCGGCCCGAGCGGCCACCATCCAGGTCAACACCGAGTCGACCTGCCTCGACGATCTGGTAACGCTGAACCTGCGCGGTCCGGCCGCCTCGATGCTGCCCGGGCTGGTGGCCGAGGTCTGGCCGGACGCCTGAGCGCCGCACGATTGCCTGGATACCCGCGAACAACTTAATATGGTGCGTTCCGCCCGCTCATCGAAACAGGCGCCATGTTCGAGTCGATCGGACGAGGTCTTGCCGGATATCTTTCGAAGCCGATCGCCAAGCCCGGCGGCAGCAGCATGGATGCACGCCTGGTTGCCGACACGCTGATTCCCGGGGACGTGCTGCTGATCGAGGGCAACACGCGGATGAGCGCGGCGATCCGCTACCTGACGCAGTCGATGTGGTCGCATGCTGCCCTGTTCGTCGGCACCCGACGCGAGGTTCCCTCGGTCGGCAGCGAGCCCTGCACGTTGATCGAGGCCGATGTGCTGGAAGGCGTGCGCGCCGTACCGCTGTCAGCCTATAGCCGGTTTCGCGTTCGGATATGCCGCCCGGTCAACCTGACTGCCGAGGATTGCGAGCGCGTGATTCAGTATGCGATCCAGCGGCTTGGCCACCGGTACGACCTTAAGAACGTGTTGGACCTGGCGCGCTACCTTTTCCCGATTCCGGTACCGGCGCGCCTGCGGCGCCGTCTGATCGCCTTCGGCAGCGGCGATGCCAGCCGCGCGATCTGCTCGACGCTGATTGCACAGGCCTTTGATGCGGTCCGTTATCCGATCCTGCCGGTCATTTCGCGCAAGCATAGGGTCGATGGTGATCAGGCTGATCAGGCGCGCGAGCTATGGCGCATCCGCCACTACAGTCTTTATGTTCCGCGCGACTTTGATGCGTCCCCATTTTTCGAAGTGGTGAAGCCCCGCATCGCCAAGCCGTTCGACTATCGGCATGCGCCCTGGAGCGAAGGCGGGACCGTGATCATCGGAGACTCGGCGCCGACCGACTACTGGACGATCGTCCCGAAGAACGACACGCCGGCCTGAAACGCCTGCCGACGCCGCCTCAGGCCCCTGGCGGTTCGCCTCGTCGAATCACGCGACAGCGGCCGGCATCGCGAGCTGGACCCCGGGTGCCAGCCCATGCCGCGTGGCCGCGCCGGCACGCAGTTCGAGCGCGGCCCGGGCACCCGGCGCAAAGCGGATCCGCCCCGCCCTGACCTGCGGAAACACCCGCACGACGCGCGCGTCGCGATCGAGGAACACGACGTCGATCGGATACCGCATGCCGAAGGTGTGGATGCTCGAGCACGGCTCGATCAGAAGCGCCTCGGCCGGGCCGAGCGGCGCACCGACCAGCAGGCCCAGCGCGCGTGAGACGAAACTGTCCGCGATCCGCACCTGCAGGCTGCTGGCCGGCGTCGCACAATCCACGACACGGCTCATCAAATCCCCGACTTCATCAGTTGCATCACGATCGGAAAACCGATCACGATGAAGGTGCAAGGAAAGATGCAGAAGATCAGCGGCCCCAGCATCTTGACCGGCGCTTCGAGCGCGAGTTTCTCCGCGCGCTGGAATCGTTCGGTGCGGCGCTGCTCGGACTGCGCACGCAGGATCGGGCCCAGGCTGCTGCCCATCATCTCGCCTTGAACCAGCGCGCTGACCATGCTGCTGATCGGTCCGAAATCCAGCCGGGCCGCCATGTCGCGCATCGCGTCGGTGCGGGGCTTGCCGGCACGCACCTCGCGCAACAGGCGGTTGATCTCGACCACCAGCGGACCTGGCGGCATCTTGTCCACCGCCTGCTGCAGCGAGGACGACAGATTCAATCCCGCTTCCACGGACATCGTGACGATGTCCAGAAAGAACGGCATCCCCTTGAGTATGCGCAGATTGCGCGACTTGGCCATGTCGCGCAGCCACATCTCGGGCCAGTAGAACCCGAACACGGCTCCAGCAAGGCCGAAGGTCAGACCGCTCTGCCCAAGCCACGACATCGCTGATCCCAGGAATGCCGCCACCAGCGCTGCCGCCACCAGCTTGCCGCCGAAGAACTGCGCGGGCGTCAGCGTGTAGTCCTGGCCGGCGCGGCGCAACGATTCCTGGATGCGCAGACTGGAGCCTTCGCGCAGGATCCATCCGAAGTGGTGGGCCGTTATCAACACGAGGGGCCAGGTGATGCGGTAGAACCTGGGCGGCGGGTCCATGTACTGGCGATCGTCGCGCGGCACCTCGGAGACGATGCGGCGCGTCGAGACGATGGACAGAATGACCGTCAGTGCGATCAGTCCCGGGATCAAGAGCTCGAGCATGGTGAAGTGTCCTCGCGGTCAGTTGTCAAAGCCATCAGATGTCGATCGTCACGATCTTCTTGATCATGAACGCGCCGATCGCTTCCATGATCACGATCACTCCCACCACCACCCAACCCCACCAGGTCGTCACCAGGGGTTTCATCGATTCGTGCTCCATGAACCACAGCACCACCCCGAGGAACAGCGGCAGGGCGCCGACGATCCACCCCTGCAGCTTGCCCTGGGAGGTCAGCGAGCGGATCTTGCCTTCCATGACCGCCTTCGCGCGCAGCGTGCTGGCCAGCCGTTCCAGCGTCTCGGCCAGGTTTCCGCCCACCTGCTTGGCGATCGTCATCGCGGCCACCACCAGGTCGACGTCCTCGAGCTTCAGGCGCCGCGCCATCGACTCGAGCGCATCTTCGATCGTGACACCCAGGCGCTGCTCCCGCATCACGACGCCCAGTTCCTGAGCCAGCGGCGCCGGGGTCTCCTTGATCACGATGTCCATGGCGGTCTGCAAGCTGGTGCCGGCCCTCATGGCGCTCGCCAGCATATTCAAGGCATCGGGCAACTGCAGCACGATCTTCAACCGTCGCCGGCTGCTCATGATGCGGTAGGCCATGCGCGGCAAGGCGACCACGGCCACCAGCCCGATCAGCGCCGGCACGAAGGAATCGGTGAGGAACCACAGCAGCGCCGGCACCACGACCGCGGCGATCAGCACGAAGCCAAACACGCGCTCGGCTTCGACGAACAGGAACGACTCGCGCAGCGACTCGCGGGACTTGTCGGTGAAGTTTCGCCGGTACGTGGTAAAGCCGCTGGCCGAGGCCCGCACCAGCAGCAGCGTGGCGATGAGCGCGCTGACGCTCACCACGATGACGAGCGGATCGAAGTTCATGCGGCCCTCGCGAGTGGTTCGCGGCGATCGAAGATCCCCAGGTCCAGCGGCACCCCGATGCGGCGCAGCGATTCGTAGAACTCCGGCACGAAGCCGCACCCGGTGTAGTACCCCTGGGTCTTGCCGTTGGCGTCGATACCGGTCTGACGGAACTCGAAGATGTCCTGCAGCTGGATGCGTCCGCTTTCGACCCCGGTCACCTCGCAGATGTGGGTGACCTTGCGTGTGCCGCAAGCAAAGCGTGTCTGCTGCACCACGATATCGATGGCCGAAGCGACCTGTTCACGAATCGCCGTCACCGGCAGGTCCAGGCCCGCCATCAGTACCATCACCTCCAGCCGCGCCAGCATGTCGCGCGGCGTGTTCGCGTGCGCGGTCGTCAGGGAGCCGTCGTGGCCGGTGTTCATGGCCTGCAGCATGTCGAGCGCTTCGCCGCCCCGGCACTCGCCCACCACGATGCGGTCGGGCCGCATCCGCAGCGAGTTGCGCACCAGGTCGCGGATCGCGACCAGGCCACGACCCTCGATATTGGCCGGACGCGCTTCCAGCGAGACGAGGTTGGGATGGTGCAGCTGAAGCTCGGCAGCATCCTCGATCGTCACGATGCGCTCGTCTTGCGGGATGAAGTTCGACAGGATGTTCAGCAGCGTCGTCTTGCCCGATCCGGTGCCGCCCGAGATCACCACGTTCTTGCGGTGCACTACGGCGACCCGCATGAATTCGATCATCTCGGGGCTGGCTGATCCGAACCGCTCCAGGTCCTGCGCGACCAGTTTCCGTTTTGAAAACTTGCGGATCGTGATGCTTGGGCCCTTCAGCGAGAGCGGCGGAATCACCGCGTTCACGCGCGAGCCGTCTTTCAGGCGAGCATCGACCATCGGAGAGCTTTCGTCGATGCGCCGGCCCAGCGGCGCGACGATGCGCTCGATGATGCCGGCGACCGCGCGATCGCTGGTGAAAGAAAGCGGAAAGCGCTCCAGTTTACCGCCGCGTTCCACGAACACTTCGTCGGAGCGGTTGACCATGATCTCGGTGACCGACGGATCGGCCAGCAACGGCTCCAGAAGACCCAGACCGATCGCCTCGTCGCGCACCGCGGCCGACAGGCTGGCACGATCCACATCGGCAGGGATTTCGGGCATCTGCTCGATCAGGCCGGCGATCAGCGCCTCGGTGCGGCTGCGCAGTTCGACGTCCGACATCTTGTGCACGTCGACCCGGCGCACATCGAACGCTTCGAGCAGCCGCTCGTGCAGCGTCCGGCGCCACTGGAAGGTGCTGTCTTGAGGCGGAGGCGAGTCGGGATTCGCCGCCTCTGCCGGCGCCTGGGCCGGGATCGGGTCGGGCTGACGGGGAGCTGCCGCGTGCCCTTCGGCCGAGGCGACCACCCGCGGCTTGGCCGGCACGGCCGCCCAACGAACCTTGATCGAATGAGGACCCACCTGGATCGTGTCTCCCAGCTTCAGCGGACCGTGGGTCGTGACCCGCTGCCCGTTGACCTGAGTGCCCGCCGTCGAATCCAGATCGCGTATGAAGGCCTGGTCGTTGGACACGAACAGCTCGGCGTGCTTGCGGCTGACGCGCCACCCGGTCAGTTTCACTTCGTTATCGGCGTCGCGCCCGATTCTCACCTTGCCCTGCGGAAAGCTAAGGTCCGAGGGCTGGCCCTCGGCCGGTTGCAGTTGAACGCTCCACATGGTCCTTACTCCGCCATCTTGCTGTTGATCAAACTGGTCACGCCAGCCGCCTTCTGATCGGCCTGGTTGATCAAGGCGACGTTCGAATCGGAGTGGGCATCGACCGAACGCGGTGTCACCATCACGATCAGTTCGGTGCGTTCGTTCTGGAACTCCTTGGACCGGAACAGGGCGCCCAGCACCGGTACCTCCTGCAATCCCGGAATGCCGTTGACCGCGGTCGAACCGCTATTCCTGAGCAAGCCGGAGATCACCAGCGTCTCGTTTTCCCTGAGGCTGACCTCGGTCTCGGTGCGGTTCTGGCGGAAGGCGATCAAACCGGTGCTCGAGAACGTGGGGTCGGGCTCGCTCACCTCCGCCACGATCGTGGAGCTGACGTTGCCCTTGTCATCGGCGACCGGCTTGAACTCCAGGATGATGCCGTACTTCTTGTAGATCACGGTGCTTGTACCCAGTCCGGCGGAAACCGGAACCGGGATCTCGCCTCCGACCGTGAACTTGGCCTCTCCGCCGCTCTTGCAGCTCACCTTCGGCTCGGCCAGCGTCCAGCTGTCGCCGCTCTGGCCCAGCAAATCCAGCGCGGACGTCAGGTTGGATGCGATTCCGAAGATGCCGCCGTTAGCGATATGGGGGATGTTTTTCGAAGCGGCCAGATTCACACCGAAGCTTGGACCCGCTGCCTGGGGTGCCCAGTTCACGCCGAGCCGCTCGAGCGCGCTCTTGCGAATCTCCACCACCCGCACGTCCATGTGAACCATCCGGTCGATCGCCACCGGTGTCGGGGCCTTGTGCGGCGGCGCGATGCTGACGACCTGCGGGTAGATTTTCAGGATGGCATCGATCCGCGCCGCCGTGTTCGGCGCGCTGTAATCGCCCTCGATCAGCACGTGGCCGTCGACTTGGGTGACGGACAGCCCCGGTTCACTGGCCAGCATGTCCTGCACATCGCGCACGATCCGCGCGGTGTCGTCGTTTCGAACCGTCACTTCGTAGGCGTACTGCGCGCCGTTGTTGGCCCAGAGACGCAGCGTCGTGGTGCCGGCGCTCTCGCCGATCAGGATCACCTGGCCCGGCTCGGCCACCTGCGCCCGCAGCACACCGCCGTTGCCCACCGCAATGCGCGAGACGTTGGCAAGGTCGAGCACCTGGACCTCGCCGTGGTAGAGCGTCACCCCGGGGCCATTGATCACCGGTCCGACCGGTGCACTGTCGTCGGTCGCGCTGCTCGCCTTCATGCCGTGAGCGTGGGGCGCGGGATCCGCCATCGACAGCGCGGTCGGCCGCGTCGAGGCAACGGGTGGCGGCGGGGTTGGCGGCCGCTGCGCGGGTGCGTCGGGCGTGGCCAGTGCAACCCGGGACACAAGCCAGATCGCGGCCAGATAGGGCTTGAAGTTCGTATTCATGGCTTGTTCCTGGTGGACGTGGACGATGCGTGATGATCGGGGGCGCACGGATCACGCGATAGTGACCAAGGGCATGCGCAAGGGCCCTGCGGCGGCCCGTATGACCGAAGACACCTGATAAGTTGTGCGATGCAGAAAACCCGGGATGAACGGACCCAAGCGTGTGCGCGTCGGTCGATTGCATGGGCGAAAAAAAAACGGCCCGCGCTGCGGGCCGCGTCCGACGATCGGGCTGGATCTAGGACTTCGCTCCGCCCGACCCCCCGACGATGTACTGAACCGGCGGACGGGGCTTCGGCCCCTTGGACTTGGGCAGCAGCTGATCGATTCCCATCGCGACCGTCGAATTGGGCCGCGTGTCGTCGGGGTTGCGCAAGACGGCGGTCAGCTTGCCCGAGCTTTTCGCCACCACCACCCGATCGGCGTCTTCCGGCAGCAGGGCCATCGTGATCGTCGTGTACATCCGGGACTGGTTGGTGCCGTCGCGCTTGCGGGTCACCTGGCCGGTGGCAAGCACCTCGACGTTCGACATCAGCGGAAACGTCACCTCGGCGCTGCCGCCCTTGGTCGGGTGCGCGGTGACGATCAGATCGATGTGGTCGCTCGGGCGCAGCATCCCCGAGATCGAGTTGACCTCGTCGACCTCGGTGGTCAGCGCGACATGGCCCTTGGGAAGCGTGGCCGAAAACACCGTGCTGGTCGATTCCAGGTGTGCCTCCAGCACGGGCTCGCCGCGCTTCAGGGCCACCGCCAGGCGCTGTCCGGCATACTGGTCGAACTGCTTCGCGCGCAGCGCCGATGCGTGTACGTACTCGGCCGGAATCTCGCGCAGCGAAAAGTTCTCCACCACGATCGGGCTGCCGCGTTCCAGGTCACGCTTGGCCACGACGACCTTCACCATCGTGTGCGCCGCGCGCACCTGGGCGTCGATCTTCGCCTTGTAGTCGTGCAGCAGCTTGTTGCTCAGGAACACTGCGATACCCCCCATCGTGAGTGCGCCGGCCAACGTCAGCCAGTTGCGGCTCAGCGGAAGCTTGCTTAGCGAGAAACTGAACGGGATCTTCATCTCGACTCCTTATGGCAATGACAGGAAGTAGCTCAACGCACTGTAGGATTGCCTCAGCGCATTGGCGAGCATCTGGGCGGCCGTCATCTGTTGACCCGGAATCGGCGTGAACAGCGCCAGCACGAGCACGGTGCAGATGACCGCGTATTCGACCATCGACTGGCCCCGCTGCGTGCCGGGCAGGCGACTGTGGGTTCTGGAACACATCTTCAGCTCTCCGGTTGGAATCGGCATCGGCATCGTGCCGTTCACTCGGTGGACGGGCCAGTGCCTTTGGTCACCCAGGTGGCCACCAGGGTCGAGCCGCGGCGGCCCTGGGCCGTCGACACGCCGATCGAAAGCTCCGACCGATCCCGGTGGTACACGCTGAGCGTTCCGGCGTTTCCCGCGTCGGCGGGACTCTGCTGGACCAGATGCCAACCGGCGCCTTCCAGTGCCGCCTGGTAGAAGCTGCTGGAGGAATCGACGCCGGCGTCCTGCGCGACCACCAGTTGACGGCAGTGTTTGCCCGGGTCGTTCGACTCCACCACCGACACGATCGTCGCGCCCGGCATCAACGGCAGGCCGCCGGCAGAGCGCTCGACGCGGTTGCCTGCGATCTGGCTGACCGA
>Ga0210394_10002231_pt1 | contig 27239 bp, 19 predicted proteins | sample IncBWC12MmetaG_FD_160121 | JGI IMG/M metagenome (GOLD analysis project Ga0210394, IMG submission 160121) | Forest soil microbial communities from Barre Woods Harvard Forest LTER site, Petersham, Massachusetts, United States - Inc-BW-C-12-M | ecosystem: Environmental > Terrestrial > Soil >...
TTCAAATACGCGAGCAGTGCGAAGAAGATGGACGCTGTGGCTGCCACGCCGGCGCAAAGGCCGTCCATATGATCCAGAATGCTGAAGGAAGCAGTAATCCCTACGACAAAAAACACCGTCAGGATAGCGTCTAAGACGTGGCCAGTTCTTCCACTCAAAAAAAACTCAAAAACTTGTGCGTGAACTCCGGTAGCCAACAAGATGCACGCGGCGAGCGGCATCGCGATGAACAGTTTTACCTGGTGGTGCAGCCAGCCCCGATCGTCCAGGATGCCTACGACCGCGACGACCGTCGCGCCGGTCAAGATTCCAACTATCTGAGATCGCGCTGGTCCGCTGAAGGTGAAAAGAACCGCCAGTACTACCGCTACATACATCGCCAGGCCGCCGAGCAGCGGTATCGGGCTCAAGTGGACTTTGCGCGGACCGGGAAGATCCACCATCCCCACGCGCAACGCCAACGCGCGCACCGGTACCGTCAGCGTCAGAGACGCAAATAGCGCAATAAGAAACGCCATCAGACCCGCAGGCATGTTGCCTCGTTTTGTTTGAAGGTGCTGACCGGGACGGTGCGGCCAGCGCCTCAATCGTCTTCTGCCGGATTGGGGATCCGGCTCCCAAGAAAAAATGGCTGCCCCACGCAGCTTTAACACGATACTTGGAAAAATGTTCCGCTTCAATCAGGATTGTTTGCGGGGTAATTAGAAAGGCAGTTGATCGGGCCTGGTGGTACTGGGTGTTCAAAAACGCACAACCGCCTATTCGGTGTTTTTTTGGTTGTGCGTGTCTATCTTTCCGTCAGCATGCGGCCAAACGTGCGCTTCACTTCTTCACGATTTCTGGTCGCGTAATACCAATCTATGGTGCGCTTCAGTCCATCGCGAAAGGCCACTTTTGGCTCCCAACCAAGCAGTTTCTTCGCCAGCGAGTTGTCTGCGACGCGATTGAGCGGGCCAGTGGGCATATCGGGCCGCAGCTTTATCTCAGCCTTGTGGCCCGTGAAATCGCAGACCATCTTCGCCGCGTCGATGACCTTTATTCGTTCCATCGTTCCCAGATTGATGGCGGTGCCATCGTTGATTTTCTCGCCGGCGAGAATCGTGCCCTCGACGATGTCTTCGATGTACGTCCAGTTGCGGATTTGCGTTCCGTCGCCCCACACTTCGAAGGGATTTTGGCCAAGGAAGGCGCGCGCAATCATGGCGATCACGGCATGATTTTCGACGCCGCGTGGTCCGTAAACCGTGAAGTAACGGCAAGAGGCTGCCCCCATACCGTGTTCCTTCGCATAGGCGCTCAGCGTGAACTCGCCCATCAGCTTTGCCCAGCCATAGGTGTTGTCGGCGTCGTTCGGGCCTTTGGTGAGATCTTCTGTGAGGTAGAGCTCTTTTTTCACATCGGACTGCAGGAAGTTTGGGTACACGCAGCCTGAGGACGCGAACACTACTTTTTTTACTTTCGCGCGCAGAGCTTCCGCGAATACAAGCCCGTCCAAGAAAAAATTGGAAGCTGGGCCTGCCTGATGCAGATCGACATAGCCGCGGCCTCCATGATCTGCCGCGAGATGGAATACTGTATCGACGCCCTGCATCGCCGAACGGGTGACGCCCGGTTCGCGCAGATCCGCTTGCGTAAATTCGATTTTTCCGCTGGCGAGGTGTTCCTTGATGTTGTCGCGATGCCCGCTGGTAAGATCATCGACGATACGAATTTTCGCGCCACGCGCGAGAAGGTGATCCGTGAGCGTGGAACCAATGAAAGAAGCACCCCCGGTCACCAGCACAAGTTTTCCGTTCCAAAATGATTCAGAAGTCGTCACGCTTTCACGGCCCCTTCGATGATTTTCACAAATTTCTGCAATTCTTTGACTCTATCATAGTCAGGCGCAACAGCCCGGGCTGCTTCGCCCATTGCTTTTAATCCCGGCCCACCTGCTCCGCCAGCTGCCAATGCTCGCATGGCCAAAAAGACTTGCGCGGGAACTTGCGGACTCGCAGCGTAACCGCATTTTTTTTCCTGAGTAATCGCACTGACATCCGAAGCGATGTCCGTGACAGCAAGAATCGGTCTTCCGGCGGCAAGTACCCCGTAAAGTTTGCTTGGGACGACGACGCCTTCCAATCCTTTTTTCACCGTAATTACATGCACATCTCCGGCTGCCATCACTGAGGGAATCTTGGTTGCAGGGAAGAAGGGCAAGAAACGTATGGACTTGCAGCCATCCGCGAGCGCTACCAGCCGGTCTCGCTGGGCGCCATCTCCGACGAAGACAAGACTCACGTCCGGATCGCTCTTTTCTAACAGCTTTGCCGCTTCGAGGAGCGTTTCCCAAGCACCATAAAAGCCAAGATTGCCCGCATGAAGAAACACAAATTTGGAGTTCCCGCGAATCGCTTGAATGACCTCGCTATCCAGCACCGGCTGCGGCGCATCGAGAGGGAGAATTTCCGTGCCATCGCGGGCAATTTCGATGCGCGAGGGATCCACTCCTTTAGCAACAATTCGCGCGCGCATATCTTCGCCGAGCACGATCACGCGCGTGGCGCGACGCAGAGCCCAGCGGTGCATTCTTTCCCAAACGCGAGCAAGAAGGCCCGGCTTGACAATCGATCCGCCCACTGCCATGTCGGGGTACATATCGCGAATGTTGTAGACATATGGCTTGCTCTTCAGCATCGCAACAACGGCGCCAACGATTCCTTCGAACGGCGGGTCCGTCATCGCCAGCACAACATCGCACCGTTTGAAAAGCCCTCGCGGAATGGCGAGTGCAACATAGCTCAAATAATTGAGCAATCGCCGTTTCATTTGGAGGCGCGGGTAGTCTGTCGAACCCACCCGAATGATTGTGGTTTTTCCTGCGCGCTCCGTCTGCCAGAGCCGCCAGGGCCGCCGTCCCGTTGGATCGTAGGAGGGACGGCCGCAAAGCACCGTGACGTCATGGCGCGTGGAAAGAGCTTCCACCACCGTCGCTGCCATCTTTGCTGTCGCCGAGGTATCCGGCGGATAGTAGAGATTAAGGAGCAGGATTCTCATTCGAACGGTGCTCGTGCCATGCGTTTCACGATCGCGTGATCAGGAAGTCGCCGAGGACCAGCGCATCCATTTGCGTGCGTTGAAAACAATCAAGCGCTTCTGCAGGGCGGCAGACGATCGGCTCGTTGTCGTTGAAGGAAGTGTTCAGTACGACCGGAACTCCCGTCAGTTGCTCGAACGCCTTGATCAGGCTCCAGTAGCGCGGGTTCGCTTCGCGCGTCACCGTCTGCAACCGGCCTGTTCCGTCGACGTGGGTAGGGGCAGGAATTTTGTCGCGCTTCTCGGGCCGCACGGAATACGCCAGCGTCATGAATGGCGAGGGATGCGATTTCTCGAACCAATCGCCCGTCGACTCCGCAAGGATCGATGGAGCGAATGGCCGGAAGATCTCGCGATGCTTGATGCGTTGGTTCAGAATCTCTTTCATCTGCGGTCGTCGCGGGTCGGCGACGATGCTTCGATTGCCGAGCGCGCGCGGTCCCCATTCGGCGCGGCCTTGAAACCACCCAAGAATTTTTCCATCGGCCACAATCGCAGCCGTGCGTTGCATCAAGATTTCTTCCGGCAATTCTTCGACGTGACAACCGTTCTGTGCCAACCCATTCGCGTCAATCGCGCTCCGAATCTCATCGCGCGTGTACCCTGGCCCCCAGTAAGCATGATCCATCACGAACGCACGGGGCTTGCCGAGAATCTGATGCCACACATAGTAAGCTGCGCCAACAGCCAGTCCTGCATCGCCCGCCGCCGGATGCACGTAAACCTGCTCGAAGCCCGTCTTATCGAAAATTTTCCCATTGGCCACGCAATTGAACGCCACTCCACCAGCGAGACAAACCGCTTTCAGCCCAGTGCGCTCGGCAAGCTTCTTCAGCATGCCAAGGTAAATCTCTTCAAGCCTCGCTTGCAGCCCAGACGCCAAATTCTTGTGCCGTTGTTCGAGCGGCTCTTCAGGATCGCGTTTCGGTCCCAGCAGTCTTTCCATTTCTTCCGAAAACAACTTGCCTTGCACAGGCGTCTTGTCCGCCTCCGCCCAGCTCATTTCCGGGCCAGTGCGATGATGCGTAAAATATTCGAGGCCCAGCCGGAATCCGTCCCCATGCGCGCGCACGATATTGCGGAACGCATCGAGCTGTTCCGGCTCGCCATAAGCTCCCAGCCCCATCACCTTGTACTCATCGCCGAATTTCAGAAAGCCCAGATATTGGGTGACGGCGCTGTAAAAAAGGCCCAGCGAGTGAGGAAACGCGATGGCTCCTTCGATCTTCATGCGGCCACCTTTGCCGGTTCCCCACATCGTGCTCGCGAAATCGCCAAGACCGTCGGCGGAAAGCAACGCGGCACGTTCGAACGGAGAAACGAAGAAGGCGCTAGCCAGATGTGCCTGGTGATGTTCCACACGGTGAAATTTAGAAGTGACTTTTGCGGGATCGGTGTCGAACGCCTGCGCCAAAGCTTCCGGTATTCCTGTGAATTTCGTCAACACTTTCATTCGTTCGCGCGCGAAAGACGGCATGCGCACCGCGTAGAAAAGTTTCGTCCCCAGCCGCGCATAGGGATCCCGTGGCACGGCCACGCGATCGATATCCTTAAGTTCCAGCCCCGCCTCTCGCAAACAGTAACGGATCGCCTGCACTGGAAAGCCAGCTGCGTATTTCACGCGGTTGAATCGCTCTTCTTCCACCGCAGCCACAAGCCGGCCATCGCAGACAATAGCTGCCGATGCGTTGCCGTGATAGGCGTTGATTCCAAGAATATTCATTGCGAGTGAATTCAGTCTACCTCAGGAGCGCGAATCATGCCGCGAGGTGATGCCTGCACCACTCGTTAAGGACGTACAACGCCCACGGGCGCGACCACGAAGTTTTGTCTTCGAGAAACGCAGCCCAAACGCTCCGTACACCTTCCGCGCGAAGGTGCGGTGCAAGCGATGGTGCGATGTCGGCAAAACTGGCTTCCAGCCGCTGGCGCAACGGTCCGCGAAGCCACTCTTCCCATGGCAACGTAAATGTTTTTTTTCGCTGACCAAGAATTTCTTCGGGCAGAAGTCCAGCCAGAGCTTCCACCAGCAATGCCTTCTGCGTGCCTGGGCGGTGGCGGGCCGCGTCGGGAAGGGAACTAACAAACTCCACCAGCGGCGTATCCAACAGCGGCACGCGAACTTCCAGCGAACGCGCCATGCTCACCGAATCGGTATCGCGCAAGAGCGTGCTCGCCATGTAGCAGCGCATTTCCATCCAGGCAGTGCCAGCCACCGGCTCCATTTTCCCGGCCTCGCTGGCAGTGCGATCCAGCCAGCCTAGCCAAGTCGGTTCGAGCGTCACACCGTCTGAGCCCACCGTACTCGGGCGGAAACGTGGTTCGATCAGCCGCTTGAGCTGCCCAGGTGGGAAGAGCGCACGCGCATAGAAGTAAGCGTGGGGGAGAGTATCGGGATCGGTCCATGCCGCAACAGCTTTGCCGGCGGCGTCACACGACATGCGTGTTCCAAGAATGCTCGCCATCAGCGGTGCAGCAGCGCGGCGCAGCGGTCGAGGTACAAACCATGCCAGCCTGATGAGCCGCTGGAGCAGCGCCGTGTTTGCAAAGCTGGCATAGCCGGCGAACAGTTCATCACCTCCGAGACCGGAGAGCGCCACCTTGAGCCCGACTTCGCGTGCCGCCCAGGAAACGAAGTACGTATTGATGCCGTCCATCGTTGGCTGGTCAAGCCCGGCCACGGCTTCGTCGATGCGTGCGAGCATTGACGAACCATCGAGAGGAACTTCCATGTGCTGCGTTCCGCATCGTTCAGCGACTTTCCGGGCGAGTGCTGCTTCATCGTGCGAAGTTCCAGGGAACGACAGAGTGAGGCTGCGAATGCCCGATTGGCTGCGCGCCGCAAGGGCGGCGATGGCCCCGGAATCAAGCCCGCTCGAAAGAAAAAGTCCCACCGGCACGTCCGCAATCAAATGCGCACGCATGGCATCCTCAAGAAGCGGGCGCAGCCTCTTGGCCGCGGAAGCCAAATCCCTGGGTTTGCGCGGGTCGCGCGCCGCAGGAGTTGTCTGTGGGTCCCACCACGGACGCGCTCTCGGCACGCGCCGCCGTTCAGGAACATAAAGCAGCATGCGATGCCCGGGAGGAAGAGAAAATACTCCCTCCACCAGGCTTACAGGCTCCGATGCACTTCCGAAAAGCAAATAGGAAGTAAGCGCGTCCTGAGAAATCTGCTTCGGCACGATTCCGCTGGCCAGCAGAGCACGCACCTCCGACGCAAAGGCAAAGCCCTCCGCTGTCTGCGTGTAATACAGAGGTTTGATGCCCAGCGGATCACGCGCCAAAAAAAGCAAAGGTGCAGTTGCAAATCGCCCGCGTAAATCCAGCAATGCAAACGCAAACATGCCGCGGAGTTCCGTCAAACACTCTTCGCCCCACTCTTCCCAGGCGTGCACCAGAATTTCCGTATCGGATTGTGTTGCGAAGCGGTGCCCCAGCAGCGTCAATCGCTCGCGGAGTTCCCGGTAGTTATAGAGCTCGCCGTTATAGACGACCGCGACATCGCGCGTCTCGTTCCAAACAGGCTGCTGGCCTCCAGCAAGATCAATGATGCTCAGCCGCCGCATTCCGAGGGCCAGCCCTGGCGCCCGCGCATCTCCGATCAGGAAGCCTTCTTCATCGGGACCGCGATGCCGCATCGCGCCGGCCATGGCGCGCACGCGTAGCTCGGCATCCTTGCTTTGCGATGTAAACGCGACACCGCAAATACCGCACACGCTACTGCTTGATCTCCGGAGTGGAAAAGAAAGCTACCCCAGCACGCAGGGCATGCTCGCGCAGGTGGAAGCGGGGAATTCTCAAGCGGCTATCGGCGTACCACGCCAGTACAGCGCGCAACAGCAAGAAGGCAAGCATCGCCGCGATGCTCATCACGAGATAAAAGAAAGACTCCCGCTCGAGGAGCAGGCTCCAATCAATCGCTTCCTCCCAGCCCGGTGTGATTGCGTCTAGCATCTTCTTCATACCTGACCCAAGGAAGGGCAACCGCGCTAACCGCACATGGCCAAAATGCTCGTAGTTGTACACACGCAGATAATCAGGAATAGCGCCGGTCGCCTGGTCAAAGATCGCGGGATCTTGTAGGTCCTTGCGAGTCAAATAGTGGCCCTTTGCATCCTTCAGGACGACGCGATACGTTGGATCAACGATGATCCAACGCTCGCCCATAAATACTTCGGCCACGACGTGTTTCGTATTGTTATCGGGAGTCAGCAGCAGCAGGCGGCGCGCTCGCAAATCGGAACTGCGCGCGAGATTCAAAAAGGCGTTTGTGGCTGTGCCGCAGACATTCAAGAGTTGCTTGTAAGTGAGCGTCACTTCTGGATCGCGCTTCGCAAGTGCGTCCGGATCCGCCGCGGTGGCCCGTGAAGGTTCAGCTCGCATCCAGTCCAAAATCGCCTGGAGCCTTTGCTCCTCGGGCATCACATTGGGGACAATCGCATCCGAGAAACCGTCGAGATACCGGCGCACCGAGTATTCACGCACCCCGGCATAAAATGAGGACACCACGACGGCCACTAGAAGCAGGTTCACGCTTCGCCAAACCAAGCGAAAGATAAGGTGACTCGTCTTAGCCAATCCAATTACACCAACGCCCCGAATTTTGCACTGGGGACAGCCTTAATTGCAAGCTCGTTATAGAGCGATTCCATCTCGCGGACCGGCTCTTCCCAGCCCAGTCTTGCCGTTACCGTGCTGCACCCCGCCACCAAGCGCGCGTGCAATTCGGTGTCGCCGATCACGGCGCGGATGGCGCGAGCCAGCGCCCCGGCCCCATGAGGCACCACCAGTCCTGCCACGTCTGCCAAGAGCGGCGCAATGCCACACTGCTCCGTCACCACGACGGGCGTACCTGCCGCCATCGCCTCTGCGGCGGTATTGCCGAAGTTTTCGTTTTGCGACGGCAGCACGAATACCTCGGCATCCCGGTACGCCGCCCATTTCGCCTCGCCGAATAGTGCTCCGGAAAATTTCACTCGCTGAGCCACACCGAGTTGCGTCGCCATTTGCAAAAGTCGCGTCTTCATTCCACCTTCGTCGGGCCCTGCAAACACAAGATGCAGAGTGTTCTCTCCAGCCTCTTTCGATAGCCAAGCAAAAGCTTCCAAAAGCAGCTCCGGGCTCTTCTTTTCCGACAGCCGCCCAAGAAAAAGGATGACTTTCGCTTCCTGCGTTATTCCCAGCCCTTTGCGAAAAGTTCCCTTTTCCGGCCACGCAGCAGGCACTTCTACCCCGTTTCGGCGCAGCGTGATCTTCTCGCGCAGCATTCCTCCGCTCACCAGTTCCTCAACTTCCTGCTCCGAGGTAGCCACGATCGCACTAGCTTCTTCAAACAGCCGCCGCCCAAACAGCGCGTGATAAATACGCTTCAGACGCAGGCTTCGCACGATCGGAACGAACATCCCGATCGGTTCCAGCACATACGGTATTTTTCTCTTTACGCAAGCCGCTGCCACCGCCGGCCCGAGAAAATCGTAGAGCCCATAGATGTGCGCCAAATCAAAATTCTTCAACCGTGCCCTGCAGAATCGCTTCACCGCGGGATTCCAGCTCACCGATCGGTACCGCAACCAGGTCGGCAGGTAAATCGCCGTCACGCCGTTCTCCGTTCGTTTCCATCCAAAAGGACCTCGTTCCGCGCCGGATGCCTCGGCCGCGCTCATGCGCGCCTCGAGGCCCCAATCCGGCGTCAGCACTGTTACTTCATTTCCATGACCGGCAATCCCCCGGGCCAGCGCACGCACTTTCACCGGCGGGCCGCCGAATTCCAGGAAAGGTGCGTAAGATTCTGTAACGCTCAGAATTCGCATTGTTCGCGAAGGATTTTCTTCAGGGACTTGGCAAAAACGCTGAACCGGAATTCCCGCTCGACGCGCTGCCGGCCGCGTCCGCCCATTTTTTGCGCCAGAGCCGGATCCGAGAGCAGCGTCTCGATAGAGGTCGCGAGTTGCGCTGCGTCTCCGTGCGGCACCAGGTAACCCGTCACGCCATCCTCAATCACTTCTGGCGCCCCGCCGTGCGCTCCGCCGATCACCGGCTTCCCATGCGCCATCGCTTCAAGGTAAACCAGCCCGAAGCCTTCTCCACGGCTCGGCAACGCAAACATCTCGCATGCTTCATAGCAAGCTGCAAGTTCCTCGAAACTTAAACCGCTAAGGAAATGTACGTGCCGATTCACGCCATTTTTTTCTGCCAGCTCTTCAAGCCAGACGCGGTCGTCACCATCGCCCACAGCCACCAGCTGCAGCTCCGGCCAGCGCGTCAGAAGCCGAGGCAGTGCAGTGATCAGCGTGTCCATACCCTTGTATCTCTCCTTCGACAACCACCGGCCCACGGTAAGTATCACGCGCCCCTGGGGATATCCATGTGGCAGCTTACCCTGCGGCGGGTTCAAAGCATTCGCTTCGAACTGCGGATCAAGCGCCCACGGTAACACGCGGATGCGCTCCCGCTGCACATGTTGCTCCGCAACATGATTCGCCGTGTCCGCGCTCGGCGCAAGCACCACATTCGCTCGCTGCAGAGCAAGGCGGCGCACCGCCGGGAGCGGGTCCCACACTTCCACTCCGTGCGTGCAGATGATCGTCCGGAGCCGAGGGGCCGCAATCTTCATAGTCTGCGCAACCGGTCCCAGGTTCGGATGTCCTGCCAAAACTACCTTACCGTGTCGTCCGGCTGTACGTACCGCGGTCGCCGTGAACCGCGCCTTACTGCGTTCGCAACCTGTAAACACGAATTCCTTGCCGCCCACGGACATCCTGTGGAGCTCTCTAGTGTCATTCAAGCTGAGCAACCGATAGTCCAGGTGACGGCTCACCGCGAATTCGCTGAGCACCGCAGCAAGATGCCGGCTCGCCCGCTGCACCCCGCCCGTCCCGTTTAATTCAGTAAACAGTCCAATCAGCACGCGCAGAGTCTGCCTTGTGTCGTAGCGTAAGGCAAGCACTCCCGAATCGCCTTCAGCCAAATCCTGCTCAGAATTGCCCCCTCTCATTCCCGGTGTTAGACTCGCGCCGATTATTCAACTGTGAATAAATCACCCAGGTTTTCGCTATATCTTCCATGCCTGCCCGCAGGATTTTCGGCAACCGCCTGCCTCGTCGTTCTTGTATTCCTCGCCGTGACAGCGGCGATGCCCCAATCTGCTCGGCCACCCGAAGATTTGCATGGCGTCCTTTCTCGTCAACCATTGAAGCCCCCGCTCCGCGATGCCGCGGTCACGCTTCGCTATAGCTCCGATGGCCGCACCCTCATGATCCAGAATGCATCCGGTGTCTACTTATTTTCACGCGAACCTCTCGTCTTGCGGACGCACATAGCAACCGAAGATGTCTATCCCGCGCGCTTTTCTTCCAATTCCCAGGAAATCGTCCTCGTTAGCCATGCCGTATTTCTGGGCCGCGAGAAGCTGCCCGCTGGCCCACGTTTGGAACAGCGCGTACTCCCATTTCACGAAGGCTGTCTCGACGCGGAACTTTCTCCTGGTGCGGATTTTTTTGCCTGCCTCACTCCTGACTTTAACCTTGCCGTTTACCAGATTTCCACGAACTCGATGATTTTTTCCGCTTCGCTGGGCCAATCGAATTCCCCCTATCGCGTCGTATATATACCGCTTGATCCCGATATCGCCTTTCCCAGTCCGTTCGGATTCCGCCTGGCAAACAGCTGGGACTCCATGGCCGGTAAGGGCATGAAGTTTCTCTCCATGGAATTTTCCCCGGACAGCAAAACGCTGCTGGTTAGAAATGGCTTGGAAGCCTTTGCTGTCGACCTTACAACTAGGCGAAAAACTTCTCTCGCCGGGTGGCTGCACAAACGCTTGCACGCTTCGTTCTGCCTCGAAAACGACGGCCGTATTCTGATCGCCTCGGGAGAGAAAGAAGAATCGCCCGTTGTCGTCTCCTTGAACACCGGTGGTGCGACGGGAAACCCCGCTTTCAAGGCGGATGGAGTCCGACTTGCGGGCAACCCGCGCTATGCCCTTTTGTCCGACACGGGCGCGACGGGCGTCCGCGTCTTCGATCTGGAAGAAAATCGCGAACTGGAGGTAGCCAGCAATCTTTCTATAGATATCTTCGGAACCGAACTGGCGGTTTTGAACGATCAAGGCAAGCTGTTCTTGTACAAAATTGGAGAGAAGCGCCCTTTTCTTGCTGCGGATTTGCCGCTCGACTCCTTGCCTGTGCTTCGCGCCGCCGCCGTCTCGCCCACACTGGACCGCGTCGCATTTTCCGTGGATGGCAACTCGGCGGCGTTTCAAGTAACGACTGGCGAACGCACTTTCACCGGCCCGCGAGTTTCGGCCGCGAATTTCTCCGATCAGGCTTCTGCCTATTTTCTTTTTCCCAGGGATCGCAACGACTCACCCCGCGTGATTCAACTCGCCCTGAGTTCTGGAAAGACTATTCCAGCGTGGAGCGGCGGAAAGGACTCCCTGCGTTCCGGAGGAACGGTTGTCTTGGAATATGCACTGCTAACTCTTATCGGACGCCGCTTCGGAGTCAGCCAGGACAACGACATTCCCTATCGCCTGCGCGCGCTCGATGTAACCACCGGCAAGGAGCTCTGGAAACGCGAATTTTTTGGGAATAGCCCAGTGCCTTTCGCTGACCCGCAAGGTGAGCGTCTCGTCCTTGGCTGGTACGCCAAGAGCCCCGGAGCAGAATCCGCCGCCAAACGCATTCCTCAGGTTTCGGAAATATTCAAGCACGCGAAAATATCGAAACTGGATAGCTATTTTGAAGTCCTCGACGCGCTTTCAGGAAAACCTGTCGGCGGAGTCCTCATTCAGGTTGGCAGCGGCCCTGCAAGCTATGACGCGGCATTTTCCGCGGGCGACTCTCTTTTCCTGATAAAAGACGGCAAGCGCGTTTCGGTATATTCCTTGGAAGACGGAAATCTGAAAGCGCGCTTCACCGGCGGAATCCCTACTGCGAGCTCCCGGAACAATCTGTTCGCGATGGAGGAAGGACTTGGCCACCTATTTATTTACGATCTGGCGACTGCGGCCAAGCTCGATGAACAGATCTTTTCCGATGCCATCGCCTATACTCATTTTTCTGCGGATGGAAACCGCCTGCTTGTTTTGACCAGACACCAGGTAGCATACGTTTTGGACATCAGCGGCGTGCATGCGAACCCTACCGCAACTCCAGCCCCCTCGCCTCAGTAAATCGCCGCGCAAGACAAGCCAGCGCAGCCAGTGCTAGGATACGGCGAAATGAAAACTTCCCTGAGAATCCGTTTGCGCTCCATCCTGTCAACATCCTTTTTGCTGGTCTTGCTCGCAGCCGGCTCAACGTCTGCCCAGACCGCGCAAGTCTTCCGTCTCGATGGCGGCAATTCTACATACGCATTAGGCGTGAACGAGCATGGCGAGTTGCAACCGCTCTATTGGGGAGGCCGCCTCGGTGCGCACGATAGCATCCCTCCGGCGCATTCGTTTGCCGAGGTAGCTTCTTTTGATTCGCCGTACACCACCACGCCGCAAGAATATGCCGGCTGGGGTGCGGGACTATTTACCGAGCCCGCACTCAAAGTTACTTTCGCCGATGGCAATCGCGATTTGGTCCTTCATTTTGTTCGCGCCACGCAGAACACCCCGCAAGCTGTTGAGTTGCAACTGAAAGACATTTCTCGCGAGATTTATGTAACGCTGCGCTACTCCATCGACGCAGAGAGCGGCATCCTCGCGCGTTCCGCTGACATTGAGAACCGCGAAAAACAGCCCGTCGTGATCGAACAAGCCGCTGCTGCGCAATGGACTCTGCCTCCGGCCCGCTACACCTTGAGCTATTTGACGGGCCGCTGGGCGGGTGAGTGGACGCTGAATCAGGAGCCGATTCTAGGCGGCGAACGCGTCATCGAAAGTCGCCGTGGAACCACAGGCCATCAAGCCAATCCGTGGTTTGCGATTTCCCGCGATGATAGTCAAGCGTCAGTAGGACCCACTGCCGCTGGCGAAGAACACGGCGAAGTCTGGTTTGGCGCGCTGGCGTGGTCAGGTTCCTGGCGCATCACCGTAGAACACACCCAGCTGGACGCAGTGCGCGTAACCGGCGGCTTCAATCCTTTCGATTTTGGCTACAAACTCAAACCCGGCGAACATCTCGAAACGCCAATTTTTTACGGCGGCTATTCCGATCATGGCCTGGGCGGCGCCTCGCGCTTGATGCATCGTTTTGAAATCGCTCACATCCTGCCGCAAGCGCCCGATCCCAAGCTTCGCCCCGTAATTTACAACTCGTGGGAGGCGACGGAATTCCGGGTCGACGAAACCGGGCAAATGGCCATCGCGGAGAAAGCTGCCTCCATCGGCGTCGATCGATTCGTGATGGACGATGGCTGGTTCGGCCAGCGCAAGGACGATCACGCGGGACTTGGCGACTGGTACGTGAACTCAGAGAAATTTCCTCACGGCCTGAAGCCGCTTATCGACAAAGTCCATTCCCTTGGCATGGACTTCGGTTTGTGGGTCGAGCCAGAAATGATCAATCCGAACTCGGACCTCTACAGAAAGCATCCCGACTGGGTTCTGAATTTTCCTGGGCGCCCGCGCTCCGAATCGCGCAATCAACTCGTGCTCAACCTCGCTCGCCCCGACGTCCGCGACTATGTCGAAGGCTTCCTCGACAAGTTGCTCACCGAGAACGATATTGCCTTTCTCAAGTGGGACTACAACCGCAATTGGTCAGAGCCGGGTTGGGATCAAGTTCCTGTCGACGAACAGAAGCGCGTCTACATTGAATTCATTCGCAATCTCTATTCGATTCTCACGGACCTACGCAAAAAGCATCCCAAGATCGAAATCGAAAGCTGTTCCGGCGGCGGCGGCCGCGTCGACCTCGGCATCTTGCGCTACACCGATGAAGTCTGGCCTTCGGACAACACCGATCCCTTCGACCGCTTATCGATGCAGGATGGCTTCACTTACGCCTATACGCCGCAAATCATGATGGCATGGGTCACCGATTCGCCCCACTGGCTCAACAACAAGCGCGCGACCTCTCTCGCCTACCGCATGCTCAGCTCGATGCAAGGCTCGCTCGGCATCGGCGCCAATCTTAATAATTGGACCCCTGAAGACTTTGCAACGGCGAAGCGCCTGATCGCCGCGTATCACTCCGTACAGCGAACGATCGTCCGCGGCGATCTTTATCGTCTCATCAGCCCGCGCGATGGCAGCGAATTCTCCGCCACGCAAACCGTCTCGGCCGACAAGAATCAATCCGTCGTTTTTGCCTTCGCCAACGCCACCCAGGAAGGGCGCGGTTTTCCCTTGCTGCAGCTCCAAGGCCTCGATCCCTCCGCCGAATACAAGCTCAGCTGGATCGAAGGCAAAGCCCTCCCCGGCACGCGGGATGCCGCCTCGGGCGCGTGGTGGATGCGCCACGGGCTTCAGCTCGATCTTCGTGGCGATTTCCAAGCCGCCGCATTCCGGTTGGATCGCCAGCGCTAGACCACGGTCCCTGCGTTGTTTCGCACCGGCACCAGCGCCCGCGAATTTGTTTCTAATGCTTTTACACTATTCCTCAGCCTCATAGTCTCCGATAGCCTTCACGCAATTCCATAAGTTCGCCATTCTTTTTGGCTCCAGAGGTGACGAATGTCCGTTCAAGCTTCCGCTTTCGATTTGCAGCCGTCCCTCGTCACCACCAATGCCTGGCGCAGCCGTACGCTCGCGGCGATTCTCATGATCGTCATCGCAGGCATTTTCTGGGCAGATTCGCGCTACCCCGCTCTGCTCAAGCGCTATCATGCTGGAACACAACTCAAAGCCTCTGGCGCTCTCACCTTCGGTACAGTTTATTCGGTGGATCGCGCCATGCCGCTTTCCACGCGCGTTTGGCGCACCACCGTCAATTGGCTCGACGCCAACCGTATCGGCATGACCTTCTCATTCCTCTTCGGCCCCGCCGCGCTAGCTTTCCTCGCCACACTCCGTCGCCGCCGCACGAAATTCATCTATCTGAATACGCTTTTCGGAGCCGCTGCCGGCATGCCCTTGGCCGTTTGCACTAACTGCGTCGCCCCCATCGCGCGCGGTTTCTACGCGTCCGGAATTAGCACGGAATCCGTTCTCGCCGCCATGTTTGCTTCTCCAGCCCTTAACGTCGTCGTTCTGGCCATGACCTTCGCGCTCTTTCCCGTTCCCATCGCGCTCCTCAAGCTCGCCACGGTTCTCTTCCTGATTTTCGTCTTTGCGCCAGCCGTAGCCTCGCGCCGAGGAAGCCCCACCCCCGCCGTTGTTTGCCCCATAGAAATTCCCGTCTCGGAGACTTGGACGCAAGCGCTCGTTTCCACCATCCACTCTTTCTTCAAAAGCTTCTGGTACGTTTTCCGCGTGGCCTTTCCGCTGATGATTCTCGCCGAGATCCTCGGCGCGCTCGTCGTCGAACTTCTTCCCGCGCAAGCCCTCATCGCCCAAGCCACAATCGGCGGCATCCTACTTGTTGCTCTCGTCGGAGCTTTCCTTCCAGTTCCCATGGCCTTCGACGTAGCCATCGCCTATATCGCAGTGACCAAAGGCGTCCCGCTCCCTTATGTAGTAACGATTCTCTTTACCCTCGGCATCGTCAGCGTCTTCTCTCTCTCCGTCGTCGGCAAAACCATCTCCTGGAAAGTAGCCGCCGCCACCTATGCCACCGTCGCGGCCCTCGGCACAGTTGCCGGCTTTCTAACCCGCGCCCTCTTCTGAGCTCCGGCAACCCTGACTTCCTGTCCAACTGGATGGTGCCGTTTTGTCACTGTGGTCTGGGTGGCCCGCTTGAGCGGCTTGCCCGCTGCTAGGAAACCGGACCACTTCCCAAAAGAGTCGCCAGCTCGCCAAAGTGTTCGAGATAAATGTCCGCGGGATGCACGCCGCGGTCGTGGACTCCAAATCCGTAATTCACTGCCGCAGCCAGCGTGCCCGCGTTGCGCGCCGTCTGCACATCCACTTCGGAATCGCCCACCAGCAGCGCTTCTTGAGGCTCGACACTCAATTCCTGAAGAATCGTCCTTGCTCCCAGCGGATCGGGCTTTTTCGTCTCGAAACTATTCCCACCGTAAATCGCTCGAAAATATTTCACAAGCCCCATCGCATCCAGAATCCGTACGCTGATGCGCACCGGCTTGTTGGTCAAAACAGCCATCGGCATCCCAGCGAGCTTTTCCAGTGTCTCCGCGACGCCCGGATACGCGCACGTCGTATCCATTTTGTGGGTTTCGTAATAACGCAAAAAAAACTCCAGCGCCCGTTGCCGCTCTTCTTCCGTGCACCCGTCGCCAAGTGCGCGAGACACAAGTTGCGGCGCTCCATGTCCGATATAACCGGAAATCGTCTCTTCGGGCAACGCACTGCGCCCCAATTCGCGCAGCATCGCGTTCACGGAATGAATCAAATCCTGCTTCGAATCGATCAGCGTGCCATCCAGATCGAAAATCAGCGCGCGCACAGAACCAAATTTGATCTCAGTCATGAATCTTTCATTTTAATATGCCTGCGTCCTGTTTTACCGCACCGGCGCCGACTTTTGACGCATCATGAATGCTGCATTAAAGAGAGCGTTCTATCGTTTATCAGATTTGCCCCTACTTCGCGTAAACTAGAGGGCTTGGCGCTCGGCACAATACTCGACCGGAGACTCACACTACATGGCCCAGGTTCACCCCTTCCAGGCGTTTCGCTACAACCCCCAGCGCGTCCCCTTTGAACGCGTCCTGACGCAGCCTTACGACAAGATTTCTCCGGCCATGCAAGACAACTATTACGCCGCCGATCCCCATAATCTGATCTCCGTCGAAAAGGGCCGCACATTTCCCGACGACACTCCGCAGAACAATGTCTATATGCGCGCAGCGGCTCGGCTGGAAAATTGGATTCGCGAGAACATTGTCACGCAAGACCCGGCCCCATCCTTTTACGCCTACACGCAGGAGTACACCGTCCCCGGTACCGGCGAGCAGCGCACCCGCCGCGGTTTTATCGGCGCCGGAAAACTCGAGGAATATTCCGCTGGCATCGTCTTCCGCCACGAACACACTCTCTCCGGCCCCAAAGCTGACCGTCTCGAACTCCTCCGCCACACGCGCACGCACACCGGCCAGCTCTTCATGCTCTATTCCGATACCCAGCAGCGCATCGACGCGATTCTTAAAGACGCTGAGTCCGCCGCTCCCGCAACCGTTCTGCATGATGAATATGGTGTCGTGCATCGCTTGCGAGTCATCGCCGACCCCGATCGCACCGCCGCCATAAAGTCCGCGATGGAAGATCAAAAGCTCGTGATCGCCGACGGCCATCATCGTTACGAAACCGCGCTAACCTATCGCAACGAGCGCCGCCTCACCGCCGGCGGTCTTCATCCTTCCGCGCCATATGCAATCGCTCCCTACGATTTTGCGATGATGACCTTCGTCAACACGTGCAGCGAAGGCCTCACCATCTTGCCCACGCATCGCCTGGCTGCAAACCTGCATGACTTTTCCTGGAGCGAAGCCCGCCGCTACCTCGAGCCGTGGTTTGAAGCGCAAGCATTTCCGTTTACAGACGACGGACAAAAAGCGGAAGCGCAAAACAAATTTCTCGCCCAACTCCATCAATCGCGCGGACAAAGGGCGATCGGCGCCTATCCTACGGCTGACCATGCGAAGCGCGCCTATTACGTTTTAACGCTGCGGCGTGGCGCGGACCTCACGCAACTCCTTCACAGTGTCTCGCCTTTGCAACGCGAACTGGATGTGGTCCTGCTCCACGATGGAATTCTCGAACCCGCGTTCGGCATCACCCTGCAATCCGTTACCGCCGAAAGAAATCTTACCTATGAGCGCGAAGCCTCCGCTGCTCTCGACGCCGTCGATCGAGGCGCCGCGCAGATCGCGTTTCTCCTCAATCCCATGGATGTCGATCAGGTCATGCGAATCGCCACCGCAGGAGAAGTGATGCCGCAAAAATCCACCGACTTTTATCCCAAGCTTCTTAGTGGTATCACCATGTACCGCGTCGACTGACATCAAAGGATTCCCGTTCGAAATGGTGCTTACCAGATTAACGGGATAAGCCGGGACCTCGTGCTCTGGCAGTATTCGGAATAGCCTGGCAACTCCTGACGAAGAATTTTTTCCTCGTTCAAAAGTCTCAGAACAATCACGGGAATAACCAGCGCAAAAGCAGGCAGCGCCCAATACGACCCCAGCGCCAGCGGTGTGAACAAAATCGAAATCACGCCACCGAGATACATCGGATGGCGAACGATCCGGTAAGGCCCAATGGAGATCACTCGCTGCTCTTTTTCCACTTGAATGATCCGCGAAGCGTAGCTATTCGTGCCCATAACCCAATACGTCATCAAGTATCCCGCAAGAGCAATTACCCCCGAACCGATCATTAGCCAGACCGGCACCGCGCCGAAGGTTCTGCGCGACCATCCAAACCGGAAATCAAAACCCGGAACCAGGAAAGCGGCGATGAAAATCAGCTTCGCGAACCTCATAATTAGTTTCTGCTCGCCGACTTTCTCTTTGCTCTGCAGTCGGCGTTCCACTAACTGGGGATCGTGCTCAACGAAATAGATGGACGCCGCAAGCATCGGAATCATCAGGAGTCCCAGGAATATCCAACCCTGCCAGAACTTCCAGGTGCCCGCGGGAAGAAACAGCATCGCCCCAGCCACGACAGCCGTGAGCATGCATTGAACAATGACTTTTGCCTTGAGGCTCATGCGCTCCCAAAGCAAAAGGGCACGCGCGCGCGTGCCCTTTTGCAAAGACCATTTTTCGTGCTACCAGTTCAGCTCGTTCCGCGAAGCATGCGACAGCTTGCTTCGCAAATCTGCGAACGCTTACTTCGCGAAGCTGGCTACGGCTTCGGCTTCGCTGTTGTACACGTCAAACACCGTCAGCAGCTTGGTGATTTGCAGCACTTCCTGGAACTTGCTGCCGAGGTGCGCCAGTTTCAACGCCGCGCCCTGCGACTTCGCGCTGTGATGCGCGGCAACCAGCGTGCCCAAGCCCGCGCTGTCGATGAACGTGATGTTCGCCATGTTCAGCACGACCTTTGTTTTTCCTTCAGCGATCAGGCTCTTCACTTTTTCGCGCAGCGCGTTGCTCTCTTCGCCGAGTACGATGCGGCCGTCCAGCGCCACCACGGCCACGCCATCCACTTCCCGGTTTGTCATCTTCAAAGCCACTGTGTTTTCCTCCTCATTGGATAGCAGTACCGGCGGCAACCCGGGCCGGAACCACAAAGCTTATCAATAATAGTCCGCGCACGACATGTAATATCCGCAGACCGGGCAAATCAACTTGCAACGCCTCGATTCCAGCCGCTGCGAGCACACCGGACAATAGCGCGAAGCATCTTCCCCTGCCACTACCACACACGTTTCAGCTTTCTCCGCAGAGGTATGTCGCACAGATACCTCCGCCGACTCCCGCTGAACCGGGGCAACTACCTGTTTCGCGGCACTATTCACGGCCCGTCGTTTATAGCACATCCCCCGCCAACTGTGTAGCGCCGGGCTCTAGCCCGGCATCCCCGCCCCATTTCCCCCGACGGTGTGTCATCCCGAGCAAAGCGAGGGATCTGCTTTCCTCTCTCTTCTCAGCCTGGAGCTGGTATTCTCCGCGCTCCTCTGCGCCTCTGCGTTATCTTTTCTCTTTTCTTCCTGGGCCTCTTCTTTTGCTATCCTCTTCTTTTGGTCCTTTTATGCCCCAGAAAATCTCCGAAGTCTGCGGCCTAAACCTCGACCCCCAAACCCGCTGCCTCCATTACCACTCTCCGCTCGACATTATCGCCATCAAAATGAAATGCTGCTCCACCTACTACGCCTGCAAAGATTGTCACGACGCCCTCGCGGGCCATCCTATAGAAGTCTGGCCGGAAGCCGAATGGGCCCAAAAAGCGATCCTCTGCGGCGCCTGCCGCACCGAGCTAACCATCTCCGCCTATGTCGCGTGCAACTCGCTCTGCCCCGCGTGTCACGCGGCCTTCAATCCAGGCTGCCGTAACCATCACCATTTCTATTTCGTGACCCCTGAGGCGCGCAGCGGATGAGACATATTTGCGCCCAGCGTCGCCGCAGACATGTATTTCAAGACAACCCGATGACCTACGGGGCAGTTCCCAGATCCCAGTAGCTAGGTTAGTAAGCGTTACCGCTCAGTTATCTCACGTCGCCGGAAATCCCGATTGCCACCCGGAGCGGCCGAACCGGAATCGGAATCGGCCGCGTCCCAGGTTTTGCGGTCAATGGGCTGGATGGGTTCCAGCTTTTTCTGCGAAAGCGATTTGTTTACTACGGGAAGCTCTTTGGTGACAAAAGTATCGAATTCGCTAGCGACATCCTCCAGCTCTTTCTTCAGCGAGTCGATCCGCGCGGTCTGATAATCGGTTGGGCGCCCTTCATAGTTCAAAATTGCTCCGTAGAGCCCCGTGGTTTTTTCGCGGATGCGTTCCTCGCCGGTGATGGCGCCTCCTTCTGTCGTGGCCACAATCTTCTTTCGCATCGCTTCCACTTGCCCCGCGAGCTCCTGCAGACGCTTGCTTAAAGCGGCGTCTCCCTTCGCTCTTGCCGCCCGCTCCAGCAGCGCATCGTGCACGCCATTGATGCGATCGACATCGAAGCTCATGTCTCCCAACAGGCGATGGAGTCGCATGGCCGCGTCGAATTCTAGTTTGCGGTCTTCCAGTGTGAATTTCGCTCGTGGGTCAAGCACCACGTCAAGCTGTGTGGTGTAAGTTTCCTTACCACGCGTCATCTTGACGGTGTACGTGCCCGGCAAAACTCTTGGGCCTTGGGCCGCTTCAAAAGCCGCTGTCGCAGCAGGCGGCACATGCGGCGCCTTCAGCCGCATCGGCCACTCCACGCGGCTGATGCCGCGGCGGCTGTTCGGTGGGAGTGTGTCCACCAGCTTGCCCTGGGAATCCAGTATTTCGAGTTTCATCTTTCCAAAAATGTGCCGCTTGCTCTGATAGTAAGTAATCAAAGCCGCGTCGGGAGGATTCGGCCCGGTGAAAACCGCGCTTCCTTCTGCCCACCCGCCGTTCGCTTGGAGCCGTTGTTGTGCGGGTTTGGCCTGCAGGAAGACCGCCTCTTGCGCTATGACTTCGGGTGTCAGTTTGCGGAGTGGCGAGATATCGTCCACGATCCAGATGCCCCGGCCATGCGTGGCCACCACCAGATCCGATTCTCGTGGCTGCACGACGATGTCTCGGACAGCCACTGTCGGGAAATCGTGGCCTTTGTACTGCGCCCAGTGCTTGCCGCCATCCAATGAAATCCAGAGACCAAATTCGGTCCCCAGAAATAACAAATTGGGGCTCACCGTATCCTCTTTAATGACGTGTGTGTAACCGCGCACACCGCTGCCAGCGGCCACGATGGCAGTCCACGTTTTTCCGTAATCGGTGGTCTTGAAGACGTGCGGCTCCATGTCTCCGAACGTATGCCGATCGAACGCGACATAAGCCGTCCCGGCGTCATACAGACTCGCTTCCACCCACGACACCCACGAAGCTTTCGGCAGATTTGGAACGTTTGCGACCACGTTGGTCCAGGTCTTGGCGCCGTCGCGCGTCAACTGCAGGTTTCCGTCATCGGTGCCAACCCAGATCGTTTGCCCATCGCGCGGCGATTCGCTGATCGAGTAAATCGTCGTGTGCATTTCCGCGAACGAATTGTCCACTGTGACGCCGCCGGATTCTTCCTGCTTCTGCTTTTCCGGATCATTCGTAGTGAGATCAGGTGAGATACGTTCCCACGACTGGCCGTGATCTCGCGAGCGAAACAGGAATTGCGCTCCAACGTAAATCGTGCCCTTCTCGTTCGGGCTCAGGTGGACGGGCGTGTTCCAATTGAAGCGGAGCTTCTTTTCTCCATAGTTGGGCTCGGGCTGGATGAAGCGCGTTTCCAACGTGAAGCGATTGACGCGCGCGATAAATCCACCCTGTGATTCGGCGTAAACGTAGCTCGCGTCAGCTGGGTCCGGGAACGCCCAGAATCCATCGCCGCCTCCAAGATTTTCCCATCGTCCATTGGTAATCCCGCCGGGATATTGCGAGTCGCCCATCCAGACACTGTTGTCCTGCAACCCGCCGAAGACGTGATACGGGTCGGCGTTGTCCGTGCTCACATGATAGAACTGCGAGATCGGAAGATTGTTGCCCTTCCACCAGGTATTGCCGCTATCGTACGAATACCAGATTCCTCCGTCGTCGCCCGCGATGAGGTGATCGGTATTGTCTGGATTCACCCACACATCATGAAAATCGCCGTGCGCGCCATTGGCGATAGGGCTGAAACTCTTGCCGCCGTCTTCGCTCAGAATCAAAATAAGATCGGGCTTGTAGATCTTGTTTTCGTTTTTCGGATCGACAATCAGGTTGGCAAAGTAAAAGGGCCGCCAAACCATCCAATTACTACGGTCCCTCTCTTCCCACGTCTTGCCACCATCCTCCGAGCGGAAAAGGGCGCTGCGCGTGGATTCGATCAATGCATACACAACATTTGGTGTAGATGGCGCGATCGTGACCGCTATGCGTCCCCACGGTTTCCCGGGCAGCCCTTTCGCGTTCTTTTCCTCCAGCTCCGTCCAGGTCGCCCCGCCATCTGCGGTTTGAAATAAACCGCTGCCGCTGGTGGCTGTGGAACTCTCGCCGCCCGACCGGAACGTCCAGCCCTTCCGCCGAAAATCCCACATCCCCGCGAATAGCACTTTGGGATCCTGCGGATTCATCGAAATCATCGAGCAGCCGGTCGAAAGGTTTGCACCTTTCAGAATCTTGTTCCACGTTTTTCCGCCATCCGCCGTCTTGTAAAGGCCGCGGTCCTCGCTGTCGCTCCAGAGTTTCCCCGGCACGCATGCGTAAACTGTGTCGCCGTCTTTAGGGTCAACGATAATTTTCGAAATACGCTCGGAATTTGGCAGGCCCATGTTGGTCCAGCTGTCGCCGCCGTCCGTCGACTTGTAGATTCCATTGCCGATCGACACGCTGTTTCGCGTCCAGGCTTCACCCGTGCCCGCCCAGATAGTCTTCGTCGCGTGCGGATCAATGGCCAGCGCGCCAATGGACTGCACCGCCTCTTTGTTGAAAACAGGCTTGAACGTTGTGCCTCCATTCGACGATTTCCACACGCCTCCGCTCGCCGATCCCACATACACGGTCAGCCGTCCATCTTCTTTTATGGCGGCGATCGCTGACACCCTCCCGCTCATGGTTGCTGAGCCGATGTTTCGGGCGCCGAGCCCGGAGATGGAATCCGAATCGAATTTCGCCTCCTGCGCCGGCACGCACCTGGCGAATATCATCAGCGTGAAAATCATCCTCACTGCAAAACAGCAGCAACGCATCACTTTGCTCATATCGAGGAGTTCCTTAGAAGCAGGGTAGAAGCCACGGTTGTTTCGGGTAACGCCAATCATGGGTATTCGAGCAGCGTAGCGGCATTCGTGCCAGTCCTCTCGTCCGGATTCACTTTCCGGCCGCCGGTGCTCTAGTCTCCGGCTTCGAGGCGGGCATCGAGAAAACCGCATCTTCCAGCGGCACGTTCTGCTCAATCTTTTCGACCGAGATCTGCGTGCGCGAAGAACTGCCCTTTTGCGCCTGCTCGACGGTAAAAGGATAAAAAATTCCGTTCACCTGCTCGTAGTCGCCATAGTACAGCTCAGACTCCTGCAGCGCCCCGCGTATCGTAGTTTGAATCTCGATTTTCAATTCCAGATACGAATCGCTATCGAGATAGTAGTAGCGCACGTCTCCGTTCTTCATGCTCAGCTTGATCTTGTAACAATCCGTCCCTTCCATTGAGTCGTGTCCCACGAGTTCCGCTTTGTGGCCTTTTTCCTTGTATTCCATCAACGGGCCATCCATGTCGGCGTCCACTACCAGGCTTTTCAGATCGTCCTGCGACAGAAGTTCCGGGTCTTTGCGCCCGCCGAAAGGAGAAATCTGCCAGCCCGTCTTGCCATCGTAGGCCTGCACTTGCGCCAATCCTTGGATGATGAATTCTTCCCGTACCTTGTCCGCCCGTTTGTTCTCTTGCAGAAATTCCGCGCGAAACGATCCCTGCGTCAGCTTCGCGGTGCTGCGCAGACTGTGCACCGATTTCAGCTTTTCCGCCCCGCCCCGCGCCTGAATATTTTTCGCTATCACTTCATCAACGGTTTGCGCGCCAGCGCTGAAGGAAATCCATGTGCTTGCTGCCAATAAGACAAACGAGATTCGGAAAAACGAAGCCAACGCCGTCCGCCGCTTCGCTTCTAAATGTATGTTCATGAGATCACTCCAAATCGCACTACATGCGACCAACTCAAAAGGGAAGGGACCTAATCGCCGCATCATTATATCCACAATCTACGATTTAACGTTGCGCCGGTAGGCCATGTTGACGATATGCCCGGCACGCGCCGCCGCCACTCCGGTTTCGACGGGCGCGTTCGGCTCCTTGCGGCTCTTGATGCACTCGAAGAAATTCTGCATGTGGTCGATCGTCCCGTCGCGAAAGCTCTCAGCTCTCATAACCGGATTTTCTCTTCCCAACAAGCCTTCGTGATACACGCCAAACCCATTCCGGGTGAGCTTCATAGTCGCTTCCGTGCCGCGGAATTCCAGCCCGCCGTCGTCGATCGAAGAGGCCATCATGCCCTCGTACGCCACATCAAATCCTGGATAGCGCAGCGCCGCCTGCACGGTGTCGGGACAATCCCATTGCTCAAAAATATATTTGTCGCCAAGCATCTGCGCGTCGCGCGGCTGGTCCGATTTCATCGCCCAGTGCACCACGTCGATCCAGTGCGTGAAGAGATCGGTCATCGCCCCGCCGCCAAAGTTCCAGAACCACCGCCACCTGTAAAACTTTTCTTCGCTGAATGCCTGCTCGGGCGCGCCTCCAAGCCACTGCTTCCAATCCAGCGCCTGCGTATCGATAAGTTTTGCCGGCCCGCCTGCCAAATAATTCTGCCACCAATACGTCCGCACTTGCGGCACGCGCCCCAGGCTCCCTCCCTGAATCAGCTCCACGGCATCTCGAAAGTGGCTCCAGCTCCGCTGCTGCATGCCGCATTGCAAAATCCGTTTGCCCGAGCGCACCGCATGCGTCAGCGTCGCGCCCTCCTCCAAAGTGTGCGTCACCGGCTTTTCCAAATAGACGTCTTTCCCCGCCGCCAGCGCATCTACCGCCATGCGCACATGCCAATGATCCGGCGAAGCAATCAGCACCGCGTCAATCTCCTTCTGCAGCACTTCGCGATAATCCACATGCGTGGTCGCGACGCCGTTGGAGCGTAGCTTCATAGCGTCGCGCCGCGGCCCATACACATCGCTCACCGCCACGATCTGATAGCCGCCGGCCTTGTCAGCCGCATTGAGCAAATCGCCCATGCGCCCGCCCGCTCCCAGAACTCCAATCCGCAAAGTGTCGTTCGCCCCAAGCACGCGCGTTGACGCCAGCGCAGTCAACCCGCCCGCAATCAAAAAGCTTCGACGATCAGGTGGATATTTCATGCCGCCCATCTTAACCCCACTCGCCGTCAACGAGGAAAGTGGTGAGCAGCCCAAACGCAGCTCGGAGGGTGACCCAGGTTCGTTGTTAGAACCTGGGTCTTGCGATTGACGTTTCTCTCCCTGAAATTTAGCGGATGGGATGGATGCCTTTACAACGAATTCAAGAACGCAAAAAGTGCCTGCTTCTCTTTCGGGCTCAGTTCGCGGAAGCGCTTCCTCTCGTGTTCGGCCTCGCCGCCGTGACGTTCGATGGCGCTTTCTAACGTCAAGGACGCGAGATCATGCATGTGCCGAGGGTGCATGCGGAGTCCCCACAGCGGCACAGTTCGCAATTTGTTGGCCGTATCTTGCGGCGGATTCTGGACGATGCCGTCGCCGGTTTCGATGTCGTGCAGCAGGAAGTCGCCATAAGGGTGAATGATCTTGTTCCCTAAAGCCTCTGGCACCGTGAATGCTCCGCCGTCGATGACAGTTCCCGCCGGTGCAGTAACGATGGTGCTGACATGGCAAGTGGCGCAGCCAATCCTCTCGAACAAGTTTTGCCCTTCTTGCGCGGCCGCCATCGCAGAAAGAACCGCGTCGCGCGGCGGAACCTTCGTTCCGCGGACGAACTGCGCGAAGTGGTCGATGTCCGCTAGTCCGAGATTGTCTGGAGTATCCTCCGGATCCGTGGTGATTTTCCCGACGGTCGTGACATCCTTCGGGCGCAGACGGTTCGTGACTCCCATCTCATTCAAATAGGCGTCGCCGATGAACGACAGCAAGCTGCTGTGCTGATCCTTCCAGCCAAAGCGGCCGATTCGCGTTTGTCCAGGCGATTCCAGCACGGGAACTTCCACGGCTTCGCCATGAATCCGGCCTTCGCTCGCTTCGATCTGGTGTTGAGCGATTGCCTGTAGGGTGCTGTCGTCGATGGCCTCGACAAATCCATCCCCCAGAGTGTTGAGAGCGGCTCGCAAGGCTCGAATGTTTTCTGCATCGGGTATGTGCTCCTGCGCTTGCGGGATCAGGGCGCGGTCATTGATGATCGAGCGGTTAGCGATCGTGTTTGCGCCGTCGTTTATGGGCACCGTTGCGGCCACGAAATTGCCGTTCGCATCGTTGTGGCCCGCGCGAATCTCCGTGAACTGGCTCGATCCTCCGCTGACGGGATTCTGATGGCAATCCGCGCACGCTCTGGCATTGAATACCGGGCCCAGCCCGGTGCTGGCGTCGTGGTCCTGCTCGAAACGGGTTTGGTCCAGCGCGTAGGTATCGCCCGGCGGCTGTGCAATGCCGTTGCTGATGCTTTGTGACCCGGGATTTTGCGCCAGCGTCGGCGTGTCAAATCCGGCTGGTGCTTCGGCTGGACCCTGCTGCGCAACACCGGCAAGGCCGACAGCCATTACACCCGCTACCAAGACGGCTACGGAAAGCCATTTATGCGTCATTAGATACACCACCTCCAAGACAGGATTAAGCTTTCTCCTCAATCCACGTCCCGGAGACAGAGGCGGAAAGGCTCTTACAAAATGTTAGGACCACGCAGGCCAGTCCCTTATTCCGCCATGAAATATTAAAAGTTTGTGAGAGCTGCGAGGCTGACGCTGTTCATGCGCGGACTAGTGTTTCAATTCAGAACATCATCAACCTTGGTAGTAATTCGAACTTGCCTGTTTTCGCGAATTTACAAACTCTCGAT
>Ga0210394_10002232_pt1 | contig 27234 bp, 20 predicted proteins | sample IncBWC12MmetaG_FD_160121 | JGI IMG/M metagenome (GOLD analysis project Ga0210394, IMG submission 160121) | Forest soil microbial communities from Barre Woods Harvard Forest LTER site, Petersham, Massachusetts, United States - Inc-BW-C-12-M | ecosystem: Environmental > Terrestrial > Soil >...
GATATCCGCGGTGCGGAACAGGCCGATGAAGCTCGTGCCGCCGACCATCTCCGCCATCGGTCGCGCGATCAGCGTGAAGTTGATCGCAGCTCCGGCGGTTGCCACCGCGAGCACCAGCATCGAGACAAAAAAATGCACCAGAGACGAGGACGACAGCACCGATAGCGCGCGGTCCTCTCCGCGCACGATCGCTTCGTATTCCTGCATGTGGCGATCGATGACGAGCGCGCGCTCGATGACGCTCACGACGCTCGTGTTCACGCGGCCGAGCGTTTCCTGGATCATGCGCCAATCGGGCATCATTTTCCGCAGCAGCGCGTGCCGCTCGCCACTCGCCTTGCGATAATCGTTCATGGCTTCGCCGTGCGCCTTGACCATCGATTTGTGAATGTCGGCGAGGATCTCTGTGCCGGTATTGCGCGAATCGATATTCGCGACCACCGCGATCGCCTTCGCCCAACCCGGCGCCTCCGGCGGCACCTCCACCGCCTTCTCCTGGTCTTCTTCGATACGAATGATCGCTTCACCCAAGCGGCGGTGCATGTCCGGATAGTTGGCCAGATCCTTGCGCACCGTATCGCCAACGCGCGCAAACTCGCGCTCCACGACGCGCTCCTTTGCTTCGCGCCCCGCAGCGAGCAGCACGTCTCGATTGCGTGCACTGAGGCGCTCCTCGGCGTGCGTGACCGAATGCGCGGCAAGACGAAAGCCGCGCGCCAACGCGCTCGTGGCCGCGTGGATCGCCTGGTGGGCGGTGTGCCTGGCCAGATACAACGCCGCTATTAGCAGCGCCAGCACGATCGCTGCGGACACGGCCGGCCAGGGCGTGAAAGTCAATAGACTAGTCATGTGCATGTGGATGCTCGGTTGAGTTTGCCCGGGGGCGAGAAGGCCGCGGAATCAAGCCAGCCGGTGCGGACGCACGCGTGCGATGCAGGCAACCCCTGCGATGGACGGTACATGCAAGATGGCAACCCCGCTGTCATAGGAAAATCCCTTTAGACCGGTAGCTTTGCGGCCCTTACTTTCGAAAGGTGTGCCTTTACTAAAACCCGCTCAGGGTGCTGCACAGGGGTGCAACTTTCTGTGCATTGAGTCACGGTTTGAAGACATGGCGCCAGGCAGCAGCCACGCCGGGGTTTACAGCATTTCCTCCCACGATCGGCTGAGCCTCGTGGCGCAGGTGATGATGCCGACCATGCTGTAGGTCTGGGGGAAATTACCCCACTGCTCGCCGCTGACCGGATCGACATCCTCGGACAGCAAGCCGGCGCTGTTGCGACGAAGCAGAAGTTTTTCGAATATTTCGCGCGCTTCGTCGACTCGCCCGACCGCAGCTAGTGCATTGACGTACCAGAACGAACACATCGTAAAGGTGTTGGTCGGAACACCAAAATCATCCGCGTGGACGTAGCGAAATACCAGGTCGCCATGTACCAGTTCGCGCTCGATGGCATTCAGCGTGGACACGAAGCGTGAATCGCTGCCCTCGACGAGGCCCAGATCCGACAGCAGCAGCGCGGTGGCATCGAGGTCCTCGCCTTCGAAAGCGCTGGTGAATGTCTGCTTGTCTGGGTTCCACGCGCGCACCAGAATTTCCGCGCGCATGGTGTCGGCACTGGTGCGCCAAAATGCAGCCCGGTCGGAGATTTTCAGTTGCACGGCGATTCGCGATAATCGGTCACAAGCCGCCCAGCACATAGCTGCCGAAAAAGTATGCACGCGCTCAATACCGCGGAATTCCCACGGACCGGCATCCGGTACGGCAAACATCTTCATGGCGCGTTCACCCAGCACCTCTGCTCGAGCGAACATCTCGGCATCACCTGGATTCGTGAGACGATGATCGAAAAACAACTGCCGCGCCGCGAGTATCACTGCCCCGTAGACATCGTGTTGTATTTGCCGATAGGCCTGATTGCCCACGCGCACCGGCCCCATGCCGCGATAACCGTCCAACGTCTCGATGACGCGTTCCTCGATGTGTGCTTCGCCAGTAACGCTGTATAGCGGCTGCAGATCGCCGCCGGGATTGCGCGCAACGATGTTGTCGAGATAGCGCAAGTAGCCTTCCATGGTGTTGGTGGCACCCAGGTGATTGAGCGCGAGAATCACGAAAAAGCTGTCGCGCAGCCAGCAGAATCGGTAGTCCCAATTGCGCACGCTGCCGGCCATCTCAGGTATCGACGTAGTCAGAGCCGCGAGCACGGCGCCAGTATCTTCATAGGTGCATAATTTCAAGGTAATTGCAGAACGAATCACCGCCTCCTGCCAATCGAAAGGTACAGCCAGCCCGCGAATCCACTCGTGCCAGTAACTGCGCGTTTCCTCCAGCCAGGTTTTTGCCAGGGTCAACGGTGTCTCCTCTATGGTTTCATCCGGTGCGAGAATGAATGCGAGCGGCGCTTCGAGCACGAAAGCGCTCTCGTCCAACAGGGGTGACAGCGAGCTGTTGGTAGTGACGCGGTAGTTGAGCATCGCGGACAAGAAACGAATGCTGTGGCTGCCGGCGACGCGCTGCGGATCATTGGCACCATGGTCGCAGCGCGGCCGCAGGCGCACATTGACAATCGGCCGTCCCTCGATGGGCTCGATCAGTCGCACCAGACACGCGGGTCGGAAGTTGCGGCCGTGCGAACGAAAGCGCGGGCAAAAATCCGTGATTCTTAGGGAGTTGCCCCGCGCGTCGGTGAGCGTGGTCTCCACGATTGCGGTGTTGCGCACATAGCCGCGCTGCGCTTCCGCCAGCTCTTTCAAATCGACGGCGAAAACGCCGCTGACCGAATCGCCGCCCTCGCGTCGCAGGAGTGCGCAGAATACCGGATCGGCGTCCGGTTTGGGCAGGCACATCCACACGATTCGGCCGCGCCGGTCGATCAATGCGGCAACCTGGCAATTACCGATAACCGCGAGATCCAGGTCCGAGCATTCCTTCATTTGCGTTGTGAATCTTGCAACGCCGCGACGCCCTGCAGCCAGCGGCGCACGGCGGCCGGACCGTCGACGCGGAATTGACCGCGCACGCGATCGCCCACTGCGATTGATATGCCGCCCTGTTCTTCAACCGACTGAAAGCCGCCTTGATCGGTGAGGTCGTCGCCGACGAACACCGGTCGTCGGCCAAAGAACGGTGGTTCCTGCATGAACATTTTAATGGCTGCGCCCTTGCTGAATCCGCGGGGCAGTAACTCAAGGACCATGTTTCCTTCTTGAATATGATAATTACTGCTCATTGGTTTGATGATGGCCGCCAGCGACTCACGTAAGCGCGACTCGTGCCGAGGCGCCATTCGAAAGTGCACGGCGATAGCCTGGCCCTTGTCCTCGACGGAAGTTCCCGGGTAAGCCTCGACGAGCGCATTCACCACCGGGCGCACGCGGTCGAGTTCGGCGTTGATGAAACTCGCTCCGTACATGACGCCCGACGCGCTGCGCCGTGCGACGCCGTGTAGTCCCGCCACCGGCAGGCGCAGTGGTTCGAACAACGTGTCCAGGTATTCGATGCTTCGGCCGCTCACCAATGCAAGGGCGCCGCCTAGTCGCTCCGCCACGGTACCCAGCAAGACTTTGAGTTCCTGATCTGCGAAGGCCGCACCTGGAGAGTCGGTCAGCTCGATTAGAGTTCCGTCGACATCCAAAAACACGCACCATCCAAGCGATGGCGGCGGCGGCGTTTGCATCATATATAAACATAGGTTACAGCGTTGCCCATCAATGCTTCGCAACTATTTGGCTACCATGTAATTCTTACACGAAAGGCATCGGACGAAAGCTGGGACTGGACCGCGAATATTGGGTATTTTGTTTGCTTGACGCGGCGTGCTTATCGACCAACAGGGAGACAGGATGTTTCGCTCAGTCATGTTGCGCTATGTGCTGCCAATTGCGCTCGCCGCATGCGTCGTGGCGTTTTTCGGCTTGCCGTACATCGAACGGCTGCTGGCGGAGTGGTTTCGATCTGACGTCGAATTGCGCGCGCAGCTGGTGATGCATTCGATGGAGGAGCGGATCACATATCTGGTGGAAAGCGGCAATCAGGTGCAGCTTAGCAACTACCTCGCAACGCTAACCGCCGACCAGCGCTTGCTTGCAGTCCTGGTGTGCCGTCCCGACGGTTCGACGATATACGCGACTGAGCGGACGCCAGGCACTATTTCCTGCGCTGCCGTCGGTAATGCGAAACCGGAAGCGACGCGCATCGTGCAATTGCCGTCCGGCTCGGTGCAAATCTCCCGCTTCGACTTCGATACAGTCGAACCAACGCCCTTCCGCTTGTTGATGCTGCACGACTTGCGCTTCGTCGACCGACGGCAAAGGACCGCGCGGGATTTCGTACTGGTATTTGTCGGCATTTCGCTGCTGCTGTTGGCGCTGCTGATTGTGCTGGTGGCTTGGCTGCAGCTGCGCCGTTGGGTCAACGTCCTGGTCGGCGACATTCGCGGCAAGCGGTTTCGCGACGATGCGAAATCGCCGCGCTCCTCGCTGCCGATTTTGTCGCAAGTGCGTCAGGTGTTGGCAGAGGCCGAAGAGAAGCAGCGGCTGGAAATCGACTTTCACGAGAATTGGACGCCGCAGGCGCTGCGGCAGGTGGTACGCGATTATCTGCATTCTGCGCAGGTCATCATCGTGTCGAATCGTGAACCCTATGTACACAACTTCGACGCGCAACACCGTCCCGTGGTGCAAGTTCCCGCGAGCGGCATGGTAACTGCGCTCGAACCGGTTATGCGTGCGTGTTCAGGGGTCTGGGTGGCGCACGGCGCCGGTACGGCGGATCGTGAGACCGTGGATCAGTACGATCACTTACAGGTGCCGCCCGACGATCCGTCGTATACATTGCGCCGCGTGTGGCTGACGACTGAGCAGGAGCAGGGATACTACTATGGCTTTTCCAACGAGGGCATCTGGCCGTTATGCCATTTGGCCTACGTTCGGCCGGCGTTTCGCGCCACCGATTGGCGTGCCTACGAAGAAGTGAACGCCAGGTTCGCCGAGGTGGTCGCGGCAGAATCAACCACCGACAGTCCGGTGGTTCTGATCCAGGATTTCCACTTCGCCATCCTGCCGCGATTGCTCCGCGAGAAGATTCCCAAAGCCACAATCGCGCTGTTTTGGCACATTCCATGGCCCAATGCCGAGACTTTTGGCGTGTGCCCCTGGAAGCGCGAGATGTTGCTGCACATGCTGTCGGCCGACATTCTCGGCTTTCATACACGTTACCACTGCCAGAATTTCGTCGATGCCGTGGATCGTTTCGTGGAATGCCAGATCGATCGTGAGCATATGACAGTCACCACACAGGGCCACGTGTGCCGCGTCGCTCCGTATCCGATATCGATTGAGTGGCCGCCGCGCTGGCTGCAGCATCAACCCGACATCGCCACCTGCCGAACGTTGGTACGCGAACGCCATCAGATCGGCGCCGCCGTCGTCGTCGGCCTGGGTGTCGAGCGCTGGGACTTCACCAAGGGCATCCTCGAGCGGTTTCAAGCCTTTGAGGCATTGCTGGATAAGAATCCCCAGCACCGCGGTCGAATCTGCTTGCTGCAGATCGCCGCGCCGTCGCGCAGTCAATTGCCCGCCTACCAGGCGCTGCAGAAACAGACCTACAGTGAAGCCGAGCGAATCAACGCGAAGTTCGCGGAAGGCGAGTGGCGTCCGATCATACTCATCGACGAACATCAGGAACCGCAGCGCGTCTTCGAGCTGTATCGCGCTGCCGACTTTTGCCTGGTCAACAGTCTGCACGACGGAATGAACCTCGTGGCCAAAGAATTCGTGGCCGCGCGGGACGATGAGGACGGCGTGCTGATACTAAGCACCTTCGCGGGGGCGTCCCAAGAGTTGACAGAAGCGGTCTTGGTCAATCCGTTCGACGTGAACGAAACCGCCGATGCCATGCAGATCGCGATGCGCATGGGCCGCGAAGAGCGGCGCACTCGCATGAGTCTCATGCGGCGGACAGTCAAAGAAAACAACGTTTACCGTTGGGCTGGACGCATGCTGATGGACGCCGCGCGAATACGCCAGCGGCAGAAACTGCCGTCAGCGACGCAGCGCACCGGCACATCGAGGCGCTGAAAGACAGGAGCCTAGGCCCGCTGTTTTACCCTAACGGGCAGCTTCCAGCCGGGGCGGACGAAATGGCAGGTGTAGCCGTTCGGATAGCGTTCCAGGTAGTCCTGGTGCTCGGGTTCGGCCTCCCAAAAATCGCTGGCGGGAGCGACCTCGGTAACAACCTTGCCCGGCCACAATCCGGAGGCATCGACATCGGCGATCGTGTCTTCGGCGATCCGCTTCTGTTCATCGCTGGTGTAGAAGATCGCTGATCGATAGCTGGTCCCGACATCGTTCCCCTGACGATCCTGCGTGCTCGGGTCGTGAATCTGGAAGAAGAATTCGAGGAGTTGCCGATAGCTCATCTTGGCGGGATCGAAAATAATCTCGATTGCTTCGGCATGCGTGCCGTGGTGACGGTAGGTCGCGTTGCGAACGTCACCGCCGGAATAGCCGACTCGCGTCGACAGGACGCCGTCGTAACGGCGCAACAGGTCCTGCATGCCCCAGAAGCAGCCGCCGGCCAGAACCGCGCGTTCTGTTTTCATCGCAAATCCTCCACTTGGTTCAGATAAGCCCCGTAGCCGGCGGCCTCCATGTCATCGCGGTGGATGAACCGCAGCGAGGCTGAATTGATGCAGTATCTTAATCCGCCGCGATCCGCTGGACCGTCGTCAAAAACATGCCCGAGATGACTGTCGCCGTGCGCCGAGCGCACCTCGGTACGGATCATGCCATGCTTGGTGTCGCGCAGTTCGCTGACGTTGGCCGGCTCGATGGGTTTGGTAAAGCTCGGCCAGCCGCACCCGGATTCGTATTTATCTGATGAGGCGAACAGCGGCTCGCCCGATACGATGTCGACATAAATACCCGGCTCCTTGTTGTCCAGATACTCGCCGGTCCCAGGGTGCTCGGTGCCGCTTTGCTGCGTCACGCGATACTGCTCAGGGGAGAGCTTTGAGATCGCCTCGGGGGTTTTTGCGTATTTTTGCATTTGCTTCACTCGCCGCTTAAGACAAGCATTGCGCAGACAATGGCTTGGATTAGCCTAGCCTTGTTTGGGGAATTCGCCAATCGCAACGGTTGTGTGGACTAAATCAGCAGCCTTTGTCACCCGAATGCGACAGTGTCTAAATCGTAACTATCTGATTTATAATATTTTGTAGTCAAAACAATCGCGGACGTAGAAGTCGCGGATTCAAATCACCCCGGACGCGAGGCCTTCGTTACAGTGTCGGACTAGCGGACCGGCTCCGCGGTCGACATTCGGCAAACGTATCGTCCCTCGTAAACTGGAGAAGACTGACGATGACTGAGGTCTGGGCGAAGTGGGAAGGCCAGGTCATCAACGGAGTTTTTCCGCTGCGCCGCTTTTTGAGCGCCTCAGACCATAGCGGGGTATTCCTTACCGAATACAAGCCCCAAAACCTGGCCAACGCCGCGATCAAGTTGGTCCAGGCCAATCCGACTCAGGCGCATGCACAGCTCGCGCACTGGACGAGGGCGGCCGCGCTTTCCCACCCTCATCTGATTCGACTTCTCGAGATGGGGCGCTGCCAGCTCGGCGGTCTCCCATTTCTATTCGTCGTCATGGAATACGCCGAGCAGACGCTCTCGCAAATTATTCCCAAACGGCCCCTAACTCCCGACGAAGTGCGAGAAATGTTGGTTCCCACCTTGGACGCATTGGCATTTCTGCACCGCCGGAACTTGGTGCTGGGCCAGCTCAAGCCATCAAACATCCTGGTCGTCAACGATCAGCTGAAACTGGCGAGTGATACGGTCCGGCCCGCCGGCGAATCCGCGGCAACCAGCGCCCAATCTGCCGTGTACGTTGCTCCCGAAGCCAAAGTCGGCAATTTTTCCATCGCCGACGATATTTGGAGTCTCGGCTTAACCTTGGTCGAGGCTCTGACTCAGCACCCAACCTTGTGGCCCGATAGTAAATCCGAAACCGATTTTTTCCCCGGCGCTATCCCTCCGACGCTGGCAAAAATCATCCGTCAATGCTTGAATCGCAGCCCCGCCGACCGGCCCCTGGTCGGCGAGCTGCAAGCCGAGATCGAGCCCGCGCCGCAATTGACGGTAGAGGTACCTCAGCCCCCTATTCCGGCACCTCAGCCTCCCGTTTCGGCACCTCAACCTGCGCCGCTACCTCAGACCCCTATTCCGGTGCCTCAGCCTCCTATTGCACTACCTCAGCCTCCTATTCCGGTGCCTCAGCGTCCTATTCCGGTGCCTCAGCAGCCTCCTATTGCGGTACCCGAACCACGGCCGGTTCCCAGGCCTCTCAAACGCGAAGCGCCAGACAGAGCCGCTCGTTTAGCGAAGTTGCTGCAACAACGCTGGTTCGTCGCGGCGATCGTAGTGCTAATTGTAGTAGTGGCCGCCCTCTGGACCGGGGTGCACATGCTTCGCTCCCAATACGCCTCGAAACAAGTTGCTCCCTCTACAGCCGCCGCGCAGAATTCAGAAGCCTCGCAGTCCGCGGCCCCCGAGAACTCCGGATCTCGTCCTGCAGAACGTCCGGCGCAGCCGTTGGCGAACAAGTCGGCGTTGGTGTTGCATGAAGAAATTCCCGACATTTCGCGCCACGCCCTAAACACAATCCGCGGCCGCATCAAGGTTTCGGTACGCGTGACTGTCGACCGCTCTGGCAATGTCGTCGACGAGTCCCTCGAAGGCCGCGGCTCAAGCTACTACTTCGCCCGCCTGGCAATGGAGGCCGCCAGAAAATGGAAGTTCGCTCCCGCGGACAATCAGGCCGATCGCAAATGGCTATTGCGATTTGAGTTCACCCGCGGCGGCGTCACCGGACACGCCGCAGGCTCGAAATGAAGTCCGTGAGTCGGCACCCCACGTCTCTGCTGCTCGAAGCCGGGTTGGAGATGACAACCCGCCGCGACGTGCACCATTTGGCACTTCCCAGGCAGTTTTGTTTGACCAACGTCTCAGAGCCTTGCAGACCGATCCGCTAGGGTAACTGCAGCATCCTGGAGCTACAGCTACACGGAAGAAGTGACATGAACCAGTTGGCGATCATGGTTGCGCGCGCTGCGCCGAACCCGCCAGCTAGTGGAGCTTCGGTATGGCCTACGCGAGTAGCGCTGTCCGCGCTCCGCTGTTTTGTCCTCGCGGCGGGCGCCAGCACGCTGCTCGCCCAGCCCCTAAGATCGGCGGAAGTTTTTCTCTCCTGCGTGTGGCAGTCCCACGGCACCGGCCACGAGAAGCGGACCTTTGAAATCACCATCGATCAGCAGGCACAGAGGGCGCAGATCAGCGGCAACTATTCATTGCCGGCCACCATTTCCCAAACTCAGATCTCGTTCGCCGTAAACTTGAGCGGCTCGATCTTCCAATACCTCATCGATAGAACCTCGGGATTCGGCACCATCACCATCAAAGACCAGGTGATATACAGCGGCATGTGCACGCTTGCCGATTCCGCACACCAGACCCTTTAGCGAACTGGACGAACCCGGGTTGATTGCTTCTAATCGTCGCTGTCATTAGACCTCGGGCGCTTGATATAGAGCATGGCTGGCGGCTGCCGGGACCCCATCGCGTCGCGCCACAGAATCAAATTGAGCATATGCGGGTCAGCCCTATCCGCATGGCGAAAGTCCATCTTTCCCGACAGACTCGCGCCGCCGGCGGCGGCGTTATTCGCACGGTAAATGAGTCCGTTATCGCGATTGGACAGATCCGCGTCGAAGGCAGGCTGATCCCCCGGACCGACAAAGAGACTGGCTATCAACGAAGCAAACGCGTCGTTGTTATTCATCGGTGGAACTTCCAGCAGCGTCTCCATGGTCCGCAGCACGCTCACGGTCGAATAGAATCGGCTGTCAACCACCGCGCCCTGTCCGTTCTTCGGGTGTGGTGCGTACTTGCTGACGACTATGCCGAGCGAGCGGTGCGAGTCGACGTGGTCAGCACCGGCCTGCGCATCGTCTTCCAGTATGAAAATCGCCGTATCGTCCCAGTATGCCGAGTGAGAAATTGCTTCCACCAAGCGGCCGACCGCAAGATCATTGTCCGCGACCGAGGATTTTGGAGTCGGGCCGCCCACCGTCGTCCCGGCCGTATGATCATTCGGCAGCCGCAACTGGATAAAGTTGGGCATGGTGTCCTGACCACTCGAGCGGTCGAGTTTCCACTGTGCGAAATGTCGCAGAAAGATGTTGACTCTGATCTGATCGGGAACGCGCAGGTTGAAATCGGGCGCTTCCGGCGCGAAATGTCCCACCAGTTCCGGCTTGGTCGGGATGTTGCCCGCCAACCGCGGAATGGCCCAGGGCCACTGGTTCGTGCCGCCGCCCCACTCCTCGGGTATTGCCTCGCCCGGCTTAATGGTTGGGTTCGAGCAATGCGCCGTCGCGCCTGGCATCGCTCCGAGCTTGGGGTCAGCGACACGCTTGAGCCCCTTCTCATCGTCGCAAAAGATCGACGAGATGTATTCGGCAAAGTGATAAATCGTCTTGCCATGGGCGGTGAAATTGGTCCACAGATACCCGCTCGCGGGCTCGGCCACATCGGGTATGTGTTGCAGCAGAGGATAGCCGTCGGCGACCACGCCCTCGAAGTCGTAGGTACGCTGCTCGTTGCGGTAGAATTGCTGCCAAGTCTTTTGGACATAGTCCGTGGTAATGGCCGCGTTCGACCACACGTGGCCATCGCCCGACACCTCGCCCGAATCAAAGAAATTGTCGAGTACGCCAAACTGCAGCGCCAGTCGATGCTGATTCGGCGTCGTCTCGGCACCATACATGGTGAGCGCTGCATCGCCATTGCCGACGGGTTTGCCGTCCTTGGCCAGGTCGCCGAACACTTGGTCGTAGGTACGGTTTTCTTTCACCACATAGATCACGTGCTTGATCGGGTTGACAGCGCCGGCAAACTGAATCGTCTCCTGGGCCGCCTTCATGCGGTTCGACTGCAGCACCACATCCGTCGCGGCCTTCAATCCCGACTCGATCCCCGCCTCATCGAGCTGCGCTATCGTGCCGTACAGCAGTGTTGGCCCGTACGTAAAGCTGCGCTTCGTCATCGCCAAGCTCTTCGTGGCATCCGTCGGCCGCTGCGCCATGTTGTTGGGACCCGTCCCCTTGCCCTTGGCGCTGGCGACGTACAGATGGCGGCCATCCGACGCTAGAGCGATCGGCATCAACTCCGTTGGCACGAAGCCGATCGGCTCAACCATACCGGAAGGGCCGGCGATCGCACCCGTCCCGATGCTCGCGGCGCTGCGGCGCGAAGCCTCGCTCATGCGGGCCAGCCGGTGCGGGTCGAGAATCGCCACCGCATCCGATCCTAAATTTGCTGCGTACAGCCGCGATCCGTTCTCATTCTGCGCAAGAGCGCTGGGCTGTGCGCCAAAATAGCTCTGTCCCGGCAAGCGCGTGTCGAAGTACCCTCGAACCGTGAATTCGTGATTTTTCGCCCCGCCTCGCTTCCCAACGTTGATCGCCGCCACCGCATCCCGATTCGATAGCGCCACGTACAGCAAGCCGGCGCGCTCATCCAGTAGCAATGCACAGGGGTGCGATCCTGGCGCGGACGCCGACTTGGGCTTCAGCAAAGGCAGCCGTCCGCTCACCGTACCTTCGACCAGGTCCAGCTCGACCACCTCACTGACGTTCCACAGGGCAACGAATGCTCGCTTGCCATCCTGCGTCGCGACCACGGCGATCGGATAAGTCGCTGGAACGTTTTCGCTGACCGACAGATCGAAACTGTGCGCGATGAGCCCGGTTTGTGAATCGAACTGCACGACGCTGTCGGAGAGGTTTTCTGCCACCAGAATTGAATCGTGCGCACCGGACACAATCGCGATCGCGGCCGGATACGGGCTTACCGTATGGCCATCGCTGCTCAGCAAGCTGCTGTGGCGGCCGGGCGCAAGCACGACCGGCGGCAAGGGTAGAAATCGTTCGGGCCGCAGCTCGCCTTTCGAAAATGCATACTCGACGATGCCATTGCCGGTCTTGCGGTGCCCGTCGCCCTTCAGGTCGGTCGACGAAGCAAGGCTTGCATAGACCCGAGTGCCGTCGGTGCTGAACGCGAGGCCTGCGAAGAACGCCTGGCTGGTATCCAACAGGGTGCGCGCTTCGGGAAAATCCCGCACCGCTCCCGTGTGGGCGTCGAGGACGGCGAGCGACTGCATGTATCCTGATTCGAAGGTGCCGTAGCCGGCATTCAGCGACACCACCCAGCGCCGATCCGGCGATACCGCGAGCGACATCGGCAGGCTGTTGACGCGCTGCGTATTGCCTGGCGCCGGCAACAACAGCTGCTTGCTGGTGGGCAGATCCAGCCACTGCGGGTTCGCAGCCTGCTGCGCGTGACCCGTTGCCGCGCACAACGTGACACCTAAGCAGCTCGCAACTAAAGACAGGTTACGCATTTGACCGCCGCAAACAGATAAGTTCTTCATCTAATAGAATCGAGCGGTCAGCGTCATCTTATTGGTGCCTCGGTACAGCTTGATCCCTACAGTTGAATTTGGCGCGCATGCGGCTACCGCAGCCTCAAGTTCCGCGAGCTCTTTGAGCGGATGGCCATCGAATTCATTGATGATGTCGCCGATGATAATGCCCGATTTTTGGGCCACCGAGCCGCTATTGACTCCAATAATCAAGATACCCGCCCGACTCGGTTGTTCGGGTGTCGCGGCCACCGGCATTCCAACGATGCCAAGATCAAGTTTAAGCGACGCGCTGGCCGCGTTCTCATTAATGACGGCGGCGTTTTCTTTAACGCTGGCGACGCTCTCCTTACCGATTGCGGCGCTTGCTTTGGCCACTGGGACCGCAGCGGCGGACAGGTCTACCTTGGCCAGGAAGCCGGCAATCTCCGCGCTCGAAAGTTCACCGCTGTAGTCGGGTCCTGGCTTCGCCCTGATCTTGAATTGCCAAATTGTGGGTTTACCCGGGGCATTCCCGGCCGCGATTTGACGCAGGTCGGCCTCGTCGACGGTAAAGGCGATGTATTCGGTGTACACGCAATCCCCAACCGCGCAAGCGTCTCTTTGGGTCCTGATTTGAGTCGCGGGCACGGACTGCGGGCCGCTTACCCACTGATAGTTCGCGGTCTGATAGAAGCGCCGGTTGCCGCTGTAAACGGTCATCGCAATGACCTGAAACGACTTTTGGCCCGTGTTCCTGTCGATAACACCCTTGAGATATTCATCGTTCCACACCATTTTCATCGGCCCCGTACGCACCACGAACCCTTTTTCCGTGGTAATCGTGGTAGTGCCATTAGCGGGGTCATCCTTGGCGGTTGCGGTATCCCTGAAGTGCTCCATGGAAAGTGACAGCAGCGGCGAATTCTTTGCGCTAACGGTGTTGGCGGTAATGCCGAGGACGATCAGCGAGGCGAGCGCGGCGATGGGGTTTTGCATGCTTTGAATGTTAGCCGATCGAAAGCTCATCAACCATGGCGATAATGCCTGACAGAACCACGCCGCCCACTCTGAGACGGCAGCTCTCGATTTCCTGGCGGCTGAATGACCTCGTCACAGTTCTTCCCTTGACCGCGATTTCGATGGTCGAACCGGTAGGAACATGATCGGCAGTTTCAATGTCGATATACTTGACGGTGCCGAAAAACCCATGTGGTACAAGCCTGCTTTTGATTTCGTGCCTTATCTTGCCAAGACCCGTGTCGAATTCCTCTCGGATTTGCTTTCCTTCCATGAGCCCCTCCTATTAGCGATTACTCAGCCTTGAATTTGATCGCCGCGTGTGTGCCATCGCAGAACGGTTTGTTTTTGGAGGCGCCGCATCGGCATAGGGTGACGCGGTTGCGCACTTCGTAGTGAAACCCGTCGGAACCGATCACTTGAACGCCGCCTCTTAACCACAAAGGGCCTGCACACTGATTCGCAGGATCTTCAATGAGCCCAATCGATGCCTCATGCTTGGGCTCGAGCGCCTCTCCGGTCGCATTGTCCCAAGCAACCAATCGTCCCGACGGACAGTCGCCGACCTGGCGCACGAAATTTTTGCGAGAGCTCACGTCCGTTTCATTCACCAGATTCCAGATCTGGCCGTTTGGGTCGCAAAAGCGTGCAAATGCGCACAACTGCTGCGCGTCGGTCAGCGATAGGGTGGGGCCCTGCGTTAGCGTGGCCTGCCTTTCATAGGGTTCGCGGCTGGCAGTTTCGGTGCCATCGAATCCCACTTTGGCGTGCGAGCCATCGCAGAAAGGTTTCTTTGCGCTGTGTCCGCAGCGGCACAGCGCGTAGCTGGCGTGAGTGGTGTAGGCCCTGCCCTCGATCCACTTGACCGACTCGCCCGCGGAATTCGTCCCAATGATTTGCTTTTTCAGCGGCAAGCCGCCCGTGACCGTGTAGGGTCCGTCTTTGGCGATTTGCACCGTGGCCCCGCCGGCTTTTTGCGTACTCATCTCGTCCCCCAAAGTCAGTTTGGCAGTCCGGCGCCGAGAGCAACACTCATCATACTGATGGATCCCATCTCGATGCCATCAACGATAAATTGCAGCGAGTCATCGGCACGCCGGAGCGCGATCACATATAAAAGCGGGAGGTAGTGTTCCGGTGTCGGAATGCTCATCGAACCATCCTCGCCCAAAGCAGCCATATTCGCGAGCCACGCGTGGTCATGAGCGATGAGCCGTGAGCGCACGCTATCATTGAAGCGCGTGGCCCAGGTAAACGGCTCTGCTCCCTCCGCGCGCATCGCCATGGGCAGATTGTGCACGACATTGCCGCTGCCGACCACGAGGACGCCCTCGTCGCGCAACGCAGAGAGAGACTTCGCCAACCCATAGTGGTAGGCGAGCGGCTGCGTGCCGTCGATGCTGAGCTGCACCACCGGGATATCCGCTTGGCTGTAGACGTGTTTGAGCACCGACCAGGTGCCATGGTCGAGCCCCCACTCGGACCTATCGGCGACAACATTGGTGCCCGCGAGCAACTCGATCACGCGCGATGCCAATTGCGGATCGCCGGGCGCCGGATACTCGACCTCATAAAGCGCTTGCGGAAATCCCCCGAAATCGTGAATCGTCTTCGGTCTATTCATCGCAGTTACCGCGGTGCCGCGCGTATACCAATGCGCCGAGATGCACAGAATGCTCATTGGTCGCGGCGTGCGTTGGCCGAAGTGTTGCCACGCCGTCGTGTAGCGGTTTCTTTGCAGTGCATTCATCGGACTTCCATGTCCGAAAAACACCGTAGGCAGTCGTGCGTTCGCCACGGCTATCGGCCGCCCCGTTTCTTCAGTATCGCCTGCTCCACCTCATCCAACCGATCCTTGCCGAACCAGATTTCATCATCCACAAAGAAAGTCGGCGAACCGAATGCTCCGCGTTCCACCGCCCGCTCGGTGTTCGCGATCAGCTCTGCCTTCACGGCCGGGGAAGTGGATTCGGCCATTAGCCTGGCGGCGTCGATTCCTGATTCCGTCAATGCGGCGGCGAGCACGCTTGAATCGTCCAATTTCTTGTGATCGACCCACATGTGCCGGTACATCTCATCGACATAGCGCTCGAACACTCCTAGGTTACGCGCTGCGATCGCACCGCGCATCAAGCTAAGAGTATTGACCGGGAAAAACGGCGAGTAGCCAAAGCCTTTGATGCCATGCTTGCGCACGAAACGCTCCACTTCCAGCCGCTCATATTCAGGTTTGTTGCGAATATGCGCAAAAGCGGTCGCGGGCGACTGATTGCCGGTCGCCTTGAAGATTCCGCCCAACAGCACCGGCACATAATCGAACCGCACGCCGGTGCGCGCCTCGATCGCGGGAATTACTCGATGGCACAAAAACGCGTTCGGACTTCCGAAATCAAAAAGAAACTCGACCCGCGGCAGCCCGCTCACCATTTTTCTCCAAATGGGCGGATTTCCAGCTCAAACGTCCAGGCATCGGGCGATTGTCGATATAGCGCCCAATAGGCGTCGGCGACCGACTTAGGATTCATCAAGCGCCCAGGATCGAGATTATCGAGCGCTGCTTGTCCTTCGCGCTGGGCGATGCGTCCGCGCACAAACTCGGTATCGACTCCTGCGTCGATCACCAGATGCGCGACATGAATGTGTTTGGGCCCCAATTCTCGCGCCATCGCTTGCGCGAGTCCGCGCAGAGCGAACTTGGCGCTGGCGAACGCGGCGTAGCCGCTGCCGCCGCGTAATCCGGCAGTCGCTCCGGTAAAGAAGATCGCGCCCTTTTCCCGGGGCACCATGAGGCGTGCTGCCTCGCGGCCGGCAAGAAATCCCGACCAGCACGCCATTTCCCACACCTTACGGAATACCCGGTCGGTGGTTTCCAGAATCGGAAATTGAACATTGGCCCCGATATTGCAAATACAAATCTCGAGCGGTGCGCAATCTTCCGCCTCCTTCAAGAAAGCGCTGACGCCCTCCGAGATTCGCGCATCGAGTGTGCGCCCGAATGCCCTGCCGCCTGCTGCTTCGATCTCGTCAACCACGGGCTTAAGCTTTTCGCCGTTGCGCCTTGCGGCGAACACGGCAAACCCCTCGGACGCGAATTTCCGAGCGATTGCAGCCCCGATATAGTCGCCGGCTCCGATGACCGCGACCGTTGCGTTCCTCTGCTGCATGCCTGGCGTAGCCTATTGTTTTATAAGCATATTGATTGAATGCCTCGTGGCATGCGCGCGGGAACACCAAAACTTAGCGTGCAGCACATCACACCCGGAAACGGAAATTTGGTCAAGAACAAAAAAAAGCCCCGCGGGGTGCAAATTTTCCTGGCTGGCGGCCGATATATCTAGCTTCCGGCGATATCGCTGGATGCGGCTAACGAATGCGGAGTATGGATGGTCAGAGGTTACATGCGTTGGTGCAGCAACTGCGTGCTCGCGATTCTGCTCAGTATCGTCAGCCACACAGCGCTCGCGCTCGATCCGTCGCTCCGCTTAAGCCAGTACTTGGTCGAGAACTGGCAGATCCAGGATGGATTGCCGCAGACTTCCGTTCAAGCAATCGCGCGAACACCCGACGGATATTTGTGGGTCGGCACTCAAGAAGGCCTGGCTCGCTTCGATGGTGTCCGATTCACCGTGTTTGCCAGCGGCAAAGACGCCGATATTCCGAACAAGTACATCTCGACGCTGTTCGTCGATGCGGGCGGACGGCTCTGGGTTGGAACGCGATCGGGACTCGCCGTACTCGAAGACGGTCATTTCAGATCCTTTGCTAAGTTTGCCTCGCTCGTCCACGGCTACGTCCGGGCGATTGCCCAAGACCGCGCCGGGCACGTCTGGGTGGGCACCGAGACGGGTCTCACTGAAATCAATGGCGAAAGTGCCCGTTCCTACGATGCCTCTGACGGGCTGATCGATAATCGTGTGCAAGCATTATCAGAAGACCGCGAGGGCGTGCTGTGGATCGGCACCGCCGGCGGGCTGCAGCGCTTCGACGGCAAGCGCTGTGTCACGGTATCGCTCGACTCTGCAAGCGCCGCCCCCTCTATCACCGCTTTGCATGAGGACGGCAAAGGCACGCTGTGGATTGGAACGGGCACCGGCGCTTTGTATAGACGTAGCGCAGAAAGCTTCGCACAGGTGGCCAAACCGGGACAACTTGGCTCTCTGGTGGGCGCCATTATCCACGATGCCGACGGTAATCTGTGGATAGGCACGCGCGATGGTGGCCTGGTCCGACGGTACAACGGAAAATTCGACGCGCTCAGTGACAATTTGTTTGCCACCAGCGATTTTCGTTCTCTGCTGGAGGATAACGAAGGAAGCCTGTGGGTCGGCAGCTATGGGGTGGGACTGCTGCGGCTGCGGGAAGGAAAGTTTGCGACAGCCGGCGAGTCCGAGGGCCTGGAGGGCAAAGTCGCGTGGAGCATCACGCCGCGCAAGAGCGGCGGCGTATGGGTGGGCTCCGACGGCGGCTTAAGCAGCTATGTCGATGGCAGGTTTCAGCACATTGCCGGTCCGCACGGTCATGAGAGTGTCCGCGTGCGCGCAGTGTTGGAGGACCGGCACAATGCGCTGTGGGCCGGTACCGAGGGCGCAGGTGTGTACCGCATCGACCAGCGCGGTATTAGTGTTTTCAATCACGACAGCGGGCTATCGGGCGACAATGTGATGGCGATCGATGAGGATCGCAGCAACCGAATTTGGATCGGCACGAATCAGGGTCTCGACGTCATCGAGGACGGACGCGTGAGTTCCATGCAGTCCTTATTGGGAAGCTCGAGCCGCAGCGCCGTACATCTGATCTACGAAGACCGCACTGGAAAACTCTGGGTTGCCACGGAGACGCAGGGCCTCTTCGTCATTGACGGAGCTACTACACGTCACATGGCCATGGCGGATGGCCTGCCCAGCGACTGGGTCATTGCCATCCATGAGGACGATCGCGGAGAAATATGGTTGGGGACTACCGACGGACTGGCCTTATGGCGCGACGGAAAGATCGTCTCGCTCGCGAATCTGGGAGGACCCCTGGGCGAAACCATCATCGGGATTCTCGAAGACGATGCACATCAGCTCTGGCTTACGACCAACAAGGGCCTGGTATCGGTTGCGCGCAGCGCACTCGATGCGGCCGCAGCCGGCGGGACGCGTCTACGCGACTTTCATAATTACGAATTGGCCGATGGCTTGCGCACGGCCGAATTCGCGGGTGGCAACACCTCCCCAGGCTGCCGTTCGCCGGATGGACTGCTCTGGTTTCCCAGCATTCGCGGCATCGTCCGGGTCAATCCTCGCCAGTTCAAGACGAATACATTGCCGCCGCCCGTGCACATCGAGGAGGTGATCGTGGACGGCGTGCCCTTGACTCTCGCTAACGCGGCAAGAATTGCACCCGGCGCGCGCCAATGGGAATTCCATTACACCGGCCTCAGCCTCTTGGTGCCCCACAGTTTGCGCTTTAAATATCGTCTCGAAGGATTCGACGGCAACTGGATCGATGCAGGCACCCGCCGTACCGCCTACTACACCCAGCTGCCGCCGGGGACCTATACCTTTCATGTGATCGGCAGCAATAATGACGGCGTGTGGAACCAGAGCGGTGCGGCCTTTCGCTTCACGCTCAAGCCGCATTTCTACCAAACGATCTGGTTCGCGCTGCTCTGCATCATCGCACTCATCGCCGCCGTGGCCACCTGGTATCGGCTCAGGGTAGGACGTCTGCGCCGTCTAGCACAAACGCTCAGGGAACAAGTGGCACTGCGCACTCAAGATCTTGAATCAGCCAATGCGGCGCTGCTGCAGGCCAAGGAGCGGGCCGAGCTTGCAGGCCAAGCCAAGTCGCAGTTCCTGGCCAATATGAGCCACGAGATCCGCACGCCGATGAATGGCGTGATCGGAATGACTGAATTGCTGCTCGATACCAAGCTCGATCGAACGCAGCGCGATCATACCGAGACGATTCGCGACAGTGCGAGTGCGCTGCTCACAATCATCAATGACATTCTCGACTTCTCGAAGATTGAAGCCGGCAAGCTGGACGTCGAGCGAATTGAGATGGATTTGCGCAGCATCATGGATGATGTCGCGCATCTTCTGGCGATCCAAGCCCATGCCAAAGGGCTGGAGTTGATCACCAGCGTCGATCCCTTCCTGCCCGACTGGGTCATCGGCGATCCGGGGCGCACGCGCCAGATCTTGCTCAATCTCGGCAGCAATGCAATCAAATTCACCCGTCATGGGGAGGTGTCGATCGAGCTGCGCATGATCTCGGCTGATTCGGACGGGACGATGATACGCTGCAATGTGCGCGATTCGGGCATCGGCATACCGCCGGACCGCATCGAATCCCTGTTTCAGCCATTCTCCCAAATCGACGCGTCGACGACGCGCAACTTTGGCGGCACCGGTCTGGGTCTGTCCATCGTGGGACGATTGGTTGCGCTGATGCAGGGCCAAACCGGAGTGGAAAGCACCTTAGGATCCGGCTCGAATTTCTGGTTTACGGCACGCTATGGCGCCTGTGCGAGGAAGGCGGACATTCAGCGATTGAACAGCAAAATTCTCGACAATAAGCGCGTATTGATCGTCGATGACAACGCGACAAACCGTGCGGTGTTGAGCCAACAGCTCACCCAGCTTGGAATGATGCCGACCAGCGTGGACTGCGCCGACGCTGCGATGCAGGTTTTGCAGGGCAGCGTCGATCGTTCGCCCTTCGATCTTGCCGTGCTTGATTACGCGATGCCGGATTGCGATGGATTTGAGCTGGGTCAACGAATTGCGGGCGACCATCGGTTAGCCGCGATGCGGCTCGTGTTGCTCACCTCTGCGCACGGCGGCAAGCGCGGTGCGCAGGACTTCGCACAGCTCGGATTTGCGGCCTACATATTGAAGCCTGTATCGCACCGCGACTTACAAGAGTGTTTGGGCCGCGTCATGTCCATGGAGATGCCAAGGCCGCACGAAAGCACGCAGCCCATTCTCATTGCGGAATCCGCGCGTGACACGCCGGATTTGCGAATCCTGCTGGCCGAAGACAACCTGGTGAATCAGAAGGTGGCGCGAGGCACACTCGAAAAAATGGGATTCAAGGTCGACATTGTGAGCAATGGCGCCGACGCCATTTCCGCCTGGAAGACCGGGCGGTACCACATCATCTTCATGGACTGCCAGATGCCTGTCATGGACGGTTACCAAGCAGCGCGTGAAATCCGCCGGCTCGAACAGGCTGAGAGGCACATTCCGATCGTCGCTTTGACCGCAGATGCGATGAAGGACGCCGAACAGAACTGCCGGGACGCCGGAATGGATGAGTATTTGACCAAGCCCTTTGATCGCAAGCGGCTGCGGGAGACCATCGAGCGGCACTTGCCGGCGTTCAAGCCGGAGCAACCAGGGGCCGACAATGGCGCAGTCACACCGCCGCCCGGCAACGGCGATCTGCCCGTGGACTGGGAGCGCTTGATGAAGGTATCGGACGGCGATGAGGAGTTTGCACAGGAATTGGTGCAGCTTTTCATTGAATCCGGTGACGCAGCATTGCGGGACATCACGGTCGCATTGCAATGCGGAGATCTAGCAACCGTCGGTCGGGTGGCGCACTCATTCAAGGGTTCGAGCGCCAATATCTTTGCTCAATCCGCAAGTGCAGCAGCCGGACGCCTGGAACATGCCGCACGCGCGGGAGATGCCGGGCAACTGTCGCTGCTGGAAGAGCAATTGCGGTTGGAAGCGAATCGAGCAACAGATTTTCTGCGCTCGCGCCAAACGAGGCGTGATCGGACTTAACTGGCAACGGCTGCCCCGCTCCTAGCGCGGCCGCAACCCAAGTCGCGCATCGCGAGTATCGCTTCGAGCGCGCGCCCTATCGTTGCCAACCCAGCGACACATTCAAAATGGTTAAGGCAGCTTTCTCGTGGCAAAGTGTCGGCCTGTGGCGTGGGTAATTGCAGGGCGCAAATGATTCCGACGATTTACATTTTGGTTTTGCTGCTGGTCGTGATCGCCGCCGTTTCGGTGGTGGCGCTGCGCCTCAAGATTCCGCCGGCGATACTGCTGGTAATCAGCGGCGTCATCCTGGCGCTCGTCCCCGGGCTGCCTTCCGTGAAGCTGGCACCGGAATTCTTCTTGCTGTTCGTGCTGCCGCCGGTGGTTTATTCCGCGGCGGTAGCCATGAGTTGGCGGGAGTTCAAATTCAATCTGCGTCCCATTTCGCTCTTGGCCGTAGGTTGCGTGCTGTTCACGACCATCGCCACCGCAGCGGTTGCCCATTGGCTGTTGCGTTTCTCCTGGCCGGTAGGTTTCGTCTTGGGGGCCATCGTGTCGCCGCCGGACGCTGTGGCGCCGCTGTCCATTGCGCGCAGAATGCAGCTGCCGAGACGCCTGCTCGTGATTCTCGAGGGCGAAGGGCTGGCGAATGATGCCAGCGCACTCATTCTCTATCGCTTCGCGGTGGCCGCCGTCAGCGTCAGCGTATTTTCCTTGAGCCAGGCCGCCGGCATGTTTGCCGCCATCATCTGCAGCGAAATCCTCTGGGGTATCGGAGTGGGTTGGCTCATGCTGCGGGTGCGCCATTGGGTGCGTGATCCGCGCATCGAGGTCATGCTCTCCATCCTCACGCCGTTCCTGGCTTACTGGCCGCCGCAGCACCTGGGCGGCTCCGGCGTGCTCGCCACCGTTACCTGCGGGCTCTATATCAGCTGGAACGGCCTGAAGCTGATCAGCGCGTCGACGCGCCTGCAGGGCATTTTTTTCTGGGATTTCTCGATTTATCTGACTGAGGGCTTCGTGTTCTTGATCACGGGCCTGCAGGTGCGAACGCTGATTGCCGACACCCGCGGCGATCCGCTGACCGAGCTGGCGATCTCCGCGGCGGTGGTCTGTGTCGTGATCATCATCGCCCGCTTCGTTTGGATGTTTCCCGCCACCTACGTGCCGCGCTGGCTGAGTCCCGCGCTCGCGCGCAAGGATCCCGCACCGCCCTGGCAATGGCCATTTGCGCTGGCATTCACCGGCGTACGCGGCATCGTCTCGCTCGCGGCTGCGCTCGCAATCCCGCTCACGACCCTGAGCGGCGAGCCGTTTCCCGACCGGGATCGAATTCTCTTTGTCACATTTGCGGTCATTCTGGTAACTCTCGTCGGACAGGGTTTGCTGCTGCCGACGGTGATGCGGGCCCTTGGACTCGCCCACGCGGGTCGCCGCGAGCGCCACGCCGATCGAATCGAGGAACTTGCCGCGCGCCGGCAGGCGATCGACGCGGCAAACCAGCGGCTCGGCGAGCTGATCGCCGAGCGCGAGTTACCCGAAGAAATCGTTCAGCCGCTGCGCACGCGCCATCGCGATCGCCTCAAGGCGGTGGAGCGCCGCAATGACATGGATCCGAAGCAAATGCGGCTGGTCGATCAGTACGATGAGATCCAGTTTCTGTTGATCGCCGCGGAACGTCAGCAGATCAACGAACTGTACCGACTCGGCAAGCTGAAAGACGAGGCTAGGCGACGGATCGAGCGGGAGCTGGATCTGCGCGAGGCACAGCTGATCAATTTACGGGCCGAAGAATGAATCGCGGGGGCTAAACCATCCGAAACAGCACGTCATAGCTTCACGCTGCCGTGCCGGCCGGATCCTTTAGAAAATGCGGTCGCGCCTGCCAGCGCTTCGCCCGAGGCCAGCGTATTCAAACCACGCCTGATTTCATTCTGCATCGCCGACGCGTCATCCAAACCCCATTGTTCGAGCGCGGATAACCGATCGTTGCGCAGGCAGGTTTGCGGGAACGATGCGATCTGGCGCGCAAGCTCGATGGCCGCCGGCAATGCCTGGCCGGCGGGGACCAACCGATTCGCAAGGCCGATGTCGAGAGCTTCCTGGGCGCGCACCTCGCGCCCGGTGAGGATCAAATCCATCGCCCGGCTATGCCCGATCAAGCGCGGTAGGCGAATGGTACCGAGATCGATCAGCGGCACGCCGAAGCGCCGGCAGAAAATACCGAAGACGGCAGTTTCGGAAATTACCCGCAGGTCGCACCACAATGCCAACTCGCAGCCGCCGGCAACGGCATAACCCTCGACGGCCGCGATAACGGGTTTCATGAGCCGCAGGCGCGTTGGTCCCATCGGCCCATCTCCTTCAACGCCGACCGGTCTGTGCTCGCCGCCGGCAAACGCTTTCAAATCTGCGCCCGCGCAGAAGTGCCCGCAGGCTCCGGTCAAAATCGCCACGTCGAGTGCGCTGTCGGCATCAAAGCTGCGGAAGGTATTGGCAAGTTCTTGAGCCGTTGCGGAGTCCACGGCGTTTCGTTGCTGCGGCCGCTCGATTGTTATTACCGCAATGTTTTCCGATCGGTCAAAAGATACCGTCATGACACGCCCCGTCGAGGACAATTATAGAGAGGCGGTCACTTCAATAAGTAGCGCGCCCGCCCGAGATATCGAACACGGCTCCTGTGGCAAAGGAACATTCTTCGCTTGCAAGCCAGCAAACCGTCGCTGCAATTTCACTTGGTTCGACAAACCGATTCATCGGAATCTTCGCGAGCATGTAGTCGATGTGTTGCTGGGTCATTTGCGAGAATAGATCGGTTTTGGCCACTGCCGGGGTCACGCAGTTGACCAAGATGCCCTGCGTGGCCAATTCTTTGGCCAATGATTTTGTGAGTCCGATCAATCCCGCCTTCGATGCGCTGTAGTGCGAGGCGTTTGGGTTGCCTTCTTTGCCGGCGACGGAAGCGACATTGACTATCCTGCCATAGCCTCGTTCCCGCATGAGCGGGACAATGGACCTGGAGGTCAAGTACGGAGCCACGAGATTGACTTCGATAACGCGGCGCCAGGCCTTCGGATCGAGCTCCCAAGTCGGCGCATTGCCGCCCGTGATCCCTGCGTTGTTGATCAGGATGTCGATTTTGCCGAACCGTGCCACGGTTGCCTGAGTGGCTGCCTGCACCGCGGCGTCCTCGGTGAGATCCAAGCTGCATTTGGCTACTGCGCCGAGCGCCGAAAGGTGTTCGCAGGCATCCTTGAGTTTTGCGGCATCGATATCCCACAGAGCGACGGTCCCACCGGAGCGCAGAACACGCTCCGCCACTGCATAGCCAATACCGCGGGCCCCGCCGGTGACCACCGCGACGCGTCCCTGAAGATCCAGTTTGTTCATTTTAGGAGCCTAGAGTTTCGTTGCCGGTACCGTACGTTGGTTTTGCACACCAAGCCCCGTTATGCCGACGCGCATGCTCTGCCCGGGCTTGAGAAACACGGGAGGCCGCCGCCCCATTCCTACGCCGGGCGGGGTGCCCGTCGCAATCACATCTCCCGAACGCAGGCTCATGAAATGACTGATGTACGAAACGAGATGTGCGACGCCGAATATCATCGTTCGCGTGTTGCCGCTCTGGAAGCGATGCCCATCCACTTCCAGCCACAAATCCAATACCTGCGGATCGGGAACTTCCTCTCGAGTGACCAGCCAGGGGCCAATCGGCGCGAAAGTATCGCAGCCCTTGCCCTTGTCCCACTGGCCGCCGCGATCGAGCTGAAAAGCGCGCTCGGATACGTCGTTGAACACGCAGTATCCGGCGACGTGATCGAGCGCTCGCTCGAGCGGCGCGTACTTAGCCGGCTTGCCGATGACGATGCCGAGTTCGACCTCCCAGTCCGTCTTCTCCGCACCCAGTGGAATTTCCACATCATCATTGGGTCCGATAATCGCGCTCGTCGGCTTAAGAAAGAGGATCGGCTCGGCGGGGATGGGCATGTTCGCCTCGGCTGCATGATCCTTATAGTTCAGCCCCACGCACACGATTTTGCCCACGCCTGCCACGCATGGACCGATACGCGGCGAACCGGTAATTTTAGGCAGTTTTGACGCTTCCAATGCGCGTAACTTGACCAGACTTTCGGGCAGCAATACATCGCCGCCGATGTCGGCAACGATTGCCGATAAATCCCGCAGATGCCCCTGGCCGTCCAACAATGCGGGCCGTTCACTGCCGGCCTCGCCGGTGCGTAGTAGCTTCACTGCATGCTCCAGTTTCTTGGCATTCTAGCCGCTGCGATGGAGTAGCCTACGCCACCCGCTGTGCCGCGTCAGCCGATTCGTACCAGCACCCGCACCAAGTGACAGCGCAATGTGCATGACATTATAATGAAATACCCATGACCGTGAATGCTTGCGGTTGGCTTGCGCGCGGCCGGCGGTCCATCCCGGCTTCGAGGGCGACCTTGTGATCTATGGTTTCAATTCGCCCCTGACGCTGTGCCTGCTGCTGCTGAGCGCATGGTGCGGGGTCGGCATTGCGGGATTGCTGCGGCCGAAGAGTATCGCCTTCGTGGGTCGCACGCTGTTTCCGTTGGGTGCACTGTGCGGCGCCGCGTTGGCCGTGGTCGCGTTTGCCAGTCTCAAGTACCCCGCCGAACAGCTGGTATTGCCCATCGGGCTGCCGGACTTGCCTGTTCATCTGCGTCTCGACGGTCTCTCCAGCGTATTTTTGATTTTGCTCGGCGCCGCGTCGACCGGCATTTCGATTTTTGCGGCAGGCTACTTCCGGCAGGGTGAAGGCACCGCGCCGGGACTTCTATGTCTGCAGTATCACTTGTTCCTGGCCAGCATGGGCTTCGTTCTGCTCGCCGACGATGCATATGCGTTCATGTTGGCGTGGGAGATCATGGCTGTTTCCTCGTACTTTCTCGTCACCACGCAGCATGGCATAGCCGAGATCCGCAGCGCCGGGTTTTTGTACTTGCTGATGGCCCACTTGGGCGCGATCGCCATTCTCTTGAGCTTCGGCGTTATGCAAGGCGGTACCTGGCATTTCACGTTCGATGCAATGCGCGCCGCGCACTTGCAACCCGATTGGGCCAGCGGCGCTTTTTGTCTCGCTCTGATCGGTTTTGGCGCGAAGGCAGGCCTGGTGCCGTTGCATGTCTGGCTGCCGGAAGCACATCCCGCTGCGCCCTCGCCCGTGTCGGCGCTCATGAGCGGCGTCATGTTGAAGACCGCACTGTACGGGATGATTCGCGTGAGCTTCGATTTATTGGGGCAGCCGGCATGGTGGTGGGGATTGCTGCCGCTGACCCTGGGTCTCTTCAGCGCGCTGTACGGCGTAGTGTTCGCGGCGGCGCAGACTGACATGAAGCGCCTGCTGGCCTATTCCTCAATCGAAAACATCGGGATTTTGTTTACCGGCCTTGGGCTGGCGATCGTCTTCGCGGGCGTCGGCATGCACGCCGCGGCGGCACTCACGCTGATTGCCGTCATGTACCACGCGATGAATCATGCCTTCATGAAGAGCCTGTTGTTCTTGGGCACCGGCGCAGTATTGCACGCGACCGGGGAACGCAACTTAGGGCACTTGGGCGGCCTCATCCATCGAATGCCATGGGTCGCGTGGCTGACCCTCGTCGGTGTGCTGGCCATTGCGGGTTTGCCGCCGTTGAACGGATTCGTGTCGGAATGGTTATTGCTGCAATCCTTTCTGTTTGCCTACAAAGTGCCGCAGCCATTCGTCAATATGCTGCTGCCTTTGGGCGCTGCGCTGCTTGCGCTGGCCGCCGCCCTCGCCGGCTATGTCATGGTCAAATTCTTCGGCGTCATCTTTCTCGGCCAGCCGCGGGAATCCACCCTGCGACAGGCTCACGACGCCGGCATCGTGGAGCGTCTCGGACTTGCCTGGCTCGCGATCGGCTGTGCACTGCTCGGATTCTTTCCGACCCACGTCATTTCAGTGTTAAGCATCGTCACCCATCAGATCAATCTTGG
>Ga0210394_10002233_pt1 | contig 27233 bp, 22 predicted proteins | sample IncBWC12MmetaG_FD_160121 | JGI IMG/M metagenome (GOLD analysis project Ga0210394, IMG submission 160121) | Forest soil microbial communities from Barre Woods Harvard Forest LTER site, Petersham, Massachusetts, United States - Inc-BW-C-12-M | ecosystem: Environmental > Terrestrial > Soil >...
TCCGCGCAGTTTGCTTGCGAGCTGCCGCGCTTGCTCGACCGTGGTTTCCGGCATCAGGATCACGAATTCGTCGCCGCCGTATCGCGCCACCACGTCCGAGCGCCGACAGTTCTGCTCGAGAATGTGTCCCACGCGTTGCAGCACAACGTCGCCTTCGAGGTGGCCGTAGAAGTCGTTCACAAACTTGAATCGGTCGAGGTCCATCAGCACTAGAGCAAAGGGGCGGTTGGCGCGCGTCGAGCGTTTCCACTCTGACGAAAGCGCTTCCATCAAGAAGCGATGCGTTTTGACTCCTGTGAGCCCGTCGGTGATCGCCTGTTCCTGCGCCTTCTGGAACGCAAAGGCGCTATGTAGCGCGCCAGCAAAAAGGTCGGCGAGGGTGCGGAGCAGCAACACTTCCTGCTCGGCGAACTCGCAAGGCTCGGAAGATTCCACATAGAGAACTCCGAGCAATTGCTCGCCGAACGTCACGGGGAGGGCGATGGCAGATATCGATCCGGGCAGCACGGGGCGCGGAGTCGAGGGGCCGACTTCCCGGACGACGGCCATTTGTCCGGTGCGCGCAACCTGCCCCACCAACCCTTCGCCGAGTAAAATCCGGCGACCCTGAGCATCCCGGCGTCCCCCCGCTTCGGCCTGGATCACAAGCTCCTTTGCCGAGTAATCGAGGATAGCGATACCGATGTGGTCGTAGGTCAGTCCATTTTCGATTTCGGCCGCGATCTTCGACAGCATTTCCTCGGGATTCAGGGTGGTGATGGCGTGGCTCGAAATATTGTTGAGCAGCATGAGGTGTCGCGACTTCTTCTGCTGTTCTTCGAAGAGCCGTGCGTTCTCGATCGCGATGCCGGCCTCGCTCGCGAGCACGCGCAGAAGCTCGATGTGTCCCTCGTCGAATGCCCGCTCCTGTTTGCTGTGGACGGCCATCACGCCGATGGCGCGGTCGTAGAGAATCAGCGGTACGCCGCAGAAAGAACCAGCCGTTTGGTTCGGCTTCACGCCCAGCCGTTCGGTTTCTTCTGCGAAATGGTCTCGAATCAGGAGTGGCTGCCGGGTTCGAACCATGTACTCGGTGAGATGGTTTCCCGACGGGCGCTCGCGCTTCGGGTGGCGGTCTCCGTCGATGATTTCCAGCTCGAAGCGGACGCGATCGCTTTTGTGATCGAAGAAGGCGATGTAAAAGCTGCTGACGTCGAGCAGCCGTTGCATCTCGGAATAGATCCGGTCGAACAGCGTATCCAGGTCGAGTGTAGAACTAAGCGCCCGGCCGATTTCGTTCAGGATGTGAAGTTCCTCGCTGCGCCGCGAGGTCTGCTGAATCAGGTAACTATTCTCGACCGCCATCCCGATTTGGTGGCCTAGCGCCAAGAGCAGCCTCAATTCCGCAGGCGTGAAATTCCGGTTGTCCGGCGTCCCGAGGAGCAGCACGCCGAAAACGCGCTCTTTCGCTTGCAGGCTGATGCCGACGACGGTGCGCTGGCCCTGCTCGAGCATGAGCTTCCGCAGCTTCTTGAACGCCTCTTCTTTTTCGAGCGCCTCGTAATCCTTATCGGCTTCAAGATTCCTCAGCACAACGAGGCCGCCCAGGCGCGCCACAAGGTTTACGACGTACCGGTCAAGGTCGTCGCTCTGAATCGACGAACAGAACGAATCGTTCAGGCCCGTCACAACAACCGAGGTCGGCCCTTGTGCGTCACCATAGTGAAGGCATAGCGCGCCTGCGGGGATGCGCACCACGTTCAGCACGCGGTCGAGCGCCTGCGCCAGCATTTTTTGGATCTCGCCGCCCACGAAGCTCGACGTCGCGAGGTTCAGATTCGATAGCGCAAGCATGTTTCGCTCGACGCGCCGGCGCTCCTCTTCATAAACCGCCATCACCATCAACACTCCGGAAAAAAGCTCCGGCAAAAGGACCAGCGAGATGAGATCTCTTCCCGCAAGGAATTCAACGCGGGACTGGAACACGGTGACAATGCGAAGTACCGCCCAGAAGACAAACGTAACCGCGAGTAAGACGTCACCGCGGGATTCCTGCTTGAGTCCTTCTTGCCAGAAAGTTCGCGCTACCAACAGAAATAGCAGCGCCACTCCAAGCCCCAGTGGCAAGTTCCACCAGCCCCGCGTGTAGGCCAGCGCCCACAACGCTGCGATTGCCGCCGCCAGAACCATAGCGCGCGTCTCAACGCGGAGTCGCGCATACAGCCGCGCAGCGCCGTAGAACGCAAGGCCAGCAACAGCCAGCAGCCACTCGGCTAACGAGTCAAATTGCCGGGCGGGACCAGGCTGCGAATAGACGAAAGGAGCAATGAAGTGAGCGCCGATGAGCAACCACCCCATCGCCCATACCAACAGATATGGCTGGCGCTTTTGCTTGTAGACGTAAACGAAGAACGCCGCAAGCAGGACAGCGCTCGCCAAGAGCACCGCAGGGCTCATGTTCACATAGCTCAACAACTGAACGCTCCACATCGCCAGTCCCTGGCGCTTCGGACTTTCACCGAGAATAGCAGAAAATTTCAACCTGTCCGGCGACGTGTCCAGTAAAGTTTCGTGGGTGTCAACTCTGCGGCACCGGCATACTGCCCAGCGGGAGTGTCGAGAAAAACGCGACCCACTTCGCCCGCTCCCGTCTTGACTATGGGGAATGCCGACGCCATGGTCAACGGTACGGGGGTACCAGTCTTCGCTTTTCTTATGCTTTGAATGCGCCGCCGACTCGATTTTGACCGCGGGTTTCGCTAAGATTGCTGGTTTCCGCAGTGGATAAGGAACCGCCAGAATGAGCTTTTCAGACAAGCCGCGCGTCCGCTTCGCTCCGTCACCCACAGGTTACCTCCACGTCGGCGGCGCCCGCACCGCATTGTTCAATTCGCTCTTCGCGAAGCATGAAGGCGGCAAACTCCTGCTTCGCATTGAGGATACAGACGTCGAACGCAACCGCCCGGAACTTGTCGACGGGATTCTCGCGGCTCTTAAGTGGCTTGGAATCGAGTGGGACGAAGGCCCGTTTTTTCAGTCTCAGCGCCTCGAAATGTACGTCTCCGAAGCCGAAAAATTGCTCGCCAATGGCGCCGGCTTTGCTTGTTACTGCAAGGCAGTGGAGTACGCGGGCGGCGATTCAGCGGAAGAGCGCGAAGGCGAGGGCGATGACGAAGGCGCAAAGTCCAAAAAGTTCGTCCCGTGCCCCTGCCGCGATTTGACCGAATCCGAACGCAGCGGTAAAGAAAAAGACGGCACCCCGCGCGCGATCCGTTTCCTCACGCCCCGCACCGGCGCTACAACATTTGAAGATGCTGTATTCGGTTCGCGCGAAGTGCAGAACCAGGACATTGAAGATTTTGTTTTGCTGCGCTCGTCGGGCCTGCCCACGTACCAGCTCAGCGTGGTCGTCGACGACATCGACATGCGCATAACTCACGTCATTCGCGGCGCCGATCACCTTTCGAACACGCCCAAGCAGGTACTGATTTATCGTGCGCTCGGCGCAACACCTCCGATTTTTGCGCACGTCCCGTTGATTCTTGGAGCGGATCGCACGCGTCTTTCGAAGCGTCATGGCGCGACGAGCGTGGGTTCGTACGCCGACGAAGGGTTCCTTCCCGAAGCGTTCCGCAATTTTCTCGCGCTTCTCGGATGGTCCGCGGGCGGTGACGCCGAATTCATGCGCACGCCGGAACTTATCGAGCGATTCTCGCTGTCGGGCGTCAGCCGCACGAACGCAGTCTTCGATCGCGCCAAGCTTGAATGGTTCAACACGCAATATCTGCAGAAACCGCCAGTGGAAGAATTGCTTCCATACGTTGCAGCCGAATTGAAACGCGCCGGTTTGTGGCAGGACGCCTGGGCTGGTTCCGATCGCCATTGGTTCGCGCGCACTGTTGACCTGGTCCGCCCGCGCACGCGCTTGATGGGCGATTTCACGCATTGGGCGCGCGCATTTTTCACCGACGATTTTGACTACGAACAGGAAGCGCGCGACAAATTCTGGAAGGACGAACGCCTGCCGGCAATGCTCGCAAAACTTGCAGATGCTCTTGCCGCGCTCTCTGACTGGAACCATGACGCGTGCGACGCCGCGCTTCGCCAGTTAGCCGCTTCCGAAGGCGTCAAAGCAGGCTTTCTTATCAACGCCACCCGTGTTGCCATCGTGGGCCGCGCCGTCGCGCCGCCGCTCTTCGAAACGATGGTGGTCCTCGGCAAGGATCGCGTGATCGCACGCATTCGCCGCGCGGTGCCGCTGATCTCTGCGCGCTAGACGTCGCGCCAGGCTTAGTTTTTGTTGGAATTTGCCGCGAAGACTTCAGGATGAACTGCGCGCGATTTGGTCCCGGCTGCCGCGAGTTCGAATTTCGCGCTTACCGGCACCTTCACCGGCGGCAAGCACGCAGTGTCATTGCATGCTTGATAGCGCAGCATCATGGGAATCGTGGTCGTGCCCGATGTCGCGCCGGATTTCGCAGTCAGCCGCAGCCGCAGCGTTACGCTTCCCGTATAGACGTCGAGCGGCTTGTCCGGCGAGAACGAAAACTTCTCGAGTTTGCCTGGAGGATAAATCGTGTCCACCAGCTCAATCCCAGCTGGAAGCTGCGGCGCGAGCGTCGTGGGAATCAAATACTGATCGGTGGGCTTGTGCGAGTTCATATGGAAGCCGCGCAAAATATCCACTACGACAGCAACCTGAAATTCTTTTCCTGCCGGCACCGGTTCCAGCGAAACAAATGTATGGGGAGTTACGACTACTGCAGCGTTCGGAATCGCAGCAGCATCCTGCGGTGAGAGCGTGCCGCGCAACTCTGCAAATCGAGCGCTCCCGGCAAAAAGCAAAAGAGTGCCCAGAGCCCCAATGGCGCTCAGTCTCACGGCCTCTAAACCTCCACCGGCGTGCCGAGCTTTTCCGTCAGGATCCGGCTCATCACTCGATTCAGAGTCTCGCCCGTCTTGTCGAGTACGAATGCGTGTGCCGAATCCGACCAGCCCAACTTAAAACTTGTTGTCAGCGCGGAAATCCAGATTTGCCGGACGGGCGCATTGGGACTGATGACAAAGCGTGTTCCCTCTTCGTCCTCGAATTCGATTTCGAGTTTTCCGCTGCCGCCTTCGACTTCGAAGTCGTGGTCGTCGCCTAGATCGAGAAGCCGCTTGCGCAGCGCCTCAAACGCTGTATCGCATTTTTTTTGGAAGTCCTGCTCATCGATCATGTCGTTGGGTTCAGCAGGCTCTGGATGGTTTTTTCGAGTTGATCGTGGCTGACCAGCCCGATGAACCGCTTCGCCACTTTGCCGTCACGCGAAATTACCACGCTGGTGGGCAAACCGATCAGGCCGCCGAATTTCGCGGCGAGGTCGTCGTTGCCCAGCACGATGGGATAGTTCATCGTCATGTTGTGGCCGTCCACATCGAATTGCGTTTTCTGAACGAACGGCTCGACCACGCTTCTTCCTTCTTCATCCATGGCCACGCCGAGAAGCGTGAAACCTTTGTCGCCAAATTTCTGCTGGAAGTCGATCATCCACGGGATTTCGACGCGGCAGGGCTCGCACCACGTCGCCCAGAAATTCACCACTACAACTTTGCCCTTAAAGCTCGCGAGCGGCACATCTTTTCCCTGCAGATCCTTGAACGTCACGTCGGGCTCGTTCGGCAGCTCTTTACCGGCGTTCGTGGGGCGACCGCTTTCGTCGACGGTAGCAGTTCCGGCGCCGCGCGAGTTGCATCCCGCGAACCCACCTATGCCCATGGCCAGCGAAAGCGCCAAAAAACAATTCAAATGTTTAAGCATTCACGGAACTCCGATTACCTCGAAAACATGTTCAAGAAAGAAAGCTTACCCGATAGCCATGTCAAGCGGTTGGCAAAAATCAGCCCGCCGATCACCAGCAGCAGCATTCCACTAAACACTTCCACGGTGTGCAGGTGCTTGCGGAATCGCTGATAAAAAACCAAGAAGCGGCTGATGCCGAACGCGGTCAATAAGAATGGAATCGCGAGTCCCGCGGAATAGCACGCCAGCAAAAAAACTCCCTGCCATACAGTGCCCTGCGTGGCGGCAATGGCCAGCACACCCGCGAGGATCGGTCCGATGCAGGGCGTCCATCCAAACGCAAACGCAAAGCCCATAAGGAATCCACTCAAAGCTCCGGGCTGCCCGCCCATATTGCGGAAGTGCACGTCGCGGTTCAGCCAGCGCGTCATCACGGGACCAAGGAAAAAAATAAGCGATAGCGAGTAGAAATGCACGGCTTTGAACGGGTGTCCAAGCAGCCCCGGCCGCAGATTGATCGCAATGCCGGCAAGCACGAATAGAATCCCGATGATGATTCCCGCGCGCACCGAAATCTTCACGAGCCAACCCACCAGGTGCAGGCCAAAAAGCAGGATCAAAGCTCCTGCGAGCGGCGCCAGCAGGTTCCGATTCTGCAACATGAATGTCCCCACGGCGCTCGCCGAAGCCCCAAACGCGATGAATACAATGGAAAACCCGGTGACGAATGCAAATGCAGAAGCTAGTAATCCCTTTGGAGACTGCCCTTCCTTGAGCTGCTCCACTCCAATACCCGACAGCATGGAAACGTACCCGGGCACTAGCGGCAAAACGCACGGGGAGAGAAACGACACGAGTCCTGCGAGAAACGCCGCAAATGCGGAAACTTCCATCAGTTCCTTTACGCCTTTCTAACAGTGTTTGGATGCGCCCAACGCCGCGGCGGGCTCTGTTCGAACAACGATTTTCCCACATCCATTAGACGGGCGCTCACGCTTTTTGCGCTTCTTATCTCGTGAAGGAAATTCTGTCAGGTGTCGCCCACGCCCACCGGCCGGAGCTAGTCGACAGCGGGAATAGAATCGTAAGTCGTTGAAAAGAAAACTCACTACACATTCTTTGTAGTGGCTCCTCTGTTGCATTCCCCACGGTTGCGGTTCGCAGAGTTTCACGAACGCGTCTCGCGAAAAATCGAGCGAGTGATTTCGCCAGCCACTGACCGGAACGAGGGAAATATCATGACGCCAAATCAGGTAACCGCAGCACGCGTTCTGGCAGCATTCGCAGCCGTGGCGCTTTTCACGATGTTTGGGACTGCTCCGACCGCCGATCTGGTTGCGGTCCTTCTCACAGTCGCTGCCATCGCGCTCGATGGGGTTGACGGCTACATCGCGCGAACTCGCGGACTCTCGACGCCTCTCGGCACGCAGCTCGATATTCTTGGCGATCGCGTGGTTGAAAATCTCTTCTTCACTTTTTTTGCCGTGAGCGGTTTGGTGTCGCTGTGGGTGCCTGTGCTGTTCTTCGTGCGCGGCACAATGACCGATTTCATCCGCAGCCTAGCCGCGGGCACTGGCCGCGTTGGGTTCGGGCAGAACTCGATGCTCGACACATGGTGGGGTCGCGTCGTTGTAGCGTCACGCGCGAGCCGCGCCGCTTACGCCACCCTGAAATGCGTCTGCTTCTGTTATCTGGGATTGTTGATTCCCCTTTCGCAGGCCCCCGCGGCTTGGTTCGGAGAAGGTGCCCGGCACTGGCTTTTCGCCGCAGGGCAGGTTCTCGTCGCAGCCACGGTAATTTTCTGCGTTGTCCGCGCCGCCCCCGTGTTATGGGAAGGTCGGCGGTATCTGGATGCAGCCGAAAAGCCGCCAGCGCCGGTTGCGGCGGAGGTGACGCAATGACTCTCCCCACGAGTGCTTCGGTGCTCTCAACTGCAAACATCGGCGCGTTCTTCGACATCGACGGCACATTGTTGCCTGCCCCTTCCCTGGAATGGCGCTTCGCGGGCTATCTCCTCACACATGACAAAATTTGCGGGACAAACATCATCCGGTGGCTCGCGCACCACGCGGCCACGTTATTGGACGCCTCCCGCACCCCATTCAAGGCCAACAAATGCTACCTGGCACGCGTACGAGGATCCGTCGTCGCGGACTGGGAGAAGTCTCTCGAGATGGATTCTCCTGCCGCAACCACGTTGCCTCTCTTCGGAGAAGGAATCGAGCGCATTTTCTGGCATCTCGCACAGGGGCATCGCGTCTTCCTCGTAAGCGGGACGCTCGCGCCGCTCGCGCGCGCTATCGCCAAACACTTTCGTGGTGCGCTAGGCGTCTGCGCAACCGAACTTGAAGTCCGCGATCGACGCTGGACGGGCAGGCTCGCAGGGGAGCACTTGAGCGGCGCCGCAAAAGTTCGCGCGATTCGTAGTCTCGCGCGGAAACACGATTTGTTGCTCGCTTGCAGTTACGCCTACGGCAACGACATTGCGGACGCTCCAATGCTCGACGCGGTCGGTCACGCAGTAGCAGTGAATCCATCAAAACATCTCGCGCGCTTCGCAATAGACCGGGAATGGCAGATGCTCCACTGGAACGGAGTTGGAGCCGCATGCGGTAACAGCAATATGCGACTTCTCTCCGCAGAGACAGCGCAATGAATTCCTTACGCGAATCCGCAGCCGGCGGCGTATCACGCGCGATAGCGCAATCATCGGAATACTGCTTCCCGCATCGGGCGACACTGGGGCCTTCTCTCAGCCTCAACGAACTTTGGCGCGCGTGCGGCGCATTCGAGTGGCTCACACTCGGCTACTTGAGCTGGCTGAACGTGATGCTCGCAATCTTCCATCGCCACGTGAATCACGCCCAGCGTTACTTCGCGATTCATCTCTGCCTTGGCATCGCACTAGCTTGCCTCGCCGCGGCGGCCGCACGTTCATCAAACGGCGTTCTCCGGTTCGCCCGCCATTGGTATCCGTTGCCGCTCTACATTTTCTTCTTCGAAGAACTGCAGGGCTTGGTTCACATGGTTTTCCCAGGCTGGCTCGACCGCTGGTTCGTTGAATTCGATCACGGCCTCGTTGGCGCTCACCCGTCAGTTTGGCTTGCGCGCTTTTCAAGTCCTGCACTGAACGATTTCATGCAGGTCGCGTACATGACCTACTTCCTCTTCCTCCTGATCCTCCCGGCGATTCTGTACGCCGAACGCAAAAACGCCGCGTTCTGGACCGTCATGGCGGCAACAGCCGTGGCGCACTATTCCGTCTATGTAATGGCCGTGCTCTTTCCCGTCGAAAGCCCCTACTACTCGCTCGCATCGCTTCAAACAAGGTCGCTATCAGGCGGTGGGCCTACGGCTCTTATTGAACTGATCGAACGCTTCGGTCGCGTCCACGGCGCCGCATTCCCGTCCGCGCACGTGGCGGGCTCGATGGTGGCGATCTGCGCTTCATGGCGACACCGCCGCTGGCTGTTCTGGACTTGCTTGCCGTTCTTCACAAGCATGTGTGTCGCGACGGTCTACGGCCGTTATCATTACATCGCTGATGTTCTCGCAGGCACCGTTGTCGGCGGCATAGGATTTCTAGCAGGCAATTGGCTGATTCAGCGGAAGTGCGCGATCCCGGAACCGAAATAACGGACTAGCGTGCGGATTAGTCCCCGCCCAACTCAGGATGGCGATTGTGCCAACCGGTGGCTTCTTCGTACGCGAGCGCAAGCCCGAGTAGCCGCGCCTCCTTCCATCGCGGCCCGATCATCTGCAACCCCACGGGCAATCCGTCACGCGTGAACCCACAAGGAATTGAGAGAGCTGGATGCCCGGTGATATTCGCTGGGCGATTCAATCGCACCAGCGCGGAGCGCACCGTTTCTTTCTCTCCTCCGATGGTTACCTCGCCCTCGCCCAGAAGCGGCGCTGCGACGGGTAGCGTGGGAGCGATGATCGCATCGACGCGCTTAAAAACGTTGTCGAAGTCCGCTTCTATTCGGCGCTTTGCCTCTAACGCACGGAGATAGTCCGTCGCGCGGACGTCCCGCCCTTGCTCGAGCCGCCGCCGAACATCATCTCCATATTCGGCGGCGCGAGCCGGAAAATATCCCTGCGATTCGTGGTAATGCGTCGCTTCCGCGAGCGCAATGTTCGTGCCTGCATCGTCAGATTCCATCAAATGGGGTAACGAAACTTCTTCGATGCGCGCGCCAAGCGATTTGAAACACTTTGCCGCGGCATCAATCGCCCCTCGCACTTCGCCATCGACACGCTCGAAGAAATATTCCTGGGGCCAGCCGAGCCGGAACCGCCGCGGCCGATTCTTCCGCAGCTTGCGGTAGTCGGGCGCGGTCGCGCCTTTTGGGTACTCGTCCGTCATCGCCTCGAGCAGGATGCAAGCATCCGTCACGCTGCGGGCGATCGGGCCCGCGTGATCGAGGCTCGCGGCCAGCGGCACCACTCCTCTAACGCTCACAAGCCCGAATGTCGGTTTAAACCCGACCACCCCGCACAGCGCCGACGGAATACGAATCGACCCTCCGCTATCCGTGCCGGTGGCCGCAAACCCTATGCCCAACGCTACAGCTGCCGCCGAGCCACCGCTCGATCCTCCGGTGATGCGTTTGCGATTCCACGGATTACGCACCGGACCGAAATGCGGATTGTCGTTCGTTATCCCGTAAGCGAACTCGTGCATGTTCGTCTTGCCAATAAGAGTCGCGCCGGCGCGAGCCAGCCGGGCAGCGACCTCGCTGTCAGATTCCGGAACAAACTTCTCAAGAATTTTCGACCCCGCCGTGGTGCGAATTCCGCGCGTCCAGAAATTGTCTTTGAGCGAAATCGGTATGCCGTGGAGCGGGCCAAGCGACTTCGAAGCGCGGCGAAACGCTTGCTCCGCGCGATTGGCTTCACGGCGAGCACGATCAGCCAGCACGGTAAGGAAGGCATTAATGGAAGGGTTCAACCGCTCGATTCGTTCAAGCGCCGATTCCACCAGATCGACAGGCGAGATTTCCCTACGGCGCAGCAGCCGCGCGGCCTGCTCGACTGAAAGAAACGCAAGCTCTTGTAGCGATCGCGTTGCCAGAAGCGGCTCCTAGAAAACTTTTTCCTGGCGGCGAAGATTGCCGAGAGAGCCAAGATTCGCAATTCGGAACACGCCCATGAACTGATTTTCGTTGCGAATCGTGCCGAACGAAAATTTGCGGTACTCGAATCCGATGCCGCAGCAGCTTCCGTTGTAGCTGACCTCGGCGATCTGATTCTGGAATCCTCCCTGCGTCAGGTCGTAGCTCGCGCCAATCGTGGCATTGAACCCGCGGCGCGTGAGATCGCCGTAGCCGATCAATGCACGAACCTGATTCGAGCGTTGACTGAAATTCACCGGCGGCGGCACTGGATTATCAGGAAGATTTACGACGGAGAAATGCGCCAGCGTCAGAAACGATTGCTTGTACGGTTTGAGTTTCAAAAGCGTGCCAATCGCCGTGAGCCGGCTGCGTTGCGGGTCGTAGTTCACGATGAATTGCACGTCGTAATGACTTCCCGGCTCGACGCGCAAGTCGCTCACGATCGGCGAAAAGCGCCGCGGCGCATCCGCAAACGCGAACGGCGTCAGCGAATCGAGGGTCTGAAATACGTTCCGCTGCCCGGGAACCAACGCGCCCCCGAACGTGGGATCGAAGAAGTATTTCTGCACCAGGCGCCACGTTATCAGTTCTTGGGTATCGCCCGAGCCGCGGCGGCGGTAAAGCCGCTGGGTGATTCCGTACTGGATCTCATTGGTATCCGTCAGCGTTTCATCTTCGTCGAAGCGCACGAACCGCCCGAAATCGTTTACGCCGTTCACTACGCTGTAAATAATGTCGGGCTCGATCACGTGCTTCCATTTCGTATCGCCTTCGTCCCAGACGCGCTCGATCGTCGGCGGCCTGATGTCGATCGAAAATTCCTCGGTCGTGCGCGAAATCCCGTGGTCGACGAATTCGCCGCTCTGCATTTGGCCGGCGTAGTAAGTCGAGCGCAGCGTAAAGCTCGGTGTCACGTCGAGCCAAGGGCCCCAGTGCAGCGGCAGCGTCACGCTCGGCGCGAATTCGCTGCGCGATACGAATCCCGGCGTGCTGAACGGCGTCACATCCTCGCCCCGATGCACCGCGCCCGTGAATGTGCTAAGCGAAAAGTACAAAGGAATCTGATGAAATGGCGCCTGGTCCACGGAACTGAATCGCACTTCCGGCGCCGTTCGCAGCGTGATCGAAGTTGCAGGCGTGGCGCTGAAAAAATTTTCGTAGCTCAGCGCGGCGAAACTCAGATTGAAGCCGCTGAAACTATTCGAAAGGAATGCCGTGTTGCGCACTTCGGAATTCACCGCTTGCGTGTACGTTTCAAACCACGCCAGCCGGAACGTGAGCGAGCTGAGTTGATCGAGATCCGCCACGGCCCGCCAGTTGCCCGGCAACAATGCCGTAAACGTGAGCCGTTCTTCGTGGCCGCCCTGGTTGATCGCCGGAGCGCCCACCTGCTCGAGCCCGCGATCGAGCACGCCGAAATAGCTCGCCGTCAGCGACGCATTCTCCCACGGCTTCATCCGAATCTCCGCCTTCTGGCTCCAGCCGCGCCGGCTGTAGTAGTACGCGCCTAGCGTTCCGTCCATCCAGTCCGTCGGCGCCCAATACACTCCTTCGCCGAACACGTAACCCTTGCGCGAGTTCTCTCCCGGTTCGGGTAACAGAAATCCCGAGTTCCGCTGCTTCTCGGCCGGGAAAGTCGCGTAGGGAAGATACAAAACCGGCACCGTAAGCAGCCGGAAGTTTCCGTTTTCAAGGTGCACTGTCTTGCGCAGTTCAACGGTCGCGAGCGGGGCATAAAATTTCCAGGTCGGCCGGTCGGGATCGCAGACCGTGAGCCAGGCCTTGCGCAAGCGGTAGGTATTCTCATCGACCCGTTCCACTTCCTCCGCTTCGAAATAAAGCGGATTGGTGCTGATCAGCAGCGTCGGCGTGGGTCTGCGCTGCACGGCAAACGTAGCGCGCACATGATGAAATGTTCCGCGCCCGGTCTTCAGCTCGTACCGCGCATCGTTCGCTTCCACATGCTGCGTCAGGTAGTCGAGCATCACGTTGCCATGCGCCAGCGCGATCTGCGTGTCTTCGTGATACTCCACGTGATCGGCGCGCAGCCGCGCGCTCAAATAGCGCAGATCGACGTGTCCGTCCGCGAAAAAAACGCTTCCGGCCTGGTGCTGCTGATCCGCTTCCAGTGTCGCGACGGCTTCAGTGCCCGGCGCAGGCGAACCGAGCGTTTTCGGAGCCGGCGGCGCGTTCTGTTTCGTTTGCGCGCCCGCACGCGAGGAAGCGAGAAGAGAAAACGGAAGGAACATTAAGAGGAGAACGAGTCGGCGGGTTGGTTGCAGCAATGTTTCGTTCGGCATCGCCCGAAAAGCCTGCTAGGCAGGCCCGAAAAAGGTCCAAGAAAGACCACAAAAGCCCACAAAAAGAAAGACGAGCCTAACACGCGCTTCGCATGCCCGCAATCAGCCCAGAGAATTCCCATCGCTGAACCGTAGCTGAACCCCTAGCTAAACCCCAGCTAAACCATCGTTGAGAACCAATCCGCCCACCGCAGGTTGCCTCATTCGCAACACCAGGTCTCGATCGCTCGCAGCTCCATCACCCGCAGCCGTGCTAGCATGTTCCTGTTCCGTCACCGGGAACGTCCGCAGCGCAAAACGGACCGATGATTCATATTTGTTCGCAGTGCGGCGCCCTGCTGCTCGAGGAAGCCGAGAATTGTTCTTTCTGTGACGCTCCGCTTGCCGGACAAGCCGGGGCGCGAGTTCCTGTGGCCGCCGGTATCGTTGCAATTTCTCCCGCGACGCGGGAAACTCGCCACCACTCCATCGAGCGGGTTCGCAGCTCTGGTAGCATAGAACCCGACTGGCGCAACGAAGTAGCGCGTCGCCTGCACGAATACCGCGTGCGTCGAGGCCGGCCCGATCTCGATGATTCGCAATCGGGACTTCCCTTCGCCGAGGACCTCGTCTTCGAGGAGGAAATAGTCCCGGAACGTTCGCGATTCCGTCCCGTCCAGCGCCAGAGGCAAAATGAACGCGTCGACATCTGTATTCAGCCCGAACTGGACTTCTCTAATTCCCCGGATTATCGCGCTCACCCGCAGACGGCGCTTGTTCCCGTCGCTACTCTGAACGAGCGCCGCTGCGCAGGCGCGCTCGACGCCGTGTTCCTCGTTCTGACCTATGCGGGATTTCTGGGATTATTCCGTTCGCTCGGCGGGCAATTGACGATCGAAAAGGTAGACGCCCTCGTGCACGTTTCCGTCTTCTATTTGTTCTACGCGCAATATTTTTTCCTGTTCACCACATTCGCCGGCGCGACGCCCGGAATGCAGCTTCGCGGTCTCACCATCGTTCGCCTCGATGGCAGCTTGCCGGACACTCGCGAGCTCCTGTGGCGCAGCTTCGGCTATTTACTTTCCGGCGCAACACTCTCTCTCGGTTTCCTGTGGTCGCTGTGGGATGAGGACCACTTCACCTGGCAGGATCGCATTTCGCAAACCTACATCACTGCGGCTGCGCCCATCATGGACAGGGGTTCCCTCGAAGTCCCCGTTCATGCAAACCGCCATCGCTTCGCCCACAAATGACTTTCGTGCGGGGTTGAACGACTAATTCTAAGAACGGTTAAAATAATCGCTTAACAACGATGGAATCACTGGCGCCGCCCGTGCCTAAAGGCTCGGTCGGCGCCAGGATAAGAACCGCTTCTGCCGGAATGTGCCGCCAACCTAAGACGCTATCCCGCGCAATTTAGTGACCTCCATCGCGATCGTGGTCAAAATGAAACGAATCGAACAGATCGCCGATGGCCGGGCTGTTAGTCGGTACGTACGGATTATCTTCCTCGGCAATCGGATTCGGGAAATTGTCCCGGCTCCGATTCGTCAACGGCTTCAGGCGCCAATTCCGCTCGATAAACTTCAGAATCGACACGTGATCGCTGTAAGTGTGGTTCACGTGGCCGCCTTTGGTGAATGGCGACACGATAATGAGCGGAATGCGGGGGCCATCGCCGAAGAAGTCGAGCGGCTGGATGTAACCGGAATCGTAGAATCCCCCGCCTTCGTCAAACGTGATGAACAGCGCGGTTGAAGCCATCAACTCCGGATTGGCGTTTAGGTGATCGACGACGTTCTCGACCATGCCCTCGAACAGATCAAGCTTCGAGGACGCCGGGTGACCATCGATTAATCCATCAGGCTTGACGTACGAGACTTCCGGCAATGTGCCGTTGTCGATAGCCGCGAAGAAATCCGTCGCGTCCTTGATGTGTGCGGCCCGTTGCGCCGGGTCGCCCATGATCTTGGTCGCATAGGATTCGAAGTTGCAAATGTTGCAGTAGGCCTGCCCGATCTGCACCAGCGGGTTCGTGCTGGTCGGATCGTGCTGGAAGGCCACCGCAGCGTTGTACGCTCCGCCGTAGTACGCCCACGAGATGCCTTTTTCGTTGAGCGCCTCGCCGACCGTGCGCACGTTCGTCGGCGGAACGGAACCTCCGCTCGCAATTCCGGCTGTGTCCACCGTCCCGTCCGGAAGAAAGCCCGGAGAATCGTTATTGACCATATAAAAGTGTCCCGGCGCGCAGTTCGGCTTTGGATCGTACGCCAAGGATTTTAGGTAGTCCCGTATCGCCGCGATGCCCGGCTGCGACGCATCGCCGCATTCCGTGAAGTTGCCGTCGAAGCCAAGGTCCACGGTATAGACGTCGTCGGTTCCTGGTAGCGGATCGGGATTGGCGATGTGCGAAGGCGGAACAGTCGGGTTGCCCTTCCCGTCGGACCAGAAGATGGCGTCGCCGGTTCCGAGCATCACGTGGTTGGCGCCTGTGCCGCCCATGAACGACTGATGAAAATTGTCGCTCATCGTGAATTGATCGGCCAGGCGCTTCAGGACCGGCGCGTCGCCCGCTTGAACGTTGTAAAACGCCATGGAATTGCCGCCGCCGTTGTCGTCGATGGCGCCGCCGCTGAAGGGATCGGGAATGTTGGTGTAGTTGGTGATCACGAACGGGTAAAGATCGCTCAAGCACCCGGAGGGATTGCTCCGGGTAGCGTTCTTAATGTTGCAATCGGATTGTTGCCACATCTCGAACAGGCGATGGGTCGTATCCCCGGTGTAGGAATCGTACGAGAGCAGGCTGCCCTTGAGCGGGAATGGCCCGTTCGGCAGCGAGTTAAAATTCTGGACGCGCGTGTCGGGATCGGGCTGCACGAACGTCTGTGTGAACTCGCTCGCCGCGCCGGTAGTAAGCAGGTTGAGGTCGTCTGCATCCAGGGACGGTTCGATGGCCGCAAGGAATGCCGCTGGCGTGCCTGGAGGAAATGTCGTCTTGGTCGGAGCAAAATTCAGCGTCGGCTCCGGGAGCGTCTGATACGCCGCCTTCTCGTTGTCGTCGAGGCTGATGAAGTATTTCGTCCGGAACGGCGGTGTCGCCTGGAACTGCGCCGCCTTCGCGGAATTACGGCCTAACGTCCCGTCGGCGTTGATGATGTGTTCTGACAACAAATTGCGGACCGAATCCTCGCTCCGCGGCACGTAAGTGGCGAAGACGTGATCGAATGTGCGGTTTTCCCCAATGAGGACGATAACGTGCTTAATCGGCGTTTCGGTTCGATGACGATGATCGCCATCCCCGCCGTCGTTGCGATTTTGCGACGACGCCGGAATGGGGAACGCTATCAACGCGGCGAGAGTCGCGCTAAGTGCCGCGCGCAATCGCCATTTCCTTTTCTGAGACTTGGATTCCATGCTTCCTCCCATGGTTGATGTTCAGCGGTTGGTGCAACTGGGAGGAGCCTGGATGACGAGTATTGCGGTGGAGTTACAGAAGGATTGAAGAAGAATTATTTTATTGCCAGACCTCGCGACGCGAATCTCCCGATTGGCGTGGTCTCAAGGGCAATGTCTTGCACTTAATAGAGTCAAATCATGAATCCAAAATCCATGGGCCGCTGCTGATGGAACGGAACAGATTAAGCGGCGCTGTCTGCCCGCACTTCCGTGCACATGACTAGTGAGATGTTGGGCTCAAAGCACGCGCCAGCGCCTATTCGCTCACGTTCCAGACATAAAGGAACGTGGCATCGGTCGCCGTAGCCACTCTCCGTCCAGCCTTCCGCGTAGCTCGATTCAGCGCCGAACGAACTTTCTCCTTCGTTTCCGCCAGATCGGCCAGCGGCACCTTGATCGCGGAACCCTCTTTCAGACCGTCGAGGTCCTTCAGGATGGTAGTAACAATCTGCTTGTGCTTCCCATTGCGGCCTTGTGGGACGTCCGCTTGCACCATGGTCTTGAAGTGCATCGGAGCGGTTTTGGCTTGACTGTTTCCCATCTCGTCCTCCCCTGACAATGACGCCTTAAACAAACGTGGCGTTATCGTATCTCATCGTAAGGACTCCTGCAAGTAAAAAAACGAGCCGTAAACGGAATCGCACCGTAGCGGCTTCCGGCGACAACCAACCCTCCGTTTCTTTAAACCAGCCTCACGCAGCCACTGGATTCGCAATTCCATCTCCTAACAATCTGCGCGCTTTCTTAAAGATCTCACCCGTATCGATTCCTCCCTGTTAGCTTCGAGGTGTCTTAAAGGAGTAATTCAAATGATTGTGCCCAAGACGCATTTCGAACAGGTTCCGCTTGAAGTCCTCAAGAAATTGATTGAACAACAAGTCGCAACGGAAGAAATTGTAGAGGCACCGGCCAAGGTCAAGAAAACCAGCTCCACAGTAGTTCCGGTCGCGCACGGTACCCGCAACGGAAAGGGGAGGAAATCATGACTGCGCCATTCGACATTTTCGCGCTTGAGAGCGGCGGCGGCGTTAATTGGCAGGGTTCAGCGGAAACTCTCGAGGACGCTAAAGCCCGTGTCCAGGAATTGGCGCGCCGTTCTCCCGGAGAATTCGTACTTCTGAATCACCATACGGGGAAAAAGTTCATCGTCAAACCCGATGGCGAGACTCGGCCACTAGAAGCTGTTTGAGGCGGGATGGAATCTAGGCTAGATACTTAAGGTCGGTGCGCTGATACGTTGCCTTGTGGCCGCAGTTAGGGCAGCCCAGCTCAGCTCCGCTGGCCGGAAACTGAGGTTTGGGAGGCAAAAAGTAGCTCCCAAGATCGGCATCTTCGATCGTCGAGTGCGCAAACTTCGACTCACACTTTGCGCAATTCAAGACCCAGCTCGGCATTTGTACACCTGGAACGAGCCTACGCTTCCTGGTGTTGGAACATATACACGGAAATCCGTACTCTCCATCCGGTCCACAATGTAATCTGCTTCTTAGGATCGCACTTTTGTGAACAAGCCCACTCATAAAGGCAGCTCCCGCCCGGCCAGCAGTGAGGTCGAGGCGCATGACGAATCGGCAGCCTTGCATAGCGACGTACAGGCCAGTCTCGAAGCTGAGGTGCGCGCCCGCTCGTTGCAGTTGCAGGTTCTGTCTGCCCGATTGATTGCCAACCAGGACGAGGAACGCAGGCGCCTCGCTCGCGAATTGCACGACAGCGCCGGCCAATACCTGTCCGCGATTCTGATGCAGCTTGCCGCGGCTCTCCGGGATTCCGATCCAGCCGCGCGAAACGCAAAAATCTCCGAAGCCATGGAAATGGCCGATCGCTGCAACTCTGAAATTCGCACCATCTCGTATCTGCTGCACCCTCCGCTGCTCGACGAACTTGGGCTGCGTTCCGCAATCTCCATGTACGTCGAAGGTTTTTCCAAACGCAGCGGCGTGCAAGTCGATTTGCAAATCCCGGAATCGCTGGGACGCTTGCCCGTCTCCGTCGAGACCACGTTGTTCCGTGTCGTGCAGCAAAGTTTGTCCAACATTTATCGCCACTCCGGCAGCACCACGGCCCGCATCGAGGTCGATCTCGACGCGGAAAATGTCACCGTCAATATTTCCGACCAAGGCAGCGGCATCTCGGCAGCGACCCTCGAAGAATTCAACACCGGCAAATCCCTCCTGGGAGTCGGCGTCGCCGGAATGCGCGAGCGCATCCGCGACATGCAAGGCCGCTTCGACATCTCGTCGAACAAAAACGGCACAACCATCCACGTCAGCCTCCCCGTCTCGTAACGCCTGGGAACGCCGATCTCCCGATTGGCGAAGTTTCACGCGCACGGTCCTCAGCGCCTCTGTTCTTCGCGCCCCCGCACCCGTAGGTGTGCCGGATGGAACACTTTTGCCTTGCCGTTCATGCATAATAGTTGCGAGCCGGACTTCCGGCTAGCAACTCAGCGCAGCCCAGGCGCCACACTCTAGGAGGCTGATATGTTTGCACGCATCGTTTCCGTGGAGTTGAAACCCAACACCCACAAGCAATTCTCCGAGCTCTTCGAAAAGCAAATTCTCCCGTCTCTTCGCAAACAGAACGGCTTCAAGGACGAAATATTGTTGATGGATCCCGGCGCGCCGAGAGTGGTCGCCATCAGCACCTGGGACACCAAGGAAAACGCGGACGCCTATCACAGCAAGGCCTACCCCGAAGTCTTGAAAAGTTTGAAGGACGTGCTCGAAGGCGCCCCCGAAGTGAAAACCTATCAGGTGGCGTTCTCCAGTCTCCACCCAGTCGCCGCTGGCGTCGCCGCCGGGCAATCGTCCATCACCAATCCAACTCCCGGCGTAGGCGGCTAGTCGCCCGCCATATCGGTCGCCGCATCGCCCGCCATATCGCGCGTCCCCGCGCTCGCGCCCCGCTCCCCTCAGCGGGACGCGAACCCCTGGCTCTTTTGCCCTTGCTGTTCACCCGTGGCCTGTGATTTCAGCGACGTGAATGTGGAAGTAGACTGGCACTGCCGGGCGCTCGACGCCGTGAAGGATTGTTTTCCACGTAGCCCGATCGAACTCTTTTCATGACTGAGGCTCTCCACGTAAGCGATTAGGGCTTTCAGATCGTCCGCCGGCAAATTCACACCTGGCATGCCTCCCGCCGTCATCTTCGCGTTGGGATGTTGCAAGAGTTCTGCCAGTTCTTTCGCGGAATACTTCGCGCTTACGCCCGCCAGCGCGGGAGCTATCACGGTGCCAACTCCTCCATCTCCGTGACACGCATTGCACGATTGCGCCTCGAAAATTCCCTTTCCTTTTGCTGCGAGCGGGTCGGCAAGGGCCACATTCTCAGCCGCCAGTGAACCGGAAGAAAGTTCGGGTTCGAATGGCTTGCTCATGTACTCCGCCTCTTCTGTCTTTTGCCTGGCCAGTTGTAGAGCAACTCCTGGATCGTGCTTGTCAACGTAGCGGCTGCGAAGACCCAGTCCCACCACCGCAAACATTACGAACGCATACGCCCCCATCGCCCCGGGGCGCTTCCATGGCCGCCGCTCGATGCCGCGATCGAGAAAGGGAAGCGCGATGATCGCCAGGACCAAAATCGTCGGAATGATCAGGATGCCGATCACCGAAGCCGCGCCGTGCCAGTATTTCAGCCACTGAAAAATCGGCAGGTAATACCACTCGGGCCGTGGAACGTATTGCGCGTCCGCAGGATTCGCCGGGGGGCCAAGCTGCACTGGCACGAAGAATGCCAGCAATCCCAGGCCGACAATGAGCAGCGCCGTCAAAGACAAGTCCATGAGCACCTGTCGAGGATAGAACAGTTCCGTTTTCTGTTTGGGATCAAACGGATGCTCGCTCACCGGTCCAGCAGCGCCGGCCTTGCGAAACAGAAAAATATGCGATGCTACCAGCGCGAAAATGAAGGCGGGGATCAGAAAAATGTGGGCTACGAAGAAGCGCGAGATGGTGAGCGTCCCCATATCGGTGCCGCCTCGCATCAATTGTCTTAGGCTTTCCCCTATCAACGGAACTTCGCTCACTGCGTTCGTTCCCACTGCCGTTGCGAAGTACGATCTTTGGTCCCACGGAAGCAGGTAACCGGTGAATGCCATCGCCAGAATCAGCCCGAAAAGAGCGCACCCGGAAACCCAAAGCAATTCGCGCCGCCCTTTGTACGCTCCGTAGAAATAGGTTTGCGAAAGATGCAAAAGCAGCACAACGATCATCGCGCTCGCGCCGTACGCGTGCAGACTGCGCAGAAAGGAACCCGCTGTAACCGTTTTCGTAATGTACGCGACGGTCGTATGCGCGTGATCCGCCGATGGAACGTAATAAAGCGCCAGAAAAACGCCAGTGATGATTTGCGAAAGAAATATAAATAGAAGTCCCGAACCGAATACGTAAGCCAGCCGCGCCCCTCCCGGAATCGGTTCGTCCAATGCGCCGCGCAACAACGTATCCAAACCCGTACGGCGATTGAGCCAACCGCGAAAACCAGTTTCGATTTCCCGGGGAATCTCGCGCTTGTTGCTATCCATCGAAGTCATTCTTAAAGCGACCCCTTCCTTAGCCTATGACTTCTTTGTCCGCGACGAGTTGCCGGAAATATTGAAAGCGCACCATCAGTTGGCCATCCTGGACCGTCGTTTCCAGCGCATCCATTCCCCTCAGAGCCGGCCCGCTGATTTGTTTCCCATCCGGTGAAAAAGTGGCCCCATGGCACGGGCAGACGAATGCTTTCTTGCCGGACACCCAAGGCAGCGTGCAACCTAGGTGCGGGCATATCGATGAGAGGACGCACAACTTACCCTGCTCGTCTTTCGTCACATACACCGCTTTTTCGGAGACAGCTTTCCGCCACCCGTCCAATTGCTCGATCTGAATGGTTCGAACGATAGGTTCGGTCAAGGATGAAAATTCGCTGGACGGTCCCACGGGCGACTCTTTCAGTTCCGTGGTGCGGCGCAACAAAGGAAAAAGTGCAAAGCGAATCAACGGTACTGAGAGCAATCCACCCACGCAGAACGAGCCCAACGCAACTAGCGCACCTAGAAACGACCTCCGGTTTCCCGAGACAGGCCCGGCATCATCCCCACCCTTCATCAAGCCCTCCCGCAGCTGTCCCGTCACAATAAACCCTCATTTCTTCGGCAATTTCCGGACGTAGGCCACCATCGACTTGATCGTATCGGCCGAGAGCTTCGATCCGAATGCAGGCATTTGCCCTTTTCCCTTCGTAATGACGTCGCTAATATCGGCGTCGGAGATTTTCTGCACTTCCGGCGACCTCAGGTCTTTCGCTTTGAGAGCTTTGCCTGCCGAGGCGTCGCCGCTCCCGTTTGCCGAATGGCAAATCGCGCAGTTCGCCGCGTATGCCTTGACGGCGTCGTTCTGGGCTTGTGCGCGAGACGGTAGAGCCGGAATTACGAGACAAATAAAAGTGCCTGCAAGTGCCAGACGCCAGAAGATTCGTTGCATGAGTTCTCCTTATTCCCTAAAAAAATGTGACATCGTCCTGTTTCTCTTCCTAATCTCTCGCGCAAGGGACGTGGATTTCTCCCTTAGAAAACGAATCGCGCCAGCAAGTAGTTGGAGTTGTTCGCCGCGGCGTTCCGCCCAGCTCCGTCGTAATTCGTGCTAGCGCCGTTGAACCTCAGATAGCCGGTGTATTGATATGAGAGATTGATGTTTTGCTGCGGCCACCATGAAAGATTGAAAATGTACCCGCTGCTTGCCGGACTTCCGTTGGCGCTGCCGGTAATCGCTGTCCCCCGCGCGAACAACAGCGGGTCCGCGGTTCCGGTGATGTCAAAAAAGCCCACCGTTCCAGATATGCGGGTTCCGAAGTGATATTCGGCGTTGCCCTGCACGGTATTGAGGTGGTGCCGTGACTGCGACGCGCCGCCTCCGTCAAACGTCGCCTCCAGCGCCGAGTTCTCGCGAATATATGTCCCGCGAATCGACAGAACGTCATTCTTGAATTGCGGAATCGTGCGATCGTACTGAAAGTCGAACGCCCAGTCCGTATAACCATCCGTCAGTCCCATAATCGCGTTGGGAGAACTCTTCATGTGCATGCCGTAAGTGCCCACTTCCAAATTGTTGTTCTCCGTGGAAGCCTGCCACGCCGCGCGCCAGTAAGGAGCGACCCCGCGAATATTGAACGGGAATCCCGTACCTGGGTTTGGCTGAGGTCCGCCGATATGCTCGGTGCGGTAGATGGTGGCCGCCAGGTACAGATGATCGTTCCACATGCCGTACCCGCCGAGCCCCGCCACATCCTGAGCGAGAGAGCCGTTCACAAGCGCCGCCGCCGAAGGTGTCGGAGCGACGTTGTTCGATACAAACGGGAATCCCCACGCCGGCGTGCTGTTCCAAAGGTCCTCCACCGTCGGGTTGTTATTTAAAGTGATCCCGTAGGTCACCGGTTTCCCGAATAGGTGGCGGCTGTTGTCGGCGTACCGGATATCCGTGTTGTCCCAGGTGAAATGATCGCCCTGGCTGTCGTACGTAACCTGCAAAAAACTGCCTACGTGGCTGCCCCAGCTTCCCGCCAGGAACAGCGAAGCAGCCTGCGGGAATTCAAGGTTGCCGTTCTGCGTTCCGGGCTGCGGTTTCTGAGTCGCGGTGAACGAAGTGTCGAACAGCACCGAAAGGGGAAACGCCTCCAAAAGTTCCAGGCCTGATTTATGATCCTTCGCAGCGTCCTTCACTGTGGGCTTGGTCGCGAACGTGTACCCGTCCAGTTTGAATTTTCTTCCGAACGGCGTCAGCTCCGGTGGAGCGAAGTGGCAAGTAGCGCAAGAAAGCCCGGTCTGCCGCGAATAACTCGGCACCGCGCGCGCTTTCGGCTCCGTCAGAACAACCAACAACGCGATCGCAGCAATCGCGCCCAGCGCCTTAATCAAAAACTTAATCAAAAAATTGGTTCGTGCCGCGAAGCCGATTCGAGAATTCTGCATTCCACTCTCCCGTAAACTGGCAGATTCCAGCGCTTTCTAATCTCAGCAGTCCTGGCCTTGAATCGCGGCCCATTCCGTGGAAGGGTTTCTAATTGTTCCCGACAATCGCTTAGTGAGTCTGTTCAGAAGTGCACACCCGGGCGTTTCACATCTCGGCGCCGCGAAAGCGTGATCCCGCTGACTGGTATGTACCCGTAACACAGCCACTCCTGGCTGTGCTCTTGTCTTCAGCTGGGTGCGCTCTTCGACTGCTATGAACATCCCAAAGACGCGGCACGCCAGCGGGTTGTGGCGGGAGCTGACTTCGTGTGCTGTGTAAATACCGCTCGCTCCCGCTCCCCTCAGCGGGACGCGGACCCCCTGGGAACGCCAATCTCCCGATTGGCGCCGTCGCGGTCTGCCGCCTATGTAGCGGCGGCCGCCCGCGCTTCGCACTCCCTCGCGTTGTCATCCCGAACCGTCAAGCGCGCTTCGCGCCGTGTGAGGGATCTGCTGTTGCCTGGTTCGTGCCGCAATCGCCGGATGATCGCGGTGTCTGAATTCCGCTCGGCGCCGCGAAGCGTGAGCCCGCTAACTGGTATGTACCCGTAACACAGCCACTCCTGGCTGTGCTCTTGTCTTCATCTGGCTGTGCTCTTCGAGTGCTATGAACATCCCAAAGACGCGGCACGCCAGCGGGTTGTGGCGGGAGCTGACTTCGTGTGCTGTGTAAATACCGCTCGCTCTCCCGCTCCCCCTCAGCGGGTTTCTTCTTACTTATTTCCACAAGTCTCTCCTTGGTTCTTACGATATGCTAGGGGTTAGGTCAAAAGGCGCGTACGGTTCAGAGGCCGCTGGTAGCAATGCCATACCCCGATCTCGAACAGATTCGTCTCGATTTCAAGGCGGCGACGAGGGCGCTCCGCGCCGCCGGCGTATCCGCTAAACTCATCACCAGCATACAAACAAAGGCCCTCAGGACCGGGCGAAAACAAACCGGAGAGCACACCACTAACCGACAAAACAGATGGTCAATTAGTCCGGAAAACCCGCAATACGCCTCAGAAAGCGATTCACGGATTATTTTCATCGTCCTGTGCGCGATGATCTTTGAGTTCGAGAATGCCCCGCCCCTCGACGAAGAGAGACGGCCCCTTTTCGAGTCTTACCTCAGAAAGAGTATCGAGCCGGGAATCTATCAGGATGCGTTACTGCTGGAAAAACTTGACTACAACAAGTTGCGGGATGACTGCCTTGCTCCAAAACATGGCTATAGCGTCTATCACATCGGCCACCAAGATCCAACGCAATCGCCCCGACACGTTCCGGACAATGTTGCCTGGCGCACCTCACGCAGCAATCTAATCCAGGGCAACATGACTCTTCGCGAAGCACGGATTTACCTGATCAAGCTGATCGGCCGATATTTCGAGCTAGGCGAACTCAACATCACCTAATTCGGCGCTACATTTCGGCGACGGCTTCCAGATCTTCCTCCGTCACCATACTTGGCCCCTGAAGTTCCAGGGCAATGGCCTTTGCCCGATTGCGCAGCTTGGCTCGACTCTCGATGATTTCCTGAGTCTCGCTGGCGATCTGTGCCGCCACCTTCGCGTCCTTGGGAACGGGGATGAGAATCTCCGTGAATCGCTTCCCAAGTGTGTCGATGATATCTTGAGTGAACTGCTTCGCTCGAATCTGCCTCTTCACGATCGGCGTGTTCAGGCAGGCAAAAAGCAGCCACGGACTGATCGTCGATGGTTTCAACACGCGCAGCTTGTAAATGTGACTTTGGAACAACATCGGAAGGTCCGCTTCCGTAACGATCGCGCTCGTGCCAATCAGATACGTTCCGTCCCGAACAAGCAGAATATCCCCGCTCTTGACATCAACTTTGTGCCTAATCTCGTCGTAAATCTCTTCACTGACCCCGTGTTTGAAATCCGCCTTAATCTCCCAGTTTGAAAGGTCGGATGTCCGGATAAACGGGATCGTACCTGTCCCGTAGGCCATCTTGCCGATCTCAATCCCTGTGTCGACGGAAATACTTCTGCTCTTCTGCAGGTCACCGAGCCTCACCAGCCCATGAGTTCTCTTAAGCGCCTCCAGTTCCGCCTCGATTTCTGGGTCGTAATACTTCGGGACAAAAATCCTATGCTTGATTTGGTCAGACGAAAGCAGAAAGCCTAGGTGATCGCGCTTCTTCGTGCCGCGGACGACTTCCCGATAACGCTTTGGCACAAGGGGAACCTCGTCGAGAAGCGCCAACTTGCCTGTGGTCGGGTCCTTCCGCATCGTCGGATTGCCCCGTGAATCGTGTCCGCACCACTTTACGTCGGACATGAAAATATCGTAGTTCGCCTTCTTTCCTGTCCTCTTCTCCAAAAAAAGAACGGCAACTTTCGTATGCGTCCCGCCTTTGCCGCTCGTCTTGAAGAGAGGCTCTGGCATAGTCACAACACCCCGAACGACCGTATGCCGCTGAGCAAAGGAGACCAGATACTCATAGGAAGGATTGCCAAGGATGCTCTCCGGGAGAACAATACCCATCCGTCCGCCCGGCTTCAGGAGCTGCAGACACCGCTCCAGAAAAACAATTTGCGGCGAACGCTTGTCCTCCAGATGCGTGCTGCGGGCAGGCTCTTTCGTTGTTTTGTCCCGCCCCCACTTATACCCGAGTTCATACTGCGAAAGAACATCGACGCCCTTAATCGGGATCTTTGTCCCAAAGGGGGGATTGGTCAAGAGCACGTCAAAGCTGCCGAGCTGTACTTTCGATTGCGCAACCGGATGCCACTCAGTGGGCGGAAGTAACGAGTTTTCGCAAAACACGCCTCCACGCCCATCGCCGATAAGCGCCATATATGCCTTACACACTTTCGCGAGGAAGGAATCCTTATCGATGCCGCGGAAGCAATCTGTCGCGACTTCCAGTTCGCGTTTCAGTCTTTGCCTTTCCGACCATTTTTTGAGGTCGGCTTCTTTCTGGACGTGTTCCCACACGTGCGCGAGTGCCGTGATCAGGAACCCACCTGATCCACAGGCGGGATCGATAATCTGCTCTCCCGGTTTCGGATCGAGAATCTCGACCATCATCTTCACAACGTTTCGCGGCGTGAAAAACTGTCCCTCGGTCCCACGCAGCGCCGGCCCGATAAAAACCTCGAATGCGTCACCGATCGCGTCGCGGTTAGCATCCATGACGCAATAGTTCTGCAGCTCTCCGACGACGTACCGCACACTTTCGGCGTCAAGATTGATCGTGTCTGTCTTGCTAAAGACATCGTCGTAGACAGCTGTTTTCACCTTCTCGAATAGGCTGAGAATGCGTTTTTTAACGTCTTTTCCGCCTTCGTCAATGCCGGCCCGAAACGTCACAGTGTCCTCCGGGGCGGTTTCCTGCTCGTCGAGAATCTTGCAAAACAGCAGATTGATGATTTCCTGAGCAAGCGCTTCATCCCTCGTGATTCCGGTCGTTATCCCAGCCAGGTGATTCCGCAGGTCACGAAACACGGCTTTCAGATTCGACGGAGCGACAAGATCCTTCCGTTTGAAGAGGCCGATATCCTTCATGCGTTGACCGAACCGCGGGATGTTCGGAAGTTCGTGGTACTCTCGCGCGCCGGACCGCTTATGAATCTTGCGTAAGTAAACGTGCTCGTCACCGTTAAACCAGACCCCCAGCTCGGCCG
>Ga0210394_10002234_pt1 | contig 27220 bp, 25 predicted proteins | sample IncBWC12MmetaG_FD_160121 | JGI IMG/M metagenome (GOLD analysis project Ga0210394, IMG submission 160121) | Forest soil microbial communities from Barre Woods Harvard Forest LTER site, Petersham, Massachusetts, United States - Inc-BW-C-12-M | ecosystem: Environmental > Terrestrial > Soil >...
GATTCGAACCTACGACCAAGGGATTCACTTGGCCCCGGCGTTTCCGCCGGGAGTGGACTATCTCTTCACCCGTGCACGAACCGTGCGTGTGGGTGCGGGATGCTCCAAGCCTGTTATCAAGGGCGCTCGAGCCCTCAGGTAGTCTCTGCACCTTCCGCCGGTGTACCGGCGGCTCGGCTCAGGATTGCCATGGGATCACATCCCGAAGGTTTCCCTGAATTCATCCCGTCCACTTCGCGCGTTTCCGCGCGAAGGCACCTTGTCGATGAGTCCCCTGCACTAACCGCTGTGCTACAGGCCCAACCGCGGCGATTGTAGCAGCGCCCGCGTGCTCAGTAGTGAAACAGCGACTGGCGCTCGTGGCAGGTTCTTCGCGAGAAAGCCTCTTCGAGGGTCCCCTGGAACCATGAAATTTCACTGACGCCGGGGCCGCCGCTGGCGGCGGTGCGCCGGGTGTCGTCATCGCGCCCGCTGCGGGAAGTCGGGGCGCTCTGAGCACGGGCGGACTGCGGGCCGGGAACGGGCCTTTGCCGCTTGCCCGGGCAGCCGCCGAGCGCGATCGCAGCCGTAACGACCGCAGCGGTCATGAAAAGCGACTTCATGGCATGACCCTCTTGCCATCGCTGTACGCAACGTTAGCATGGCCCTCCCGCGACGGATACGCCGGGATCCGCGGCTGCTGTGTCGCCCAGGTAAGGAGATCGAGATGAAGCTTTACTATTTGTCGGCTGCCTGTTCGCTGGCGTCGAGCATCGCCCTGCGCGAGGCGGGACTCAAGTTCGAGCTGGTCAAGGTAGATCGGCGCACCAAGAAGGCCGCCGACGGCCTGGATTTCAACGAGGTGAATCCCAAGGGTTACGTGCCGGCGCTCACACTCGACAACGGCGAGGTGTTGACGGAGAACGTCGCCGTGTTGCAGTACATCGCCGACCGCAATCCCGCGGCCAAGCTCGCGCCAGCCGCAGGCACCATGGAGCGCTACCGTCTGATGGAATGGCTGAGCTTCATCAACTCGGAAGTGCACAAGGGGTTCAGCCCGTTGTTCCGCGAGGATGCGCCGGAGGACACCAAGCAATACGTGCGCAAGAACCTGGCGACCCGCCTTGACTACCTGGAGCGTGTGATGGGATCGAAGAGCTTCCTGATGGGCGAGCAGTTCACCGTCGCCGACGGCTACCTGTTCACCGTGCTCAGCTGGGGCCAGTATGTCAACCTCGACATCGGCAAGTGGCCGCAGCTCAAGCGCTTCGTCGAGCGCGTGGGTGCGCGGCCGCATGTCATCGAGGCTGTCAAGGCCGAGGGGCTGAAGAAATAACGGAATCGCGAGCGGCCGGTGGATGCCGGCCGTTTGCTGTTACCATCGGCAGCGTGCAGGCTTTGCACGTGAGAGGACGCAATGGCTACCAAACTCAACAAACAGCTGAAGCGCGAGATTGACGTGGATGGCAAGCCCTTTATGGTCACGCTCTCGCCAGAGGGACTGAAGCTCACCGAGAAGGGCAAGCGCCTGGGACGTGAGCTCACCTGGAAGGACCTCGTCAGCGGAGATACCGCCCTGTCGGCGGCTCTCAACGCCTCCGTCGGTCAGGGGAGTTAGGGACCGGGAAGCGATGACTCAGGAGAGCTTGCGCGAGCTGCTCGCCCGCGTGCACGAGCGCCTGAGCGCGAGCGGTTCGGTCGACCGCGAGTCGCGCCAGCTGCTCGGCACGGTGATGCGCGACATCGAGCGGGCGCTCGCACCCGGTGCGCAGACGGCGGCGGCTCCGGCAGCGGCAGTGCATACCCCGCGACTGGAATCCCTGGCGGTGCAGTTCGAGGCCGGGCACCCGGGGCTCGCCGAAACGCTGCGGCAGCTCATCGACGCCCTCGGCAAGGCCGGGATCTAGTTAGATTGGCCGAAACGGCCTGCGGCCGTTTCGGCAGCCAGCCCACCGGCCCTTTCGATCACGCGGGGAAAAGGCGTGGCTTTTCCCCGCGAAAAGCAGGCCGGTTCAACGTGCGGCGCTTTCAGCGGACACACCTCAGCGCACAGTTCGGCGGCGGGCGAAAGGCGTGGCTTTCGCCCGCGAGGCAAGTCGTTGGGGCCGGCGCTTGTTCGATTGGCCAGCCCACCGGCCGTTTCGATCACGCGCGGGTCAGTCATCCATCAGGAAGCTGCGCAGCTGCTCGCTGCGGCTCGGGTGACGGAGCTTGCGCAGCGCCTTGGCCTCGATCTGACGGATGCGCTCGCGCGTGACGTCGAACTGCTTGCCGACTTCCTCGAGAGTGTGGTCGGTGTTCATGTCGATGCCGAAGCGCATGCGCAGCACCTTCGCCTCGCGCGGCGTGAGCTGTGCCAGCACCGAGTGGGTGGTCTCGCGCAGCGACTCCATGGTGGCCTGATCGATGGGTGAGGCCACCGAGGTGTCCTCGATGAAGTCGCCGAGGTGCGAGTCCTCATCGTCGCCGATGGGCGTCTCCATGGAGATCGGCTCCTTGGCGATCTTGAGAACCTTGCGCACCTTGTCCTCGGGCATCTCCATGCGCACCGCCAGCTCCTCGGGCGTGGGCTCGCGGCCCATTTCCTGCAGCATCTGGCGCGAAATGCGGTTCAGCTTGTTGATGGTCTCGATCATGTGCACCGGGATGCGGATGGTACGCGCCTGGTCCGCGATCGAGCGCGTGATCGCCTGGCGGATCCACCAGGTCGCGTAGGTGCTGAACTTGTAGCCGCGGCGGTACTCGAACTTGTCCACCGCCTTCATCAGGCCGATGTTGCCTTCCTGGATGAGATCCAGGAACTGCAGGCCGCGGTTGGTGTATTTCTTGGCGATGGAAATGACCAGGCGCAGGTTGGCCTCGACCATTTCCTTCTTGGCGCGGCGCGCCTTGGCCTCGCCGATCGACACGTCGCGGTTGACTTCCTTGACGTCGTTGATCGTGAGGTGATAGACGCCTTCGAGCTGCTCGAGCTTCCTCTGCCGCCGCTCGATCTCGTCCTTGAACCTGGCGAGCGGCGCGGAGTATTTCTTGCCGCCCTTGATGTGCCGCGCCAGCCAGCGTGAGTTGGTCTCGTTCTTCGGGAACGAGGCGATGAAGTCCTTGCGCGGCATGCCGGCGTCGCGCACCGCGATGATCATGATCTCCTTCTCGAGCTGGCGCACCTCCGCCACGTGCGTGCGCAGGTTGAGAATCAGCGCATCGAACATGCGCGGCGACAGGCGCAGCTCCATGAACTCGTCCGCCAGTCGCTTGCGCTGGCGCAGCGTCTTGGGATCGCGCGCACCGAGCTTGGCGATGGAGCCGAGCACCTGGGTGTGAATTTTCGCGATCGAGCCGAAGCGCGCCGCGGCTTCCGCCGGATCGGGGCCGGTGTCGATGGCTTCCTCGTCGCTGTCGCCTTCCTCGGTTTCCTCTTCCTCGTCGGCCTTTTCTTCCGGCGCGATCACCTCGACCTTGGTGGGGTTCTGCGGCTGTGCGATGACGTCCGGCGCGTTCGGATCGATGAAACCGACGATCACATCCACCAGGCGCGCCTGGCCCACCTTCACCGGCTCGTAGGCCCGCAGCAGGAAGTCGTACGTGGGCGGGTACAGGGCGAGCGCGCTGCGCACCGCATCCAGACCCTCCTCGATGCGCTTGGCGATGCGGATCTCGCCCTCGCGCGTGAGCAGCTCCACGGTCCCCATCTCGCGCATGTACATGCGCACCGGGTCGGTGGTGCGGCCGAGCTCGGCGTCGAGCGCGGCGAGCGCGGCCGCCGCTTCCTCGATGGCTTCCTCGTCCGCCGGGGCGGAAGGCTCGGTGGCGAGCAGCGACTCGGTGTCCGGTGCCTTCTCGTACACCGGGATGCCCATGTCGTTAATGGTGTTGACGATGTCTTCGATCTGCTCCGGATCGACGATTTCCGAGGGCAGGTGATCGTTAACCTGGGCGTAGGTCAGGTAGCCCTGCTCCTTGCCGCGCGCGATCAGGAGCTTGAGCTGCGACTGCCGGTCTTCCGGCATGACCGGAACGCGTCGCTCGATGCCGAGCGGGCGCTTGTCTGCCGCCGCCTTGCCGCCGGCGGAGCGGGCATCGGCGGGGCGCGCGCTGTCGTTGACCTTCGCGTGCGCGAGCGCCGGCCGGGCGCCGCCCGCAGCCTTCTTCGCGGCCGCGGCGCCTCTGCGGTCCTTCTCGCGCGGGCTCGCGGTGGCGGCGACCGCCTTGTCGGAGGCGGGCGATTTCACCGGCTTGCCCGATTGAGCGGAGGGACGCTTTTTGTGTGCTGTGTGTGGCTTGTGCTTGCGTGTCATGTGTCGGGGATGTCGGGGACGCCTAAGCAGGATTTACCCTATGTGCTGTCCATGAGGTGGCGGCTCAAGGGGTGCCAAGGCAAAGCAGGTAATATTATTTGACAACGACGGAATCACCAAATGCAAAACTAGCTTCCGCGTGCATCGCGGTGGCCCAGTTTTTCGATAAGTCTCTGAAATTCCTCGAGTTCATGCGGCGCCAAACTGCCCGCCCGGCTCTTGGTCTCGAGAGCCTCCAGGCGCCGTCCGGCCGCCAGATCCGCGAGTTTCGTCAGCGCGCCACGAAGCTCGCCCGCAGCCGCGACGGTATCCGTAATGACTTCCTCGCGCTCGAGGAGTTTCTGCAGCGCCTCGCCGCCCGTCCGGCCGCTCCAGCGTTGGATGACCTGGGCGGAGATCTGGGCCGGCTGCTCGCGCAGGTTGTCGAGCAGGTCACGCAGCAGGCCGATGCCCGGTTCCTCGCTCACATCGAGTCCGGCGCGCTCCGCGAGGCTCACTTCACCCGCGATGGCCGGGTAGTGCAGCAGCCTCACGATCGCCTGCCGCACCAGACTGCCGCGTCCGGCTCCCCTGGCAGGTGCGGGCCTGCGCCGGGGGGGCGCCGCCGGCGCCGCGCCCGCAGGGCGGTTGCCCCCGGAGGTCCACAGCTCCTGCAGGCGCTGCGGGGGCAGGCCCACGACTTGCGCGAGCCGCTCGAGCAGCAACTCGCGGTAGACACCTTCCGGGACCCTCGCGAACAGTGGCCGCGCACTCTCCGCAAAGCGCGCGCGTCCGTCGGCGTGTGCCAGCTCGCTCTGCTCCGACAACTCCCGCACCAGGTACTCCGACAGCGGCACGGCGCTCTGCAGACGCTGCTCGAACGCTTCGCGACCTTCCGCGCCTACCAGCGTGTCGGGATCCTGACCCTCCGGCAGGAACAGGAAGCGGATCTCGCGCCCTTCGCGCGCCTCCGGCAGCGCCTGCTGCAGCGCGCGCCAGGCCGCCGCACGCCCGGCGCGATCGCCGTCAAAGGCGAACACCACCGCGGGCACGAGGCGAAAGATGCGCTGGAAATGCTCGGGCGTGGTCGCGGTTCCGAGCGTGGCCAGCGCGTAGTCGACCCCCGACTGATGCAGCCGCACGACATCCATGTAGCCTTCAACTACAACCAGCCGCGTGAGGTTGGGACGCGCGCGCCGTGTCTCGTAGATGCCGTACAGCTCGCGACCCTTGTGAAACAGCACCGTCTCGGGCGAGTTGAGGTATTTCGGCTCCCCCGCATCGATGATGCGCCCGCCGAAGGCAATCACGCGGCCGCGGGCATCGCGGATGGGAAACATGATGCGGTCACGGAAGCGGTCGTAGTGACGCTCGCCGTCGCGCAGCTGGCCGCGCTCACGCTCGACGATCAGGCCGGCGTCGATGAGGCGCTGGCGGTCGGCGTCGGCGGTGCCGAAGCGCCGCAACACCTCGTTCCACGAGTTCGCCGCGTAGCCAAGACCGAAGCGCGCGATGGTTTCGGGTGCCAGTCCACGTTGCGCGAGGTAATCGCGGGCGCGCGCATCGCGCGCCAGGCCCTGCGCGTAGAAGCCCGCGACCCGTGCCATCAGTTCGAACAGCGGCTCATCGGCGCGCCGCGCGCCACGGTCGACGCCGCCCTCGTGCGGGACTTCCAGGCCCAGTCGCGTGGCGAGCTCCTCGACGGCCTCCGGAAACGCCAGGTGATCGTGATCCATGAGGAAGCCGAGCACCGTACCGTGCTTGCCGCAGCCGAAGCAGTGATAGAACTGCTTGTCGGGGCTCACCCAGAAGGAGGGGGTCTTCTCGTTGTGGAACGGGCAGCAGGCCTTGTACTCGCGACCGGCCTTCTTCAGCTGCACGCGTGCGCCGATCACCTCCACGATGTCGGCGCGGGCGATCAGCTCGTCGATGAAGTTCTGGGGGATGCGTCCCAAACGTATGGCCGCGCCACGAGGAAAATCAGCCCAGTTTCTGCTTGATGCGCGCGCTGACCGCACCCATGTCGGCGCGGCCCTGGGCCTTAGGTCTCACGACCGCCATGACCTTGCCCATGTCCTTGACCGAAGCCGCACCGGTCGCGGCGATCGCCTCAGCAATCAGCGCATCGATCTCCGCCTCGCTCATCTGCGCGGGCAGGTAGCCCTGCAGCACGGTGATCTCGGCGGTTTCCCTGGCCACCAGGTCGGCGCGTCCGCCGCTTTCAAACTGGGTGATGGCCTCGCGACGCTGTTTGATCATTTTATCGAGGACCGCGAGCACCTGGCCGTCGTCGAGCGTGATGCGCTCATCGACTTCGCGCTGCTTGATCGCGGCCAACGCCAGTCGGATCGCTGCCAGCCGCTCTTTCTCGCCGGCCCGCATCGCGCTCTTCATGTCCTCGGTGATGCGGTCCCTGAGCGCCATGGCGATGCGCCCGCACCTAGCGGGGGCTGCGCATGCCGTCGCGGGACACGCGCTTCATGTGGCGCTTGATAGCGGCGGCCTTCTTGCGCTTGCGTTCCTGCGTGGGCTTTTCGTAGAACTCGCGCCGACGCAGTTCGGTGAGAATGCCGGCCTTCTCGCAGGCGCGTTTGAAACGCCGCAAGGCGGCATCGAAGTACTCGTTCTCACGAACACGAACGCTCGGCATCGAAACCTCAAATCATTGATCGGGAGGGGGGAATCTCGCCTGACCGGCCCGCCCCGAGAAGCTTAGGAGGCCGCCTCGAGGGGCGGGGGATTCTAAAGGAGCGAGGGGGCAAAGGCAAAAACCGAGGGGTGGCCCGCGCCGTGCGCTGCGCGCATGAACTACAATTTTTCGTCATGCGCGTCCTCGCCCTCGAGTCCTCCTGCGATGAAAGCGCCGCCGCCGTGCTCGATGCGCGCGCCGGGCTGCTCGCGCACGAGCTCTTCAGCCAGGTGGAGCTGCATCGCGCCTACGGGGGCGTGGTGCCCGAGCTGGCCTCGCGCGACCACGTCCGGCGCCTGCTGCCGCTGGTGCGCGGCGCGCTGGCGCGGGCGGGGAGCCAGCCGCGCGACATCCACGGGGTGGCCTACACAGCGGGCCCGGGCCTGATCGGGGCCTTGCTCACCGGGGCCTCGCTGGCGCGCAGTCTTGCCTACGCGTGGGGCGTGCCGGCCATCGGCGTGCACCACCTGGAAGGACATCTGCTCGCGCCGCTGCTGGAAGCGGATCCGCCCCCGTTCCCGCACCTGGCGCTGCTGGTGTCCGGCGGGCATACGTTGCTGATCGAGGTGTCCGGGGTGGGACGCTACCGCGTGTTGGGCACCAGCCGCGACGATGCGGCCGGCGAAGCCTTCGACAAGACCGCGAAGCTGCTGGGGTTGCCGTATCCCGGCGGGCCGCAACTCGCGCAGCTGGCCGAGCGCGGCACACGCGGCGCCTTCAGCTTCCCGCGGCCCATGCTCGACCGGGCGGGGCTCGAGTTCAGCTTCTCGGGCCTCAAGACCGCGGTGCTGCATGCGGTGCGCGGCCGCTCGCTGACGGAGACAATGCGGGCGGACGTCGCGCGCGGCGTGCAGGAGGCGATCGTCGAGACACTCACCGCCAAGGCACTGCGGGCACTTGCGTACACCGGGCTCACCGTGCTGGTGGTGTCCGGAGGCGTCAGCGCCAATCGCTCTTTGCGCGAGCGGCTCACCGCGGCCGCAGGCAGCCACGGCGCCCGCGTGTACTATCCGCGCATCGAGTTCTGCACCGACAACGCGGCGATGATTGCGGTGGCCGGCTTGGCGCGTCTGCAGGCCGGTGAGCACGACAGTCTCGCTATCCAGGCACGCGCCCGCTGGCCGCTCGAGTCGCTGCCTGCGCTGCCGCTATGACTCTCACCATGGCCCGTCGGATGCCGACATGAGTGACAGCCACCACACCGATGACCGGATTTTCCTGCACGGACTGACCACCGAGTGCATCATCGGCTTTATCGACTGGGAGCGCCGCGTCAAGCAGACCGTGGTCCTCGACATCGAGCTGCCGGTGGACTGCCGGCGCGCGGCGATCAGCGACGAGGTGACCGACACGCTCGACTACAAGAAGGTGGCGAAGCGGGTGCTGGCGTTCATCGAAGCTTCCGAATTCAAACTCGTCGAGACCCTGGCGCACCGCGTGGCGCTGCTCATTCTCGAGGAGTTCGCCGTCGCATGGGTGCGCATCGCGCTCAACAAGCCCGGCGCCATCCGTAACTCGCGTGACGTCGGCGTGGTGATCGAGCGTGCGCGCGCCGACCTTGCGCCCGCCGCCACCCCCGCCGCCGGCCGGACCTGACACCGTGCCCGAAGTCTATGTCGCCGCCGGCAGCAATATCGCGCCCGAACGCAACCTCGCCCGGGCGGTGGCCGAACTCGCTCGCGAGTTTCCCGGTGCACGCTTCTCGCCCTGGTACCGCAATCGCGCCGTGGGGTTCGAGGGCGATGACTTCATCAATCTCGTGGCCGGGTTCGACACCGTGCTGCCGGTGCGAGAGGTGCTCACACAGCTGGGTGCGATCGAGGTGCACTGCGGGCGACCGCGCGCGGCGCCGCGCTGGGCGCCGCGCTCGATGGACCTGGACGTGCTGCTGTACGGCGATCTGATCTGCGATGAGCCGGGACTGAAGCTGCCGCGGCCGGATCTGCTGAAGCGCGCCTACATGCTGGGCCCGCTCGCCGTGCTGGCGCCGCAGCTGGTGCATCCGACCGCGCAGCTCACCATCGCCGAGCTGTGGGGGCGCTTCGATCAGGCGGGTCACCCGCTCGAGGCGCTGGCGCCTTAGGTCACCAACCGATGCTGCGGCCGCCATCCACCGCGAGAATCTGCCCCGTGACGTACGGGGCCGAGGTGGCGAAGAACAGGCACGTGCGCGCCACGTCCTCGGCCGAGCCTGGACGCTTCAGCGCCGTGCGGCTGGTGATTTTCTCCTGCAGCGCCTTGTCGGGCGCGTCCTCCGGCCACATGACAGGCCCCGGCGCCACCGCATTCACGCGCACCTGCGGCCCTAGCTCACGCGCCAGGGATTTGGTCAGCATGATGAGTCCCGCCTTGGCGAGGCTGTACACCGGATAGCGGCGCAGGGGCTTGAGGCCGTGAATGTCCGCGACATTGATAATGAGTCCGCGCCGCTCGTGCAACGCGGGCGCCGCGGCCTGTGCGAGAAACAACGGCGCCTTCAGATTGGTACCCACGAGATCGTCCCAGTCGATCTCGCCAATGTCGCCCACTGGTGTCGGGTAGAACGTGGAGGCGTTGTTCACCAGGATATCCAGGCCCCCGAAGGCGCCGGTCGCGGCTGCCACCAGCGCCGGCAGCTGTTCGATCTCCAGCAGGTCGCATTCCGCGAGCGTCGCAGAGCCGGGGCGCGAGTCGTTCAGTTCGCTCATCAGGGCGGCGGCGTCGTCCGCCGAGCTGCGGTAATGCAGCACTACATCCGCACCCGCAGCGTGCAGCGTCCGCGCGATGCTGGCGCCCACGCGCCGCGCCGCGCCGGTAATGAGCGCCGCCTTGCCGGTGAGCGCGCCGCGCGCTGCCGGTGCCTCGCAGGCCGGGTCGGGTGTATCGAGCGCCATGGGACCCGATTATGACTCCATTGGCCGCACGCTCAATCCTCCCGCCGCTATCGCCCGAGGAGCGGCGCCACAGCCGCTCGCTCGCCGGGCTTATCCGCGCACAACTCGCCGCCGCCGGCGGCTGGCTGTCTTTCGAGCGCTTCATGGAGCTGGCCCTGTACGCGCCGGGCCTGGGTTACTACAGCGCGGGCAGCGTCAAGATCGGCGTCGGGGGCGACTTCGTCACCGCCCCCGAAGTGTCCGATCTCTTCAACCGCTGCGTGGCACGCCAGTGCGCGGAAATTCTCACCGTCACCGGTGGCGGGATCCTCGAGCTCGGCGCCGGCACCGGGCGCATGGCGGCAACGGTTCTCACCGCGCTCGCCGCCCAGGGAGTACTGCCGGAGCGTTACGCGATTCTCGAAGTCAGCGCCGATCTCGCTGCCCGCCAGCGTGCGCGCCTCGCGCAGTTGCCGCCGCAGCTGCGCGAGCGCGTGGTGTGGCTCGAGCGTTTGCCGGAAACTCCCCTGCGGGGAGTCATGCTGGCCAACGAGGTGGCAGATTGCCTGCCCTGCCGGCGCTTCACCTGGCGCGACGGCGCCGTCAGGGAGCTCGGCGTCGCGCTCGCCGCAGCCGCGGCGGTCGGCGGAAATGCCGCCTTCGGCGAGGAGATCTCCTTCCGCGAACAATGCGCCGCGGCTGATGCTGAGCTGCTGCGGGCCTGCGAGGCGTTGTTCGCTTCGCTCCCGGGGGAGCTGCCGCAAGGCTATGCGTCGGAAGTCTGCCTGCGCGTGGACCCCTGGATTGCCTCCCTGAGCGAGTGCCTAGGGTGCGGCGTGCTGCTGCTGTGCGACTACGGACTGCCACGGCGGCACTACTACCACCGCGAGCGCACCAGCGGCACGCTGCGCTGTCATTTCAAACAGCGCGCGCACGCTGACCCGTATATCAACGTCGGGGTCCAGGACATCACGGCCTGGGTCGATTTCACGCGGATCGCGGAGGCCGCGCTCGCGGCGAATCTCACGCTCGCCGGCTTTGCGACCCAGGCGGGCTTTCTGCTGGCCGCGGGGCTGGAGGCCCTGGTGGCCGAAGCCGCCGACAGCGCACAGCGCGCGCGCCTTGCGGGGGAGGCACGGCGCCTGGTTCTGCCGGAGGAAATGGGCGAGGCGTTCAAATTCATGGCGCTCACGCGCGGCTATGACTCAGCGCTCAGCGGCTTTGCGCTGCAGGATCTGCGCCACCTGCTGTAAGTTGCGCGGTGCCTGACCGCACCCGCCGCCGCTCCGGGCCGGTTAAGATGGCCAAATGTCCGACACCCTCAACACCGTCATTCTCGGCATCATCGAAGGCATCAGCGAATTTCTGCCCATCTCGAGCACCGGGCATCTGCTCGTCGCGGAGCGCTGGCTCGGGGGGCGCTCGGAGCTGTTCAACGTTGCCATCCAGGCGGGCGCGATCCTGGCGCTGGCGCTGATCTACTGGCGGCGGCTGCTCGATCTCCTGACGCGCTTCGACCAGCCGGCCAACCGCGATTACCTGGCGAAGCTCACCGTGGCCTTCCTGATCACGGCGGTGGGCGGCTTCCTCGCCACACGCCTGGGCTGGAAGCTGCCGGAGACCGTGTTGCCCATCGCGCTCGCCCTGCTCATCGGCGGGATCGCGATCCTCATCATCGAGCAATACGTGGCCGGCAAGCCGGCGAGCTCCGTGGTCAGCTGGAACGTCGCGTTCTGGGTCGGCGCCTGCCAGATTCTCGCGGCGGTGTTTCCCGGCACCTCGCGCTCCGCCGCGACCATCTTCGCGGCGATGCTGGCAGGTCTCACGCTGCGTCCGGCGGCGACCGAGTTCGCCTTCCTGGTGGGCATCCCGACCATGTTCGCCGCCACCGCCTACGAGTTGCTCAAGGTGCGCGGCCAGGGCGCCGCGGAGGACTGGCACGCGCTCGCCGTCGGCTTCCTGGTCTCGGGCGTCGTGGCCTTCGTCGCCGTCAAATGGCTGCTGCGCTACGTGCAGTCGCACCGCTTCACGATCTTCGCCTGGTACCGCATCGTCCTCGGATCGATCCTGCTGGGGCTAGTGGTGCAGGGGACCCTGCGGTGACGGCGCTGGTTAAGCGCGTTACGGCGGCGCGCGCCGGCCGTCCTTCACGGCGCTGACGGCGGCGAGGCGCCGCTGCTGCAGCGCTTCGCCGATCGCGGCACCCTCGAGCCCGCGGCGCTGCTCCTCCGGCAGTGTCACCGCGGCCGCGGCCGCCAGCGCCGCCTTCAGGTACGCGGCCTGCGGATAGGGTTCGTGTTCACGCCCGGTGCGGCCGCGTGCATCCGCTTCACACGCCAGCAGCAGCTCGGCAAAGCGCTCCGGGCGACGGAAGGCGTCGCAGTTTTCCAGCAGCGTCAGGAGCGTTGCGGGCTTCAGCTCGGCGGCGCGGTGCACCAGCGTGTGGTAACGGGCCGTGAGCACTGCCAGCTCGCGGTGCGCGTTCGGAACCTTGAGGCGCGCACTGAGGGCCTCGATCAGGGGCACGCCCGCCTCCTCGTGACCATGATGACTCGGCCAGCGTTCGCGCGGCGTGCGCGCCTTGCCGAGGTCATGCGTCAGCGCGGCGAAGCGCACCGGGCCGGAGGCGCCGAGCTTCGCCGCATGACGCACCGCCAGCATGACGTGCACCCCGGTGTCGATTTCCGGGTGCCAGCGAGGCGGCTGCGGCACGCCGTAGAGCGCCTCGATCTCCGGGAAAATCACCGCCAGCGCACCGCAGGCGCGCAGGGTTTCAAAGAACACCTCCGGGCGCGGCTCGCCGAGCGCACGCTCGGTTTCCTGCCACACGCGCTCGGGAACGAGCGCGCTCACTTCGCCCGCCTGGGTCATACGCTGCATCAGCTGCACGGTCTCATCGGCCACCCGGAACCCTAAGTCGGCGTAGCGGGCGGCGAAGCGCGCCACGCGCAGGATGCGCACCGGATCCTCGACGAAGGCTTCCGACACGTGGCGCAGCACGCGCGCAGCGAGGTCCGCCTGTCCGTGGTACGGATCGACGATCTGGCCGCCGTCACTCTCGGCCATCGCGTTGATGGTAAGATCGCGGCGCTTCAGATCCTCCTCCAGCGTCACCTCGGGTGAGGCCTGGGTGGTGAAGCCGCGGTAGCCGGGCGCGACCTTGCGCTCGCGCCGCGCGAGCGCGTACTCCTCGTGGGTCTGCGGATGCAGGAACACCGGGAACTCCCGTCCCACCGGCAGGTAGCCGGCGCGCTCCAGCTCCTGCGGCTGTGCGCCGACCACCACCCAGTCCCGCTCGCGCACCGGAAGTCCCAGCAGCCGGTCCCGTACCGCGCCGCCGACCAAGTAGACTCGCATGGTGCGCATGTTAACCGAGACCTCCCCCGGCAGCGCGGGGAATCCCGATGTTGCCGCGCATGTTGGGTGGGGCGTGCGCGCGTTACTGCTGGCTGCGGCGTGTACGCTGCTGTCCGGCTGCGGCACCCTGTATCTCACGCAGGCCGCGAGCGGTCAGTGGCAGGTACTGCGTCAGCGTGTGCCCATCGATACGCTGCTGGCCGACCCGCGCACGCCGCCGGCGCTGCGCGCGCAATTGCAGGAGGTGCGTGCCGCGCGTGAGTTCGCGTCCCGCGAGCTGGGGCTCCCCGACAACGGGAGCTACCGCAGTTACGCCGACATCGGCCGACCGTACGTGGTGTGGAACGTGGTCGCGGCGCCGGAGTTCTCGGTCAGCCCGAAGCGCTGGTGTTTCCCGATCGCCGGCTGCGTCGCTTACCGGGGTTATTTTCGCGAGCAGCGCGCCCGCGAGTTCGCCGCCAGCCTGGCGGCGCGTGGTTTCGATGTGAGCGTCGACGGCGTGCCCGCCTACTCGACCCTCGGCAAGTTCGCCGACCCGGTGCTCTCGAGCATGCTGCGCTACGGCGACGATGAGCTCGCCGCCACCATCTTCCACGAGCTCGCTCACCAGCTGCTGTACGTGCGCGACGACTCCGAATTCAACGAGGCGTTCGCCACCACGGTCGAAGATGCGGGACTCGAACGCTGGCTGACCCATCAGGGCGCCTCGCAGCGCCTGCAGCAGTTGCGCGAGCGCCAGGCACACGCCGGGGAGTTCGTGAGCCTGCTGGCGCAGAGTCGCGCCCGGCTCGCGCGACTGTACGCCTCGGATGTGGCGCGCGAGCAGATGCGGGCCGGCAAGGCGCAGATCCTCACCGCGCTCGCCGCCGACATGCGCGCGCTCGAGCTGCGTGAGGGCGTGAGCTATCCGTTGTACGAGGAGTGGATTGCCGAGGGCCTCAACAACGCGCGCCTGGCTTCGGTGTCCACGTACTTCGACTGCGTCCCGGGTTTCACGCGACTGCTCGCGCAAGCCGATAATGATCTCGCGCGCTTCTATGCCGCCGCCCGCGAGCTGGCCCACCAGCCGCGCGCGCTGCGGCACGCGCGCTTATGCATGGCACCGGAACTCCTGAGTGCGCGCCGCTAGGCGCTCAGCCAGTCTCAGCCGCCAGGTGAGCGCCGCCAGGGTGGCGCGGGTCGAGGTAAGTGGGCAACACCGCGAGCATAGCTGCGGGCGTAATGCCGAGCCTGTGGCAGCCATCCTCGTGGCACACGCTGTCGAGGGTGAGCGAGCGGAAGTTGTCGAGTGAAAACGGCTTGCCGGGCAGGATCCCCATCACCAGGCCCTGCAGGCGCGCGAGTGTATCCGGCAGCCGCACGATCCGGCACGGCAGGCGCGCTACGCGCGCGCTCAGGCGCACGATCTCTTCGAGCGTCATGACCTGCGGGCCGCACAGCTCATAAGTCTGACCGGCACTGGCGCGCTCGGCGAGTGCGCGCACCAGGGCGTCGGCGACATCGAACACGCAGATGGGCGCGAAGCGCGCGCGCGCCCGCGCCAGCGGCAAGCAGCCCGCCGTGAGCCGCAGCAGGCGGGCGAAGCGGTTGGTGAGGGAGTCTCCGGGCCCGAAGATCACCGAGGGACGGAAGATCGTCACCGCAGCGTCGGCGTGCGGCAGTTCGGACTGCGGCGCGGCGCGCAGCCGCGCTTCGGCGGCGGCCTTGGAGCGCAGATAGCGACTCGGTGCGTGCGGATCCGCGCCCAGCGCGCTCATGTGCAGCACACGGCGCACTGCCGCGGTGCGCGCGGAGGCCATCACCTTGCCAGCCAGCTCGGTGTGCACGGCCTCGAAGCTCGCGCGCCCGTGCGGGTTGAGGATGCCGACGAGGTTGATGACGGCGTCGCAGCCCGCGAACAGTTGACTCAAGATCCGCGGCTCGTGCACGTTCGCGAGCCGCAGCTCGACCGTGTCGAGCACGCGCAGACGCTCGGTGTGCGCGAGATTGCGGGTGGCTACGCGCACCCAGTGCCCCGCGAGCGCGAGCCGGATGACCAGCTCCGTGCCGACAAAGCCGCTGCCGCCGAGCACACAGACGTTCACATCACTCCCTTGCCGGCCGCGGCCCGCTTGAATGCCGGCCGCGGCCCGCTCAAACAGGCCGCTGCTTCAGCGCAGCGGGATCAACAGAATCGTGTTGCCGCGCCGCACCTCCAGCACCAGCACCGCGGCGCCCCTGGCGCGCTCGCGCAGCTCGTGCAGATTGCCGACCCGGCCGCGATTCGCACCCACGATGACATCGTCGCCCCGCAGGCCCGCCTGGGCGGCGGCGCTGCCCGGCTCGACGCTGCGCACCAGCGCGCCACCGGCGTCGGGCGCGTCGGCGAGCGCTGCGCCCTCAAAGCTCTTGTGAATGTTCACCGGACTGCCGCTGAGCTCGGCCGCGGTATCGGCGATCACCGCCGTCACGCGCAACGGCTTGCCGTCACGCACCAGGCCGATGTCGATCCGGTCGCCGACCCGCAGCAAGCCGATGGTGTTGCGCAGCTCGCTGTTGGACTTCACCGTCTGCCCGTTCACGGAGGTGATGACATCCCCGGTGCGGATGCCGGCCTTGTCCGCCGGCGACCCCTCGACCACCTGCGACACCAGCGCTCCCATGGCGTTGCTGAGCCCGAGCGAATGCGCGATATCCGGCGTCACGGTATACATGCTCACGCCCAGCTGGCCGCGCTTGACCGAGCCGTACCTGATGAGTTGCTCCATCACACTGCGCGCCATGTTCACCGGAATGGCGAAGCCGATGCCGATATTGCCCCCGCTCCGGGACAGGATCGCGGTGTTGATTCCGATCAGCTCACCGCGCAGGTTCACCAGTGCGCCACCGGAATTGCCGGGGTTGATCGAGGCGTCGGTCTGGATGAAGTCCTCGTAGCCGTCAGGGTTGATGCCGGAGCGCGACAGGCCGCTGATGATTCCGGAGGTCACGGTGTGTTGCAGGCCGAAGGGATTGCCGATGGCCACCACGAAGTCGCCCACCTCGGACCTGGCCGAGTCGCCGAGCGCGATCTGCGACAGACCGTCCGGCTTGACCTTCAGGACCGCCACGTCCGAGGGCGTGTCGCTGCCGACGACGTCGGCCTTGAGATCGCGGCCATCCTGCAGGGTGACGGTGATCTCGTTGGCGTTCTCCACGACGTGTGCGTTGGTGACGATATAGCCGCTCTTGGCGTCGACGATGACGCCGGAGCCGGCGCTCTGGAACGGCCGCTCGCGCGGCCCGGTGTCGGGCGGCACGTCGAAGAAGCGGCGGAAGAAGGGGTCGTCGAGCAGCGGGTTCTGCGGACCGCGCTCGCGAATGGTGCCGCGCGTGGCGATGTTGACCACCGCCGGCGAGACCTTCTTGATCATCGGCGCGAGCGTCGGCAGCGGCGTCTCCCCGACCGCCGGCGGCATGGCAGCCGGGATCGGCGCCGCCGCGAGCGCCACCACCAGGGCGAGGAGCCATTGAGGTCTCATGCCCTGGGAATTCTAGCCCGAAGCGCCTGCGCCGGTTAGAACCGAAACGCCCACGGCATCGGGCCGTCAGTCAGGAAAGCCGGTAGTGCGAGGCACTACCGGCTGAACCGGCCCCCGTCCTCAGGCAGCCTGGACGGAAATGCGCCGCGGCTGCTCCTGCGGGCGCTTCGGAATGCTGACTTCCAGCACCCCGTTCACGTGCCTGGCCTTGATCGCTTCGGCCTCGGCGCTCTCAGGAAGGGTGAAGCGGCGCAGGAACGTGCCGGTGGCGCGCTCGACGCGCTCGAAACCGTCCGCGGACGCCTTCTTCTCCGAGCGGCGCTCGCCGCGGATCGTCAGCACGCCCTTGTCGGCGGTGATCTCGATGTCCTTGCCTTCGACGCCCGGCACGTCGGCGACCACTACGAAGCGCTCGGCTTCCTCGCGGACGTCCACATGCGGGATCCAGCTGACGCTCGCAGAATCCGCGCCGTCAGCACTCTCGCCCACGGCGCGATCGAACTGCTGCTGGAAGCGGTTCAAGAGCGCCCACGGCTCGTAGCGAACGATGGTCATAATTGCTCTCCTGTTGGAATGTCTGAAACCAAGCGCAAACGTTGCGCGGTTGCACCCGATGTGTGGCTCACGGGCTGAGCTTTCAAGAGCTCACGGTGGCGGCGCGAGTGATCACTGCGTGCTCGCTCGCGCTCTTGCCCATCGCGACGGCGGCCCCATCTTTCATTCTTGGGGGCGGAAATCGGCGCTCCCAGAGCAGCGAAATCAGCTCGCGGAAACGGGTCTCCCGGAGGCAGAAATTCGTGCTCGAGATGCTCGTTTTTGTGGGCAGGCTGTGCAAAACCTGTGTTTCGTCTGGGTACAAGATATTGGGGTCGGAGCGTAAATAGGCAGCCCGGCAATCCTTAAAAAAATTTCTCGCATGCGACGGCCAATAACTTCATAAGTTATTGAAATTACTTACTTAAATTGGTACTAAAATTTGACATTGTCACGCTTGACGCACCCCCGGACGCTCATTAGTCTTTTGACCCCGACACAAGATCTTGTGTTCGCGCCAGCGCGATCAAGGGTCACGCGGTCGGGGGGTGGGTTCAGGGGGGACCTGACTGTCTGAAACGGCAGCAGGTGCCGGTCAGGCTCGCGGCTCGTTGAGCGCCGCCTCGGGCGCTTTGGCTGGCAATTCCCTGCAATCCGTTGAGCAAGGCGTCCAGAACATTCGGAGCGCCGCGGATCACATGAACAGTGTCTTCAAGATCGATCCCTTGGGACTGGACGCCATTCCTTTCCAGGAAGCGTCGCTCGACATCTGGGACAAGAAGTACCGCCTCACGGCCAAGGACGATGCGCCCATCGACCGGACGATGGACGATACCTACCAGCGCGTCGCGCGCGCGCTCGCCGACGTCGAGCACGAGGACGTGCGCGAGCACTGGAACGAGCGCTTCCTGTGGGCACTGCGACGCGGGGCCATTCCCGCCGGCCGCGTCATCTCCAACGCCGGGGCGCTCGAGCACAAGCCCGCGACCTCGACCATCAACTGCACGGTCTCGGGCACGATCCACGACTCGATGGACGACATCCTGAAGAAAGTCCACGAGGCGGGACTCACGCTGAAGGCCGGTTGTGGCATCGGTTATGAATTCTCGACGCTTCGCCCGCGCGGCGCGTACGTGTCGGGGGCGGGCGCCTATACGTCCGGACCGCTGTCGTTCATGGATATCTTCGACAAGATGTGCTTCACCGTCTCCTCCGCCGGCGGCCGCCGCGGTGCGCAGATGGGCACGTTCGACATCGGCCATCCGGATGTCATGGAGTTCATCCGCGCCAAGCGCGAGAGCGGGCGCCTGCGCCAATTCAACCTGTCGCTGCTGATCACCGACGAGTTCATGCAGGCGGTGCGCGAGGACCGCGAGTGGAAGCTCGCCTTCCCGATCTCTCGCAGGGAATACGAGGCGGACCGGCCCGACCTTGGTGACGCGACCAAGTTCCTGTGGCGCGAGTGGCCGGTGCACGAGGGCTATGTCGTCAACGACGAGGGCCTGGTGGCCTGCAAGATCTACAAGACTCTGCCGGCCCGGCGCGTGTGGGACGTGATCATGACGTCCACCTACGACTTCGCCGAGCCGGGATTCATCCTCATCGACCGCGTCAACGAGATGAACAACAACTGGTGGTGCGAGAACATCCGCGCCACCAACCCATGCGTCACCGCCGACACGCGCCTCGCAACGCGCTTCGGCCTGGTGCGTATCGGTGATCTCTACGACGCGCGCGTGGACATCCAGGCGACCGTCGACCGGCGCGCGCTGGGCGAGGACGTGAAGGGCGTGGACGTGCGTCCGGCGGTGCCGGCGTTCATGACATCGCCCTCAGCTGACGTCTACCGCGTCGTGACCAAGGCTGGCTACGAGATGAAGGCGACCGAGTGGCATGACTTCTACACCACGCGTGGCAAAGTCAAACTAAAGGACCTCCAAGTTGGCGATGAGCTGCTCGTACAGTCAGGCAAAGGGCAGTTCGGCGGCTGCGGGAATGAAGAGTTGGGTCTGGTGCTGGGGCTCGTGACCGGCGATGGGCATTTCACGCACCGCAAAGGCAAGAAGGCGGCGGTCATCGAGCTCTGGGGTGAGGATCGCGACTTCGCGCAGGAAGTCGTGGACCTCGTCAACTCCATGATTGCCGGATGGGCTTACAGCAGACGTGAGTATCGCGTCAATACAGTTGCCGTGCCGGAGCGCAATCTGCTGCAGATTCGCTCTGTAATTCTGGCGCGCGTGTTTGAGTACTGCGGCTTCACCGCCAAAGCGAAGATCCAGGTTCCAGAACTTATCTGGCGCGGCAATGAACAGTGTGTGCGCGGCTACCTGCGCGGGCTGTTCCAGACCGATGGCACGGTCAACGTGGTCAGCAACGAAGACTCGCGGTGTTCAGTGCGGCTTGCTTCGAGCCACGTCTCGCTCCTCAAGGACGTTCAGGTGCTGTTGGCAAACTTCGGCGTCTTCGCCCGGGTGGTCAAGCGACGCGAGGCTGGCCAGCGCTTGCTGCCTGACGGACACGGCGGGGCAAAAGCCTATGAGTGCAAGGCGGACTACGAGCTAATCATCGACGGTGAATCGCGTGAGCGGTTCATGGCGGAGATCGGCTTCATCACCGAGGGCAAGAACGCAAAGTATGAGAACTGGGTAGCGGGCAAGGTGCTGCGTAAGACGCAACCCTTCGTGAGCCCCATCATTGAAATTGCGCATGTTGGCAAGGAGCCGGTATTTGACACCACCCAGGAAGATCACAACACGGTCATCTTCAATGGCTTGGTAACCGGCCAGTGCGGCGAGCAGGCTCTGCCGGAATTTGGGTCATGTTTGCTCGGTTCAGTGAACCTGACCCGCTTCGTGAAGCATCCCTTCACCGATTTCGCGGAATTCGACTGGTCGGAATACCGCGAGGTGGTGAAGGTGTTCACCCGCGCGCTCGACAACGTCGTCGAGATCAACGGGCTGCCGCTCGAGAGGCAGCGCGAGGAGATCCTGCGCAAGCGCCGCCACGGCATGGGCTTCCTCGGGCTCGGCAGCACGCTCACGCTGCTGCGCATGAAGTACGGCTCCCCGGAAGCGGTGCAGTTCACCGAGGACGTGACACGCGAGATGGCGGTGGCCGGCTGGGAGGCGGCGCTGGAGCTCTCGCGCGAGAAGGGGCCGGCGCCGATCATGAACGAAGAGTTCACGGTCACCAAGGAAATGCTGCGCAAGCGCCCGGAAATGGCGCGCGATGGCTGGAAGCCGGGGGTGAAGATCGCCGGTCGCCTGCTGCACGCCAAGTACAGCCGCTACATGCAGCGCATCGCGCACGTTGCGCCGCAGCTGGTGCACGAGCTGGCGGAGACCGGGGCGCGCTTCACGCATCACACGTCCATCGCGCCCACCGGCACGATCTCGCTGTCGCTCGCCAACAATGCCTCGAACGGCATTGAGCCGTCGTTCGCGCATCACTATTTCCGCAATGTGATCCGCGAAGGCAAGAAGTCCAAGGAGAAGATCGACGTCTATTCCTTCGAACTGCTCGCCTACCGCGAGCTGGTGAATCCCAATGCCAAACCGGGAGCGACGAACGATGCTGAAAGATTGCCGGACTACTTCATCGCGTCCGATGCCGTTATCCCCAAGGAGCATGTCGAAGTGCAGGCTGCGGCCCAGAAGTGGGTCGATTCATCGATTTCTAAGACGGCGAACGTGCCTACGGATTTCCCCTACGCGAAGTTCAAGGACATCTATCTGTATGCACATGAGCAGGGCCTGAAGGGCTGCACCACCTTCCGCTTCAATCCGGAAGCGTTCCAGGGCGTGCTGGTGAAGGAACAGGACCTGAAGAACACGCTCTACAAGTTCACGCTCGAGGACGGGACGGTGATCGAAGTGCGTGGCGATGAGGAGATCGATTACGACGGCGAGATCCACACGGCGGCAAATCTGTTTGACGCCATTCGAGACGGGTATTACGGGCGCCTGTGAGGGCTCCAGGAACACACTATGACCATCAAGATCGACCGCAAGATCATCAAGTACCAGGTGCAGAAGCCGGAGGACAAGGCTCCGGACAAGGCTCCGGACAAGGCAGCGGAGAAGGCGGCGGAGAAGGCCGCCTCCGAGGCCAGGGCGGCGCACCCCGGAGAACCGGAGCTGGTGCGCGACAAGAACGGCCACACCGCCAAGGTCATCCGGATGCACGAGCGGCTCGAGCGTCCGGAGATGCTGGTCGGCTCCACCTACAAGATCAAGACGCCGATCTCGGATCACGCCATGTACGTGACCATCAACGACATCGTGCTGAACGAGGGCACCGAGTACGAGCAGCGCCGGCCGTTCGAGATTTTCATCAACTCCAAGAACCTCGATCACTTCCAGTGGATCGTGGCGCTCACGCGCATTATCTCGGCGGTGTTTCGCAAGGGCGGCGACGTCACCTTCCTGGTGGATGAGCTGAAGGCGGTGTTCGACCCGCGCGGCGGTTACTGGCAGCCCGGCGGGAAGTTCATGCCCTCGATCATCGCCGAGCTCGGCTATGTCATCGAGAAGCACCTGCAGAGCATCGGTCTCATCAGGAAGACGCAGCTCGATCCGCACCAGCAGAAGCTGGTCGACGAGAAGCGCGCCGAGTTCCAGGCGCGCGCCCGGCAGGCCGATGCCTTTGCCAAGTCGCACTTCCCGGAGGGCGCGCAGCTGTGTGGGCGGTGCAGCACCGCCGCGGTCGTCATGATGGACGGCTGCATGACCTGCCTGAACTGCGGCGACTCGAAATGCGGATGAACCTGAAGCCTGCTGCGAACGACCAACCCCGACTGACAGACCCGACGCGAACTTAGGAGGCAGCCGGCCTGCTGCCTCGCCTGTTTTTCATAAAACCATGCCGCGCTGCACAGGCAAAAAAAACCCCGCTTTCGCGGGGTGTCGGTCGCTTGCTTGTGTGTGGAGGAGTCAATTATCGTTATTGTTATCCGGTCAAGGGCACAGTATCCGACGAGTCATCCTCACTGCATTCCAGATCTGCGCTTTCTTGTTAGGTAATCCCGTGGCCTTGCTTCCGTCCCGGCAGTTGTTGCCGTTACTGTTAGATTAGCAACACCCGTGCCAACGCCCCTGCTTGCGGCAGCGGTTGGACATCTTGTCCGTCGCGGCTCTCGCAACTGTGACGCACTGCACGTTGTGAGGACCGCCCACGCGCTCACCGACCAGTAGCCGCGTGCCTCTCGCGGGCCCCAAATCGGCACGCGGCGCCCGGCAGTGTCAAAATACCCGACGCATTCATGGGTGCGCGCGGGCACGCTGCGAGGGGCAGATGTGCCACAAGCCCTTGAACTCACATGGGAACTTCGTCCTTGCAGGAGTGTAAATGAACTCGACAGGGGGCCCGGCGGGCCCACGCGGCGTGACCCGATGGCCGCTCAGCGCGTGCCGGTGGAGTTTCGCGGCCCTGAGCGCGTGGCTCGCGTTCGCGCCCGCCCAGGCGCAGGACAATCCCATGCCGCGCCCGCCGCAGCTGGAGCGCGACGTGCAGTTCTGGATCCGCGTCTATACGCAGATCGATACCAACGCGGGATTGCTCCACGACCAGTACAACCTCGGCGTGGTCTACGACACGCTGCACTTCGCTCCCAACACCACGCCGGCTGAACGCGAGCGCCAGGTGGACCAGGCGCGCGAGCGCTACGGTGCCGCGCTGCACCGCATCGCGGATGCCGCAGACGCCCCGCTGTCCGACGATGATCAGCGGATCAGGGACCAGTGGGGCGCCGAGAGCACACCCGCCCGCCTGCGCTCGGCGATCGACGACATCCGCTTCCAGCTGGGCCAGGCGGACCGCTTCCGCGCGGGGCTGATCCGCTCCGGCGCCTGGGAGACGCACATCGCGGAGACACTGGCGAATCTGGGGCTGCCTGCGGAGCTGGCGGTGCTGCCGCACGTGGAGTCGTCGTTCAATCCGGCCGCCTACTCGAAGGTCGGCGCCGCGGGCCTTTGGCAGTTCATGCGCTCGACCGGCCGGCGTTACATGCGCATCGACAGCGCGGTGGACGATCGCCTCGACCCGTTCCGCTCCACCGAGGCCGCGGCACAGCTGCTCGCCTACAACTACCGGGTGCTCGGCACCTGGCCGCTGGCGCTGACGGCGTACAACCACGGCACCGCCGGGGTGCGCCACGCCAAGGAGACGCTCGGCACCGACGACATCGTCAGGATCGTGCGCAGCTACAACGGCCGCACCTTCGGCTTCGCGTCGCGCAATTTCTATGTCTCGTTCCTCGCGGCGCTCGACATCGATCGCAATCCCGAGAAGTACTTCGGTGCGCTGCAGAAGCAGAGCGAAACCCGCTTCCAGGAGGTGCAGGTGCCGGCCTACGTGCCCATGGCGACGCTGGAGCGCGCCCTGAAGATCGACGCCGACACGCTGCGGCCGCTGAACCCGGCGCTGCTGCGTTCGGTGTGGGACGGCCGGCAGCGCGTGCCCAAGGCCTATCACCTGCGGCTGCCCCTCGAGGGCTCGCCCTGGACCCGCGACCTGCTCGCGCAACGCCTGAGTCCCGCCGAGATGTTCGCCGGCCAAAGCGGGCCGCCGCGCTACCGGGTGCAACGCGGCGACACGCTCGCCGCAGTGGCGGAGCGCTACGGGGTATCCGCCGAGACGCTCGCCCGGCTGAACCACCTGCGCGCCAGTGCGCGCCTGCATGCCGGCAGCACGATCACCGTGCCCGAGACGCCGTCGCTAGCGGTCGCCGCGGCTACGGCGCCAGTCCCCGCAGCCCCGGCGGCGAGCGGGCTTGCCCGCACGCCCACCATTACGATCGAGCCCGCATCGCCCGGCGGCGCGGTGTCGCAGGACGTGGCGCAGCGCGAGAGCGCCGAGGACGCCGCCGTCGCGGCCGCGGCTGCGAAGTCACGCACCGCCGCGACCAGCCCGCAACCGGTGTCGGCGGCACAGGCGGAGGCGCTGAGTCCTGCGCTCGGGCCGGCGGCGGAAGCCGAGCAGAGCGCCGATCCGAACGACTACAGCGTCGGGCACGACGACACGATCCGGGTGGCCGGGGACGAGACGCTGGGGCATTACAGCGACTGGCTTAGCGTGAGCACGCAGCACGTGCGCGAGATCAATCGCTTCAAGTTTCGCCGCCCGGTGCTCATCGGCCAGCGCATCAAGCTGGATTTCAGGAAGGTGTCGCGCGAGGCGTTCGAAACGCGCCGTCGCGAGTATCACCGCGAGCTCCAGGCCGCCTATTTCGCCGCGCACCGGATCGTGGGCACCCAGATCTACATTGCGCGGCCCGGTGACTCGCTGTGGACCCTCACTCAGCACGCGGCGCAGATGCCCATGTGGCTGGTGCAGCAGTACAACCCGGATGTGGATCTCGCCGACCTGCACGCCGGCACGCAGATCGTGATGCCGCGGGTGGAGGAAGTGGGCAGCGGCGGCTGACCGGTGCGCGAGGGCCTCCGGCATGGGGCCGCGGGGGCCCTGTGACGGGCGCACATGCCGGCAGCTGGGGCGTGTGCCTATAATCAACCGAACTGGTGCCCGTGTCGAAGCAGAACATGATGACTTTCAGGACCTTAGTTGCGATCCTGGCGCTCGCCTGCGTGGCGGGCGCAGCGCACTCGGACGCGCTGCCGGAGGTCCAGCCGGTCATGCTGCGTCCGGCGGTCGAGACCCTCCCGCTGGTGGACCGCGTGGTGGTGCGCAAAGCCGAGCGGCGCCTGATTCTGATGCATGGCGGCAACGTCGTACGCTCATATCACGTCGCGCTCGGCTTGAGCCCGGTGGGACAGAAAGAGCGCTCCGGAGACTTCCGCACGCCCGAAGGCAGCTACCGCCTCGAGCGCCGCAATCCCCGCAGCGACTACTTCCTCTCGATCCGGGTGTCGTACCCGAACCCGCTGGACCTGAGGCGCGCGCGGGCGCGGCACTGGGATACCGGCGGCTCGATCATGATCCACGGTCTGCCGAACCAGCTGAGGCACGACCCGGACTACTATCGCAGCCACGACTGGACCGATGGCTGCATCGCCGTGTCGAACGCCGACATGGTGGAGATCTGGATGCTCACACCCGACGACGTGCCGATAGACATCCTTCCCTAGCGTGAGCAGCGACTTTCCAGAATTCGTCGACGCCCGCGTCGGTCCGCTCGGCAGTCTCGAGAACCTCTCGCAGAGCGAAATCGACAAACTCCTGGACACCGGCCAGGGGGGTCTGTACCCGCTGTTCCGCCGCTGCGCGCTGGCGGTGCTCAACAGCGGTGCACCCACCGACAACGCCAAGGAAATCTTCGACCGTTACCGCGACTTCGACATCCGCATCGTGCGTCACCCCTGGGGGGTGAAGCTCGAGGTGCAGAACGCCCCGGCGGCCGCCTTCGTCGACGGTGAGATGATCCGCGGCATCAAGGAGCACCTGTTCGCCGTGCTGCGCGACGTGGTGTTCATCTCCAACGAGATCATCGCCAGCGGCCGCTTCGATCTGACCGACTCCGCCTCGATCACCAACGCCGTGTTCCATGTGCTGCGTAACGCGCGGCTGCTGGACTACAAGGCGCGGCCGAACCTGGTGGTGTGCTGGGGCGGGCACTCGATCGCCGCGGAGGAATACCAGTACACCAAGAACGTGGGCTACGAGCTCGGCCTGCGCGGGCTCGACGTGTGCACCGGCTGCGGCCCGGGCGCCATGAAGGGCCCGATGAAGGGCGCGACCATCGGTCACGCCAAGCAGCGCATCGAGCACGGCCGCTATATCGGCATCACCGAGCCGGGGATCATCGCCGCCGAGCCGCCCAATCCGATCGTCACCCAGCTGGCGATCATGCCGGACATCGAAAAGCGCCTCGAGGCGTTCGTACGCCTGGCGCACGGCATCGTGGTGTTCCCCGGCGGGGCGGGTACCGCGGAAGAGATCCTGTACCTGACGGGAATCCTGCTGGATCCCGCCAACCGCGAGCAGCCGTTTCCCATCGTGCTCACCGGGCCGCGCGACAGCGCCGCTTATTTCGAGCACATCACCCGCTTCATATCCGGCACCTTAGGGGGCGAGGCGGTGCGGCGGCTGATCACCATTATCGGTGATCCGCCGGACGTGGCCCGGCGTCTGGTGCGCGGCATGGACGCGGTGCGCGAGTTCCGCCGCCACCACAGCGACTCGTACAATTTCAACTGGTTGCTGTCGATTCAGCCGCAGTTCCAGCAGACCTTCGAAGTCACTCACGCGGCGATGCGCGGGCTGCAGCTGAAGCGCGAGCAGCCCGCCCATGAGCTCGCCGCCAACCTGCGGCGCGCGTTCTCGGGGATCGTCACCGGCAACGTCAAGGAGTACGGGATCCAGGCGATCGAGCGCGAGGGCCCGTACGAGCTCGCCGGCGATCCCTCGATCATGCTGCTGCTCGATGAGCTGCTGGCCGCCTTCGTCGCGCAGCGGCGCATGCGCCTGCCCGGCAGCACCTACCGTCCGGTCTATCGGCTGGTCGCGTGATGCGGGTAAACCCGCAGCCACCGCGTCGCTATCCCGATTACATAACGTTCTGCGAGGCGCACACTCTGCTCGCGGCGCTGCGAGAGCTGTGTCCCAGCCGGGTGTGCGCGCCATAAGTACGTAGGGGTGTGGCGACATTCCCGTGAACCAGTTCCTGCGGTGCGCGCTGCAACGCCGTTACGCTGCAAGCACACAACAGGAGTTCTTCAATGAGCTCGAGCGACAGGGGGCGAGATGACGCGCCCGGGACACAACGCGAACCGGCGGTCCCCACGGGTACTCCGGCTCCTCCGACTGGGACGGACGCGTACGCAAACTGGCTGGATCGCATGCAGCGCGCGCGTGCGCGCCAGGCTGCCATCACCCGCAACCTCTACACCTGGTCGAACTACAAGAACTGGGCGGATCAGGTGCGCGATTCCTGGCAGGCGACCGACGCCGCCGCGGCAAACGCCGCCAAACCCAAGAAATAGCCGTTTCCGCTGAGCTCAACGTCCGCGCCGCGGCGCGGTCTGATCCCGCCACCCTTACATTCCAAGCCCTCAGGCGCTGACCAGCGCCTCAGACGCC